>Ga0209751_10002127_pt1 | contig 20034 bp, 18 predicted proteins | sample RifCSP13_1_FD_184019 | JGI IMG/M metagenome (GOLD analysis project Ga0209751, IMG submission 184019) | Soil microbial communities from Rifle, Colorado - Rifle CSP2_sed 13_1 (SPAdes) (version 2) | ecosystem: Environmental > Terrestrial > Deep subsurface > Rock core/Sediment | place: Rifle... | reverse complement strand
TCCCGGGCGTCCGGCCTTCGCCTCGGCCGCCGCGATCTGGAAGCAGACGGCCGTCCCGAGCCCCCATTGACCGCTGAAAGGGATCGGCGTCCAGTCGATCTTATCGGGAATGGGAGCCCCGATTCGGCCCAACGCCTCGCGAAGCGAAGCGTTGAGCCCATCCAGCTCCTGGTGAGTCACCGGCCCTCCAGAACGCGGGCGGATTATAGCACTTCGGGTGGTTGCCTGGCGCAGCGGGGCCTGTCACAGTGCACCGGCACGTTTCTCGGAGTCCACGTTCGAGGAGCTCCAGCCGGCGCGCTAAGCCGCTGCCAGACGGGCCGAGACGCGAAACGGGGCGCTCTCGCGCCCCGGCTGAAATCCGGTATCCGTTCCGCGCGCTCAGGAAGTCAGGCCTTCGCTTTCGTGCCTGCCAGCTTCTTCATCAGGCGGCTCTTGCGCCTGGCGGCGTTGTTCTTGTGGATGACGCCCTTGGACGCAGCCCGATCCAGCTCGCTGATAGCCTTTCGGACGGCATCGCCTGCACCGGTCTCGGTGCCACCGATTGCCTTGCGCGCCAGACGGAGATGGGAGCGGGCCCGCGACTGGACCGCGCGATTGTGCAGGCGCCGCTTCGGGTTCTGCCGCATTCTCTTCTTTGCGGAGCGGGTGTTGGCCAAGTTGATCCTCCGGATACCATCCTGATTTCGAGCGCCTATTCTACCGCAGCCCGCCGAGGGCGTCCAGGGCGCCTTCTGATTTGTCATTCAAACTTGAAAACTGAACCGTTCAAACCTGAAAAGTGAACCATCTGCACTGGAAAAGTGAACTGGCCGTGGTAGGGTCTGCCACCTTTCCCGGGAGGCGACCATGGGCCAGCTCCATAAGCGGTTTTCGGCAGAGCAGATCAAGTTCCTGCTCCAGGCATACTGTCAGGGTACAGTGAACAGGGCTGAGATCCAGGAGATGCTGGGCATTGGCAAGACCCGCTTCTTCGCCTTACTGAGGGAGTACCGCCACGATCCCCAGGCCTTCTCCCTCACCTATCAGCGGACAACGCCAGCCAAGTTGTCGCCGGCTGTTGAAACCGAGATCGCCAGGCAACTGCTCCGGGAGAAGAAGTTGGTCGAAGACCCTGACCTCCCCATCTCTGACTACAACTACTCTGCCCTGCGCGATCGGCTGAAGAAGAAGGGCATCTCCGTCTCCACTACCACCATCACCCGTCGGGCCAAGTCTCTCGGCTGTTACATCCCTCACCGCAGAACCAAACCCCACGACCGCGAAGTGCTGACCGCCTCCATTGGCGCCCTGGTGCAACACGATGCCTCTTACCACCTGTGGTCGCCTTCGGCGCAAGAGAAATGGACCCTGATCACCTCCATCGATGACTTCAGTCGCAAGCTGCTCTTCGCCGACTTCTTCCCTCACGAGACCACCTGGAGCCACATCCAAGCCGCTCAGGCTCTCATGCAGGCCTACGGTATCCCCTTGCGCTATTATGTCGACTCCTTGCGCATCTTCCGCTTCGTCCAGGGGCGAGACAGCTTCTGGCGCAAGCACGTCTTGCAAACCGACGAAGCTGATCCTCAGTGGAAACAAGTCATGCAAGTCCTGGGCGTGGAGGTCGTTCACGCTCTCTCGCCTCAGGCCAAGGGCAAGGTCGAGAGACCTTACCGCTGGATGCAAGACCGCATCGTTCGAACATGCGCCTTAGAGAGCATCTCCTCTCTGGACGAGGTGCGCAGCGTCCTGAAGGAAGAAGTCGACCGTTACAACAACCACCAAGTCCACTCCACCACCGGAGAGATCCCCAGCATCCGCTTTGCCCGGGCCCGTCAAGAAGCCAACAGCCTCTTCCGACCCTTTGCCCTCCCCAAACCCTACACCTCCCCCAAAGACGTCTTCTGCCTACGCGAGAAGAGACAGGTCAACGCCTACAACCGTATCTCCTTGTTGAACCGGGAAATCCAGGTCCCCAACGTCCCCCTCAGGGAGGAGGTCGAAGTGCATATGGTCCCCAACGTCGACAAGCAGCTCCTGGAACTCCGCATCTGGTGGAACAAGCAGATGGTCCACTCGGTCGCCTTCCCCCTCCAGGGAATCAGAGTTCACTTTTGAAGTTTGAAGGAGTTCACTTTTCAGGTTTTGCTAACATAGGGAGGAGCCGTGCTTGCCGCGGGGACGGAGCCGCGCGACCGTGGAGGCGCGCTTCGCGGGGATCCTTATGCCTCAGCACGGTGCCGCGGAATCAGGCGGGCTTGACGGATCGACCGCTATTGGCTGCGGATCGGCCTGACCGGAAGTCACCGGCCAGCGCCTCCAGCGCGCCGTGGGCGCGGCGCTCAATCTCCTCGAGGGGCAGGGCGGCGATCGCCGAGAGGGGGAGCAACGGCTCCCACGCGGCGACGATCTCCTCGCCAAGAAAGTAGCCCGTCCCTGCGTAGCCGTCGATCTCGAGCCACGAGCCGAAGAACCGGTTGACCGGCTCACCGGCCTCGACGCTGCGAAGGAACTCGTCCGCTAGGCAAGCGCGATGGCGTCGGCACCAGCTGAGCCATGCCTCGATCTGCTCATCGACCGGTGCCGCGCGCACGCGCCTCCAGAGACGGAGAAAGAGGGGAAAGGTGTCGAGGATCGGGCTGGTCACGCGCGACAATGGGTGAAGGCGGTGATCGGTGATCAGTTACTCGGTGATCGGTTACTCTGTGATCGGGCGCCCTATTGAAGGCGCCTTCAAACCGATCACTGATCACCGATCACTCCTTCCCCTCAGCCTCCGCCGCTCAGGCGATAAACCGAGTCGCCGCTGCGGACTCGCTGGGTCGCCTTGATGGCCACCTCGCCCCCGGCCTTGCCCTGGGTCACCACCTCGTGCTCCACCTGCATTGAGGTGATCTCTTGCTGGAAGTCGGTGTGGCTGCCGAGGAAGTGGATGCTGTCGCCAACTCTCAGGTCCCCGCTGAGCTTGATGACGGCGACGTTGATCTTGTCGAAGACGTGAGTGACTTTTCCGACGAGCTCGCCGCTGGCCATGGCCTGTCCTCCTTGCCTGAGAGCCCGGCCGCTCGCTTGGCGCGGCCGGGCCGTGGCCTCTCCCCCCTATTGTCGCGCCAGATGCCCCTCAGGATACCCAGGTTCCCCTGATCGATCGCGTCGGGCTCCCGGGGGCCTTCACCGCTCGCCACCGAGAAAAGGAAGAGGGCGGCGTAGATGGCGAAGAGGACCGGATCGCCGAGCCTGGGGTGGGGTGCGATGGAGGAATCGGCCAGGGGGCAGCCGCCGTGGGGCCCTGGGGCGGACGCCCCGCCGGTTCATTGAGGCCTTGGAGCAGGCGGTGCGGTCGCGCGGCGCTTCTGTTTGATCGTCAAGAACGCGAGAATGTAATAGGCCCCGGCCAGGATGATGAGGGGAGAGTATCCCCACCAGAGAGCCAGGTACTCGCTCGCGCCTCCTACCATGGTGCCGAGGAGGTTCGCTCCGTACGCAAGCTCGGCGCGCTCGGTGTCGCGGAATAGCGTGCCGTAGATCAGATTGGCAAAGAAAACGGGCGCGAACAAGAGCGCAATCGCAAGGGCGTAGCGGAAGACCACGTTCTCCAGGAGAAGGGAACGCGGCGGCAGGGCCCAGTTGGCCAGTAGGGAAGCGAGCAGCAGCCCATAGAGGAACTCGAGCCGCCGGATGTGGAACCGCTGGACGATGGCAATCGCCAGCAAGACCACAACGAGGATCCCGAAGAAGACGAGCGAGTTGACGAGCCAAGTGGAGCCGAAGAGAAGGAGGAACTGGACGAGGCTGCGCGCCTCCAGAAGCGTGAACGCGCACCCCATGAGGAAGAACGGCCAGTTTGTTCGGCTGAACGCGCCCGATGGAGAAATCCTGCGCAGGTAGATCAGGGAGAAGAGCAGGATGAGGGCCAACGTCAACGAATAGAACGCGGGGAGCGAGGGTTGCCGCAGGTAGAGGAATGGCCAGTCGTCGGTGGCCGGGAAATCCGCGGATGGTGAGACGGAGCTTATCCCCGGGTAGCTCAGGTCGATATCGGCGGCCATTGGGCCGGCGAAGATGGTGGCGAACGCCAAGGACGAGAAGTGCGGGTCGGTGTATCGATGGAGCACGACGGGCTCCCCGAAAGTCGAGGCGGCCATCGTCGAGATCCGGTCGATCAGCCAGGGGTATCGATAATAGTTGTAGACCACAAACAGGCCGCGGGGCGTGAGATGGTCGCGCACGCTGGCGAATGCCTCGCGAGTGAACAAGAAGCTCTCCAGGCGCACGCTGCTGAAGCTTGAACTGAGGACGAGCGAATCGGGGAGCGCGAAGACGATCAGGTCATAGTCTTTCTCGACGCGTTGAAGGAAGGCGCGCGCATCTTCGATGTAGACCCTCACCCGCGGATCGGCGTACGGCCGGTCTGGATGGTAGCGCTCCCCCAGCATGACGATCTGCGGATCGATCTCAACTGCGTCGACATGGCCGGCGTGGTTCGCCAGGGCGGTGGCGACATCGTTGCCACCGCCGGAGCCCACCACCAGCACTTCAGGATAGGAAGGGCTCTGAGCAAAGGCCGCGTAGGGAAGCTCATAGAAGGGCTCGCGAGTCTCGTCGCTGCTGAGTTCCTGATGGCCCACGCCATTGGCCTGAAGGATGTAGTGATCTGCACGCCCTTCCCCCTGCCTTCCGCACACCCGGGTTGGCATGTCCCCTTCAACTTGCAGGAGCGTCAGGCGATAGTACGGCGACCACAAGTTGCAGAAGGAGCGGTCTGCCGTGGCCGTGACTGCGACGACGCCAAGAAGCAAGATCGCGTTGGGGCCGAAGCGGCGGCCTCGCGGAAGGAATGGCAGCAAGACGCAAGCCAGCAGGAGGAACCAGATCCACGCCGGGAGGGAAGCGAGGCTGATCAACGTGAACGCAACGATTCCGAGAAGGCTCCCCGCAATGCTGACGGCATAGGCGCGCAGTGGAGGCAGGCGGGTGAGGGACAGGCCGAGCTCCTGGCCGAACGCCGAGAAGACCCCCGTGACACTGATGAAAACCAGCGGAAGGAGCACGGCTGGCGGCAGAACCACCACGCCGGGGGTGCTGGTGAAGTAGATGTAGTCCTCGTACCGAGGATTGACCTGTGCCCGGGTGAAGAGCACGAGCACCACAATGGCGAACAGCCCTGCGGGGGTCCACTGGATCAAACGCCGAGGGTGCCGTCCGAGGAGCGTTCCAGCCCCAAGTCCAAGCAAAGCGCCGAGAAGGACGAAGTTCGTGAAATAGCCCAGGTACAAGATGTAGGCCGGATACCAACGGATGAAGACCAGTTCCGCGTAGAGAGCCAGGAAACTGGCCAGGAGCAGCCGGATGACATCGGGATTGATCTTGGACCGGCGCACGAGGTCCCTCAGGGCGTGCTGCGTGCCCGGCAGCGCTCGGGTCTCTTGGAGAAACCCAGGGTCTCTAGAATCCCTGGTCCGATGCGCCCGCCGCTAGCGCGCTCGGTTCATGCACCCGGGTGAGCGTCGCCACCGAGAGCAGGAGGAGGACGGCGTAGATGGCGAAGATCACCAGGTAGCCAAGCCCGGGGCGCAGGCCGTTGAAGAAATCGGCCATCGGGCCACCGATGCCGGCGCCCACGATTCCCGCCCCGGCCCCGGCCAGATTCGAGATTCCCAGATAGCGCCCCGCTTCCTGCTTGGGCGCCAGGTCGGTGCCCAGCGCCCAATTGGCGGCGTAGAAGGTGCCCGTCCCTAGGCCAATGATGCATCCGCTCACGATCACCAGGGGCACGTTGCGGGCGAAAAGAAGCAGAAAGGTGCCGGCGGCCGCGATCAGCCCGGCGTAGGCCACCAGGCGCTTGCGGCCGATCCGATCGGAGAGCCGGCCGCCGAAGAGCGCGGATGGAAGCAGGAAGAGCGCCACGACGGCCAGAAGCACCGTTGTCATCGTGGCCGCGTTCGGAAGATGCAAGACGTCGGCGAGGAAGTATTGGGCGAATCCCTGGATCGACCCGACCGCCGCCAGGAAGAGCAGGCGGTTGACGACCCACCAGATGAACGAGCGCTGCCCGCGGGCCTGCTCGCCAATGCCCACCCACGCGCCCAGGTAGACGCCGATGAGGATCGAGCCGGCCATCCCCGCCAGCCCGGCCAAGCCCACCAGGAGGATCTGCGTGCTTTCGCTCACGCCGGCCTCGCCGAGAGCGCGGCCGGCGTAGCCGACAAACCAGACCGCGAGGCGGGTGACGAAAACGAAGATCGCCGTGAGGCCCACGAGCCGGAGCATCCGGCCCGCTATGGCGCCGGCAGGCTTCTCCTTGAGCGGCTCCTCGTGGACGAAGATCACCGTGATCAGCATGGTGATCAAGAAGCCGCCCATCACGATGCCGATCGCCACCCAGATCCGCCCGGCGTCGATGAGCGGGCCAACGACAAGAACAAGGAAGACCGGCAGCAGCTCCATCACCGCCTTAACGCCGGATGACCGGCCTCGTTGATCCTCGGGAACCAGGTCGGGGATCAGGCCCTGGAGCGCGCCGTGCCCGATATTCGAGGAAACTTGCAGCAGCACGATGCCCACCAGAAGCACCAGGTAGGCGGCGCTCACGCCGATGACCGGCTGCACAGTGTTGTCGAGGGCGGATCCAAGGAAGAGAGGCGAGGCGCCAATGATCAGGAGGAAGAGGATATTGAGAAGAGCGCCGGAGAAGATGAACGGCCGCCGCCTTCCCCAGCGAGAGGTGCTGCGATCGCTGAGCATTCCGGCCATCGGCTGCACCAACATGGCCACCGCCAGGCCATACACCCGGATACTCGCCAGGTAGGTGTTCTTCGCCTCCGGTGGCACGAAGAGGGCCACCAGATAGGGAAGGATCACCGGGGTGATGCTTCCGGAGGCAATGTTGATTCCCAGCCAGTAGATGTTGATGGTGATGTGGTCATACCATCGGAGGGTGGTCTTCATGGGACAGTTTCCTCTGGGGGCGGACGCCGGATGCGGATGACGTCGCGGATCTCGCTGCGGAGCTTTTCGGCCTTGGCCATCGCTTCCACCAGCATCGCCTCGGCCCGGTCGTCGCCGAGGGGACGGTTCTCCCAGGCCCGCAACAGGACCTCATGGAGCTGGTCGACGTTGTGCTCCAGGATATCGAGCACGGCATCGGTGGTCACCTGGCGGGAGGAGAGCTTAACGTGCGGCCCGGCGGCGAGCCCAAAGCTGGCGGTCTCGTCGGCCGAGAGGAGCACCGGTGGGGCGGTGAAATCGAAGCGCGAATCCGCCTCCAACTCGCGTTGAAACGATTCGCGATCGAGGTCCATGGCCAGGCCTTCAGTTCTCAAGGTGAGCCAAAGCCGTTCGACGGGCAGATAGATCTCGGGATCGTTTTCCAGGATGTCGATCGAACGGGCGAGGGTGGTGGCGTCCAAGGCCGGGGCTCAGAGGCGGAATTGCTCACCGGGCATAAGGACGTGGGGGATGGCGCTGGTATCCGCCAGCACCCGATCTGCCCAGGCATGCGGATCCTGGGCGATCAGGTCCCACGTGTTGTAGTGGATGGGAATCACGTGTTTGGGCTGAAGGAGCAGGACGGCCCGCAGTGCGTCGTCGGGTCCCATTGTGTAGTTGTCGCCGATGGGCAGGGCCGCCAGGTCGATCCCCTCCTCACCGATCAGGCGCATGTCACCGAAGAGCCCAGTGTCGGCGGCGAGGTAGATGCGGAGGCCCTCCGACGTAGTGAGGAGGAAGCCCACGGGGTTGCCGCCATCGGCGCCATCGGGGAGGGCGGAGCCGTGCAGGGCCAGGGTCAGCTTGAGGTAGCCGAACGGGTGGCGGTGCCCACCGCCGATGTGCTGGGCGTGTGTGGTCACACCTTTGCTCTCAAACCAGGAAGCAATCTCGAAGTTGCTGATGACGGTGGCGCCGCAGCGTTGGGCGATGGCAAGGGCGTCGCCCGTGTGGTCCCCGTGACCGTGCGAAATCCAGATGTAGTCGGGCGAGAGGGTTTCGGGTTTAGCCATCGCCGAGGGGTTATCGGTCAGGAAGGGATCCACCAGGATGCGCTTCCCTGCCACATCGAGGCCGATGGTGGCGTGGCCAAACCAGGTGAACGTGACGCTCATGCGGCGCCTCCTCCCTCAGGCTGTGACCTCGTCCTGGAGAAAGTATAGGCGAGGGGCGGCGGTGGTGTCAAAAGCCCCGCTTCTGTGGGAGTGCGGCCGAGGGCGTTTTCACTCGGCCCTGGTAGTAGGCGCAGACGTCTTGGAGAGGGCACCGGTCGCAAGCCGGCCTCCGGGCGTGGCACACCTCGCGGCCCAGGCGGATGAGGTTGAGGTGGGCGGCGCGATAGGCCTCCGGCGGGAACAAGGGGGAGAGGTGATCGTGGGCGGCTTCGGCGGTCATGCGTTCCGGCCGCAGGCCAAGGCGGCCGCTGACGCGGTGGATGTGCGTATCGACCGGGAAGGCAGGATGACCCAGCGAGAAGAGCAAGACGATGGCGGCTGTCTTCGGGCCCACCCCTTTGAAGCGCACAAGCCAGGCTTTGGCTTCTGCCGGGGGCAGCAGGCGGAGGAACTCGAGATCCAGATTTCCCCGCTCGGCGGTGATCGCCTGGAGCACAGCCTGAATCCGAGGCCCCTTCTGGTTGGCCAGGCCTGCCGAGCGGATCGCTCCCGCCACTTCTTCCGGGGGAGCGTCTCGAACCGCCTCCCAGGTGGGGAATTGGCTGCGAAGTGCCTCGAAGGCCCGATCCCGATTGAGGTCATTGGTGTTTTGAGAGAGGATCGTAGAGATGAGCTCGTCCAGCGGGGCAAGAGGGCGGCGCCACTGCGGCTCGCCGTACTGCCGGAGCAGACGGCGATGAACCCGGCGAGCCAGGCGTTTGGCGGAGTCCATGCGGCGATTGTAGCCGGGGTGGATAATCTCAGGAAGTGGTGTCGCGAGGGATGGTGTTTGACCTTTCTCTGATGTCTGCTATACTTCGAAAGCACCTCCCGCGGACCGGACGGACTCCAAGCTCCTCTCTCGGCGCACCTGACCGGGATTGCGCCGGCGTTGGGGCGTGGTCTCCCTGTCTGGCCGGGGGTGACGGAACCGGTTGTGACGATCGGGTTTCCCCCGGAGGGACACCGACGCCAGCGCTTCCTCTCGGCCGCCTCGGCCTGAGACAGCCGCTCCCCCTTCTCACTGCATGCTCCGCCCCCCATCCAAATCACAGGCTCGCAGAATGGGCGCGGCGCAGGGAGGCTTTGTGATCCGTATCTTCTTCGCCACCGACGTTCATGGATCCGATGTTTGCTGGAAGAAGTTCATCAGCGCCGGCAAATTCTACGAGGCCTCGATCCTGATCCTGGGTGGCGACATGACCGGGAAGGCGATTGTGCCGATCATCGCCCAGGGGAACGGCAAGTACAAAGTCACTCGCCATCTTCTCGGCTTCATCCTGGAAGGCCGGGACGAAGCCGAGAAGATGGCGGCGACCATCCAGAACCGGGGCTACTACCCCTATCTCACCGACCCCGACGAGGTGGCGCAGATCTCCACGATCGCCGGCCGTTCGGATGAGCTCTTTCTGGATCAGGCGCTCACCACGATGCGGCGCTGGATGGAGTATGCCGATTCGAAGCTTGAGGGGACGGGCTTGCGCTGCTACGTTTGCCCGGGCAATGACGACATGTTTGAGATCGACCAGGTGATCGCCGAGTCGAAGCACGTCGAGCTGGTGGAGGGCCGCCTCATCCACCTGGATGATCGGCACGAGATGGTGAGCACCGGCTGGTCGAACCCCACGCCCTGGGATACGCACCGAGAGGAACCCGACGAGGCCCTTCAGCGGAGGATCGACGCCGTCATCAGCCAGGTGAGCGATTTCCCGAATGCGGTCTTCAACTTCCATGCTCCACCCTACGGCAGCGGGCTCGATGAGGCTCCGGAACTCACGAAAGACCTGCGGCCGGCCTACGCCGGGCGCTCGCTCGTGCCCGTGGGAAGCAAGGCGGTCCTCTCGGCGATCGAGAAGCACCAGCCGCTCCTGAGCTTGCACGGCCACATTCACGAGAGCAGGGCGACACGCAAGTTTCGACGGACCCTAAGCATCAACCCGGGCAGCATGTATGAGCAGGGCATTCTGCATGGGGCGCTTGTCGACTTGACGCCAAAGGGCGTCGGGAACTACGTCCTGACCACGGGTTAGGCGGGACGGCCAAGCGGCCGCCGCACGCCGTGGCGGCCGAGAGGCTCGGCTGGAAAGGGAGGCCAATATCGACGAGATCCGATCGTGACCGCGCGCGAGTACGGCTCGGCACCCCGGTCCTTGCGGAGGGCTCTGCCCGGGGCGATCCCGGGAGGGCAACGCGACGACATCTGAAGGAGCGTCTCGATGAGCGAAGTGGCCTTGTTCGTTCGGAAGGCGAGCGGCCTGGTGCGCTCGTGGTCGATGTTTGACGCGTTCATCTATGCGACGTTCTCGATCAACCTGATCACCCTCGGGTTGTTCATTTTCTCCTACTGCTGGTACTTCGGCGGGGATCTAGGCACCGCCGTCGTGGTTGGTGGGATCTTCACCCTCTTCGAGGTGATCGTCTATGCCTGCCTGATCTCGGCCATGCCGCGCGCCGGCGGCGACTACGTCTGGCAGAGCCGCATCCTGGGCCGGAGCACCGGGTTCCTGCTCACCGTCACCGGCTGGTGGTTTATCCTCTGGCTCTGGGTGCCTCTCTATGGCCAGATGCTGGCCTACGAGTTCCTCACCCCGATCACGGCCGTCCTGGGCTTCCCTCAGGCCGCGCTTTGGTTCACCACGTATCCGTGGGGCCCGCTGACCAGCATGCTCCTGGTGTGCCTGATCGTTTTCATCTATATCGCCGTCGGCATGAAGTGGTACGCCCGGGTGCAAAAGATCAGCTTCTACGTGGGCATGGTCGGCCTGGCGGCCGTTTTCGTGCTGTTGTTGCTGGGCAGCAGGGAGAGCTTCATTGCAGGGCTCAACGCCAACCTCCCGGCGCTCTACGGCGTGCCGGAGGCCGACTACTATACGGCCACGATCGAGGCGGGGCAGGCGGCCGGGGTGACCTTTGGCGCATTTGGCTCGATCGCCTTCGGCGCCAGCTTCGCCCTGATCCCCATGATCGTGTTCTTCAACCTCTGGCCGAACTGGGGCTCCACCCTCTACGGCGAGGTCCGTGGCGCATCGGACTACAAACGCAACTTCTGGGGAATGGCGACGGCCGTGATCGTGACCGCCGGGCTGGCGCTGGCGTTCTTCGCCCTGATCAGCAAGACGATGGGCTGGGACTTCTACATGAACGCCAACGGGGCCTTCTGGAGCAATATCTTCTACGGCACGGAGGTTCCCATCCCCGTCTGGCCATATCCGGTGCAGTTCGCCACCTTCCTGACGACGAGCCGGGCCCTGCAGTTTCTGGTCATCCTGGCCGTCAGCTTCTGGTGGTTTGGATGGTCGGGGACGGTGTTCCTCTCCTCGACGCGGGTGATCTTCGCCGCCGCCCTCGACCGGATGCTCCCCGAGTGGGTCTCCAAGATCGAGCCGCGCACGCGGACGCCCATCAACGCTCTGCTCTTGATGGTGGTCCCCTCGGTGATCATCTCGATCCTGTACGCGTTCAACATCGTGAACATGCAGTCGATCGTCCTGGACGCGACGCTGGTGATCGCCATCACCTTCTTCGGCACGGCGCTGGCGGCCATTCTCCTGCCCTGGCGGCAGAAGAGCGTTTTCGAGGGCTCGCCCATCTCCAAGTACAAGCTGCCGGCCTGGCTGAGCTGGGTGGTGACGCTGGCCTATGCGGCCGCGGCGGTCTATCTGATCTACCTGATGTTTGGCTATTCCCAAGAGGTGTTCGCCCAATGGGGCGATCAGACCGGCCTGACTCAGGTGATGATTGGTGTGGTCGCCGTGCTCAGCGTGGTGAATGCGGCTTTGCTGCTCTGGGTGGCCACCTACGTGATCCGCAAGCTTCTTGGAGGCGAGGCCCTGCCGGTGGTCGTGGGGGCGGGGCTGGTCTTCTTCGCCTTCCTCGACTGGCTCCTGGTCGTCTGGTTCTGGGATCCTGGATTCCTGTACGGAATCGGATGGCAGAACAGCACTTCGATGCTGTTCATGATCATCATGTATGCGTTGGCGGCCGCGATCTACTTCGGCTTCAGTGCCTACCGCCGCCGACAGGGCATCGATATCGACAAGGTCTACAAAGAGATCCCGGTCGAGTGAGTCGCCTCGCGGAGGCGTCGACGCCGGGCGCCCACGAGGCGCCCGGTGTCTTCTGCCTGCTCGGCGAGGAAACCCGAGTGGATGGCGTGGAAAAGCGCCCGGCGCCGAAGGGAGGCGGGGCTCCCGAGGCGGCCAGCCCAGGTCCGTCCCCATTGACAGACCGGGAGATGGTGCTATATATGCATGTTTAGACACAAGCCACGTCTTCCCACCCGATCTCGAGCAGGGCGACGCAAGGAGGTGCGAAGCAGGCCCGATTCCCGGACGCCAGTCACCGCCTTTACGCCAACCGCTAGGTCTCGCGCCTCGTGCCGAGCGCGCATGAGGGCGAGGGGCAGCCGGGAGGGCTCGTCTCCCGGGAGCCCACCAACCCCTCGGAAGGGGAGGAGAAAAAGGATCCATGCCCAATCGAAGGCTCACCCGTCGTGATTTCCTCAAGTTCAGCGCTGCAGCCGGTGGGAGCGCCCTGTTGGCGGCCTGCGGCGGCGGTGCGGCGACCTGCGACCCGATCACCAGCGCCGACACCATCGCCCTCGACACGCTGACCGAATGTGCCACCGCCGAGGGCCAGCTGACCACCATCGCCCTGCCGCACGACTGGGCGAACTACGGCGAGATCATCGAGACTTTCAAGACTCGCTATAGCCTGACGATCAACGAGCTCGACCCGAACGCCGGCTCGGCCGAGGAGCTGGAGGCCATCCGCGCCAATCGCGACAACCCCGGCCCCCAGGCGCCGGACGTGATCGATATCGGCATCGGCCGCACGGTGACGGCCATGGAAGACGGCCTGGTTGCTGCCTACAAAGTGGCCACCTGGGATAGCATCCCCATGAAAGATCCGGATGGCTACTGGTGGGCCGAGTACTACGGCGCGCTGGTCTTCGAATGCAATATGGACATCGTCGAGACGCTGCCTGTGGACTGGGAAGATCTACTCAGGCCAGAATACCGAGGCATGGTGGCCATGGCCGGCGACGTGCTCCAGTCCAACGAGGCCGTGCAGACGGTCTTGGGCGCAGGGCTCTCGCGCACCAGCGGGGCGTTCGAAGGCGCGGCTCAAGCCGGGCTGGAGTTCTGGGCCGAGATGAACGCGGCCGGCAACTTCGTGCCCGTCATCGCCGATGTGGGCAAGATCGCACAGGGCGAGACGCCTCTCACAGTGGAGTGGGACTATCTGGCACTGGCCAACCGCGACACGCTGGCCGGCAACCCCGAAATCGGAATCGTCGTCCCACAGACCGGCGTGATCACCGGCCCGTATGCCGGCGGCATCAGCGCCTTCGCGCCGCATCCGTATGCCGCCCGTCTGTGGTGGGAGTTCGTGATGTCGGATGAGGGCCAGCTGCTCTACCTCAAGGGCTATGCCCACCCCATCCGCTTCAACGACATGGCGGCGCGCGGCGTCATCCCCGAGGAGCTCGCCGCCGCACTGCCGCCGGCGGAGGCCTACGCCAACGCGATCTTCCTGACCGTGCCTCAGCTCCAGGAGGCCAACACCTACATCACCGAGAACTGGCGCCGGGTCGTGTTCGGCGAGTAGGAACCCGGTGACCGTGGATCGCCTATCCGTTCAAGGATCCGTGGTCGACGCCGCACCGTCTGGAAAGAAGGGGGGCGCGCCTCGGGCGCGTCCCCCTCGCTCCAGGCTGATCGACTGGCTCGCGGTCGGCCCCTTCTTTCTCTTTGCTCTCCTCTTCATCTTCCTGCCCTCCCTGCAGATCTTCATCCGCAGCTTCCAGGATCGGGAGGGCCACTTCACGTTTGACAACATCGTCACCGCCGCCACCGGCGTGGATTTCGTCAATGCCTACCAGGCCAGCCTCTCGATCAGCCTGATCACCGCCGTAGGCGGAGCGGCATTCGGGTTTCTGCTGGCTTACGCCGTGATCATGGGTGGCCTGCCGCGCGCTCTGCGGACGTTCATGATGACGTTCTCCGGCGTCGCCTCCAACTTCGCCGGGGTTCCTCTGGCCTTCGCCTTCATTGCCACGATGGGGACCGCCGGCTTGATCACGCGGCTCTTTGAGGCCATCACCGGGCTGAACCCCCAGCGGGACCTTGGGTTCTCGATCTACACCATTTGGGGCCTGAGCATCGTCTACATGTACTTCCAGTTTCCCCTCATGGTCCTGGTGATGGCGCCGGCGCTCGACGGGCTACGGCGGGAGTGGCGCGAGGCTTGCGAGAACCTCGGCGGCCGGACCTACCACTTCTGGCGATACGTGGCCCTCCCGATCCTGCTGCCCTCGTTGCTGGGCACGACCATCCTTCTCTTCGGCAACGCTTTCGGCGCCTACGCTACTGCCTACGCCTTCTCGGGAAGCTTCATCAATCTGGTTCCGATCGTGATCGGCGCCCAGATCAAAGGCGACGTTCTCTACAACCCGGGCCTGGGCAACGCTCTGGCGCTGGGGATGATTGTGATCATGGCGCTGTGTATGACCGGGTATGGGCTGCTGCAGCGCCGGTCGGCGAGGTGGCTCCGATGAGGGGTGACCTACCGCAGATCGCTGGGACGGCCGACATCTCTAGGGTTGCGCGTCGGCTGCGGCGGCCATCCAGCCGTCGGGCCAGCCCCTGGGCCTGGTTCTGGCTCGCCCTGGGGATGCTCTACTTCTTTGTGCCCCTGGTGGCAACGCTGGAGTTCAGTATGCGGGCCGTCCGAGGCCGCTACACGTTTGTGGCCTTCCAGCACATTCTCAGCGACCCCGATTTCTATCGCAACTTCGGTTTCTCCCTGATGTGGGCGGTCATTACGATGGTGATCAGCCTCCTGCTGGTCGTACCCACCGCCTACTGGGTCCACCTTCGCTTGCGACGTCTTCGCCCGGTGGTCGAGTTCATCACGCTGATGCCCTTCGTCATCCCGGCGGTGGTGCTGGTCTTCGGGTACATCCGGCTCTACGGCTCTCGCCCGCTCGTGCTAACCGGCTCGCCGGTTCTGCTTGTCGCCGGGTACATCGTGCTTTCCCTGCCCTACATGTATCGTTCCGTCGACGCCGGCCTGCGGGCGATCGACGTGCGCACCCTGACGGAAGCCGCCCAGAGCCTGGGGGCCGGCTGGCCCACCATTCTCCGGCAGGTGATCTTCCCCAATTTGCGCGTCGCCCTTCTCAGTGGAACCTTCCTCACCCTCGCCATTGTCGTGGGCGAGTTCACTTTTGCATCGCTCCTCGTCTGGCCGGCATTCGCCCCGTATATGGAAGATCTGGGGAACAAGAAGGCCTACGAGGCGGCTGCGCTGGCCCTGATCAGCTTCGGCCTCACCTGGGCCTCTATCGGCATTATCCAGTGGTTGGGTCGAGGCGCTCCCGGCCAGACGCAAGTGACCGGTGCCCACTAACCCGGCGAGGCGATAATGGCTTATCTGGAGCTCCTCAAAGTCGGCAAGACGTTCGGCGCCACGGACGCAGTCGAGGAATTCAACCTGGAAGTCGAACGCGGGGAACTGGTCTCCTTCCTCGGGCCCAGTGGCTGCGGCAAGACCACCACGCTGCGCATGGTGGCCGGGTTTGAAATCCCCACCAATGGCAGCGTGCGCCTCAACGGCCAGGATATCACCCACAACCCCCCCAATCAGCGCAACGTGGGGATGGTCTTCCAGGCGTACGCCCTCTTCCCCAACATGACCGTCGCCGACAACGTCGGCTTCGGCCTCAAGATCGCCAAGAAGGCCAAGCCGGAGATCGAAGTGCGGGTCAGGGAGATGCTCGATCTGATCCAAATGCCTCAGCTGGGCGACCGGTATCCCTATCAGCTCTCCGGTGGGCAGCAGCAGCGTGTGGCGCTGGCCCGGGCGCTGGCGATCGAGCCGCAGGTGCTGCTCCTCGATGAACCGCTCTCGGCGCTCGATGCCAAGATCCGCGTCGAGCTGCGCACGGAGATCCGCCGCATCCAACAGCGCCTGGGCATCACGACCATCTACGTCACCCACGACCAGGAGGAGGCGCTCTCGATCTCCGACCGCGTCGTCGTCATGAACGCCGGCCGCATGGAGCAGGTGGGAGCGCCCTACGAGATCTACAACTACCCGGCCACCCCGTTCGTGGCCAGCTTCGTTGGAACGCTCAACCAGCTGCAGTGCACGGTTGTCGACGCCGCCGCCGGCCTCCTGGCCCACAACGGTCAACGCTTGAAGACCGGCTCACTGATCGAGAAGGCGGACGGCCCCCTGACGGTGATGCTCCGCCCCGAGCAGATCCACCTGGGGGTGATCGACGACGAGAACCAGCTCAAAGGCAAGGTCGATCATGTCGCCTTCCTGGGCTCGATCATCCGCATTCTGGTCCGCATTGGAGAGGCGATCATCACGCTCGACGTGCTCAACGAGCGAGGCCACACGTTGCCGCGAGTCGGCGACGAAGTGACCGTCTCATTCCCAGCGCACGCTTGCTGGGTGTTGCCGGGGCCGTAAATCGCACCGGCCTGACAAACCTCGGTATCCGGAGGGGCTGATCGAGTGGATCGGCCTCCACGCTCCGAACGTGAGGCCCGGCGATCTCGATGAAATCCGGCAGCCCATCGATTTCCTGGGCGTCAACTACTACTTCACACAATCCGTCTCCTTCCATCCCCACGCTGGACATCTGAAGGCCGCCATTTCCCAGGTGGAAGATCCGGGCTGGGGCCGGACCGAGATGGGGTGGGGCGTCCACCCCGACGGCCTGAAGTCGCTGCTGCTGGGCCTAAGGGAAGTGTGCGGAGGGCTCCCGCTCTACATCACCGAGAGCAGGTGTGTGTTCATGGACATTCCTGATGCGAACGGCTTCGTGGACGACCCCGGGAGGATCCGCTTTCTGGCGGCGCACTTCAAGGCCGCCCATGAAGCGCTCCAGGCGGGAGTGGATCTGCGCGGCTACTACGTCTGGAGCCTGTTGGACAACTTCGAGTGGGCCAATGGGTATGGGCCTCGGTTTGGAATCGTGCGCGTCGACTACTCCACTCTAGCCCGCATCCCCAAACGGAGCGCCCACTGGTACGGCGAAATCATCGCCAGGAACGGAATTGAGGATTGAGGCTCCCGAGGCCCCTACATCGTCGTCCGGGAGGTGTGCGTGAGCGCGGTGGCAATCGTCGGCGCGGGATACATGGGGTCGGCGATGGCGTGGCCGCTCGCAGACCGCGGCCACGAGGTGAGGCTGGTGGGGACCCATCTGGACGAGGAAATCATTGCCTCGTGCAAGAGCTCGGGCTGGCATCCCAAGCTGAAGCGTCGGCTTCCTGGGGGAGTCAGCCCTTTCTCGATCGCCGAGTTGGAGCGGGGCCTCGACGGCGTGGATTTGATCGTCCAGGGTGTGAGCTCGGCCGGCGTGGCCTGGGCGGCGGAGACGCTCGGGCCGCGGCTCGATGGCCACATTCCCCTATTGGCGATCACCAAGGGCCTCGCGCACGATTCTGGAGGGTCGCTTCAGATTCTGCCCGACCACTTTGATTCGTTGCTGCCCGCGCGAGCGCGCGGCCGTGTCCCGCTGGCAGCTGTGGGAGGCCCGTGCATCGCTGGCGAGCTCGCAGGCCGGCGGCAGACGTGTGTCGTCTTCGCCGGGCGCGATGCCGCGCTGCTCGAACGTCTGGCCGGGATGCTCCACACCGACTACTATCACATCTGGACTTCCACCGATCTTGCCGGCGTCGAGGCTTGCGCGGCGCTCAAGAACGCCTACGTCTTGGGGATCGGCCTGGCCACGGGGATGCTGGAGGCCGTCGGCGGCCCCGATGAGGCCGGGGCGTGCATGTTCAATCTGGCGGCCGCCCTTTTCGCCGAGGCCGCGTGGGAGATGGCGAGGCTGGTCGGACTGCTCGGCGGCGATCCGGCGCTCGTGCCGGGGCTCCCAGGCGTGGGCGACATGTTCGTCACCGCGCAGGGAGGCCGGACTCTGACCATCGGAGCCTTGCTCGGGCGTGGACTGGGGATCGAAGAGGCGCTCCACGAGCTTGCCGGCGTCACTCTCGAATCCGTCGACGCCATCCGGGTTGTGAACCGGGCGCTGCCTCGCATGGAGCAAGACGGCCGGCTCCGGGAGGACGAGCTTCCGTTGATGCGGTATCTAGGCGAGATCGTGGCCGGCCGGGCGGGCCGGATTCCCCTGGAGGCGTTCTTCGGGGGACAGCGCTCGTCCGAAGCATAACCTCGCTCTGTCGGCCAAGGAGTCTTCCAGGCACTCACGGGTGGTCTTGATGAGGCCCAAGTTTGGGCAGCGGGTCATTCGAGTCGTCCTCCTATTCCTCCTCGGGCTGAGCCTGCTGCTGGCCGTGGCCGCTTACGCCTCAGCCGGCCCCTCGCTCGCCTGCCTGACACCATCGACCGGCCCGGCGCAGGCGGGCATATCCAGCAGGGCCATCGTCTCGGGCGGGCGGCGCCGATGCTACTTGCTCTATCTACCTGCCGGGTATGACCCAAGCCGCCCCAGCCCCGTCGTGTTTGCACTGCACGGGTTCGCGGGAAACGCGGCTGGTCTTCGGTCTGTGGCGGTGTGGGAGCCGGTCGCCGACCGAGAGAACTTCATCGTCGTCTATCCGGACGGCTCATCATTTCCCCTGCGCTGGAACATCGGGCCAAGGGCGAATATCCCCTCGGTGGATGACGTGCAGTTCATCCGGGATGCGATTGCGGATCTTTCGGCGATTGCCTCCGTCGATCGCTCCCGGATCTTCGTCGCGGGGTTCTCCAACGGCGGCCAGATGACTCATCGCATTGCCTGTCGGCTGGCGGGCCAGGTTGCTGCCGTCGGAGTGGTCGACGGCTTTGACGCCGGTATGCTGGACGCCTGCGCTCCTTCCCGGCCCGTCCCGATCATGGCTTTCTTTGGCTCCGCCAATCCCTTGGCCGGCGCCACCTATCCCGCTTGGTTTCTGAGGCTGATGAACGTCTCGACCGAGCCAGAGCCGACCTTGCCGGCCAACGCGATCGACCTCTGGCTTGAGCGATGGGCGGCGCGAAACGGCTGCCGCATGCCCGCGGAGCCGTTGCCACCGGCCGGCAATGCCGGTGGCATTCGCTACAGGGGTTGCCAGGACGATGCGGACGTTGTGCTGTACTGGATCCAGGGCCAGGCGCACGCCTGGCCCGGCGGCCCCGCTTTGCCGCTGCTGGGCGAGTCCGTCTCCGACATCAATGCCAGCGAAATCCTGTGGGCGTTCTTTCGGGACCATCCCATGAGGGAATCGCCTCAGCCGTAGACGCGCCGCTCAACCGCGGCGGATCGCAGGCCGGCGGATTCCCGTATTCAAAGCTGGGCTCCGGCTCTTGGGAAGAGGCCCCGGCGCGCCTCGAGGCCCTTCCTGCGGGAGCAGCCGACCGAGGAGATGGCTCGCCGGAATCGCATCCATTGAGGCCAAAGGGAGGCATGATGAGCAGATCCATTCCCGAAGGCGCGCTCGAGCTGCCCGCGAGCGGACGCGGAGCGGGTGTGGTCCTTATCCATGCCTGGTGGGGGCTGAACGGCTTCTTTCGGAGGCTCTGCAAGCGGCTTGCCCGGGAGGGATACGTCGTCTTTGCGCCGGACCTATATCATGGGATGACGGCGACGAGCATCGAGGAAGCCAAGCGGCTTCGATCTCAGTTGAAGCCGAAACAGGCCGAACGGGACCTCGCCGATGCGATCGAATACCTCCGCGGGCAGGAAGCAGGGGCGGGCGAGGGGCTGGGGGTGATCGGATTCTCGCTGGGCGCCTACTACGGCCTGGGCCTATCGCTCGATCGGCCAAAGGACATCCGGGCCGTGGTGGTTTTCTATGGGACGAAGGGTGGGGACTACACCAAGGCCAAGGCGGCTTACCTTGGGCACTTCGCGGAGACGGACGATTGGGTAGCTGCCTCGGGCGTGAAGACTCTGGAGAAGGCG
>Ga0209751_10002126_pt1 | contig 20038 bp, 22 predicted proteins | sample RifCSP13_1_FD_184019 | JGI IMG/M metagenome (GOLD analysis project Ga0209751, IMG submission 184019) | Soil microbial communities from Rifle, Colorado - Rifle CSP2_sed 13_1 (SPAdes) (version 2) | ecosystem: Environmental > Terrestrial > Deep subsurface > Rock core/Sediment | place: Rifle... | reverse complement strand
GGAAGCCGAGGCGCCTGAGCTGTACGGCGCGGTCGCCAGGCTTTCTCAGGCGGCAGGGCTCCCGATGCCCAAGGTCTATATCATGGACCAGGCCCAGCCGAACGCATTCGCCACAGGCAGGAACCCGGCCCACGGCGTGGTGGCCGTGACGACCGGCATCACGCGCGTATTGAACAGGGAAGAGCTCGAAGGCGTCATAGCCCATGAGCTCGCGCACATAAAGCACAGGGACATACTGGTCGGCACAATAGCGGCGTCCTTCGCGGGCGCGATAAGCTACATCGCCCAGATGGCGCAGTGGGCCATGCTCTTCGGCGGCAGGTCCGACGACAGGGAGGGCGGAAACCCGATAGTGGCCATAGTCATGATGATAGTGGGGCCGATCGCGGCAATGATAATTCAGATGGCGATATCGAGGTCAAGGGAGTACAAAGCCGACGAGGGCGGCGCGCGGATAGCCGGTAACCCGCTGTATCTCGCGAACGCTCTCAGGAAGCTCCATGTGGCGTCCCACAGGATACCGATGGCGGCAAGCCCGGCCACATCGCACATGTTCATCGTGAGCCCGCTTACGGGCGGCTCGCTCTTCAAGCTCTTCAGCACGCACCCGCCGATGGAGGAGAGGATAGCGAGGCTGGAGGCGATGGTAGGAAGGATGTCCTAAAAATTGTTATTTTTTCTGATCTCTGTGTCAGGGCTGGCATAAAAATGCTCACATATACACTACATATGCTGCGCTTTTTATTTCCACCCTTCCTTGACCTCAGAAAAAATTCCTGATTTTTAGAGGCAGGCAAAAAGCCTTTGTGAATAAACGGGGGTTGCGGTTTACCGCAACCCCCGTTTATTTATGCGCGCTTTAGAGATTTTTATGCACAGCGGCTCTGGGCGATATTTATTATTTCCTCTCCCCATGGGGGAGAGGACTAAGGTGAGGGGGGCTTTCGGAATGCTGTCCCCCTCATCCCAACCTTCTCCCCAGAGGGGAGAAGGTGAAAAGCACTTTCGGTTTCGATACTCGCGCCCTTTCCGCTGGGTAGTCTTCATTCCTGATTTATCCTTCCCCTCCGACATAATTGATTTAAATCTTCGCCAAGCTTTGTCTTTAAAACAGAGGGGCAGAAAGCGAGCGGAGCCTTATGCCCAAAAAAAGCCCGGCAGGGCGTAAAAAGGTCTTAACGAGAGCGCGCTTTAATTTACCCGGGATTTTCCGCAATAAAAATTCCCCTCAAGTTTCCCTAAAATCCCTCCGATGAAATAAATAATGAAATGAAACGGCTCTTTTCCCAGGCCGTTTCAAAGATGGAGGGGCAAAATGGAAGAAAGTTGCGTTTATCTCAAGGAGAGCATCTGTAAGGCCTCGATAAGCAGGATGTCGCCCGGCAAGTTCGACTATGACGGCTACTGCAACTCCGAGGAGCATTGCAACTGCCCGGTGCTTCTGGCCCATACTCTCAGGAACGGATACGGGGATCTTCTCAGGGCCGTATAGGTCCCACACGCCTGTCCCGCCCCGACGGTCTTTTCTTTAAAGCAGGGATTGCCAGTTTTCCTGCTATGGCCTCTCTTTTTCAGAAATCACGCCTGTCCCGTCCTTTCGCCTTGCCTACCCACGGCCCTTCAAGTTAAAATATTTCTCTTATGAGTAAATCGGCAAAGAAATTATGCATGGTGAGCCTGGGCTGCCCGAAGAACCTCGTGGACTCAGAGGTGATGCTCGGCATATTGAAGGGCGCCGGTCTTGAGCTTACGGCTGACGAGGCTCAAGCCGATATCCTTGTCGTCAACACCTGCGGCTTCATAGGAGACGCCAAGGAAGAATCGATTGACACGATACTCTCGCTGGCCGAGCACAAGAAGACCGGCAGATGCAGGAAGCTCATCGTGGCAGGGTGCCTGAGCCAGCGCTACAAGGACGACCTCTCTATTAGCCTGCCCGAGGTCGACTGCTTCATCGGCACAGGCGAGTACCACAGGATAGCGGAGGTAGTTGAGGACGGCTTCCTCGAAAGGGTGCTCGTTGGGCTGCCCACCTACATACACGACTACACCACGCCGAGGATAATTTCGACGCCCGGGTTCTACGCATACGTCAAAGTCGCCGAGGGCTGTTCAAACCACTGCAGCTATTGCAGCATCCCGTCGATTCGCGGGGCGTTCAGGAGCAGGCCCATAGACTCTGTCGTGAAGGAGGCCGAATCCCTTGCCGGCCAGGGCATAAAAGAGATAAACCTCATCGCGCAGGACACGACTTCGTTCGGCAAGGACAGGGGCGAAGGGCTTGAGCCTCTTCTCAAGAAGCTCATCCCCGTAAAGGGGATCGAATGGATAAGGCTCCTTTACCTCTACCCGGGCAGGATAACGGACGAGGTAATTACTATTATGAAGAACGAGGAGAAGGTCCTGCCCTATATCGACCTTCCGCTCCAGCACATAAGCCCGCCTGTACTGAAGGCCATGAACAGGCAGTACACCAGGATTGGCGTCGAGGCGCTCATGGAAAAGTTAAGGTCGCGGCTCCCTGATGTAACGCTCAGGACGTCGATGATAGTCGGCTTCCCCGGCGAGAAGGAATCTGACTTCAAGGAGCTCCTCGATTTCGTGGAGAGCGTGAAGTTCGACAGGCTCGGCGTCTTCACATACTCAAGGGAGGAGGGCACGCCAGCCTGGTCGATGAAGGGGCAGGTGCCGAAGAAGATAAAATCCGGCAGGATGGACGCCCTCATGTCAGCGCAGCGCGAGATATCCCTTGAGAAAAACCGGGCGCTTGTAGGAAGCGCGGTTAGCGTCATGGTAGAGGGGGCTAACGAGGACGGCGACGGTTTCGGCCTCAAGGGCAGGGCCGCCTCGCAGGCCCCTGATGTCGACGGCGCGGTCTACCTCAAAGGCAGACACGTTGAGCCCGGCAAAATAGTCTCTGCGATCGTAACCGGAGCCGGCGATTACGACCTGTACGCCGAGGTGCGCTGAAGTTATTTCTTAAGCTCTTTTTTGAGCTTCTTCTCAATGGAAGCTACCTTCGCCGTTATCCTTCCTCCCTTTCCCTTTCTGTAATCGGCCTTTATAGAGATGGATATCCTCCCGCAGTCCTTCTGCATCCTCCTGAAGCACTTCTTCACGACCTCGAAGACCTCGTCCCACTCGCCCTCGATTACGGTGCCCATGGGGTTCAGCCTGTACTCGAGCCCGCTCCTGTCTATTATTTCCAGTGACCTCGATACATATTTGCTTACGCTCTCGCCCTTTCCGATGGGCGTCATGCTGAACTCAAGGAGAACCGACATGTTTTTTCCTCCTCACGGGGTTTTCCCTGATTCTCCCAGAGCCGGTTGAAATATACAAGGCTTAAGCTATGCTTTATGGATTGAGTATTTATGAGGTGCAAAGAGCAAACTTAAAGGAGGCATTATGAAAAGGATAATGGCTGGAGCCGTTCTCATGGCCGTTTTTTTCTCGACGAGCGCCTTTGCGCAGGACGCCGAAGCCCTCTATAAATCAAGGTGCCAGCCGTGCCACGGCCCCGGCGGCAAGGGTACCGGCATTGCCCCGGCGCTGGTGAACAACCTGTACATACAGAGCGCCACTGACCAGGACATAGCCGATTCCATATTGAAAGGCAGGCAGGGCGCTGACCGAAAGTTCGCTGCCAAGTACCCGGCGGGCATGCCCCCGCAGAAGCTCTCAGACGCGGAAGCGCAGTCGATGATCACCTATCTGAAGAGCCTTCAGGGAAAGTAGATAGCAGGCTTCGCGCCAGTACGCCTGTCCAATTTATAAAATCCAGCAACTTGACTCATTCAAAACAGGGGTTAGTATCAAGACATGGAGCCATTCCAGGGAGGTACTATCATGTACACGCAAAGAAGATTAACGATCTTTTTCGTAGCCCTTCTATTTTCGATAATGGCCGGGATTTCCCAGGCAGCCGAAAAAACAGTCGAGTTTGAAGGCGGGGAGGGCTTCGAGGACGCAAGGGGCAAGGCGGCAATAACGGACGCGGGCCGTGGACAGAAGGAAATCAGGCTCGATGCAAGCGGCCTCAAACCGGATTCCGTCTATACCTTCTGGTTCATGAATGAGCAGCCGAAGATGGAGATGTCAGGCGTGGGCAGGCCGGATTACTCATTCAGGAGCGACAGCCAGGGCAACGCAAGCTACACCGCTATAGTACCAGCGGAAGAACTGGAGCGCTGGCAGGAGCTCGACATAGCCTATCACCCTGAAGGCGACCCCAAAAACCTCGCGAACGTAGAGATAGCCCTTGCCGGAGACCTTCAGGAGAGGGGTTAGCTTATCGCTTAGGATTATGCCTTTAACAGGCTGCTGAAAAAGTCCATCTGCGTCGTTGTCATCGTCGCTCGTCATTGCGGCGTACGCAAAAAGTACGCCTCATTCCTTACTCCTCGACGCCTCGCATATGGAGCTTTTTGAGCAGCCTGAATAAATGCGGAGTTTTTCAGCAAGCTGTTAAAAAGAGGGGCGGCTCCGCCCCTCTTTTTTTATGCCCGAAGCCCGGGTAGTTTTTAAAATCTTAACATCGCCGCAATATCGCCGTCACTTCCGTCCGTTAGAATAAGAAAAAAACGGAGGAAAAAATGGAGAAGGAACGAATACTGATAGTAGAGGACGAGCTGGACCTGCTTGACCTGGTTGATTACAACCTGACCAGGAAGGGATATCTGACGCAGGCGGCCCTTGACGGCGAAGAGGGGCTTAAAAAGGCCCGCTCCTTCTCGCCGGACCTGGTGATTCTCGACCTCATGATCCCGGGCATAGACGGATGGGACCTGTGCAGGCTAATCAAGGAAGAAAGAAAGGACCTGCCAATTCTTATGCTCACGGCAAAGTGCATGCCCGAGGACAGGGCAAAGGGCTTTGAAACGGGGGCGGATGACTATATGACAAAGCCCTTCGTTCTAAGCGAGCTATTTGCCTGCGTAGAGCGTCTTTTAAAAGCGAAGGCGCTCGCAGCGCAACCGAACGATAACTAGCCTGTCATAATTCCTTAACAATCGACAGGTATCATATTTAAAAAACGAGGAGAAAGAAAAGATGGAAATGGAATGTCCATATCATGAAAAGGGAAGGGTGACTGTGTGCGGCGCATCGATAACGCACATGGCCACATCAATGGAAGACGAAGAGGCCTTCTGCGCAACCGAGGAACACTACCGCTGCCCCATGCTCCTGAGCCTCGTGCTCAGGAAGGGCTCGGAGCGCCCCAAGAGGGTCAACTGATAAAGACATAATGACAAAGGAGGAATGTAGAAAGATGAAGAGGAAGGTTGCGGCAGCACTTGTAATAAGCGCGCTCGGCACGATCGCGGCGGCCCCGGCATACGCGGGCTTCTACTTCGGCGACGAGACAAAGGGAGTTACCATCAGCAACAACGAATCAGACCTGAACATCAGGATAAGGCTTCAGCCCAGGTTCGACTTCGGTGACATCGTAAAGAGCAAGGACGGCAAGAGCTACGAGGGGGACAAGGACCTCTATCTCAGGAGGATAAGGCTCGAACTCGGCGGAAGCGTCCTTACCAAGACCCTGCTATATAACCTCACCGTAATGGCGGACAAATGGGACAAGGCCGGCAACACCAACGCGGTCGGCATCCAGTACGCCTATTTGAAATGGCTTGCGGATGACGCCTTTGTCATCACTGCCGGTAAAGAGAAGCTCCCGTATTCGAGGGTCTCTCTTGCGTCATCATCAAAGCAGCTCCTTATAGAAAGGCCGGTGTCCACCGAGGATGCCAAGAAGGTCTTCGGCAAGACCGACGCCTACTACCAGCCCAAGATATCGGTCGGCGGAAAATTCCTGGAGGGGGTCGTCGGTTATGAGGCAGCAATAGCCGACGGCTGGCAGAACGGAGAGCTGATACATACCGGAAAGAACGTCTACACGTCGAACCCGCTTCTGGCCGCGAGGGTAGAGCTCTCGCCCAAGGGCTGGACCGAGAAGTCCAGGAGCGACGCGCACCTTGGCAAGGGCCAGCACCTGACGTTAGGCCTTAACTACGTGAACCAGGGCGGCATCGAGTACTCTACAACCGGCGAAGAGGACAGGAGCCTCTGGGGCTTTGACATATCCGGACATTACGAGGGACTTACCGCGCAGTTCGAGTATAACGAATGGGAGATAGACTCTTCCGACGCAACTCTCTCCAAGAAGCCCAGGGGATGGTACGCGCAGGCCGGGTACTTCATAGACGGGCCGAACATAGAGCCTGTGGTGAGATACGAGGTCTATGACCAGGACTCGAACGCCGCGAACAAGGAAGAGCGGATAAGGACCGTGGGTGTCAACTGGTACGGCAAGGGGCACAGCATGAAGGTGGGCGCGAACTGGGTCCACCACGAGTATGACGACAGCGCGACCGGCAAGCTCGCCAACGACGACTCAAAAGACATTTATCAGGTGCAGGCGCAGATATACTTTTAACGGCCGCTGAAAAAACTCTTGAGAGAACCTTTTTGTAAAAAGTTTTTCTCAAACTCTCTCCAAAAATTTTCAGTTCTTCCCGTCCGGACCCCCATGATTCCGGGGGGCCGGACGGGAACTAAAAGTCTTTGAAGGGGGCCTGGGGGAAACCTTTCTACAGAAAGTTTCCCCCAAAAAGGGTCTTCCAGCAATCTGCAAATGCCTGGCCTTAACGGTTTACAGGGAGCCGCCGACACTTCCTGTAAATAACCCGCAACGAAAGCGGGCTCTTCATCCTGCAGGGCGGGAGGCATAAACCCTCCCGCCCGCAAAATAACGATAAAGTGAAAAAAAGCTTACAAGGAGAATGGAATGAAAAAGTTAATGCTGATCTTGGCGCTATTCGCGCTGGCGCTCACTTCAGGCCGCGCAATGGCCGAAGGGCTGATAAACGGCGCGGGCGCGACCTTCCCTTACCCGCTCTATTCCAAGTGGTCGTACGAGTACGCGAAGTCAAGCGGCGCGAAGCTCAATTACCAGTCCATAGGCAGCGGCGGAGGCATCAAGCAGATAAAGGCGAAGACCGTAGACTTCGGCGCCTCTGACGCGCCCCTTGTTGCGAAGGACCTTGAAGAGTCCGGCCTCATGCAGTTCCCGATGGCCATAGGCGGCGTCGTGCCGGTCGTGAACCTCAAGGGCATAAAGCCAGGAGAGATGAAGCTCACGCCCGACGTGCTCGCCGATATCTATCTCGGCAATATAAAAAAGTGGAATGACAAGAGGCTCGTCGAGCTCAACCCCGGCCTGTCCTTCCCCGACGACAGCATAACGGTAGTGCACCGCTCTGACGGCAGCGGCACCACCTGGATATTCACGAACTACTTGAGCAAGGTCAGCAAGGACTGGGAAAAGGCCGCGGGCTTCGGCACTGCCGTGAACTGGCCGACAGGAGTAGGCGGTAAGGGCAACGAGGGCGTGGCGACTTATGTAAAGAGGATAAAGAACACGATAGGCTACGTCGAGTTCGCGTACGCCCTGCAGAACAAACTCACCCACGCCAGGCTCCAGAACAGGGATAAGACCTTTGTGGAGCCTTCCATCGATAGCTTCAGCGCTGCCGCGGCAGGCGCGGACTGGAAGAACACCCCCGGTTTTGCGGTCGTCCTCACGAACCAGCCCGGCAAAGAGGCCTGGCCGATCGCTGGCGCGACCTTCATCCTGGTCTACAAGAACCCGTCAAACTGCTCGAACGCCAAGGCCGTTCTCGACTTTTTCAGTTGGGCCTACAGGAACGGAGCGGATATGGCAAAGTCCCTTGACTATGTGCCCATGCCCAAGTCAGTCTCCTCCATAATGGAAGATGCCTGGGCAAGCCAGATACGCTGCAATGGACAGCAGGTCTGGAAATAGATAATGCAGATTCGAAGGCCGCCCCTTGCGGGGCGGCCTTTTTCCATCTTTCCGCCAGGATTTAACTTCGCCGTAACATTCCCTTAACATCACGCTAATACAATCGAAAGATGAAAAAGAAGATACTCGCGGTCGATGATGAAGCCGATATCCTGGCGCTCCTCAGGCATAACCTGACGAATGCCGGGTTCGAGTTTATTGGGGCTGTTGACGGGCCGGAAGCCATCGAGAAGGCGAAGGCGGCTGCCCCGGACCTCATCCTGTTGGATGTGATGCTCCCGGGCATGGACGGTCACGTGGTGTTAAGGAGGCTCAAGGCAGACCCGGACACCAGGCGGATACCCGTATTGATGCTCACGGCAAAGGGGGAGGAGATAGACAGGGTGCTGGGGTTCGAGTTCGGTGCAGACGATTACATCGTAAAGCCATTCAGCCCAAGGGAGCTTGTGCTGAGGATCCGGGCGGTGCTCAGAAAAGGCGCGGATGCGGCACAGGCATTGATAAGTGTGGGGCCGCTCAGCATCGACACGGAAAGGTTTTCAGCCTCTGTCGACGGAAAGGATATGGGGCTTACCGCGGCCGAGTTCAGGATCCTTGCGGCGCTTGCCCTCTCGCGGGGCAGGGCTCTGGGCAGAAGCGTCCTGCTCTCCCGCATGGGCGGCGAAGTTGAATCAGGTCCGCGGACCATAGATACCCATGTGAGGAGGCTGAGGATAAAACTTGGCCGTTACGGCTCTCTTATCGAAACAGTAAGAGGCTGCGGCTATTGCCTCAGGGAAGGCTGAAGACGCGCTGCCTGAACAGAAGAGATACGTTCACAAGACCCATCATCACAGGCACCTCGACAAGGGGGCCGATGACAGCCGCGAAAGCAGCGTCTGAATTGATGCCGAAAGTGGCGATCGCTACGGCTATCGCCAGCTCGAAGTTATTCGAGGCCGCGGTGAATGCGACCGCCGTTGTCTTCTGATAGTCTGCCCCCGCCTTTCTTCCCATCCAGAAGCTCAGCAGGAACATGACCGTGAAATAGACGAGAAGAGGCGCGGCAATCAGAGCTACGTCAAAGGGTATCCTTATAATCTGCCCGCCCTTCAGGCTGAACATGACGACTATGGTGAAGAGAAGGGAAGCGAGGGTAAGCGGGCTTATGAACGGTATGAAGCCCGTCTCATACCAGTCCCTGCCGCGCAGGCGCAAAAGCGCGAACCTTGTAGCCATTCCGGCAAAGAAAGGTATGCCCAGATAAACAAGGACGCTCCTGGCGATATCCGCTATCCCGACCTGCACTACCGCGCCTTCGGCGCCGAAGAGCGGCGGCAGCAGCGTTATGAACACCCAGGCATATATGCTGTAGAAGAAGATCTGGAAGACGCTGTTGAGGGCGACAAGCCCTGCCGCGTACTCAGGGTCGCCGTCGGCAAGGCCGTTCCATACTATGACCATAGCAATGCACCGGGCGAGCCCAACGAGTATGAGGCCGGTCATGTAGCCCGGATAGCCGCCGAGGAAAAGGATGGCAAGTCCGAACATGAGTACGGGGCCGATAATCCAGTTCTGTGCGAGAGAGATGGCCAGTACCCTCCAGTCCCGGAATACCTTTCCGAGTTCCTCGTAACGGACCTTCGCGAGAGGAGGGTACATCATGAGGATAAGCCCGACGGCTATAGGGACGTTAGTTGTTCCATGGCTGAGTGAGTTCAGCGCGGAAGGAAGGCCCGGCAGGGCCCAGCCCGCGAGCACGCCGGCTGCCATCGCGAGCAATATCCAGAGCGTGAGGAACCTGTCTGTAAAAGAAAGCTTCTTTACCATTTACAATCCCTTTTCGATAATTTCAGGCAGCTTTGTTATAAAATCCCGTATCTCGTCCCGGACTCTTCTGAAGTGGGACATCGCCTCTTCATGGGTACGGGCGTTCCTCGCAAGAGAGGGCGGGTCGTCAAACCCGGCGTGGATGACCTTTGCGTTGCCGGGGAATACCGGGCAGTTCTCGTCCGCATCAGAGCAGACCGTAACGGCAAGGTCGAAGCGCTCGTCCTTCAGTCCGTCGACATGCTTCGAGGCCTGTCCTGATATGTCCACGCCCGACTCTCTCATGGCCTCCACTGCCAGGGGGTTGAGGCCAGCGGGCCTTGTGCCTGCCGAGAAGGCTTCTATCTTCCCATTCCAAAAGTGCCTTGCCCAGCCCTCGGCCATCTGGCTGCGGCACGAGTTGCCGGTGCAGAGAAACAATACCTTCATCTGTTTGCCTGAACCCTGCACAGCTTCTCCTTTTCCATGCCAATAATTTTTTTAAGGGCCGATGCGTCGGATGAGACCAGCTTGTCGCCTGAAAGCGCCTCGCTCACCCACTTCAGAGCCTTTTGAACCGCCGGGGAGGCCTTGCGGCCCGCGAGGCTGTAATAGACCCACCTCTTGTCCTTGCGGGAGAGGAGAAACCCGGCCTGCTGAAGGATGGACAGGTGCTTGGAGACTGTAGAGGGCGCGAGCCCGAGGATCTCTACTATCTGGCAGACGCAGAGCTCTCCCGGCCGGAGCGCCATCAATACCCTGAGCCTGGCCCGGTCAGAGAGAGCTTTCGCTATGGATACGGTCCCGTTCATCATATTAATACTATAATTCGCCAATTGACGAAATGTCAAGTTATAAAAGAGAGCGAGCGGGAAGGCCTGAAAATCTATTTTGTGATTGGGAGGGGAATAAGACGGTTACCGGGCCGAACCTGAGATGACTTCGCCGCCGGATTTTGTCCAGGCATTGATGCCGCCCTCGAGGTCGCGGAGACCCTTGAAGCCTTTGCGGGAGAGTATATCGAGGGCCGTCTGGCTCCTCTTGCCTGAGCGGCAGTAGAGTACTATGTTGCCGCCGTTGGGCAGGTTTGTGACGCCTTCGAGGGTTGAAAGCGGCATGAGCACGCTCCCGGGTATGTGGGCTTCGTTGTGCTCCTCGGGCGTGCGCACGTCGATGAGGATGACGCGCTCTTTTTTCTGGAGCATGGCCTTGAGCTCTTCCGGCGTTACCCTGGCGTGTTCGGCGCCTGCCGCAACCGTAAAGGACGAGAGCACGAACCCGAAGACGAGAATCGAAGTAAAAAGAAGGTGCTTGACCATTATGGTGATTATATACCAGTCGCCTGGCATTGCAAAAGAATTTTCGCTCGGAAATCGTCCGATGGACCCTTGATATCCTTAATAAAGGAGCCCGACCGATCATTGCGCCCGTAACAATGGAAAAGGAAATGCAAAAGCACGGAGTCAGAGCCAGACAAAGGGGCCAGCGTCTTCTTTACGCTGCCTTCCACCTTGACCGCGAGAATGACCTCATGCACGTTGTGGATTATGTTTTCGATGAAGGCCTTGTTCTCCCGAAGCCTCGCTTCCGCTTCGCTCCTCGCCCTTGGAACACCGACACGTTTTGAATTCTGTCGTTTTTTGCAGGCATAAGACCAATGCGGGCGAGGGTTTGAGGCGCGCCCGCCCTTCTGCGTAATCCGGAGCCGTTTGCCGGTTTTTGAAGCGCTTAATACTACTAAAATCAGAATGTTATGGCAAGGAGGGAGTTGTGATTGTAAGTCCTTTTACTGGTTAGTTTGTCAGAAATGGCGAGACAGGAGGTTTAAAGCGCTACAGATGCGGACGCCTAAGGGGGGAGATTGTTGATATATACTTATTGTCGGGGAGCAATGAGATGCCTGAATATAAGAAGATGAAAAAAGAGGAGCTTATAAAGCTCCTGCAGGATTTGCAGGCAAGGCTCAGCGGCATGAAGGCCGAGAGCGAGCCCCGGCGTCTCCTTCATGAGCTGCAGGTCCATCAGATCGAGCTCGAGATGCAGAACAGGGAGCTCAGGGAGGCCCGCGAGCAAATCGAGGAGGCGCGGGACAGGTATGCGGAGCTTTATGATTTCGCCCCCGTCGGGTACATGATCCTTGACGAAAAGGGCGTGATAACGGAGATAAACCTCACCGGGGCGTCCATGCTCGGCAAAGAGCGTTCGAGGATACTTGGCCGCCCTTTTTTCAGCTACCTGGACCGGAAAGACATAACCCCTTTCATGCGCATCCTGAAGGAAGCCAGGGAAAAAGGCGAACAGGAGATTGCCGAGGTGGGCTTGTTGAAGGACGGGACCATGCTCCATGCCCAGGCCGTCTGCGTGCCGGCCGTTGATGCAAGGACGGGGCGGATCGTCGTAAGGGCCTCGCTCACCGACATATCGGAACGGAAAAAGGCCGAAGCCCTCTCGGTCGCGCTCGCGGGCGAGAAGGCGACCAGGGCCGTATCTGAAAGGGCGCGCAAAGAGGTCGAGGAATCGGAGGCGACATACAGGGCCATAGGAGAGACCATACCCTTCGGGGTCTGGATAGCCGGGGTCGATGGCGGCATGGAGTACCTGAGCAGGTCCTTTCTCGATCTTGTCGGCAGGGACCTCGAAGGATGCAGGGGCATGGGATGGATAGATTGCCTGCCTGCGCCCGATGTCGAGAGGGTGAGCCGGGAATGGGAGGAGTGCGTGCGCGACGGCAGGTTCTGCGACATGGAATACAGGCTCAAGGGCGCCGACGACAGGTGGCATGACATACTCTTGAGGGGCGTGCCCATAAGGGATGAGAAAGGCCGGGTCATCCGCTGGGCCGGCATAAATGTCGACATAACCGGGAGAAAAGAGGCTGAAAAGGCCCTGGCAGAAGAGGAGGAGAAGCTCGCCGTCACTTTAAGGAGCATCGCGGAAGGGGTCATAACCGTAAACAACGACGGGACGGTCTTTTTCATAAATAAAGAGGCAGAGGGGCTTACCGGCTGGGAACAGAAGGAAGCGGCGGGAAAGATGGTCGGCGATGTCCTTAACGTAGCGGCCCCGGATACCGGAAAGAGCGTAGACCCTGTCATTACGTTCGAGAGGGCTCAGAAAGGGGAATTTTACGGCGACCTGGCGCTCATAGACAAGGCCGGGCAACAGAGGCCCATAACCGGCAAGGTCTCTCCCATAACCGACAAGGCGGGCGGGAAGATAGGCGATGTGATTGTCTTCAGCGACATAACCATACGCAAGAAGTTTGAAGAGGAGATACTCAAGAGCCGGAAGCTTGAATCCCTGGGAGCGCTTGCGGCCGGTATCGCCCATGAGTTCGCAGACCTTCTTTCGTCCATAAAAGGGAATATCGAGCTTGCGATGGAAGAGACACCGGGCAGGGGCGCGAGAGAGAGGCTCATTGAGGCGGAGAAGGTCATAGACTCGACCAAAGTACTCTCGACTCAGCTCAGGACTTATGTAGCCGGGGTGAGGCCGTCCAGAGAGTTGGCTTATATCGACGATATTCTCAATGATTCGATAGACCTTGCCTTGAAGGGCTCGAACATCAGGTGTGCTGTCCGCTTTGCCGGAGATAAGTGCTGTATTGTAGATGTGGACGGGGAGCATATGCGGCAGGCCTTTTACAACATACTTTTAAACGCCAGGGAAGCAATGCCGGAAGGCGGGTCCGTTGAAGTCATAGCTGAGCTGGCTGATATCGGCGTCAGAGACGGGCTTCCCCTTAAGGAGGGCAGGTATGTAAAGACGACGATAAAGGACACAGGGCCGGGCATCCCGGAGAAAGATCTCAGGAAGGTATTCGACCCGTTTTTTACCACAAAGGCCGGCAGGATGGGCCTGGGCCTCGCTATCGTCTTTTTTGTCGTCAAGAACCACGACGGGTACATAACGGCAGAGTCGGAGGAGGGAAAGGGGGCGGCATTCCATGTGTACCTCCCCCTGTACCAGATGGAAAAGGCGGTCTGATAGCCTGAAATAGGAGATTTGTCCAAATCAATTTTTTATTTAGAAGTCCTTCCGTTTATAATAAAATCCAAAAAAATCTCTCTCTTTTGGTTTCAAACATGAGCCCTGCAAAGAAAAAAAGCGCGCAAAAGCGGCCGTCAAAGGGGCAGGCCCTTGAAAAGGCCGCTCCTGGCTCCGGCGACGGGAGAAAAGCTGACGTCGAGTGCGGGTTTCCCGTCATCGGCATAGGCGCGTCCGCGGGAGGAGTCGAGGCTCTTACCCAGTTTCTCAAGGACCTGCCTGCCAGGACAGGCATGTCCTATGTCTTCATCCAGCACCTCGCCCCCGGAAGAGAGAGCATGCTTCAGGAGATAATATCAAGGGCCACTGAAATACCGGTGCTTACGGCAGGGGACGGCATGACGGCCGAGCCCGACCACTTTTATGTGATCCCGCCGGGCTATGACATGGGCATATTCCACGGAAGACTTGCCCTTTTTCCGGTGAAAGACGAAAAACGGCGCTTGCCGGTCGACTATTTTTTCCGCTCGCTGGCACGGGACTGCGGCGGAAGAGCTATCGGCATAGTGTTGTCGGGTACCGGTTCCGACGGGACCGCCGGACTCCTCGCCATAAAGGGCGAGGGAGGCATCACATTTGCCGAGGACCCGGACAGCGCCAAATTCGACGGCATGCCGCGGAGCGCGATAAACTCCGGCGCCGTAGATATGGCGCTGCCGCCGCCGGCAATAGCCAGGGAGCTTGCCCGCATCGGCAGCCACCCGTATGTGATAGAGGGCAGGCAGGCGATGCTCGAGGAGATGATCAGCGAGGACGGCATGTCAAAGGCCTTCCATCTGCTCAGGAACGCGACCGGCGTGGACTTCACCTATTACAAGCCCTCCACCATAAAAAGGCGCATAAAAAGACGGATGGTCCTGCACAGGGTGGAAAGGACCGAGGATTATATAAAGTTCCTCCAATCCAATCCGGCAGAGATAGAGGCCCTTTTTCAGGACCTCCTTATAAATGTAACGAGCTTTTTCAGGGAGCCTGATTCGTTTGCTGTGCTTAAAGAGAAGGTCTTCCCGGAGATCATGAAGGACCGGCCTCCTGATGCGCCCGTGAGGATATGGGTGCCCGCCTGCTCTACGGGCGAGGAGGCCTACTCCATAGCCATGACTCTCTTCGAGTTTCTCGGAGAGAAGGCCGGGAGCACGACCGTGCAGATCTTCGCGACCGACGTAGACGAAAAGGCGCTTGAGAAGGCGCGCTCCGGCAAGTACCAGCCGAACATAGAGGCCGACGTAAGCCCGGAGCGCCTGAGGAGGTTTTTCATAAGGAGCAACGGCGATTACCAGATCGGGAAGGAGACCAGTAAGCGGAGCACTAAAAAAGGGGTTATGCGAAACCGCATAACCCCTTGATTTTGTTGGCTCCCCGGGCGGGACGCTCAGCAAAACTTTTTCAGCCATCAGTTTGTCTTTTCTACACAACTTAAAGTCATCTCTCCAGTTAAAAATATTATTAAAAATCAAGCTGTTAAACCCAAAAAGAAGCTGTCGTATGCCAGTCCTGTGAAGCTCGCAATGTTATGGCAGAAGGAGCTCGAAGAGGGGCGATACGCTTCCAAGGCCGTGATAGCAATGGAACACGGCATTTCACGGGCCAGGGTAACCCAGATAATGAATCTTCTGAAGATCTCACCGGCATTGTTGAAAAGTCTGCATGGCGCGCTTACTGAACGAAAAAGCAGGGCCATTTTGAAGAGATTTGGGTAAATAGCTGCTCCGCCCTGCCCTTGTGATAGGTGACGGCCGGGACGCCCTGCGATCGTTATCTATACGGGTTGACTTATGTATATGCCTGTCATATACTGACAAGGTATGGATATTATTGACCTCCTTCAGAAATGCACCGGATTTGAGTGGGACGCTAACAACGCTGAGAAGAACTGGAAGAAGCACCGCGTCACGCCAGCGGAATGCGAGCAGATTTTCTTCAACCGCCCCTTGGTGGTTGCGGACGACATAAAGCATTCCGAGAAGGAAAATCGTTTCTATAGCCTCGGGCATACGGACGGGGGCAGGATGCTCTTTGCCGTATTTACGGTCCGCCGGGACAAGATACGGGTGATATCGGCAAGGGACATGAACCGCAAGGAAAGGAAGGTGTATCAATCCCATGAATAAGAAGATACCTAAATTCAAGACCGAGGACGAGGAGAGGGAGTTCTGGGCCACCCACGACTCAACCGATTATTTTGACTGGAAGAAGGCAAAGCGGGTTGTGATGCCTGAGCTGAAGCCTTCTCTAAAGACCATATCCCTGAGGCTGCCGGAGTCGATGCTCGAGGAGCTCAAGCTCATTGCCCATAAAAAGGATGTTCCTTACCAGTCGCTCCTGAAGATATTTCTGTCGGAGAAGATAGAAGAAGAACTCAAGGTGCACTGAAAAAGGTTGGCTGATGAAGTTAATACGCTGTACTCAGAAATTACTCAAGGAATTGTCAAAATTCCCTACTGACATTGGTGTGGCCGAGAGAAACCCGGAAGGGCTCGGCGATTGGTATGCCAACCTCCTGAGACTCGACAGGCGCAAATGCCTGCTCTTTACCAACGAGAAAACCCTGTACTCATTTCTTATCCCCGGAGTCCTGAAAAAAGACGTGCTGAACATCGCGAACATGTTTTTTAATCATCTTGCCTATAATATGCAATATGAGGGCTTTGCCGCTGATGTAATAAAACGAGCCCTTGAGGAATATAATGAGATTGCCTTTGCGAAGACCTCAAGCAAGATGCGTATCCCGGTGACAGTTTCCACCTATCCCGTTTTTTCGTTTCCAGTCATCTCGCCTGATTGTTTCCACCGGAGCAGCGCGACGGTTTAGTATTTACTCCTTTACAGTAGCCGAGTCAACATTGTTTTTCTTTTTTCTCATCGAGTCTCCCTTCAGATTGATTTTGTAGGCGTTATGGATGAGCCGGTCGAGGATGGCGTCCGCTATCGTGGGATTCCCTATGATCTCATGCCAGTGTTCGAGGGGCAACTGACCAGCTACGATGGTGGAGCTTATCCCGTGACGGTCTTCGAGTATCTCAAGCAGGTCCCTTCTTTCCAGGTCGTTCAAGGCGGACAGGCCCCAATCGTCTATTACAAGCAGCTGGCTCCTCGCAATGGAGTTTATGAGCTTGCCGTACCGTCCGTCGCCCCGGGCAACGGAGAGGTCCTGGAACAGGCGAGGAGCCCTGTAGTAGATGACCGTATAGCCTTCGAGGCAGGCCCTGTGGGCGAGGGCGCAGGATATGAAGCTCTTGCCCGCCCCGGTCGGTCCTGTCAGGATGATATTGTTGTGGTCCCTGACCCATTGGCACGAGGACAGAGACTTGATCAGGGATTTGTCCAGGCCCCTTGGGTGCCGGTAATCGATATCCTCCATGCATGCCTGAAGCCGGAGCTTCGCATTCCTGAGTCTGGTCTGAAGCCTTCGGTTCCCCCTGTCCGTAGCCTCACGGTCCACCATAAGGCCGAGCCTGTCTTCGAAGCTCAAGTCCTTGCAGTCGGGAGATGACAGTTGCTCTTCGAAGGCCTTGGCCATCCCGTGCAGCTTAAGCCCTCGCATTTTTTCTAAAGTAGGCACTCTCAACATAATCTCTTACCTCCATGGCTGTTTTAGTGGTAGTAGCGACATCCGCGGATGTTATCGTGCTCTATCGGCTGAGTTGACGAGACCTCGGGCAGAGGCTCTTTGTCGAGCCCCTTCTCCAGGATCGATTTAACGCTCTTGTAGCTGCATCCTCTGATGGCGACGGCCCTTTTGCAGGCTCTTTCGAGACGCTCTTCAGAATAGACCTTTGCCAGACGGAGCAGCCCCAGGCAGGAGCGGTAGCCCTGCTCCGGGAGGCTCCTGGTGTTTATGATGGCCTCCACCACCATCGCGGTGGACTCCCCGATTTTTCTCGCCCAGTTGATAAGCCTGGTCGGCTTCCACTCCAGATACTCTCGATGACTCTTGGGCATATGTTCCTTTTGTGTCGTATGCTGGCCGGGACGGTCGTTCCTTTGGTGGCTGGCGACCCGTTTGCCCTTGTAGAAGACCTCTACCGTCCCAGCCGTACAGCGTAGCTCCACCTCCTCGCGCACAAGGGCATAAGGGACGCTGTAGTAATGACCCTTGAACTCCACATGGTAGTCGATATTCACCCTGGCCTTTTTCCATTCAGCAAAAACGTAACGGGTCTCGGGCAGCAGCTTGAGCGCGCCCTTCTCAAAAGCCTCGAACCATGAGGCCCGCGAGCCCTTGAGCTTCTTGAAAGGCCTCTGGTTGAGCTTTACCAGGAGTTCCCTGATGGCCTCGTTCAATTCCGCAAGGCTAAAAAATGTGCGATTACGGAGCGCCGCCAGTATCCATCGCTCCACCATCTGCACGCCCACCTCGACCTTGGCCTTATCCTTCGGCCTTCTGACGCGGGCCGGGATGATTGCCGTGCCATAGTGCAGGGCGAGGTCCTGGTATGTCGGGTTCAGGTCAGGCTCATACCGGCAGGCCTTCGTCACCCCGGACTTCAAATTGTCAGGGATCAGGATCCTCGGGACCCCGCCAAAGTACTCCAGCGCCTTTACATGGGAGCCGATCCAGCTTGGAAGGCTCTGGTCCCATGTCGCCTCGGCGAAGGTATAATTGCTCGTGCCGAGAACGGCCACAAAGATCTCCGCATCCCTGACCTCTCCGGTAAGCCGGTCTATTACCGGGACCTTGTGGCCGGCATAGTCCACGAACATCTTCTCCCCGGCCTTATGGGTCTGGCGCAGGCTTAATTCGAGCTTCCCTCTCCACAGCTTGTAGTACTTGCTGAACTGGGTCGGCTGGTATCCGTCAGGATTGCTTTCCCGGTACTCCTCCCACAGGAGCTGTAAGGTCACGCCGTCCCGCTTAAGTTCCCTGTGCACCCACTCCCAGTCCGGAAGGGCGCGCAAGACCGGCGGCTTCACATTATCCTGGAGCAGGCGTTTTAGCTGTTCCTCGTCCATGGCCTCGATCTCCCGATAGCCCAGACTCGCTTCTTTGGCCCGTTTAAGGTATTTATTCACCACCGTATGAGATATGCCGCAGCTTCTGGCGACCTCCCGGTTCCCCATGCCGCAACTCAAAGACAGCCTGAAAATCTCCCGAATCTTCCGCATAGACAACCACCTCTTCCTTCTGGCCATCAAAACCTCCGCCTCAGTCGTTGGAGGAGATTTTAAGGCCTACGACTCAAAAGAGTCACGCGCTCCCTTGGAAGAGCCGCACCCCAGGGGGTGGAAACGATCCCCCGAGGAAGTGGAAACTTACTCCGATATTGGTGGAAACGATGCAGCGGGATTAGTGGAAACGATTGAGCGAGATGGGTGGAAACTTATGAGCGGGATACGCAAGCAAGAGTGTCCTTGGCTCGATGAATGATTTGAAGTGCGCCTATGAGTTCGAAGTGGTCAGGTCCGGCGGAATAGAAGGATTCAATGTCCTCGCTGTTAATCGGGAGATGAACAGAACCCCCCCTATCCGCCATTAAATACAATTACGCCATCGAGGAGCTCAAAAGGATCATCGTCTTCTGAGAGACTGTTTTTTTGCAATCCATCTCTACGCGGTTTTGTTGAGCGTCACAACCAAATAAATAACCCCCTTGAAAATCAAAGGGGTTATAAGCTGTCTCCCAGGTAGTGGAACATCAGGGAGGGGCTCAACGAGAGCTGGATTTTTTTAGTTTGTAGCCCACCAGGGCGGTACTGCCTACCAGGTAAAATAGACTGAATTTATACGGAATAGAGGGAAGAGTGTGTATCGTGGGGTAGAATGGGCCGGAAACATATCTTTTGAGCCGGGCATTCTCAGAAGAAGCTATTCCCGGCCGCGCTAATGGATATCTTCTTCAGGAAGGAGGCCAAAGATGCTGAAATTTCTTTTTGTAGCATCTTGTTTCCTCCTTTTCGAGATTTAAGACCAAACACCAGTAATTGACAGTCTTGCGGCTCAGATAAGAACTCTCCTGGATAACCTGTACCATATCCTCTCTGGTGAATTTGTCTTGTACAAACTTCACCTGTCGATCTCCGCCATGCTCTAAAAGCCTCTCGATGATAAGAAACCTATCCTTATCGATATCAAGAGACTCTATGTCGACGCCCCAAAGATAAGGCTGTATTATCTTTTCAATTTCCATGTCCTTCATAATGACATTGTACTACATTTCCTTATGATAATCGAAAGTCGGCATAGTTCCTCTATCATATTAAAACGCCACTTAAAAATTGTCAAAAAAACATGGCGAGCATCCCAACTAGGAGCCTGTCGGAATATTCGTTTGCAAAAAGCGATTCTGGAAGAGACAGAGATCCGACCCGGCTTCAATGTTCACTTTTTCAAACAACTCTTGCCTTATGATGAGGCAAATTGCGCTTAGCACG
>Ga0209751_10002124_pt1 | contig 20045 bp, 14 predicted proteins | sample RifCSP13_1_FD_184019 | JGI IMG/M metagenome (GOLD analysis project Ga0209751, IMG submission 184019) | Soil microbial communities from Rifle, Colorado - Rifle CSP2_sed 13_1 (SPAdes) (version 2) | ecosystem: Environmental > Terrestrial > Deep subsurface > Rock core/Sediment | place: Rifle... | reverse complement strand
GCTGACCGCCATCAGCCAATACATGGTGCATTCGGAAATGTGCGACAATTGGGGCTACGATAAGCTCCACAAGGCGATCGAGAATCAAGCCAAGGACGAGATGCACCACGCCGAGTGGCTTATCCAACGCATTATCTTTCTGGAAGGTATGCCGATCGTTTCAAAGCTCAATCCCATGAAAATTGGCGCAAGTGTTCTTGAAATGATCACCAACGATCAAGAAGCCGAACTCGGAGCCGTGCGTGCCTACAATGCGGCCATCGCTCTGGCGCACGAAGTGAGCGACCAGGCCAGCGTCGATTTGTTGATCCGCATCCTCAAGATGGAAGAGGGGCATGAGGATTGGGCAGAAATCCAGCGCGACCAGATCGAGCAGATGGGTCTGCAGAATTACCTGACCAACCAGACCGAAGGTGCAGCTTCAGGTTAGCTTCCGCCGGACGGGCAAGGAAAGGAATAATCAATCCTTAAGCTTGTGCACCCAGGCATTCGTCACGCAGCACACGTAGGTGCAAGGCGCGACACTGCTGGGCGACGCTCTCGCCGGCTTCCTCCTGCCGTTGGTCGGATTGCCTGGTCTGGCCGGGCTGCGGGTCACCGAGCTGCTCGAAGCGGGGGAAATTAAGTAAGGATTTTTTGAGCGCCAGATTTGAATGAAATGCGGCTCTCAGGCTTGGCATAATCAGGCCGGAAGCTGCATTATTTTTTATTTCTATTCAGATCCAGAGACTGTTTGGGGCGTGATAATAGCTACCAACTCAGTCGATGTTACTCATCGGAGGTAGCTACCTAAGCAACAGGTTCATTGAATGGTAGTAGAATTATTCACATTGAGGGTATACCCCTAATCGCTCAGGAAAGAGCTTCATCGGAGAGAGGCGAATAATGGATTCTAAGGAATTCCTCACCAAGCATGTCGAGCCGGGTCAAGAGTTCCTTGCCGGTTTAATTTCAATCGATATGGTCGGGCACTCTAAACTGGCTGGGGCAGACAGAGAGAAGTCAGAGACGAAAGCAGCCCTTGAAAGTTTGCTGAAACATGAGCTCAAGAACGAATTTGCCATAATATTGACATGGCAAGGCGACGGGGGGATTGTATTATTCGATATCTCCAGAGGGTGCGATGAGTTGATTCTATTCGCAGACCGCATCAGGCATCTCGTCCCTTTATTCAATCGTACCAAATCGATCTTGAACAAGTTACCTCATCGCCAGGAGATCATTTTGAGAATCGTGTGCCATGCCGGCAGCCTGGTTAATCAAAATGGCGAGCCAGGCGAACTGGCGGGGGATACATTGAATTTACTGGCAAAGCGCGACAAGGAGATCGGTCAGCCTGGTTACGTTGTCCTTACTTCGGAGATCTATCGCCGTCTTTTGCCCGAATTCCAGGAGCGTTGCCTTTTCACAAATGAACATCCTGCCTTCGGGAAAATCTACACTCTTGACGGGAAGACGGCGTTATGCTCGCTCCATTCTAACGACCGCAGCTCGAATAACCTGAAGGAATGGATAACCGCTACTCGCCAGCAACGCAAATTCGACCGGCTGCTCTATTTTGCATATACCAATGAGCTGCTTTATGATTTTTTGGCTTATGATCTGGAAGGTCTTGAGGTGAAGATTATCGTTCGAAATTGGGTGGTTGAACACAGAGATGAAGAATCGTTTAATAAAATTTTATTGCAGAAAGGATCCGAGATCGATATTAAGCAGCGACAGTGGTTTAAGTCCGATGTGATCAAGGTGAGGGCCAAAGAAATTTATGAGAAGGCGATCAAAATGGGCATGCCAATTGACATGCGTTTCTATGACATACCTCCTTTATTTAATGGCGCAGTATTAGAAAGCCATTCAGACTCATCCGCGGCTTTTATTGGAATAATCAAATGGGAAGAATTTCCAGAGGGGGGAGGATCTCCTTATAAACTTGAAGAATGGCCAGCGATGGTATTGGATGGTAGAGATCGAATCCACGCCCACCTGCTTCAGTATCTTAGCAGTCGATTCTGGGAAAGCTGGAATCGAGGGCTTACCTACGAGCAAGTTTGTAAAGAGGAAGAGAAGTATGAGCTCATGAAGCCTGCTATCGTTGGAAAAATTTGGAGGTTCGATGATCTCCCCTATCTGCTCGTTTATCCTTGCCGGCGGATCTCAAACCGGTCATTTCCGGTGGTGGCATTTGAGGACTTGATGGCTGTCAGATTGGTTGAGAGGTTCTTGAATGAATATCGGGTCGAAGTGAAGCACCTTAATTTTGAACTGCCGGATGTACTACAAGGAAATTGGTTCCCTGGGGAGGCGATAGCGAAAATCAACGACTGGCCTGGACATGTTGTCTATATTTGCACCAAATCCGTACCTCCTTCCTTGATGGCTTCTTTGCTGGAACAGGGTTTTGAGTATGACATTTGCAGCGTAGGCACGGATTCTCCTTACTTACAACATCGGCGCAGAAAAGAACAGGTCCTCTCGTCTCCAACCGACCAGGTGCCCCCTGAGCCGAGAGATTACTCGCTGATCGCAAGGCTTAAGCGAGGAGGTCAAGAAGGATATGGATATATCTTAGCCGGTATTCGTGCGATGGGTACCTGGGGAGCTGCAGAATACCTTACTGATAGGAGTAACCTCCAGGCGTTGACACACTTAGTAAGGGAAGAACAGTTCGCAGCAATCATAGAAACAATATTTAATCCTGATGAACATCGCATCGCGGAGACAAGACTCCATCTGGCTCCCGAATATTTTGGTAAATAATTGGCCACCCTGGATATTGCCGTTAACAAATTGAGGCGTAAGGAGGGGGTAAATTGAATGGAAGCATGATCTGAATGCTGCTAATCAGAGGAGGAAAAAGGGGCATCTATGCGCCTTGAAGACTCGAACTGGTTCGACGTTGAAAGTTATTTACAGCATGATGACCGGTTGATCTTGGTGCTGGGAGCGTGCGAACAGCACGGCTACCTGAGCCTGTTGACCGATGTGAAGATCCCTCTCGCCCTGGCGGATGCCGCCAGCCAACAGAGCGGAGTGCTGGTCGCCCCTCCGCTCAATTTCGGCGCCTCCCCGTATTTCATGAAGTACCCGGGCACGCTCAGTCTGCGCGTCAGCACGCTGCTCGACCTGCTCGACCTGGTCGAGGACCTGGTGCGCTCGGCTTATGGGCAGGGCTACCGGCGCTTCCTGGTGCTCAATGGACATAGCGGCAACGACCCGGCGCGGCTGCGCCTGTATGAATTGGCCAACCAGTTGCCCGGCCTACGCCTGGCCTGGTATGCCTGGTGGCAGGCGCACAGCGTCGAAATTATCGCCCAAAGCCACGACTTGCGACCCACCCACGCCAATTGGTTGGAAGCCTTCCCATTCACCCGCGTCGCCGATCTGCCGCCCGGAGAAAAGCTCCCGCCGCGCGTGCCTGGCCTGATAGATGCTGAGCAGGCGCGCCAGGTTTATGGGGATGGGGTTTTCGGCGGCCCGTACCAGGTTGACCAGGCGATCATGGACCAGCTGTTTGCCGCTGCTTTAGAAGATGTACTTCAACTTTTACGTTTTGAGTAGGGAAAATGATTTATTATCAGGAAGCCAGGAATACAGGAAAGGAATTTTGTAATTCTTAGATTCCTCATAAAAAAAAGCACCTTTGGGAAATTTACATTCAAGAGGAGAGAACATGGCAAATAAAAAAGTGATCACCACCGACAAAGCCCCTAAGCCGATCGGCCCTTATTCCGCCGGTGTACGCGTCGGAGACTTAGTGTTTACCGCCGGGCAGATCGGTCTCGATCCGCTGACCGGCGAGGTTGTGCCTGGCGGCATTCAAGCCGAGACGCGCCAGGTAATCCGCAATCTGCAGGGTGTCCTGGAAGCAACCGGGTCTTCGCTGCAAGAAATCGTCAAGACTACCGTATTCCTGCGTGATATGAACGACTTCGCCCAAATGAACACCATCTACGCCGAGTTCTTCTCCCAGGACTATCCAGCCCGTTCGACGGTTCAGGTCTCGGCATTGCCGAAGGGCGTGGCAGTGGAGATCGAGGCGATCGCGTTAATCAGTAATCAGTGAAACGCTCACAGTGCTCTCTTTAAATATCCAACTTCTATCGTATACTAACCTCTGAAAACTGAAAACTGAACACTGAACACTGGATACTGGATCCTGATAGAGTTAAATCTTCCCTTATGCCTCCTCTCGTATCGATAATTGTGCCATGTTACAATGAGCAGGATACCATCCGCCTGCTCCTGGAGGCGGTTTTTGCGCAGACATTTCCGCGGCAGGAGATGGAGGTGGTGATTGCCGATGGGCGTTCGACCGATCGCACCCGGCAGGAAATTGCCGCTTTTCAGCAGAACCATCCCGAATTGCAGGTGATCGTAGTGGATAACCCGCGGCGCATCATCCCGGCTGGGTTGAACCGGGCGATCGCAGCCGCAACCGGTGAGTTCATCGTACGCCTCGATGCACATGCTGTGCCTTCTCCAGATTATGTTGCCAGTTGTGTGGAGGTGCTGCAGGCTGGGTTGGGTGAAAACGTCGGCGGCGAGTGGGAGGTGCAGCCGATCGGGAATAGCTGGCCAGCGCGGGCGATCTCCGCCGCAGCAGGGCATCCTTTGGGAGTGGGCGACGCGCGGTACCGGCTCGGCGGTTATGCTCAGGCGGTGGACACGGTGCCGTTCGGCGCCTTTCGTCGGTCTTTGGTTGAGCGAATCGGTGCGTTCGATGAAACGCTGTTGACCAATGAGGATTACGAGTTCAATACCCGCATCCGGAAGGCGGGGGGCCGAGTTTGGTTTGATCCGGCGATCCGTTCAGTTTATTTCGCGCGCCGCACCTTTGGCGATCTGGCGCAGCAATACTGGCGCTATGGATACTGGAAAGCGCGCATGCTTAAGCGTTATCCGGAAACATTTCGCTGGAGGCAGCTGGCCGGGGTATTCGTGATCAGCATTCCGCTACTTGGCCTCCTGGGGATATGGTTCTCCTGGGCGCTCTGGTTGCTAACCGTTGAGGTAGCGGTTTATTATTTGGCTCTGCTGGCCTCTGGGGTGCAGCTCGCCCTCAAGGAACGGCAGATAGATTACGTGATCGGCCTCCCTTTGGCGATCGCCACCATGCACTTCACCTGGGGAGCTGCTTTTATGTGGAGTTCAGTAGTCATGTTAGTTCACCCGCGGGGCGTACCAAAATCCAAACGCTGGCGTTTGCGTACCCGTGAACGGCGCACTTTATTACTGATCGGCGATTTCATCACGGCCCAGATCGCTTTGGTGGTAGCCCTTTACTACTGGGCCAGCGCAGCGGAGTGGTTGGGCTTCTCGCTTGAATTCTTGAGGCAGCGCCCCCCGACCTGGTTTTACTTGTTGCCATTTGTCTGGCTGATCCTACTCGTGGAACTGTATGACGTTCACCGCGCTGGTGACTGGGGTGACACCGTGCGCGGCGTAGCCACGGCGGCCATCATCGGTCTGGGTTTATACCTGTTGCTTTATTTTTATTTTACTGATCCGCCAAAGTCGCTCTTGCCCCGGCGCGGAGTAGCGGGATTTCTGGTGGCTGCTTCCCTGTTGACCCTGGTGTGGCGTTTCATCTACATTAAAATTTTCACAGCCCCGGCATTTCTACGCCGAGTATTGCTGGTCGGAGCTGGTAAGGCTGGGCAAACCTTGTTGAAGCTGATCAATGATTTGTGGCCTCCGCCTTTCTATGTGGTGGGGATCATCGACGATGATCCTCAAAAAATAGGCACAAATTTCGAAAATTATCCCATTCTGGCAGCTAGCGATACCCTCTTGGAGATCATTGAGCTCGAAAATGTTTCGGATATTATCGTGGCGATCTCCGGTGAGATGCACGGCAGCACGTTTCAAACCCTGTTGGACGCCCAGGAGCGTGGGGTTGAGATCACACGCATGCCGGTAGTATATGAGGAGTTGCTCGGCAGGGTGCCGATTCGCTTACTGGAAGCGGATTGGATCTTGCGCTCTTTCGTAGACCAGAGCCGGGTGAACCAGTTCTATGAATTAGGAAAACGGATCGTCGACATCCTTGGTGGAGTGGTCGGTGTCTTATTTCTGGTAATCACTTTGCCTTTTCTCAGCCTGGGAATCTTGCTCGACAGCGGACGCCCGATTTTCTATTCACAAATGCGTGCTGGGCGTGGTGCACAGCTTTACCGCATCTTGAAATATCGCACGATGCGCCAGGATGCCGAAGCGGATGGCCAACCCCAATGGGCGAGAGAGGATGACGAACGAGCTACTCGCATCGGCCGTTTCCTGCGCCGGACACACCTGGACGAGGTGCCTCAATTTATCAATGTCTTACGTGGCGAGATGAGCCTGGTGGGGCCGCGAGCCGAGCGACCCGAATTGGTGGCGATGTACCAGAAGCACGTACCTTTTTACCGGTCACGCTTGTTGGTGAAACCAGGCATGACCGGGTGGGCGCAGATTCACTTCGGATATGCATCCACGATCGATGAGACCGTGGTCAAGCTGGAGTATGACCTTTACTACATCAAGCACCGTAACCTGCTGATGGATTTCCTGATCTTATTACGCACACCGGCGACGGTGTTTGGATTACGAGGGCAGTGAGTTGAACAAGGTTTTGGTGACAGGCGGCGCGGGGTTTATTGGGTCGCACCTGGTGCGTACCCTGCTGGCGCGCGGTGACCGCGTGCGAGTGTTGGATGATTTCTCCACAGGCAGGGAAGAAAACCTGACTGGAGTTGACGAACCATTCGAGATGATCGTGGGAGACCTCCGCCATCCTGCTAGCGTTGCTAGCGCGGTACACGGGGTGGATTATATCTTTCACCAGGCTGCTTTCGTATCCGTGCCTAAGTCGATGATCGACCCCAATCTATGTTACGCCGTCAACGTGCAGGGCACAGCGAATTTGCTGGAGGCTGCCCGGCAAGCTGGCATCCGGCAGGTTGTGCTGGCTTCCAGCGCAGCGGTTTACGGCGATTCCCAAGATTTTCCCTTACGCGAGGCGGTCGAGTTGCGCCCCCTTTCGCCTTATGCCGCTTCGAAGCAGGTGGACGAAATCTACGCCGGGACTTATACACGCGCTTTCGGGCTGCCGGTTGTCGCTTTGCGCTATTTCAATGTTTATGGTCCGCGGCAATCACCGGATTCGGATTACGCGGCAGCGATCCCGATCTTCATCCGCCGCCTGTTAGAAGGCAAGGCTCCCACAGTCTACGGCGACGGTCACCAGAAGCGGGACTTTATCTTTGTCGCCGATGTCGTGCGCGCCAATTTGCTGGCAGCCGAATGTCCGCAGGCGGCTGGCCAGGTCTTCAACGTTTGTACCGGCTTGGAGACGAGTCTGTTGGATCTTTTAGAAACCCTGGCTGGGATTTTGCCCGGCGCGCCAGAACCCCAGTTTAGCTCGCCCCGCCCTGGGGATATTTTCCGTTCCTTAGGGAATCCTTCCCGCGCCGAACTAGTTCTAGGATTTCGAGCCCAGGTCGGCCTGGCCGAAGGCTTGCATGAGACGGTGGAGTCGATGCGGAAATGAGAGCTGCGCTGCGCCATCCCAACCGCATGTTGTTCATTGGAGACCTGTTGATGATCGTGGTCTCCGTCTTGGGTAGTTTTGCTTTGCGGTTGCCCCTGGGTCCCCTGTTCATTTACTACCTGCCCCAGGCTGCATGGATGTTCAGTGTGGCTTTGATCATCAAGCCGATCATATATTTTGGTTTCGGATTGTATCGCCGTGTGTGGGCTTACGCCAGCACCCGCGAACTGAAATTGATCACGGTCGCCGTCACCACGGCTTCCGTGGCAGTCTCCTTAACCGTCATCTTACTGGCATCTTTGCGGGTGTATACAGGTTTTCCGCGCAGCGTTTTAGCGATCGACTGGTTGCTCTCCTTGCTGGCAGTCGGCGGCTTGCGTTTCGCTCTGCGCTTGTTGGCCGAGAGCCGGTCGACAGGTGTGGATACCCAGCGCCGCGGACGAAGGGTGCTGATCGTGGGAGCGGGCGATGCCGGTGCATTGGTAGTGCGTGAAATGCAGAAGAACCCCCAACTAAACCTTTCTCCGGTGTGTTTCGTTGACGACGACTCGTCCAAGCAAAAGCAGCATATCCACGACGTGCCAGTCGAGGGCACACTGAATGATATCGGGCGGCTAGTGGATGCGCGGCGCATCCAGGAGGTGATCATTGCTATCCCCAGCGCTCCGGGGCGAGTGATACGTCAGGTGACCGAAAGCTGCCGGCAAAAGGGGGTGCACTTCCGGACTATGCCGGGGATCTACGAATTGATCGGTGGCAAGATTAATGTAGGGCGCTTGCGTGAGGTGGAGATCACCGACTTGCTTCGGCGAGCACCTGTACAGATCGACGAGAACCTGATCGGCGCCAGTTTAAGCGGGCGGCGAGTGTTGGTCACAGGCGCGGGGGGCTCTATCGGTCGGGAGTTGTGCCGCCAGATCGCTCGTTGGGGACCGACGGATTTAACTCTTTTAGGGCACGGCGAAAACAGTGTTTTTGAGACGCTGGTCGACCTCGAAGAGAGTTTCCCTTCCTTGCCCTTGCACACCATGATCGCGGATGTGCGTGACCCAGACCGTCTGGCGAACATCTTCGATAGCTTCCGCCCCCAGGTTGTTTTTCACGCCGCGGCGCATAAGCATGTCCCTCTGATGGAAGCCAACGTTGAAGAGGCGATCACCAACAACGTAATTGGCACACGCAATGTTGTCGAAGTTGTGCTCAACTTCGAAGTCGAACGCCTGGTGATGATCTCCACCGATAAGGCCATTCGCCCTACCAGCGTCATGGGGGCGACCAAACGCCTGTCCGAGCTGCTGGTGCTGGACGCCGCGCAACGATCGAAACGTGCTTTCTCGATAGTGCGGTTTGGCAACGTGTTGGGCAGCCGCGGGAGCGTCATCCCGCTCTTCAAACGTCAGATCGCCAGCGGTGGCCCGGTGACGATTACCCATCCGGAAATGGAACGCTATTTTATGACCATCCCCGAAGCGGTGCACATGGTGCTGCAGGCTTCCGCCATGGGCAATGGAGGTGAAGTTTTTGTGCTGAAGATGGGCGAACAAATCCGCGTCCTGGACCTGGCCGAGGACCTGATCCGCCTTTCCGGGCTAGAACCGGAAAAGGATATTGAAATCGTCTTCACCGGCATCCGGCCAGGGGAGAAATTGAGTGAGGACTTGTGGGATCAATGGGCGCGTTTTGAACCCACCGCGCATGCTGATATCCTGCGCCTGGTCGATGAGGACATTCTCAGCAGCCAGGCTTTGTCGCGCGCCGTGAACGAGCTGGCTTACCTGGCCGGCGAGGGTGATGTAGATGGGATCATCCATTTGCTGGACGTGACGATTCCCGGTGCAGCTGTGCGCAGCCTTCCTCCACCTGATTTGACTGCGGTGGTCTAAGTATAAGCGTGATGCGCGAAACGTGATGGGTGAAGAAGAACAGGTAGCTTGATGGCGATTGTGACTTCAGCCGAATGGGATGCTTTTCTTACCAATCGACCCCACGCTCACCTGATGCAGACGACGGCGTGGGGCGATTTGAAATCCGCCTTCGGTTGGCAGGTCACCCGCCTGGTCACGCAGCTGCTAGAAGGGGCAGTCGGCGCACAGCTGCTCTTCCGGCGACTGTACCCTGGCCTGACCCTGGCCTATCTGCCCAAAGGGCCGGTAGGGGATCTGCCCGGACAGATCGATCTATTGCAGCCCCTATTGCCGGAGTTAGATAATCTCTGCCGCCAAAGGCGCGCAGTGTTTCTGAAAGTCGAACCGGATCAGCTGATCGATCCAGTAAACCCGTTAGAGCTCAGGCCACCTACCGGGTTCCGGCCTAGCACGCACGCCATCCAGCCCTCCCGCACCATCCTGGTGGACTTGCGCGGCAATGAAGAGCAAGTGCTGGGTCGAATGAAACAGAAGACCCGTTACAACATCCGCCTGGCCTTGAAGAAGGGGGTGATCGTGCAGCCGAGCGCCGATCTCGAGCTGTTCTATCGCTTGCTGGAAGCGACCGGCCAGCGTGACCAGTTCGGCATTCACTCCGTGGATTATTACCGCCGGGCATACGAGCTCTTCCACCCGCGCGGCGAGGGGGAGTTGTTGTTAGCCAAGTTCGAAGGGGAACTTCTGGCGGCGCTGATGGTCTTCGCCCACGGCGAACGCGCCTGGTACTTCTACGGCGCTTCGGCCGGCCAACGCCGGGACTTGATGCCCACATATCTGATCCAATGGGAAGCCATGCGGTGGGCGCGCGCCAGGGGGTGCACCGAGTACGACCTATGGGGGGTGCCAGACTTCGCGGAGCAGGTGTTGGAATCGCAATTCACCGAACGCGCCGACGGATTGTGGGGCGTATACCGCTTCAAACGCGGCTTTGGAGGGCAGCTGCATCGCGCCGCCGGCCCCTGGGACCGTGTGTACCGAGACTCCTTCTACAAAGTGTATCTCAGGTGGTTGAGGAAAGGATCAGGGGAGAGGGGATAAGGGGTTATCTGCAACTAATAACTCCCAACTCACAACCAGCAACCTTGAATATGGATGCCTCAACCTGGAATACCCTGATCGCAACCCTGCCCGGCGCCCACGTCTTGCAGACCTGGGAATGGGGACAGGTCAAGGCGCGCCTTGGCTGGGAACCGATCCCGAAAGTGTGGCAGGATGCGCAGGGACAGACGTTGGCGGCGGCCCTGGTGCTGGCGCGCGCCCTGCCGGTGCCTGGCCTGGCTGGTCGATCCCAGGTTATATATGTTCCGCGTGGGCCTCTGCTGCAGGATTGGGCAGACCCAGGCTTTCGTCGCCAGGTAATCGAGGACTTGCACCTCCTGGCGCGGCAGCGGGGGGCGATTTTCATAAAAATCGATCCGGACTTGCGCCTGGGGAGCGGCGTCCCTGGGACACCCGACGCTGGCGAGGATGAAGTAGGCCAGGCTGTGCGCGCCGATCTGGGTGCACATGGCTGGCGGTTTTCCGAGGAACAGGTCCAATTCCGCAACACGGTCGTGATCGACCTGAGCTTATCTCCCGAAGACCTCCTGGCGCGCATGAAGCAGAAGACGCGTTACAATGTCCGCCTGGCCGAGCGGCGGGGCGTCACTGTACGCCAGGGAACGAAGGCCGACCTGGCATCCCTCTACCGCATGTATGCCGAGACCTCCTTGCGCGACAATTTTGTCATCCGGGAAGAAGCCTACTACCGGGCGCTCTGGGAGACATTCATGCAGGCTGGGATGGCCGAGCCGTTGATCGCTGAGGTGGAGGGCCAGCCCGTGGCGGCCCTGGTGATCTTCCGCTTTGCAGGCAAAGCCTGGTATATGTTCGGCATGTCGCGGGAAGCAGCCCGCGAGAAAATGCCCAATCACCTGTTGCAGTGGGAGGCCATGCTGCGGGCGAAGGCCGCCGGGTGTACGTTTTACGATTTGTGGGGCGCGCCAGATGAGTTCCTGGAAAGCGATCCGCTGTGGGGAGTGTACCGGTTCAAAGATGGTTTAGGGGGGAGGGTGGTGCGCTGGATTGGAGCGTGGGATTTGCCTGTGCGACCTCTTTATTATCGCCTGTATACCCAGGTTTTGCCGCGCCTCCTGGAATGGATGCGCCGCCGCGGTCGCGTCCGCACTCAAAACTCGATATCGACATTAAATCCTTAATACCGCGAAGTCGCAAAGTAAGCAAGGAGAAGTCCATGATCCCACGAATTCGTTTTGCACACCTACCCACCCTGGTCGAGGCAATGCCCCGCCTGTCGGCAGCACTGGGCGGGCCGCAGCTGCTGGTTAAGCGCGATGACCAGACCGGTTTAGCCTTTGGCGGCAACAAGACGCGTAAATTGGAGTTCTTGTTGGCCGAGGCGCAGGCTCAGAGCGCGCGCACCCTGATCACGGCTGGGGCAGTCCAGTCCAACCATTGCCGGCAGACTGCCGCCGCCGCGGCTCGTTTTGGTTTTGAATGCCTCCTGGTATTGACTGGAGAGGAACCGACATCTCCCTCGGGGAATATGCTCCTGGATCGCCTGTTTGGCGCGCAGATCGTGTGGGCCGGCGAGGCGGGGCGCGAGGGGACTTTGCAGCAGGTTTTCAGGCACGCCCAGGAGGCGGGCCAGCGCCCCTATCTGATCCCCTATGGCGGATCCAGCCCGTCCGGCGCGGCGGCCTACGCCTATGCGCTGCAGGAATTGATCGAGCAGGGCGTCCGGCCAGATTGGATCATCTTCGCGACTTCCTCAGGCGGCACCCAGGCCGGATTGGTAGCCGGGGCGCGCTGCTTTGGATTTCAGGGCCACATCCTGGGGATCAGCATTGACGAACCAGCCCCGGTATTACGAGAACGCGTGGCGGAATTGGCACGCAGAACCGCCGATTTGATCGGCGAAAATGCCTCATTCTCAGCCGATGATATCCTCGTTAATGCCGATTACCTGGGGGGAGGCTATGGGGTCATGGGATCGGGCGAGCAGGAGGCTTTGCATCTCTTTGCCCGCCAGGAAGGCCTGCTGCTGGACCCGGTCTATACCGGGCGAGCCGCAGCTGGCCTGATCGACCTGGTGCGGCAGGGATTCTTCTCGCCAAACGAGATGGTGCTCTTTTGGCACACCGGCGGAGGCCCAGCGCTGTTCGCCGATCGCTATCGCGAGATGCTGTTGCGGTAATCTAGCGCAATCCTATCAACTCATAGACCCGAATCGGCTCACTCTTCCCCTTGGCGACCACCGGGGTCACCTGTTGGGTAAGCACCTGGTTGCGCACCTGTTCATAGACCTGGACGCTGATCAGGATTTGCCCTGGATTTGCATTTTCCTGGAGGCGCTTGGCGGTGTTGACGCTGTCGCCAATGACGGTGTATTCCATGCGTTTTTGGGTGCCGATCAAGCCCAGGACCGCCTCCCCGGAGTGAATGCCGGTGCCGAATGATAGCTGAAACTGAGGCGGTAGTTCTTTTTGCACTGCGGAGACGGCAGCCCGCATGGACAAAGCGGCGCGCATCGCCCGCAAGGTGTGGTCTCTTTGCGGGATAGGGGCGTTAAAGAATGCCATGATGGCATCGCCCAGGAATTTGTCGATCGTGCCTCCTTCGCCCAGGATGGCTTCGGTTGCGGCTCCCAGGTAGCGGTTGAGCACGGACACCAGTTCTTCTGGTGCACAGCGTTCGCTCAGGCTGGTGAAGCCGCGCATGTCAGCAAAGAGGGTGGTGATCTGGGTGCGTTTGCCGCCCAGCTGTAGCTCGCTCGGGTTAAGTTGATCGATCACCGCCGGGGAGACCATGCGTTCGAATAAGCGCCGCTGAGCCTCCAGGCGCCTGGTTTCCGTCAAATCCTCCATGACGATCGCCACGCCTTGGGTGGTGATATGCGCATCTTTAAGCGGTGAGAGGTTAAAACTCAAGGTGAGCGAGCCGCGCCCAGGCAATTCGGGGCTGAATTCCAACCCTACGATTTGCTGGTTACTCTGGCGAACACGTGCCAGATAGCGCGGCAGTTGCAAATTGCTCAAGAGGGGCACTTCGCCAACATTGCGGCCGATCAAATCCGACCGGCTTTGTCCAAGGATGGCTTCCGCAGCGCCATTGCTGAGGGTGATCCGATCTGCGAGGTCTGTGGTGATCACGCCGCTGGCAATCGAAGCGAAGACATCGTCCATCAAGTTTTTAAGTTCGCTCACATCTGCCAGACTGCGGTGGATGGATTCGAACAGGCGAGCGTTCTCGATGGCCACGGCAGCCTGGTTGGCGAAAGCTGCCAGTAAGTTTCGTTCCGCCTCGGTGAATAACCCGGTGCGGATGCGATTATCGGCATAGATCACACCGATTAAATCATCCTTGACTTTGAGGGGCACGCACAGAATCGAGCGCAGGTTCAGGGCGATCACGCTTTCCTGACTGTCGAAGCGCGGGTCTTGTTGGGCGTTGGTGGTGAGCACCGGCTGTCCTTCGTCGATCACCCGGTTTACCACGCTGCGGCTGAGGTCAGATTCAGACGCGTCGAGGGTTTCTTGCTCCCAGTTGCGAGCGATGTGGATGGCTAACTCCCCCTGCCCGTCTTTCAGCATGAGAAAGCCGCGTTCGGCACCAGTCAGGCGCACGATGGTATCCATCACAATGCGCAGGACGTCATCCAACTGGAGCGAGGAGTTCACGATCTGGCTGATGCCTGCCAAGGCCAGCAGGTTGTCCCGCTCCTCTTCCTGCCTGGCGATCTGGCGGCTGATGCGGGTTAAAGAGCCGGCTAGTTGGGCCAGGTCTTCCAGGGCGTCTTCGGAACAGGGATTGTACTCTGCCTGGAGCGCCAGGCGGACCTGGTCGGTGAACTCGCTGAGGCGCAGGATTTGCCTGTCCAGCGGGAGGGTTGTGGAGGGAGTGGATTTGTGATCCATCGCGCAGTTTTGCGTTAACGATTCTGACGACCGGTAGAACGCACACTAGCTTTGGGTGGTTCCTGGAAGCGAGCGAAAATGCGCTGGAGCAGCGCCAGGTAGGAAGTGTTGCGGATCTCTTTCCCCGCTTGCTGAGCCACCCTGGCATCTCCACTGCGCTCCCCATACGTGGCTGCCTGGTATTCAAAGAGCAGGCTGCGGATGGGATTCTCTGCTACCGGCAGCAGGCCTTCCAGGAGGGCGGCGCGCTCGGCCGGGGTGTCGGTCGTGGCGGGTGGCCTGCCCAGGCGTGACAGGGCGCGGTTAAGTTCCAAATAGGCGCGGGTGAGCGGGGAAAGGGCAGCGGAGGTTGCCCAGCGACGCAGCGTGGCCGGCGGCTCAAAGCCCATCCGCCGCAGGCTGGCTTCAAATTGTACCGGGAAGGGGGGGTAGCCACGCTTCCGGCGGACCTGTCCAATCAGGAATAAGATGAAAGTGACCACCACCACCAGGATCAGGAGCAAGTAGGCGAGTGGGATCCTCTGCAGCAATCCGATTGATTGGTCAGGTGACAGCGGCCCCTGGCCAGCTGCGTCCTCCAGGTTGTTCAGACTCCGGTTTCTGGGATCCTGCCCTTCATTTGTCAATTCGGGATTCTCTGCGGAGTTGGTGTTGTTTCCTGTGGGGCGAAAGATCGGCAGCTGGGAGGCAGTTGGTTCGAATTCTACCCAGCCCATATCGGGGAAGTAAACTTCTGGCCAGGCATGGGCATCGCGGTGGCGCACCGTGTATACCCCGCCGGTGACAACCGCCGCTTCTGGAACAGCGCCGGAAGGCAAGGTTGGGATGGTTGCCGGCTGTGCCGGAGAAGAGCGCTCTCCCTCGGCATACCCCACGGCCAGACGGGAGGGGATGCCCAGCGAGCGTAGCAAGATGACTTCAGCGGTGGCGTAGTAATTGCAGAATGCCTGGCGATGGTCGAACAGGATCCAGTCGATTGGTTCTTGCCTGATGGGGACGGTGGGGACGGTCTCGTTATAAACCAGGTTAATGCGCAGGTAATCGGTAACTGCCTGGGCGATATCGTAAGGGTTGTCCAGGCCAGAGGCGATCTGCTCCGCCAGCTGGCGGGTGCGAGGCGTGATCGTTTCTGGCAGCTGCAAATAGCGCCCAGTTACCCAGGAAGGGTAATCCTCCCCTGCTGCGCGCAAATCGGCGACCGTGGCGGAAGTGAGGGAGGCCGTGACCTGGTAGACATCTCCCGCCCTTAACAAGGGATTCGCTTTCAAATATCCCAGGTCGATCGTGCCATCTGGGTTGAGAGCGATTTGCGCCTCGACCGGGCGGCTAACCCACAGCGGTTGGGCGGGTGTATTTAAGTTTTGGAGGGGATAGAGGGTTTTGATGGTGAAGTCGCCGGTTGAGCGCCCCTGGTATTCGGGGAAATCCAGGTCAAAGGTGTCAGGATTCAGGGAGCGGACACCAGGCAGGGTGCTCGACCAGCTGCCTTCGTAGGTGTCGTAGACTCGGGCGCGCCAGTAATAGCGCACACCCGCCTCAGCCTGGGGCGGCGCCTCGACGGCCATGATCACGGTGTCGGTCAGGGGATTGCCGCGCCCTAATGGCAATGTGTCTCCATACAGATCGGTCACAAATCCCACCGACGCCTGCAGGGAGGCGAAGGCATTGCTCAACCGCTCGCGAACAGTGATCCACGGCCGGGTGGCACGCCCCCAGACCTGTTCGGCGGGTGGGAGAGCCTTAGCCAGGGCTGGCGCAGTCCAGGCAAATAACACAAGAATGGCTGTGGTCACCAGGCCCAAGCGGATGGAGTCTAACCCAACAAAGGGCGGGAGATAGGTGCCGTTCTGTTTCCAGCGCTTTTGCAGGTTAAGAAAGTGCAGCCGGGCGACCAGCAGCAGTGAAAGGAAGATATAACCTGCCAGGAACCAGGTGCGGACTGAAAAGAAGGCGTCATAAGTTTGGATGATGACCAGCGCCAGCCCCGTGGGGAGGATCGCCTGCCAGGAATACCCGTGACGCGCCAGACTATAGCCAGCATAGACACTCATTGTCCAGAACAGGATAGCCATCAGGCAAATGAAGAACAGGTTATCAGAGACTGGTTTCTGGCGGAAGATATCGTCCAGGATGATCAACAGGCGGTTGCCGACGCTGACCATTCGCTCCGGCCAAAGCACCCCCCGTCCCAGGGTTAACCCGATCTGCCAGCCGATAGCAAACAGACCATAAACGAAGGCGAAAAGCCTGGCGACCGAGGGCGAGAAGCGGCTTTGACCCAGGGCTAGACCGGCGAGCGCCCCCAGGAAAGTTACGGTCTGCACCAGATTTAAGTGATCCGCCCATTCGGTAGCGTTCAAACGGGTGGCTGCCGTAAGTAGGGCGGCCAGGAGCAGCAAGGCAGCTGGCCAATCCCACCAGCGCTCGGAAATTTCTGGGTTTGTCTCAGTATACATAAGTCCAGTTTAACCCAAAATCAAAGCGGTGGCTAGGCAAAATTGTAAAAAACCCCCTCCGGCAGCGATTGAACCGGAGGGGGCTATGGATCCAGAAGGGTAGTCAATTACCCAAACCGGTGGAAGTCAGACACATCTCTCAGCCATTGGTCCCAACGTGAATCGGTTATATGCTGGCGCACCCGGCCGAACCATAGATCTGCATAACCCTGGAAATCCTCATCCAGTTTGGAGATGCCGGTTTGCGTGGTGCCCCACATGGATTCGTGGATCTCCGACATAGGCCACATCAGCTTGAGGCGGGCGAAATTCTTCGGCGTCACTTCGCCGAAGTACTCCTGCAAGAGACAACGCACCAGGTCGTCGTTCAAGCGATGGTGGTGGCAGAAGTTCCCCAGGTCGAAGAAGATGTCGCCCATGCCGGCGTACTCCCAATCGAGCAGGCGCAGCTCGCCGATCTCGCCCGGCACATCCTCATCCAGCCAGTTCAGGTTGAGCAGGTCGTCGTGGCAGGGAGTGGGGATATAGGGGTCCCTGAGCAAGGCTTCTTCGCACTCGTGCATTTTCTGCATGATCCAGTCGAAGTCGAAGGGGAACTTGCAGTTGTTGCGCTGGGAAACGCTAATCAGCCATTCCACCCGGCGGAAGACGTTAAACTCGCCCTTTAGGGGCGGACACTGCTTGTGGAAGAGGCGGATCTTGCGCACAACCCGGATGATGTTATCCGGCTTGCTGATCTCCTCGGGTGGGACGCGTTTGCCGTTCACAAAACGGGTGACCAGGTAACCTTCCGGCTCGATGAAGTACACCACTTCTGGGGCGACGCCCAGCTTGCCGGCTTCCAGGTTGGCTTGGTGTTCCACATCCCGCTTGATGCCCAGTTTGTCGGTATCGGCGCCGGTGATGCGCAGCACATAAGAATGGCCGTCGGCGTCGATCTTGTAGTTCAGGTTGGTAATGCCGCCGCCGAGCTGCGCGGTTTTAATGCCTTTGGCGTTGGCAAGGAAAGGTACGCGAGCAATCGACTCTTCAAGAGTAAGAGCCATGGAGTTCCTCCAAGAAATCAGTATTCAGTGTTCAGTGATCAGTTCGAAGAACTGATCACTGAACTGCGATGATGTCGTTCGTGGATTCCTGGGGAGCGGCCTCCGGGGTGAGGCGAACGGCATTGGTGCGGGAGGCCGCCTCCCAGGTTAGAAATCAGATACTTCGCCTAAATTGTCATTCTGAGCGAGCGCAGCGAGCGAAGAATCCCTCAAGCCGGGGTTAAAGTAAGCTTTAGGGATGCTTCGGCTCCGCTTTGCTCCGCCTCAGCATGACAATACACGGGCTGCGACGAAAGACTTGCACATTCAGCAACCTAGTCGGCGTGCGCTGGTCGGTGAGCCAAAGCTTCCAGTTCTTCCTCGATGCGGCGCAGGTCTTCCTCGGCGGCTTTCTTGGGTCCGCGGAACCACTTCTTGGCGCCCACCTGCCAGTAGACCAGCATGATCACGACGAGGCTAACCATCGTCCACAGCACCAACTCGTTGGGCGGCAAGATGAAGACGACCGTGATGATGATGATCCATATGAACGCCAGGACGTTGATCACGGGTCCCCAGTTCTTGAGGCTCCAGGGCGCCGTCTTGGGCGTGCTGTACTCGCCTTGCTGCTTACGCTTGTTCCGCCAGTTCAGGTAGATCGGGATGCCATAGGCCAAGTAAAGGGCGATGGTGCTGATCGAGGTCACCACGAAGAACGCCGCCGAATAAGCCGTAATCACGACAGCGATGATGCTGGTAATGATGATCGAGTTTACCGGGGTGCGCCACTTCGGGTGGATCTTCTTGATCAGGCTCGATCCCGGCAAGCCGTCGTCGCGGGCGAAGGCGAACCACATGCGGCTCATGCTGGTGATCGACGACAGGCCGCACAGCCACATCGCTATGGCGATGATGACCCCAATCACCGATGCGAAGAACAGCGACAGGCCCTCATACGCAATGTACAGCACCGGATAAGCGTCGAGTGCCGTTGCTGCCACATCCCCCCGCGGGATGGCAAAGGTCAGAGCCATGAGCACGATGTAACCGACCACCGCCGAGACCGCCACAGAGAGGAACACGCCCCAGGCGCTGTTCAGGCGGGCCAGGACGGTCTCCTCCGCCACGTGAGCCGAAGCGTCGTAGCCGGTGTAGGTCCACTGCGCTTGCAACCAGGCCAACGGGAAGACCAGCAAGAACGGCGCAGCCCGGTACAGGCTGGTCAAGCCGGGGAGGATGGCAAACAGCGGGGACTTGAGCACCAGCGTGCCGATGATCAGCGCCGGGCCGGTCGTGCCGTCTGCGAATGTCGCCGAAGCGGCGTCCAGCGGGTGGACCGTGTTGACGTACGAGAAGACAAAGCTGGCTGAATTGTGGTACTTGCCGAAAATGGTCAGCAGCAGGGCGATGATCAACACGCCGCCGATATGCCAGTAGACGCTGAAGTCATTCAGCAGGGAGGTCAGCTTAATCCCAAAGGCGTTAATCAAGATCTGCGGGATCATGATCACGGCCATGACAAAGATGTAGAAGCCCCAGCTGGTGACTGTGCCAAAGACAGGAACTACCGTGTCCGGTGCGATCCCGAAGGTTTTGGAAATGAAACCAACGAGATAGATGGCGGCGGCGACGTTGATGCCAGCGGTGATCGTGATCTGGCCGAGCATGTTCAACCAGGCGGTGACCCAGGCCCATTTGAACCCTCCCAGGCGGTGCGCCCAGTAGTACAGGCCACCCGCCGTCGGATAGGCCGAGGCGATCTCCGCCATGGAGGCGGCGATGCACAGGGTGAAGACACTGATAAGCGGCCACCCGATTGAGTTCATCATCGGGCCGGCGAACTTGAGGCCGTAGCCATACAACAAGATGGCGCCAGTCAGGATGGAGATGATCGAGAAGGAAATGGCAAAGTTGGAGAAGCCGCCCATCTCGCGAAAGAGCTGCTGGGCGTAACCTAGCCCGTGCAGGTCTTTCACATCTTGTTTAATAATCTCCTCCCTCGTCTTTTTTTTGTTTTCAGACATTGTTCATTCTCCTTCTTTATATGAGAGTCGGCGTTTGTTGGTATTCAGGACAATTCATCTGACTTAAGGACCCGAAAGGTCCACAGTGCCAACCGAATCGCTTTCTAATCGGGGGCCTCACCTCCTTTCCTGACGGGTTGGTTCGCTCCGGATGGGATGTAAGAGCAATAA
>Ga0209751_10002122_pt1 | contig 20057 bp, 24 predicted proteins | sample RifCSP13_1_FD_184019 | JGI IMG/M metagenome (GOLD analysis project Ga0209751, IMG submission 184019) | Soil microbial communities from Rifle, Colorado - Rifle CSP2_sed 13_1 (SPAdes) (version 2) | ecosystem: Environmental > Terrestrial > Deep subsurface > Rock core/Sediment | place: Rifle... | reverse complement strand
CCCGCTATAATCGCGAGACCTTGCAGGTGCGCTTCAAGGATCACAACATCGCCGAAGTGCTGGACATGACCGTCGACACTGCCATCGAGGTGTTTGCGGCTTTTCCGAGTATGATCAATAAGTTGCAGACCTTGCAAGAAGTTGGTCTGGGTTATATCCGGGTCGGCCAGCCCGCGCCGACTCTCTCGGGAGGCGAGGCGCAGCGCGTCAAGCTGGCGCGTGAGCTCTCCCGGCGCTCAACCGGCTGTACGCTGTATGTCCTGGACGAGCCTTCTGTAGGGCTGCACGCCGCCGATGTCCACAAATTGATCGACGTGCTGCATCGACTGGTGGATGCCGGCAACAGCGTCGTGATCATCGAGCACAACCTGGATATCATCAAGGTAGCCGATTACATCATCGATCTCGGTCCGGAAGGCGGAGAGCGCGGTGGCGAAATCGTCGCCGAAGGCACGCCCGAAGAGATCTGCGCCGCCACGGAGTCATATACCGGGCAGTTCTTAAGTCAATTTTGCAGAGAAAAGGGGATTCGGATAATGGATAGGGGGTAAGAGGATATCCTGACTCTTTCGTCTCATATCTCATTATGATACCCTTGACAGAATAAACGATTTCCGTATAATTAATTCGACAATAATCGAATTAATTATACGGAGGAATTCATGGAGAATATATCGTTAACCAACGACCTGTTGCTTTTCTTCAAAGCCCTTGCAGACGCCAACCGACTGAAGATCCTGGGTCTGCTGGCGCAAGAAAGCAGGAGCGTTGAGCAACTGGCTGAGATGCTCGCCTTGCGTCCTTCCACAGTTTCCCATCATCTCGCCCGGCTTTCCGAAGCTGGCCTGGTCAGCGCCCGCGCCTCCAGTTATTACAACCTGTACCAGCTGGAGACCAAAGCTCTGGAGGACATGGCCCAGCGCCTGCTTGCTAAGGAGACTTTGCCCGCTGTGGCAGCTGATGTAGACCTGGATGCCTACGATCGTAAGGTGATCACCGATTACACCCTGCCGGATGGCCACCTCAAGACCATCCCGACCCAACGCAAGAAATTAGACGCAGTTCTTCACTACATCGCCGAATCTTTCGAACCTGGTTCACATTACACCGAAAAGCAGGTCAATGAGATCCTGGTGCGTTACCACCAGGATACAGCTTTCCTGCGCCGCGAGTTGATCGATACACGCCTGTTGGCGCGCGATAAGAGCGGGAGGGATTACTGGCTCGTCCAGGATTAAGCACAGATGACTTGGCAGTTCAACTACCAAGCCATCTGTGTAATAATTCTTGTCATTCATCACAAATCCCATAGAGTATAATCCAGCCATGCCGTTAGACAAGGAACTATACCGCTGGGCTTATGAACAATACCGGCAATGGAACGAAGCCGAGTTAATCGATCGCGCCCTCAATGCTGGCAAGCTCTCACCTCAAAAAGCATGGAGGCAGTACGTAGAATTATGGGAGTTTGCCATGAAGATTTCTCCACCTCCTAGCGAATCGCAACGCCAACAACATCTTGCAGAGTGGGAAACCTATTACGATCAAATTCAAGAATTCGAGGCGTGGAGAAGAAAACATGGAAAAGGGGCTTGAGGCGCCCTTGCGCTCGGCAGTGGAATATCTCGAAGGCCATGGCTACCGCTATGCGATTATTGGCGGGATTGCCCTGTCACAGTGGGGAGTTATTCGCGTCACTCGAGACATCGACATCAAAGTATTGATACCTGACACTGACTATTCCACTACTCGAATTGCTCTTCGCACTGCTTTTCCCACCTCGGCTCGTAACCACGTTCCCAAGAATCCTCTCATCGTTGCTGTTGCGATTAAAGACATCGTCGTTGATTTTCTACTGGCACTACCTGGCTACGAAGAGCTCATCATCGAGCGTGCGGTTCGCCGCGATCTCGACGGCTGGCAAGCATGGATTTGTTCAGCCGAAGACTTGATCATCCAGAAAGTGATCGCTGGGCGAGGAAAAGACTGGCTGGATGTGGAGGCTTTACTCATCGAGCAGCGCGGCAGACTGGATGAAGCTTATATCGAAGACTGGCTAGCTCAATTCGCCGAAGCGCTGGAAAAGCCAGAGCTGCTCACCGAGTACCGCCGCTTATCAGAGAAAATAAATAACCTCCCCTCACCAATCTGAGTGTCGTTCTTGCTAGTAACCATAGCGTCTTTCGTCTTCTGTCATCCATCCATCGTCTTCCGTCTTCTTAACCCCACCGTCTCTTCACCTGCCAATAACCCTCCTAAATCCTCCGCCTTCACCGCCAGCACGCGGCTGTTGGCGAAATAAGGAAAATCAAAACCGGTTGGATCTCCAGCGACCTTTCCGGGGATCGGCATCAGGCGCGCCGTGAGCGGCTTTTCCAGCCGTTGGGCCAATGCTGCCAGGTCGAGCAGGATAGATGCTAATTGCCCGCTAGTGACCTCTCCAGGAAGAGGCAGGGTATCCAGCCCGCTCCCGCACACAGCTGAGTAGAGCAGGATTTCGGTGATCCCAAGATTGCCCTCAGCAGCCCGGGCAGCCAGCACAGCATCCTCTAAGACCGGTAAGAACAACCCGTTGAAGCCCGCTCTCTTGAAATTGGCTCGATCCAACGCATCTGCCAGGAAAGCCGCGGCTGCCAGGGAACCATGCATCCCCACAACCGACACCCCCAATCTTTCCATCGCTTCTCCAAAAGATCGGGCGCGGTCTGGGAAAGGTGCGAAGGAGAAGTCGATCCCGTCGAATTGCAGACCCAGCCTTTCAGCCAACCTGTTGCCAATGCGGGTGATCGACTGCGCCTGAGTTTCTATGCTGCTGACCAGGCGTCGGCGGGCCTCTTTCAGATTGGCAGCGCCCGCCACAGCCTCCACAGCCAGGTCGGCTGACTCAGTCGCCAGGGCAAAGGTCGGTTGATCGCCTTCATGATAAGCTGCCGGGAAAAACGGTACCCCGGGTGGCACGTTAGCCAACGCGGCGAAACGCAGGTTGGCAAATCCATCCGAAGAAATAGAAGCGGAGCGCTGAATGACCTCTGCACAGGCGCGCACTGCTGATAAATCGATCCCACTCTCCGGGGAAGCCATGATCCCCGCCGCGAAGACCGCATTTGTGTTGGCCAGGATATCCGGGATCACCGCATAGCTCGCCGGGGTATCCGCAACCGCCGGGCCAATCGAGATGTATTCGTAGCCCAGAAGTCTGGCTGCACTTTCCAGGGATTGGGCCAAGTAGACGGCTTCACTCACCTCGTGATCCGCCAGGAGTTGCGGAAACGGGATTGTCGCCAGGCGGGTGGTCTGCACCTCAAGACCTCCCGACTCAAACGCGGGGCGGGCGAGAGCAATGAACTCGCCAGCTTTACGCATGGCATCGTCATGCGAGGGCCAATGGGGATTAAAGAAATAAGTGATCGAACGAATTTTCATTGGGTCAAGGCTTTGATAGTCAAAAGTTCAATCAGTTCGCTGGCGCACGACTTCGTACAATAGGATCGCCGCTGCCGCTGCCACATTCAATGACTCCCCACCCCCCGGCATGGGGATGAAGATACACCGGTCCGCGATTTGCCGCCCCTGCTCTCCCGCGCCCTGTGCCTCCCCACCCACGATTAAGGCCAGCGGGCCACGGAAGTCTGCCAGGAGGTATGGTTGCCCTTCACCAGCCGCCGCCAGGTAGACATGGAAGGCGGCTTTGCTCAGCTGGGAGCGGATTTCCTTCCATGGCAGGGTAAGCACCGGCAAATTGAATTGAATCCCCATCCCAGCCCGCACCACTTTCGGCGAGAATGGATCGACGGTTCCAGGCGGAAGGAAGACTGCCTGTACCCCAGCTGCTCCAGCAGTGCGCAACATCGTCCCCAGATTACCGGGATCGCGCACCCCGTCAGGAATAAAGACGAAATCTAAGACCTCCGGCAACGGCAAAGCGCGCCGCTCAATCACCGCCAGGATACCCTGCGGCGTTTCTGTGTCACTAATGGCGTGCAATACGTGGGGTGATACGATCTCGATTGGAACTGCCTGGGAGTGATAACTATCCACGACCGCCTGACCACGCGCGTTTAGGTCCTCGGTGTGGAACAGGATTCGAGCTTTCCACCCCGCTCGAAGAGCCTCTTCGCAAAGACGAACCCCCTCCACCACGAAAACCTGTTCATCCTGGCGGGCTTTTGAACGGGATTGCAACGCGCGCACCCATTGGATCTTCGAGTTGTGAACGGAAGTAATCAACCCCTTCTCCCTACCTCTTTTCCCCTCTCATAGATTTCCACACTTTTAGAAAGGCCTCGATCGTCGGCCGATCAAATAAAGTCAAGCGAATTTCCACCAAACCAGAATCTGGGTTTCGGGCGCAGTAATCCTCGATGCTGGTGAGGATCACTTCAGCCGCGGCCTCCTTCGGGTAGCCAAAGATACCTGTGGAAATGGCCGGGAAGGCGATCGAAGTCAACTTAAGCCGATCCGCTAGGCGTAAGGACCCGGCAACTGCTTCAGCCAGCTTGATCTCTTCCTCGCCTTCGCCCCACACCGGCCCAACGGCATGGATCACATACCGGCAGGGCAGGTTCCCAGCCTGGGTATACGCCGGTGCGTCGTGCCGCAATGGACCGAATTCTCGCACCCAGGCATCGCTTTCTGCCTGGATTTGCGCTCCACCGCGCCGCGCGATCGCCGCCGCAACCCCACCGCCATGCTGTAGATACTCGTTGGCCGCGTTGACGATGGAGTCGACCCGTTCTTGGGTCAGGTCTCCCTGCACGATCAGCAGGCGCTGACCGTTCTCGAGGCTACGTTCCACTAGAGTTCGGTTCATGCTCACTTCTGCGTTGATTGTAGCATTACCGTCAGGCACCGTCAACGCGCTTGCGAGTTAAATCAAGAAAGAGCGGATTTGGTTCCGCCTATATATCTAAATATCAATTATGAACCAATTGGATCGTTAGCTGGCAAACGCCTTGCTGACAATGGAAGTAAAAGCCTGCGGATCGCGCACCGCCAGGTCTGCCAGCATCTTGCGGTTCAGGGCGATGCCAGTTCGTTTCATGCCGTGGATTAACCGGCTGTACGTTGTGCCATTCAGCCGCGCAGCTGCATTGATGCGGGCGATCCACAAGCGGCGCAAATCGCGCTTGCGGTTCCGCCGGTCGCGGTAAGAATACCACAAGCTTTTCAGCATAGCCTCGTTTGCCCGCCGGAACAGTCGATGGCGGGTCCCAAACTGGCCTTTCGTGATCTTTAGGACTTTTTTGTGATGCCTGTGACGGTGAGGTCCGGTTTTAACTCGAGCCATTCTTCACACTCCTGCGAACCATTGAGCGCCAGTAACTTCAGTCTCGGAAGAACCCGTTACTCGTTGCACGCACCCAACAGCCGCAATAACGATTGATTAAGCTAAATTTCCGAATCGGATCAGCCAGCCTTTAAGTATGGGGCTAACCGTTCAACACGTTTCCTGATCCCACGACCCTTCACCGGGATCATCTCGGTGAGCAGGCGCTTGGTGCGCTTCGAGGTGCGCCTTCGCAAGTGGCTTTTGCCTCCTTTCGTGCGCACCAGTACGCCGCTCCCGGTCATGCGGAACCGCTTGGTCGTTGCTTTGTGAGACTTGATCTTATATTTTCCGGTACGCTGCTTACGTGGCACGTTGGTTACCTCCTTTCACATAAAATTCCGCGGAGCAGTCTACATCCGCGGATGTACCCGATCTCAATTTTCTGGGCTGACGTCAGGTTGACGAATTACTTCTTCTTTGGTTTCGCAGGGGCTAAAACCATGAGCATGCTTTGTCCTTCTAAGGACGGGGTCTGTTCGACTATCGCTATATCCGATAACTCCTCAGCGACTGCTTTAAGGTCATTCAGCGCAATTTCTGGGTAAGTGATCTCACGTCCTCGGAAGCGAATGCGCACCTTTACCTTCATTCCACTTTCAATCCACCGTCTGGCATCCCGGATTTTAAAACCACGGTGGTGTTCTGTGGTCTTCGGTCGCAGGCGAATCTCCTTGACTTCGATTTTCACCTGTGCTTTGCGAGCCTCGCGCTCCTTCTTGGTGCGCTCGTATAGAAATTTTCCGAAATTCATCACCCGGCAAACTGGTGGTTCTGAATTGGGGGCCACCTCGACCAGGTCCAATTCTGCTTCCTGTGCGATCCGCAAAGCCTCTTGGATTGTTACAACGCCGACATTTTCTCCATTAGCGCCGATCAGGCGCACTTGCGGAACTCGAATGGTTTCATTTACCCGGTAATTTGTTGCGCTGATATTTCACTCCTCATCGATCTCTATCTTATTAAAAATTCGTCTACCCACAGCTCAGACGTGCGGATAATACCACAAACTAGGCGAAACCGTCAACCAACGCCTTCACCTTCCGGAAAATTACAGGTGAAGATTCATTCCGCAGGTTCTCAACATGCGACGAATGGTTCGTCACAAACCTGCGGGAAGGTCGGTTATACGCCCGCTGCGCTATCTTGTTTAACCCGTTCCAAAAAGGCATTCACCGGCATGGCTCCCAGGTTTTCTTCCGACCGCAATCTCACCGCGACTGCTGCCTGTTCCACCTCCCGATCTCCAACCACCAACATGTAGGGGATCTTTTGGTTTTGAGCGTCGCGGATCTTGGCATTCATGCGCTCGCCCCGCTCGTCAACTTCCACCCGCAGCCCGGCTTCTTTCAGCACGGCGGATACTTCCTGCGCGTAAGGCAGGTGGCGATCAGCGATCGGGATCAGCTTCACCTGGACTGGTGCCAACCAAACCGGGAACGCGCCGGCGTGATGCTCGATAAGCGTGCCCATGAAACGCTCCATCGATCCAAGCAAGGCTCGATGGATCATATACGGGCGATGTTCCTGGCCGTCCTCGCCTACATAAACCAGGTCGAACCGCTCCGGCAGCGTGAAGTCGAACTGGATCGTGCTCAACTGCCACTCACGGCCGAGGGCATCCCGGACCTTGAGATCGATCTTCGGCCCGTAGAAAGTCGCCTCACCCTCATCGATCTGGTAAGGGACTTCAGCCCGCTCGAGCGCCAATCGCAATGCCTCCGTGGGAGCTTCCCATTGCTCAGGACTTCCGGCAGCCTTCAGCGGGTTACGCGTCGATAGGTAAGCCTGGAAGTCCTTAAACCCAAATGCCCGCAGGATGTTCAGGCTGAAGTGCAATACCCGGTCGATCTCTCCTGGCATCTGATCCGGACGGCAGAAGAGGTGGGCATCATCCTGGGTAAAGCCGCGCACGCGCAGCAGCCCATGCAATACCCCACTGCGCTCATAGCGGTAAACCGTGCCCCACTCAGCAAAGCGCAAGGGCAGGTCCCTGTAAGAATGCGTGTGGCTCTTATAGATCTGCACGTGGAAGGGGCAGTTCATCGGTTTGAGATAGTACTGCTGCCCCTCGATGTCTAAAGGCGCATACATGTTCTCCCGATACCAATCGAGGTGGCCGCTGGTCTGCCACAAGTTGGCTTTCCCGATATGAGGCGAGTAGACAAACTCATAGCCGCCTTTCTCGTGTTCGGCACGGCAGTAGTCTTCGGCAAGCTTGCGCACCATGCCGCCTTTCGGGTGCCAGAGGATTAGACCCGCACCGACTTCATCGCTGATGCTGAACAGATCCAGCTCTCGCCCCAGCTGCCGGTGGTCGCGTCTGCGCGCCTCTTCCAGCTTCCACAAGTATTCCTCGAGCTCACCAGCCGTTTCCCATGCCGTCCCGTAGATCCTTTGCAGCATCGGCCGGTTTTCGTCGCCGCGCCAGTAAGCGCCCGCCACATTGAGCAGTTTAATGGCATCCGGGTTGACAAGCCCGGTGTTTTCTACATGCGGTCCACGACACAGGTCCACAAATGTGTCATGGGCGTAAATTGATATCTCGGGTTTCTCTTCCAGCTGCTCCCCATACTCGTCATAACCGCCCTGCTCCAAACCTTCGATCAGCTCCAACTTGTAGGGCTGACCGGCAAAGATGCGGCGCGCCTCCTCGGCAGACACCACCTTCTTCTGGAAAGAATGCCTGCCGGCAATGATCTCGCCCATCCGTCTCTCGATCCCCTCCAGATCCTCGGTAGTCAACGAGCGCGGCAGTTCAAAATCATAGTAAAAACCGTCTTCGATCGGGGGACCGATGGCGATCTTTCCCTCCGGGAACATCTCCAGCACGGCCTGCGCCATTACGTGCGCCGCCGAGTGACGGAGGCGATACAGATCGTTGTCGACGTACCGTTCTTGTTTTTTCTCAGCCATAATGACCTCCTCAGAATAAAAAACTCTCGCCCTTCTGGGGCGAGAGTTTATCACGCGGTTCCACCCAGATTAAGCCCGAAAGCCCAACTCTGTGTAGCCGATAACGGGGCTAACCGTTCCCCTTATAAGCAGTCGTTCAGGGTTACGCTCGCGGGTGGTTTTCAGCGGATGAAAACCAGAGGAGACTCTCAGTCGGCGATCTCCTTTCCCTGTTGGATCGTTTTCCGCTTACTCGTCCCGGTCCTGGCGTTTTTCCTACCTAAGTTGCCCGAATTATATCATTTCAGGACTGAAACGCAAGAGGTAACTTTTCTACTTCGGGCAATCGAGGATCAGATCCTTGCCTTTAAAGGCAGAGAAATTACGCGTGCCGGTCCGCCTACAAGCATAGTAGGTGACTTTATAGTCCCCTTTGGCGACCGTATAATTTTTCTTTTGATCTTTATCAAAGGAAAAGACATAAGTCGCCGGGCCTTCAAGGACCACGATCATCTTGGTGCTTGACTCGTTCTTGACAGTGATCTTTACAATCTTGATCAAATGGCCGAGATCGACTACCCCAGAAGTGACGGATTTGCTTCCGCACTTAGGCATCACCAAGGTCTGGTTGGTGGTCATGTCGAGCTTCGCCTCGACAGTATCGCCGCAGGCGGTCAAGGTCTGATCATATTCGCCGCGCTTGACCGTGAAGATATCTGATTCTTTGGCTTTCACCACGATATAGTAGAACGCTGGCCCTTCAAGTCTCAAGTAGAGTGTGCTGGTCGATTGGTTGTCAACGACGAGTCTGACAAGATCCGATCTTCCCACGCTGCTGAAGTGAATTGGTTGATAAGGGAGTGGCACTGCTGCTGTTAATAGCATAGACGCCAATACCCCCAACAAAATAAATAAATCGAGTGGTCTGATTTTCTTCATTAGGACCCTCCTGTGATCCAAATAAGATTTACATTTTTCCTGACCAGGGATATCCTCCACATCACAAGCATAACACAAATAATAGAAAATAGAATTAGCCTTAAGTCTTATTTCCCCAGCAAGTTAACCCCTGCCAGCGCCTCGATGACGCCGATGACTGCCGAATTGTCCAGATCAGCCATGCCCATCTCCAGCATAGCGTTGAACAGCTGGCTGTGCACCGCCACCGAGGGCAAGGGGATGCCGTACTGGCGGGCGGTGTCGAGCACAATGCCCAGGTCCTTGGCCTGCATGTAGGCCTTGAAGCCTGGAGCGCGGTTGCCAGCGAACAGGCGCGGCGGCTTGACGTCTAGAGTCCAGCATTGGGCAGCACCGCCATGAATCGCCTGCACGACTTTTAGCGGGTCAGCCCCAGCCTTGCGGGCGAAGATCAGCAGCTCGCCCAGCGCCACCATCTGCGCGGCAACCATGATCTGATTGGCGGCCTTAGCGATCTGCCCGGCCCCGGCCTCGCCGACGTGGGTGATCGACTTCCCCATGGCTGCCAGGACCGGCTGCACCCGCTCCAGGGCTTCGGCCGGCCCGCCGACCATGATGGCCAAAGTCCCCTGCCGCGCCCCGATATCGCCGCCGCTGACCGGCGCATCCAGGCACAGCACACCCTTCTCGCCCAGGGTCGCGGCGATCTGCCGCGCCGTGGCAGGCTTGATCGTCGAGTTGTCGACGAAGATTAAGCCAGAATGCGCCCCTTCGATAATCCCTCCTTCCCCCAGGGCAACCTGCTCCACGTCTGGCGAGTCCGGCAGGTTGGTGAAGACAACGTCTACCTGGCGCACCACTTCCGCCGGAGAGTTAGCCGCCTGGGCACCTTCCGCTACCAGTTCATCCACCGCGGCCTGGCTGCGGTTGTGCACCACGAGCGGGAAACCAGCTTTGAGGATATTGCGGGCGATGGATTTGCCCATCAGCCCCAGGCCGATATAACCTACATTGAGCATAAATATCTCCTGATAAAAGGGGTCATTTTGCAAGTTGACTCGAAGCGTGATGCGTGATAGCGGTCCCGGCGAGTGTAGGGTATTATACTGGAAGAACAAAGGCCATTAGGCTATCAACGCCAATCATAATTCCCTTCGAGGATCACCTTGGCTTGAGGGTAGTGAATTTCTAAAACATAATTCCTTAGTGACTTCGGCACTGGGTTCACATTTCACCGCCCTCCATCACCTATCAAAGGCGGGGGCTCACATTTCACGCATCACGTTTCACGATCGCTTCTCCGTTTGTTCGCGTTTATGCTAGAATGATCCTGCAGAGAAAAGGAGCGTTGCATGCCACTCGACATCGTCGTCGGGACACAGTGGGGGGACGAAGGCAAGGGCCGCCTCGTCGATCTGCTGGCGGCGCAGGCTGACTTCGTCGCCCGTTATAACGGCGGCGACAACGCCGGCCACACCGTCACGGTCGGCGAGCAGACCTTCAGGCTGCATTTAATCCCTTCCGGAGTGATCCACCTCCACGCGATAGGCGTGATCGGTAATGGCGTCGTCGTCAATCCAGCCACCTTGCTTGCTGAAATGGAGACTCTGCGCGCGGCGGGAATCCCCATTACTCCCAATAGGCTGCGCCTGTCCTACGCCGCCCACCTGATCACACCTGCCCACCGCGCCCTGGACCAGGCCCAAGAAGCCAGCCGCGGACAGGGCAAGATCGGCACCACCCTGCGCGGCATCGGCCCAGCATACACCAGCAAAGTCTCCCGCCAGGGCTTGCGCCTGGTGGAGATGCTCGACCGGCAGCTTTTCGCACAGGCGATCCGCGCCCATGTGCAAGAAATCAACCGCTATTTGACCGCCCTCTACGCTGCCGGACCGCTCGACGCGCAGGAAATTGTGGACGAATTCGACGGCTACGCAGCCCAGCTGGCGCCCTATATCGCCGATGTCTCCTCGCTGCTGGCGGAAGCCCTGGCGCGCGGCCGGCGGGTCTTGGCCGAGGGCGCCCAGGGCACACTGCTCGACCTGGATCACGGCACCTATCCCTTCGTCACCAGTTCCAATCCCACCGCCCCCGGTGCGCTGGTCGGGCTCGGGTTGGGGGTGGGCTGCGCCGAACGCGCCATCGGCGTCACCAAGTCTTTCCAGACCCGCGTCGGCTCCGGCCCCTTCCCGACCGAGCTTGCGGGGGAAATGGCTGCCCGCTTGCGGGGAACAGGCGCAAACCCGTGGGACGAATTCGGCACCACCACCGGTCGCCCGCGCCGCGTGGGTTGGTTGGACATGGTGTTGTTGCGCCTGGCGGTCCACATCAACGGACTGACTGAACTCGCTCTCACCAAGCTGGACATCCTCACGGGGCTTCCGACCATCCGCCTGTGCACCGCCTACCGGGCAAATGACCAGACCTTCACCGCTTTACCTTTTGGGCCAAGCAACCTTTCGGCTTATGAGCCGGCCTACGAAGAGCTGCCTGGCTGGGATCAGGACCTGCGCGCCGCCCGACGCTGGGAAGACCTGCCTGCCGCGGCGCGCGCCTACATCTTGCGCATCGAGGAGCAGAGCGGCGTGCCTGTCCGGTTAATCTCCGTTGGCCCGGAGCGTACCCAGGTGATTGAAAGACCTTAACCCATTCTTGGAGGCATCCATGCGCAAAAAGGTCACCCTGATCACCGGAGCTGGAGGGGAAGTCGGCCTGGCTTTGGTCAAGAGCTTGGCCGAGCGGGGTATCAGGGACCTGGTCACGCTGGACATCCGACCTTTGCCAGCCGAGGCCAGCCAATATTCAATCCACCTGCAAGGCGATATCCTCGACAAGGCCTTGCTCTCCCGCCTGGTGAGCGAGTACGAGATCGCCGCCATCTATCACCTGGCTGCTTTGCTGTCGACGCGCGGCGAGTTCACGCCGGTCGCCGCCCACCAGGTGAACGTGGAAGGCACCCTGGGGCTACTGCAATTGGCGGCAGAGCAATCTGAATGGCGCGGCGAGCCAGTCTTGTTTATTTTCCCCAGTTCCATTGCCACGTATGGTATGCCTGACCTGAAAACCAAAGCTAATTTCCCCCGCGTCCGTGAGTGGGAGTGGAACTACCCCATCACCATGTATGGCTGCAACAAGCTCTACTGCGAGATGTTAGGCACTTATTTCAGCTGTTACTACCGCCAGCTGGCTGCTGAACGTCCGGTAATGCTTGACTTCCGCTGCGTACGCTTCCCCGGCCTGATCAGCGCCTTCACCTTGCCCAGTGGGGGCACCAGCGATTACGGGCCAGAGATGCTGCACGCCGCGGCCAAAGACGAACCTTACACCTGTTTTGTGCGCCAGGACGCCCAGATCCCGTTCATGGCCATGCCGGACGCTATCACCGCCTTGTTGCAGTTGGCAAACGCCCCCCGCAGCGCATTGAGTCGCTCGGTCTATAACGTGACCAGCTTCAGTTTGACTGCAGCCCAAATCCTGGACCTGGTCCTTAAAGCATTCCCTCAGGCGCAGATCACTTTCGAACCCGACCTGAAGCGACAGGGCATCGTGGACAGCTGGCCGGCTGACTTGAACGACGGTGACGCGCGGCGAGATTGGGGCTGGCAACCAGGTTTTGATCTGGAACGTTGTTTTAATAAATATCTGATACCGAACATTGTCAAGCGTTACAACAGCTAAAAATAAACCTAAGATCTGGCTTGGCAGGTTAGTTCTACTCTTACTGACCCTGAGCGCCTGTGCACCGTTAGAGACTCCGCCCACCGCCTCTCCTGAGTCGCCCACGCCTTTCAGCGAAGTGACGGCCACGGTGGTTTGGTTCCCACCTACCGCGATCCCCACGCCGATCCCGACCAAACCAGTCACACCCACGCCGGACTTACACCCTGGTCTGGGAGAGGTGATCTTCTCCGATGATTTCTCCAGCCCAGGTTCATGGTCTTTGAGCCGGACTTCGCAGGGTGGCGCCGCGCTGGGCCACAATGAACTCACCATCGCTATCCTCGAACCACGTACCTATATCTACAGTGTCCGCAGTGAACCGGTATTGAGCGATTTCTATCTCGAGATCACAGCCAGCCCGACCTTATGCCGGGAGACTGACGAATACGGTCTGCTGTTTCGGCTGACCTCTCCGGCCGATTTTTATCGATTTTCCCTGTCATGTGATAGTCAGGTGCGCCTCGACCGGCTGGTCAATGGGACCGCTTCTTCCCCTCAACCATGGATGTTCAGCGGCGTGATTCCCCCCGGCGCGCCCAACATCGCCCGTCTGGGAGTCTGGGTGCGTAGCAAGGAAATGCGTTTTTTCATCAACGACCAGTTCCAGTTTACCGTGAGTGATCCACTGCTGCCGAGCGGTAGCATTGGCGTCTTCGCTCGCTCGGCCGGGGATTACGCGGTAACTGTCAACTTCTCTGATTTAGTCGTTAGAGAGATTAGCCAATAAAATGTGAATCGTGAAACGTGATTCATAAATTCACGGTTCACGCATTACGCATCACAATTCACGGTTCACGCATCACATTTCACCTTTCACGCTTCACGCATCACGTTTTTTTCTAAACCAAATCCATATGCCCAAACGATCCTATACCAATCGCCTGAATGACCTCGAAGCAAAAGCCTGGCTAAAGTTCCAGAAATCGTGGTTTATCCACAATCCACCGCCGCGCGCAAAAGATGTGCTGCGCCATCCCGCCAAGTTCCCGGAGACGCTCGCCCAAGAATTCATCGAGTTTTTCACCAAGCGCGGCCAGGTCGTGCTCGACCCGATGGTCGGGACGGGTAGCACGGTCATCGCTGCCTTGCGCGCCCGTCGCAACAGCTACGGGATTGAACTCAATCCAACCTACGCCGATATAGCCCGCCAGCTGGTCACCGCAGAGCGCAGATTGTCAGATGAGGCAGATCTCCTGGTCAGCGAAGTGATCACCGGCGACGCGGCGCGATTTAGCCACTACGTTTCTTTGCACCAGATTCCGCCCATCGATTATGTACTTACCTCCCCTCCATACTGGAATATGTTACACGCCCATGGCGCTGAAACCCAAAAAAAACGCCGGGCCTCCCCTGGCCTGGACGTGATCTATTCCGAAGAACCAGCCGATCTGGGCAACATTCCCGATTACGATGAATTCCTGGTGCGGCTGACAACCGTCTATGCAGGTTTGCAGCCATTTCTGCGAAAAGGAGCCTACCTGACGATCATCGTCAAAAACATAAAGAAGGGCGGGGTAATCTATCCTCTCGCCTGGGACCTGGCGCGCCGGCTTGGGGAAACCTACACTCTCAAGGACGAGCGCATCTGGTGCCAGGATGATATCCGCCTTGCCCCGTATGGCTTCGGCAACGCCTGGGTGAGCAACACCTTCCATCACTATTGTTTGCAATTCAGAAACGATTGAGGGCTAATTTCGGATATAATTTGTCATATCAATGATTGTTAAAGGAAAAATCAGTGAAGCCTGAGTAATCCATGTACGACTCAATAAAGGAGGAACATAAGATGAATTCCGAGCTCTCAATTACCGTGAAATCGATGCAAGGTCAAGTGCCTGTCACCGTGTTTCACCTCAAAGGCGATATTGATGGAAAAAACTACGAGCAGCTGCAAACAAGAGCCAAAGAATCTTTCGATTCGGGTACCCGTCACCTGCTCCTTGACTTGAGCGAAGTCCCTTTCCTCAGTAGCGCCGGCATCCGCGCCTTGCAATATATTTTCACCATGCTGCGTACCGACCCAGCGTTCGAAAGCGATGAGGCCATCCGTAAAGGGATTCGGGACGGCACATTTAAGTCCCCGCACCTCAAATTGCTCAATCCCAATGCTAATATTAGCCAGGTGCTCCGCATGACAGGTTATGATATGTTTCTTGAGGTTTACAGCAATTTAGAGGCGGCAGTAAATTCTTTTTAAACATGCTTCCCCCCATTATAATTCCCCTATTGCAAAATTTAATATTAGTGTACAATTGTTCTGTAAAATACAGTGGGTGTCCTAGTGCTCTGCACCGGGCGGCGTTCGTCCGGAACCCTTGCCAGACCGCCCACTGAATAAGAAGGAGAAACCCATGTATCACACCCTCATCATCGTTGGGAACCTCGGCCGCGATCCAGAAATGAGGTACACGCCTTCCGGCCAGGCGGTGACCAATTTAAGTGTCGCCACCAACCGCCAATACACCGGCTCGGATGGTAATCCAGTCAAAGAGACGATCTGGTTCCGCGTCTCGACCTGGGGAAAGACGGCCGAAAATTGCAACCAGTATCTGAAAAAAGGCAGCAAAGTTCTGATCGAAGGCCGGTTAAATCCCGATCCTGCCACTGGGGGGCCTCGTATGTGGACTCGCCAGGATGGCACCGCTGCCGCCAGCTTCGAAGTGACCGCCAATACTGTACGGTTCCTCTCAACGCGTGGCGAAGAGGAAGGCGCATACGCGGCAGGCGAAGCAGCTGGAGTCGCCGAACAAGACGATATCCCCTTCTAGAGTTCACGGGGAACACGTCGATGTTCGGTAAAAACGAACCTGATTGAGCACTAAAGCCCATTCGGGAGACCTTTTTCCTGAAGATTAACTTTGAGGGGCGGAAGGGATGCATACGCTGGCTTTCTCTTCCGCCCCTCGAAGTCTATTTAGGCTATCTCTCCCATTGACCGGAAACCATCTCTACCCGGAGAAAGTAGATGTCTGAGAAAACTGCGCAGCCCGCACCCCCCACCTTTCCCCCCTTGGAAGTCCCCCCAGACCTTGAAGCGATTTATATCAACCTGGTGCGCATCGCCCATTCCCCTTCAGAGTTAATTTTTGATTTCGCCCATCTCTTGCCTGGCACCACTCCCGCCCGGGTGCGCTCGCGGGTGGTCATGTCGCCCTTAGGCGCCAAGCTGTTCCACCGCGCATTGACCGAAAACCTGAGCCGTTACGAGACCACCTTCGGAGAGATCAAGCTTCCCGGCGGAAAATCCCTTGCCGATTACCTCTTTCGCCAATCCCCGCCACCCGAAGAACCCCCTCACAAATAAGCTGCCATGAACCGCCTTGAAACGATCGCCGAACGCATCCACCAGGCATTCGAAGCGCGCACTGTCGCCAGGGATCGCGCTCTTTCCCAGGCTCGCACGCTCACCCGCCACTGCGCCAATGCCATCCGCGCTGTCCACCGTGATGAGCACGGCCTGGCTCAAAAGCAACTTGACGAAGCGAACCAGCTGGCCCAGGCGCTACGCGCCGACCTGGCTGATTTCCCCGGCCTATATTACGCTGGGTACACGCAGGATGCACTCAAGGAGTTTGCCGAGGCGAGCATCGTCTATGCTTTGGTAACCGATGAGGCTTTGCCCACCCCTCAAGAGCTGGGCCTGGAAGACGCCACGTATTTGAATGGCCTGGCTGAGGCAGCCGGTGAGCTGCGGCGGCGCTGCCTCGACATCTTGCGACACGGGTACTCCCAGGAAGCTGAACGCTTGCTGGGCCAGATGGACGACATCTACGCCGTGCTGATCACCATGGATTACCCGGACGCCATCACGGGGGGACTGCGGCGCCTGACTGACGTCGTCCGCAGTGTCACCGAGCGTACGCGCGGCGATCTAACCATAAGCCTACGACAGGAACATCTCGAACAAACGATGCGCCGCCTCGAGTCCAGGTTAGACGGTTAGGGAATGCGAACCATTCGTGCTTCAGAGATCGGTGCTTACCTGTACTGCCAGCGGGCATGGTGGCTTCAGCGACAAGGTTATGTCTCAGAAAACCAGGCTGAGTTAGCCAATGGTAGCGAGCTGCACTACCACCACGCCCGCCGGGTGATGGTGAGTGGTTTCCTGAGGCTGGTGGCTTACGCTTTGTTTCTTCTGGCGTTGGTGTTATTAACCATTTTCATTTCTGGGCAGCTGATCTAACCGACTATGCTTTGGCTGGTTGTCTTTTTCTTCCTGCTCGCCATGCTACTGCTATGGCTGTCTTCTCGCCAACGCCGCGCCGCTGGTCTGCCAGGCGGGCGCCTGGTCTACGTCGATACAAGCCAGTGGGGGCGGGTCGAAAAGCCACTGTATGACCCGATCCTGAACTTGACGGGGAAACCGGACTACCTTGTTGAGCAAGGCAATAAAATGATTCCCATCGAGGTTAAGTCAAATCGTATTTCGCAGGCACCTTACGACGCGCATATTTTTCAATTGGCCGCCTATTGCCTTCTCGTGCAGCGTACATTTGGCAAGCGACCGCCGCACGGGATTTTGCATTACCCCAACCGGACATTCGCCATCGATTACACCGCCGAGCTGGAATCCAGCTTACTCGATTTGTTGACCGAAATGCGCGCTTCAGAAAGCCGCAAAGATGTAGACCGCTCTCACCAATCTCCATCCCGTTGCCATCGCTGTGGCTTCCGCTCTGGGTGTGACCAGGCCTTAGAATAGACGGTTGTGAATCATAAATTGGCGGTAACCATTAAACTATAATGAGTTATCTACTCAATCCATCTCCATCCAACCACTGACCACTAACCACTGATACTGAATATTGGAAACTGGATACTGGATACTGATCCTTGATTACTGGTTATAATACATGTCACATGACTGAAAAAGCTTCAACCATCCAACGCATCGCCATCCTCGCTCACCCGCAGATTCCCGAAGCTGTCCCGGAGGCCGCAACTATCGCGGCCTTCTTGCAGGAATACGGCCTGCATGTTTCCCACGGATTGTTGAACGACCAAATAATTCGCCGGCAAGTGGAAACGAAAAGATGTGATGTAGTGATCGCCCTGGGAGGGGATGGCACGATGTTGCGCGCCGGTCATTTGTGTGGGCCCTATGGCGTGCCAATCCTTGGGATAAATATGGGACGCTTCGGTTTTCTAATGGAGATCCAGCAAAACCAATGGCAGGAAACCTTACCCCGCCTGTTGAGTGGTGATTTTTGGATAGAAAACCGCATGATGCTTTGCGCGGAACGATCCCGCGCTGGTGAGATGCTTGGTAGTTGGGATATTGTTAATGAAGCCGTCGTTAGCCGAGGCAGCTTCGTGCGCCCCGTGCACCTGGAAACCAGCGTGGATGGTCGCTTCCTCACCACCTACGTCGCAGACGGCTTGATCGCCTCCACGCCGACCGGTTCTACCGCCTATGCCTTGGCCGTTGGCGGGCCGATCCTGCCTCCAGAGATGCGCACAATTTTACTCGTCCCCATCGCTCCCCATCTTTCAATCGATCGTGCCATCGTGTTCGCTGAGGGGTCTTCGGTGAGCATTGTTGTCCACACTGCCCACCAGGCGGTGTTGAGCATCGACGGACAATTACCGATCGAGCTGGTAGATGGGGACTGTGTAAAGGTGTTCGCCAGCCACCATTCCTTGAAATTCATCCGTTTCCAAGACCCTGGATATTTTTATCGTAACCTTACTCCCCATATGAATCAAAACCCTTCCACAGGTAATTCTCGATGAGCTCACAGCCCCCCACGCTTTATTGCGCTAACCATCCTGATGTTGAAACTACCTTACGCTGTAACCGATGTGAAAAGCCCATCTGTGCTAAATGCGCTGTTCTCACCCCAACCGGGTATCGCTGTAAGGATTGCGTCCGCAACCAGCAAAAGGGTTTTGAAACTGCTCAATGGTATGATTACCTCCTGGCCTTTAGCGTAGGGATCATATTGTCATACATTGGCAGCCGTTTGGTTAGTTACCTGGGTTTTTTTACGCTTTTTGTCGCCCCGATCGCTGGGGTGATCATCGCTGAAGCCGTTCGCCTAGCTATTCGCCGCCGTCGATCGAAGCGGCTCTTCCAGGTGAGCGCACTCGCCGTGGCGTTAGGTGGTTTGCCGACAATACTCCGGCTGGTGATTATCATTCTTTCCTTATTTTCAGGAGTCTCAATAGGCTTCGGTTTTGTTTTGCCTTTGATCTGGCAGGGAGTCTATTTCTTCATCGTGACCTCTACTGTTTATTATCGCCTCGCTGGCATCCGAATCTAAACCGAGAGGCGCATAGAGCAGCATGCTCACTGAACTACGCATCGAGAATTTCGCTATCATCGACCGGCTGGTATTGCTCTTCAAGCCAGGTCTGGTCACCTTTACCGGTGAAACCGGTGCCGGAAAATCGATTATCATCGATGCCGTCGAAACTCTGCTAGGTGGGCGTGTCGACGCCAGCATGATCCGCAGCGGGGCTAAAAATGCTACCATTGAAGCCACCTTCCAAATCACACCGGCAGTGCGCGCGAATGTTCATTCCATCCTCAAGCGCGAAGAGTTGCTTGACGATCCGGATTATTTCACCCTGGGGCGTGAAATTCGCTTCGAAGGACGGAGCGTGGCCCGGATTAATGGACGGACGGTCAACGTTGGACTATTGCGTGAACTCGGCGACCTGGTCGTTGATGTCCACGGGCAATCCGAACATCTTTCTTTACTACGGGTGCGCGAGCATCTGGGATTGCTCGACCGCTATGCCGTTGTAGAGGATTTGCTCCACGCTTATAGCATCACGTACCGGCAGTTGATCAGCGTGCGAAAGGAAATACAGGAACTTCGCCTCGCAGAGAGCGAAGCCGCTCGCAGAATCGATCTGCTTTCCTATCAAATTAATGAGATCGAATCGGCTCGCCTGCAGCCTGGCGAGGAAGAAGATCTGCGCTCAGAGCGCACCCGGTTGGCTAACGCCGAGACTCTCGCCTCTCTGGCTCAGCAAGCTTTGACCAACCTCGATGAGGGCACACCCGAAGCCCCCTCGGCCATCGATCTCTTCGGCCAAGTGATGGATGCCCTGCAAGATCTGGCTCGGATCGACTCCTCACGCTCTGGGCTGGTGGAGGACATCCAGGGTACCTTCTCCAGCCTCACCGATCTGGCGAGGGATCTGCGTAGCTACTTCGAGAGCATCGAATTCAATCCAAGGCGGCTGGATC
>Ga0209751_10002121_pt1 | contig 20058 bp, 19 predicted proteins | sample RifCSP13_1_FD_184019 | JGI IMG/M metagenome (GOLD analysis project Ga0209751, IMG submission 184019) | Soil microbial communities from Rifle, Colorado - Rifle CSP2_sed 13_1 (SPAdes) (version 2) | ecosystem: Environmental > Terrestrial > Deep subsurface > Rock core/Sediment | place: Rifle... | reverse complement strand
GTGCTCTCCAACACGATGAGCATCCCCGCGTGCACGTGCTCCGCCACCGCGTCCGCCGCCGACATCACGTAAGACAGGTCGGGATCGCGCGTCTTGGAAAGCGGCGTGGGCACACAGATGGAGACGGCGTCGCACTCGCGCAGCGCGCTGAAATCCGTCGTCGCGCTAAGCCTGCCGGCGCGCACCACGGCCGCCAAATCCGCGGCCGGCACATCGCCAATATATGACTGCCCGGCGTTGATCGCTTCAACCCGGCGGACGTCTACGTCAATTCCCACCACGCGAAAACCCGCGCTGGCCAGTTCCACTGCCAGCGGCAGACCCACGTAACCCAACCCGATGACCGCGGTCCGTGCCTGACGTGAAGCAAGTTTGGAGAGGAGGAGCTCACGATAATCAGTCATTGTTCTATGACCAATACCGGGGCAAGAAGCCCCTGGAACATCAATCGGCGGAGTGGGCTGGGGCCGGTTCCTTTAGGCGCTGGGCCTCCTCGGCGATGGATGGGAGGGCGCGGCCGTCGGCCGGAATGGTGCGCAGATCGGCCTCGGCCTCGCGCCACCAATCCCAAACGAATACGAACAGCACGCCGACCAATGTCCCAAGCGCTCCACCTAAGAGGGTAGACCACAGAAGACCGATGTTAGCGCTCTCATCCGGTACAGCCGCTTCGCTGGCGACCTGCACAATATTGGCGAACTCTTGCGCTGCGATTTGCGCCTCCGTGTACCTGCTCTGGAGAACCGTATATTGACTCGAGGCGATATCCCGTTCCCGGATTAACCGGGTGTCTTGCGTCCGCACCTGCGCCAGTTTGCCCTGCAGGTCCAGTATTTCGGGTTCGAGCGCGGCGGACTTGGTCTTCGCTACCTCAACCTGCTTCTGGACGGTCGTAATCAACTCTCGGACAAAAGCCTTCTGCTCAGAGACGGTTTTGCCCGACAATGACTGGCCGGAAGGGACCTGAAGCTGGAGCGAGCTCCCCAGGCCTCCGAAGAGCCGGCTCGACAGGGACAGCATCGAGAGATCATCTGACAGGCTCGCTGGCGCGTTCGGATCCAGCGCTTCCAGGCGTATCAAAAAATCCCGAGCATCCTGAGCCAGCAACTCAAAAGAATGCAGGCTGCGCAGATAATCGGTCATTGCGCTTTGCTTGGTATCGAGCTGGGCCTGCAAGACCGCTTCCTGATTACTCGCCTGGAAAGCAGCCAGCGCCTCCTCCGCCGCGTCCAGCCTGTCCTCAGCCGTTTTCAGTTGCTCCTGATAATTCGACAGGTTAGCCTCATCCTGCCCATAAAGCTGGCCGGCGCGCGCCGCAAACACCTGCGCCCAGACGTTGACGATCCGGGCGGCCTGTTCGGGGTCCTTGTCGCGGACCGTCAGGCTCAAGAGGGTCGGGTCAGCCGAGGGAGCCGCCTTCAATCCAGCCCTGAAACTGCTCAAGTCACCTAATTCCTTTGGCAGCTCAGGCTGAAGCTGATTGAAAGTCTCCAGCAATACGTTATCCGAGAGCGCTAATTCGGGGTAGGCCTTCAGTGGAAGCTGTGTGGATCCGGTTGGACTGGTGCTCGCCAGGCGCAAAGCGTAACGCGGCAGGGCGACTACGACCAGAGCCTCTGCTTCATAAACGGGCGGGAGCAGGGCGCTAACCAGGCCGGCGGCCAGCGCTGTTGCAACGCCCAACCCGACAATCAGCTTCCACTGCCGGATCAACACTCGAATGTACTTGCGCAGATCAATTTCGTCGTCCACGGATTCTAACCTTTCCAGGGGCCAATGTGCGGGGCGATTTTAGCACATTACCAGTTTGCATGGCAGGCGCTATGTCCGCGTATGCCCGGCGAGCGGATTACGTGTGAATTTTAGCGTGACCCGCGGCCTGATTGAGGAGGCGTGATTGAATGGCCTCGTGCAACGCGTCTCGCGTGGTCGTCTCGGGCTCTGCCCCCAGCCAGGGGTCGAGCGCGCCGAGGTCCTGGTCGTCTCGCACCCACAGGCATGGGCCGCGCGCCGACTGCAAAGCTGCTCCGACCCCGGGGGCGGCCAACACCGGGATCAGATTGACCTCTGGATCGCCGGGGCCGAGCAAGATCAGCCTGGCCTTGCGGATGGCGGTCATCGCGTCCGGATGGGGCTCGTGGGTCTGGGCCGGAATATCCCCCCTGGCCGGAGAGGAGGCCGAGGGCGAGTCGGATACGGAAAGCGCAAAACCATAGAGGCGCAAGGCGCGGTTGAGGGGATTCAGGTCGCGCCACCACGTCTCGCTCAATCCACGCTCCAGCAAACCGCGCACGGTCTCACCGTCTTCGGCCAGCATGGCGAGGGACTCGATCACTTCCAGGCGTGAAGGGCGGACTTCCCCGTTCACCTGAGAGGGCGCAAACAGGATGGTTACTTCCCGGCTGAGGGGCAGAGCCGCGCGGAGCGCGGCGGCCTGGCCGCCGCCGCCCGGTATCAGCACCAGAGCCGGGTCGCCAACCAGCCTGGGTTCGACGCGCTCAAAGATGATCAACGCCGCCAACCCGACCAACACGAGGCTGGCGAAAATCAGGTTGGCGGTCAGGACTGGGGCGCGCGTCAAGAAAATCGTCAGGGAACCGAGCGTGACGGCGACGACGTACAGCGTGAGCACCGCGCGTGAGTGGCTCAGGCCCAATTGCACCAGGCGGTGCGAGGTGTGGTCCGAACCGCCCTGAAAAATAGATCGGCCGCGCCGCGCCCGCGACAGGCTGACCAGAGTGGTATCAAAAATTAGCACCCCCAGCACGACAATCGGCGCCATCCACGTGGCGCCGAGCGGGAATTGTACGAACTTGATCTTGATGCCGAGCACGGCCAGCATGAAGCCCAGGGTGAGCGATCCGGCATCGCCCATGAAACTGATTGCCGGAGCAAAATTGTAGAAGAGGAAGCCCATGGCCGAGCCGAGCAGGGCCGCCGCCAGGCTGGCGACCAGTCCCTGCCCTTCGAGCGCGGCCATCACCAGGAAGAACAACGCAGCCACCGCCGAGACGCCGGCCGCCAGGCCATCCATGTTGTCCATGAGATTCGTAGCATTGGTGATGCCAATCACCCAAGCCAGGGTGATGAGCTGGTCAACCCACCACACGCCCACCAACCGGACCTGCACGCCGACCCCCATCAGGCATCCCGCCGCAACCACCTGCGCCAATAACTTGAAGCGCGGAGGCAGGCCATAGCGATCATCCCACAGGCCGGTGAAGAAGAGCAAAGTAGCCCCGCCCAGGATGCCGAGGCCCTCCCGCCACCATTCCCGGCTGCCAAACAAGATGAAAGCGGCGAGCAGCGCGAGGTAGATCGCCAGGCCGCCCAGCAGCGGCACCGGGAGGCGATGCGCCTTGCGCAAGCCCGGCTGATCCACCATTCCCAACTTTTGGGCGAGCAGGCGCGTAAGAGGTGTGGCCAGAAAGGCCAGCAGGCCGGAGGCGATGATGATGGGGAGGTAGCGGGTCATGGTCCGGTAGTCGTGATGATCCAAATGGAAGCAGCGTGGTCGGACCCTGCGAAAGCAAGGTCGGCCTGGTCAATTCTACCAGCGCCCAGCCATTCGGCCAGGTCAGCCCCCGCCGGACAGGCCGTACGGCGAGCTGCTCATCCGCCAGAATCGCACAAAACTTTTGTTGACGCGCTTCTGGGTACAGGCTATAATTTTAGCAATTGTATATCACACCTTCGGGGCAGGGTGAGGGCGTCAAGGCATGACCGGTTGCGCCCAATTCCCGATCGGCGGTATGTCGACATGCTGCGACAAGCCCGCGAGCCGGAGCGCGAATGCGCAAGGGCATGATGCCGGTGCGAATCCGGAGCCGACCGTATAGTCGGGATGAAAGAAGGGAGCGAAAGAAACAGCGCGTCTGTCCATTTGGGACTTGCGCCGCTGTATTGCCCCGTTGGCCGTCTCAATGCAGGCGGCAAACGGGGTTTCCTTTCGTAGCCAAGACTGCGGGCGCAGTTCTTGGCTGGTTGACCTTGCCCCGGAGTTGTTGATCTCGCGGGGTTTTCTGTTCTATGACGACGATAGAAACTCAAGCCGAACTGCCTCCCCGGCCCCGCTCTCTGCGGCGTCTCTCCCCACGCTGGCGGTGGCTGCTGCTGCCTGGCTCAGTGCTGGCAGGCCTGCTGGCATGGGAGGCGCTCGTGCGCCTCAACCACTACCCGGCTTTCATTCTGCCGCTGCCAGGCAAAGTGTGGGTGCGCTTCCTCGCCGTGCTGGCCGATGGCACTCTGGCGCGGCACACGCAGGTCACGCTGATCGAGGTCTTCATCGGCCTGGCCCTCGGGCTGGGCGCGGCTTCAACCCTGGGCTATCTCATCGCCAAGTCGCACAGTCTGGAGCAGGCGCTGACGCCCTACATTGTCGCCTCACAGTCCATCCCCGTCGTCGCCATTGCGCCCATCCTCGTCATCTGGTTTGGCTCGGGGCTGAGGTCCAAAGTCCTCATCTGCGCACTGATCGTGTTCTTCCCCATCCTCGTCAACACCGTCATCGGCGTGCGTTCGGTGGAGCCCGACCTGCGCGACCTGATGCGCTCGCTCAAAGCCACCCGCTGGCAGACGTTCGCCAAGCTGGAGCTGCCGGCCGCCCTCCCCATCCTGCTCGGCGGCCTGAAGGTCGGCGCGACGCTGTCCGTCATCGGCGCGGTCGTCGGCGAGTTCGTGGGCGCGGACCGCGGGCTGGGGTTCCTCATTAACTTCGGGCGCGGGCAATACGACACGGCGCTGGTCTTCGTCGCCGTCGCCGCACTCATCGTCATTGCCCTGACGCTCTATGGCGCCGTCGCCTTGCTCGAAAAACTTTCACTCGCCTGGAAGAGGTAGGAGACTCATCATGAAACGCGCTTCCCGACTGATCTTGATCCTGGCAGTTGCGCTCACGGCCTGCGCCGGGGCGGCTTCGCCCACTCCCCTGGTGGATCTACCCTCCCCCACCCCCAATGCTCTGCGGCCTATCCGCCTCCCCATGGGATTCATCCCGAGCGTCCAATATGCGCCCTTCTACGTGGCCGTGGACAAAGGGTATTTTGCTCAAGAGGGGATCGAGCTTGAGTTCGACTACTCCTTTGAAACCAACGGCGTGCAGTTGGTAGGCGCCAACCAGTTGCCCTTCGCGGTCGTCTCCGGCGAGCAGGTGTTGCTGGCGCGGGCGCAGGGCCTGCCGGTGGTGTACGTGATGGCGTGGTTCCAAAAATTCCCGGTGGCCGTGATTGCCAAAGCCGATTCCGGGATCACAACCCCCGCCGATCTCAAGGGGAAGAAAATCGGCACGCCTACCCTCGACGGGGCGAACTTCGTCGGCCTGAGCGCCCTGCTCGCCAGCGCCGGGGTCAAGCCGGAGGACGTGACCATTGAAGCCATTGGGTTCAACCAAGCCCCCGCGCTTATCGCCGGTCAGGTGGACGCCGTCGTGGTCTACGCCAACAACGAGCCGATTCGCCTGGCGGCGCAGGGTGAAATGTTGAGCGCTATCCTTGTCGGCGATTACGTCTCCCTTGCGGCCAACGGCATCCTCAGCAATGAAACCGTCGCCGCAGAAGAGCCGGAGCTGGTGCGCGGGTTCGTGCGCGCGCTGGCGCATGGCATTCAAGATACGATCACCAACCCGGACGAGGCTTACGCGATCTCCAAAAAGTTTGTCGAGGCGCTGACCGACGACGCGCTGGAGAAGAAAGTGCTGGCCGCGACGATTGACCTGTGGCAGACCGCCCGCGTGGGCTACGCCGACCCGGCCGCGTGGGAGAACATGCAGGCCACACTGCTCGATACCCACCTGCTGGCCGAGAAACAGGATTTGAGCCGCGCGGTGACGAATGCGTTCGTGCCGTAATGACTACCCCCATCCTCGTCGCCGAGCGCCTCACACATATCTATCCCAACCACAATGGCGGGTTGCCCGCGCTGGAGCACGTGAGCTTCGCGGTCGGCCCGCAGGAGTTTGTGTGCCTCGTCGGGCCGTCGGGATGCGGCAAGAGCACCCTGCTCCGGTTGCTGGCCGGGCTGCTCGCGCCTACGGCGGGGCAGGTCTTTTTTGAGGGGGCGCCGCTGGTCGCTCCCCGCCGCCGCATCGGGTTTGTGTTTCAAAAGGCCAACCTGATGCCGTGGCGCACCGTGCTGGCGAACGTCACCCTGCCGCTCGAATTGCAGCACGTGGCGCCGGCCGAGGCCCGGCGGCGGGCCCAGGAGTTGATTGACCTCGTGGGCCTGCGCGGTTTCGAGCAGAGCCTGCCGCGCGACCTGTCCGGCGGGATGGAGCAGCGCGTGGCGATTGCGCGGGCTTTGGTTCATAACCCGGACGTGCTGCTGCTCGACGAGCCGTTTGGCTCACTCGACGCGCTGACGCGCGAACGCATGGGCGGCGAACTGCTCCGCATCTGGGAGGCGCGCCGGAAAACGGTGGTGATGGTCACGCACTCCATCCCCGAGGCGCTGCTGCTGGCCGACCGCGTCCTGGTGCTCAGCCCCCGGCCGGGGCAGATCCGCCTCGCCCTCGACGTGCCCCTACCCCGCCCGCGCTACATGGCGATGGAGTATAGCGCTGAGTTTGGCGCGCTGGCCCAACAAATCCGGCAGGCGATTGGCTAGTTCCCGCGCTGGGTAGGGGGCGGCAGCTGCCGCCCCCTACTCCCCCTGACTTCCACTTCATTGCCCCCGCTTGAGGACAGGTTATAATCCGCAGACCTATCAGGTCTACGCAATCCGGGAGCATGTTTCATGTCTGAGTTCGATTGGTCGTCAAAACGGGTGGCGGTCACCGGCGGGGCGGGATTCCTCGGGCGGCACATTGTCGCCCGGCTTCAGGCGCGAGGGTGTTCCGATATTTTTGTCCCTCGCAAGGCCGATTACGATTTGCGGGAGATGGCGAACATCCACCGCCTCTATCGGGAGGCGCGGCCGCATCTGGTCATCCACGCGGCCGGCGTCGTCGGCGGGATCGGCGCTAACCGCGATCATCCTGCCGAATTCTTCTATGACAACCTGATGATGGGCGTGCAACTGCTGCACGCGGCCTGGCAGGCCGGGGTCGAAAAGTTCGTGAGCCTCGGGACGGTCTGCGCCTATCCCAAGTTCACCCCTGTCCCCTTCCAGGAAGACGACTTGTGGAACGGCTATCCCGAGGAAACCAACGCCCCCTACGGCCTGGCTAAGAAAATGCTCCTGGTCCAGTCGCAGGCTTACCGCCAGGAATACGGTTTCAACGCGATCTTCCTGCTCCCGGTCAATCTCTACGGGCCGGGCGACAACTTTGATCCGGCGACTTCGCACGTCATCCCGGCGCTGATCAAGAAGTGCGTGGATGCGCGGACGCGCGCGGAACCTGAAGTCGTCGTCTGGGGCGATGGCTCGCCTACCCGCGAGTTCCTGTACGTGGAAGATGCGGCGGAAGGGATTTGCTTGGCGGCCGGGCAGTACGAGTGCAGCGACCCGGTCAACCTCGGTAGCGCCTTTGAGATCAGCATCAAAGACTTGGTTCACGCGATTGCCCAGGCCACCGGTTTTGCGGGCCGGATCGTCTGGGACGCCTCCAAGCCCAACGGCCAGCCGCGCCGCAAGCTGGATACCCGCCGGGCGGAACACGAATTTGGGTTCAAAGCCAGCATTGGTTTCCCCGAGGGCCTGCGCCGCACAGTGGAATGGTATTTGAGCCAGGGGGAGCACAGACCATGAGATCTGCCCGGAGCACCCCAGAAGCCTGAACTGGCTCAGTCACGCGCGCTGATAGTCCAACCTTAGTGATTGGCGAGAGACTTGTTCGACTTGCTATTGACCCAAGCCAGGAAAGCCGCATTCGTCGTGCGGCTGAGGCCTTTCGATCCCAGCACTCCTCAGGAACGATCCCAAGAGCGATACCGCCGCATATTCCTGACGACGCTGGCCTCGGCCGCGGCTCGGGGCGTGTCGATCTTGGCGACGCTCATTTCGGTGCCGCTGACGCTCGACTATCTGGGAACCGAGCGGTACGCGCTGTGGATGACGATCAACTCCTTTTTCACCATGCTGGCGTTCGCCGACCTGGGAATGGGTAATGGCTTGCTGAACGCCGTGTCTGAAGCGCACGGTAAAGATGACCGCGAGGCAGCCCTGCGATACGTCTCAAGCGGGTTCTTTGCCCTCTCCGGTCTCGCCGGGTTGCTCGCCATTGGCTTCGCGATCATCTACCCCTCGACGCCCTGGCCGCGCGTGTTCAACGTCTCATCCCCTACAGCCGTCGCCGAAGCCGGCCTGGCCACGGCGATCTTTGTCAGCCTCTTTTTCGCCAGCATGCCTTTAGGTGTCTCTCAGCGAGTCCAACTGGGTTATCAGGAAGGGTTTATCAACAGCCTGTGGGAAGGCCTCGGCCATCTGCTGGGGCTGGGAGGCGTCGTGCTGGCGGTATACCTGAAAGCCGGACTGCCCTGGCTCGTGTTGGCGCGGGCAGGTGCGCCCGCGCTGGCCGCCTTGTTGAACAGCGGTGTTTTGTTCTGGGGCACGCGCCCCTGGCTGCGACCAAGGTGGCAGTATGTGACTGGCGAGGCGACGGGAAAAATCATGCGGCTGGGCTTTCTCTTCTTCGTCCTCCAGCTTGCCGCCGCCCTGGTTTTTTCGTCCGACAACCTCGTCGCCGCTCAAGTTGTGGGGCCGGACGCGGTCGCCCAGTATTCCGTCCCGGCGCAGATGTTCAATATCGCGCCCATCCTGTTGCTCATGGGCTTGAGTCCCCTCTGGCCCGCTTATGGCGAGGCGATCGCGCGCGGGGATATGGCGTGGGTCAGGCGCGCGCTGGGCTGGTCGCTGGCGCTGGTAGTGGTGATTACCGGCCCGGCCTCAATTCTTCTGACTCTGTTTGGCGCCCGGGTCGTGAAACTGTGGGTCGGGCCGAACGTTACTCCGTCGTTCCTGCTCTTGCTGGGGCTGGGAATATGGATGGTCATGCAGGCGCTGGGGAGTGCGGTGGCTATGTTTCTCAACGGGGTTGGTCTCATAAAGTTCCAGGCGGTGATGGCGACGGTGATGGCGGTCAGCGCCCTTGTCATGAAAGTCCTTTTGGCCCGCCTGATAGGAACGCCAGGCATTGTTTGGGGAACCCTCATTGCGTATGCGATCTGCGTGGCAATTCCGTGTCTTGTTGTTATTCCCAGGTTGCTGTCCACCCTGTCGCAGAGGGCCAGCCAGGCGCACGCAACCTGACTCAGTGGACTTTGCAGACTCGGCCGTCAAGCGGCTGCCATAACGCCCAAAGATATGCTCTGCAAAATCTGCTCCTGCGCCACCGATCGGTTCGCCATGGCCCGCCTGCTTGAAAAATACCCGGTGCAGTATTTTCAATGCCCGCAGTGCGGTTTCACCCAGACTGAGACGCCCTACTGGCTGAACGAAGTCTATGCCGAAGCGATCAACGATTCGGATATTGGCCTGGTGCAACGGAATATCAGACTATCTAAAATCTCGAAGGTAGTCATCTGTTCCTTCTTCCATCCCAACGCGCGATTCATAGATTACGGCGGAGGCTACGGCCTGTTTGTCCGCCTCATGCGAGACGCGGGGCTTGACTTTTACCGCTTTGACAAGTTCTGTCCCAATCTTTTCGCCAAAGAGTTTGAAGCCGAGGGCTTCGGCCAATATGAACTGGCCACCGCTTTTGAAGTTTTCGAACACTTTGTCAATCCGCTGGAGGACGCCGAGGGTATTTTGCGCTTCTCGAACAATATCCTGTTCAGCACCCAACTCATGCCTCCGCACAACCCTAAGCCCGATGCGTGGTGGTACTACGGCCTCGACCACGGCCAGCACGTCGCCCTCTACACCCGCAAGTCCTTAGCGTTGATCGCGCAAAGATTCGGCCTGAATTTATATTCGGATGGCCGGCAGCTGCACCTGTTCACTGAAAAGCGGCTGCCGCCTATCGCCTTCCAAATTGTCGCGCGCTCGAAGGCCGCCTTGCTGCTGGAGGTTTTCTTCCGCCGGGCCTCGTTGATCCCCACAGACTATCGGCAGGTGACGGGCCGCGATTTGGAGTGAGGCTCGCCCTCTCTGGCATTCGCAATGAAAGTCATCGTCGACAGCCTCATCTATCAATTCCAGGCGCACGGCGGCCTGTCGCGCCTCTACAACGAAATTCTCTCCCGCATGTGCGCGATGGACGCCTCGCTTCAAGTGACGGTGCTGACCTCCGGCCGGCTCAGGCAGCCTGTCCCGGCCCACCCGCGCATCTTCCATCAAAGGCTTTTTCCCATTGACGCCCTGCTTCGGCCTGGCCGGTTCTGGTGGGCGGTCAGCTTGCAAGCCCGGGCGTTTTTGCAGCGCCGCTGGCTGGGTGATGCCAAAGGCTGGCTATGGCACTCGACGTATTACACCCTGCTGGAACCGTGGGATGGGCCGCGCGTCGTCACGATCGCGGATATGATTCACGAGCGCCTACCGCATCTCTTCCAGGGCGCGGGGCACGAACGGTTTAGAAAACAGAAACGCCACTGCATCGTGTCGGCGGACGCCCTGATTTGCATCTCTGACACGAGCCGCCAGGACGCGCAACAGGTCTATGGAATAGATGCCACCAGGATGCACACTATTCCTCTAGCCCACAGCTCGCAGTTCACTCGCCTAGGCGATGTCCGCCACACTCTCCCGCCTCTGGTCAATAAACCGTTTTTTCTCTATATCGGTGATCGGCAGCACTACAAAAACTTCACAGGCTTTCTCCACGCCTACAGCACCTGGCCCGGTCAGAAAAAGGTGGGGGTCGTCGTTGTTGGCAAAAACTGGACAGCTCAGGAGAAGCAAATGCTGGCGCAATTAGGGGTTGCTGATCGCGTGCATTTGTACCAAAATCTTGACGACCAGCATCTCTGTGTTCTTTATAATCAAGCCGCGGCTTTTATCTATCCGTCCCTGTACGAGGGTTTCGGCATTCCACTGCTAGAAGCGATGGCATGTGGTTGCCCGGTGATTGCCTCACGCATCCCATCCACTATGGAAGTGGCTGGGGAATATCCCTTTTACTTCCAGTTGTCTGACCGGGAGGGCCTAGCCCATGCTTTAGATACCACCTTGGTAGAGGGACAGACTTCTGAGCGCATGCACTACGGTTTAGAGCGAACCAAGCTCTATTCCTGGGATAATACAGCCCGGCAGATACTAGGGGTTTATCACACTTTGCAACGCGCACTCTAAGAAAGCGTCCTCAAACTCGCTCAAAGTCCGCGTCCTCGCGGACCCTTCGGCCAGCCGCGGGGACGCGGTTGGGGAGCGTTTGAGGACACTCTCTAAACCGGACGACGACCAAAAACCTGTTCATTTACGCCGTAGGCTATGCCATCCCCTAAAACCACCTTCCCGCGCATCTCAATCATCATACCCTCATACAATCAGGCTGAATATCTTGAGGCGACCCTGTGTTCGGTGTTGGATCAAGGCTATCCTAACCTCGAAGTGATCTTAATGGATGGAGGCTCAAAAGATGGGAGCCAGGAGATTATAGAACGCTATGCTTCACACTTGGCCTACTGGCAGAGCCAACCCGACGAAGGCCAGGCAGCCGCGCTCAACGCCGGGTTCGCGCGCGCTACAGGTGAAGTGCTCACATGGCTCAACAGCGATGACGTGCTCCTGCCTGGAGCACTGCCACTGATCGGCGAGACCCTGGCGCGGTTTCCAGAAATCGTCTGGCTCACCGGCCTCCCCGCGAACATAGACGCCAGCGGGCGACTGGCCGAGATTGGTTTACCGACCACCGGGCGATTTCGCCCATTCATCCAGCGCGGATGGTATCACGGCCGGGCGCTGGGTTTCATCCGGCAGGAGGGTACCTTTTGGCGACGTAATCTATGGGAACGAGTGGGTGCACGGCTTGACCCCTGGAGGTATTTTTCTCTAGATTATGATTTATGGCGACGCTTTGCCGCCCATGCGGATTTGGTAACGGTAGCTTCCATCCTCGCGGCCTACCGTTACCAGCCGAAACAGAAGACCGCCGAATTGGATCGCTATTACAAAGAGATAGGCGTCCGACTGCCCGACCGTATTCGTCTGCTTGCACTCCCGGCGCGGGCCTTGTTCACCATCGTTTCATGGCCCTTTGCGCCCCGCGTCATTTATAACCGCGCTTCGGCCCAGTGGCGCTTTAGTGCCGGCCCTTTCTTTCGGGAAGGTGTTTTCTGAATTCAGCTGGGTTAGTGTGCATCAATAGTGCTTTACTCTCACATACTGAAGCAGAAAATGCCAGATAAACAAGGGATTATAGAGTAAATAACGGCGGGTCAGGCGACGGGGTTCCTGCATCCAGCGAAACAGCCACTGCAAACCACTCCGCTTCATCCACTCGGGCGCAGGGCGAGTACGTCCCGCGAGCATGTCGAAAACGCTCCCGACCCCAATCAGCGGGACTTTCACTGCTGGGACATTTACAGCCATCCAGTCATCCTGGGTTGGTGTGCCCATCCCGACCCATACGACCTCCGCTTCCGTATCATAAATAGCTTTGATGATATTTGCAGTCTCAGCTTCTGGTACAGGGCGAACGGGGGTTGCATAATGGCCGCAAATCCGGATCGCAGGATAACGGCGGCGCAACTCTCCCGCGACTTTTTCTGGTTGCCCCGACGCGCCGCCCAATAGAAAATGTCGCCAGTGCGGAAAACGCTCGCAGCAAGCCAGCATCAAATCATCCCCGTGCACTCGGTCAACCGTATATCCCAGCCAATGCACTGCCCAAACCAGCGGCATCCCGTCCGTTATGACATAGGCAGCTTGATTGACGTGTGCCCGATAGTCGGGACGCTCACGACCGAGCATAACTGAATAGGCAGTGGCCGGGCTGACAAAAACGGCCCGGCGGGCCATCACCGCTTCAGCAAGCCAGCTGACTGCTACTTCGAACGACGCAGCAGTGATGTGCGTGCCGACGATGTTTACACGAGGCAAAACGCCCGGTTCACTCATCTTGCAGACAAGTATAGTGCAAGCCGCGCTGCCCAGAAAATAAAACAGGGACTCTCGTCGAGTCCCTGCCTGTTTACGCCGCCGCCTTTCAGGCTGCGGGCGCGCTCTTCGGCCGGCGGAGTTTGCGCGCCGCGAAGCGCACGCCGAAGTACACCGGCAGTCCGAACACCAACCCGAGGGGCAGGAGATACACCACACTCCAGATCAATGCTGTGGCGATACCCTGCAAGGCCCCGACCAGCGCTTCGAGCGCCTCCTTCGCCACGCCCTGCGGCTGCCACCGTCCCACCTCCAGCGGGCGGCTGAGCACGTCCGGGATCAGGTCAAGCGTGATCAGCGACATCGCCGCGGACTCGCGGTAATACTTCATCTGGCCCTTCACCTGCTCAATCTGATCGCGGATGGCGATCAACTGGCTGTAGACGCTCAACACGTCCTCGGTCTTGGTCGCGCGATCCATGATCTTCTGCAGCTGGGTTTCGGCGGCCTCCAGGTTGCGCAGGCGGCTCTCGAGGTCGGTGTACTGCGCGGTCACATCCTCGCCCGAGGTGTTCTCGCTGTTCACCGCCACGGCCATCCCTTTGAGCTGCGCAAGCGCGGTTTGCAACTTATCCGCCGGGACGCGGATGGAAACATTGGCCTGCATGATCTTGTTGCCCTGCTCATCCACCGAAGTCTGGTAGACGTTCGAGTTCACCACGAACCCGCCCAGGCTCTCCGCCAGCGCCGAAATGCCCTCGACCGCCTCCGCCGGGTCTTTCACGACCAGGGAGAGGTTGGCGTTCTTAATGACGAGCCGGTCGCCCACCACCGCCGACTGAGCGTTGGCGGCATCGTAAGCAACCGCGCGCGCGGCTTCCATGGGCGCGGCCGTAGCGGCTGGCGCCTCGGCGGCGTAGCCCCCCTCCGCGCCAACGCTCGGGCCGGAGGCCCCTCCGTCCTGAGGCATGGAGGGGGTGGCGGCGGCGGCGCACGCCGCCAGGGTCAAAGCCAATAGGCTGATAAGAAGACCGAATTTCTTGATCATGGGGTTTCCTCCTCGCTGATCCGGTTACTACAGGATTGACGCGGGAGGGGCCGGTAAAGTTCCCTCCCCGGTCATCGCCCGAGGGAGCAGGACGCCGTCAACGGGCGGAACAAGGGCGGGGGCGGATCACCACCCGAGGGCGAGGCGCGTGACGAGGCGCTCGGGGAGCTTCGCGGTCCGCATGCGTCGCTGGGTTTCCTGTACGTCGTATGGGACGCGGCGGTACTCCCAGGTCAGCGCCTCGGTATCCAGGAGGGCGTAAGCGGCCTTGGGGTCGCTGTCTCGGGGCTGCCCCACGCTGCCGGGGTTGATGATGAGGCGCTGGCCGTTCAGCGCGCGCGGCCGCGAATAATCCGGGGACTCCTCATGGCAATCGCCCGAGGGGTTGGCCTCCCGGTAGATGACCGGCGTATGCGTATGCCCCACCAGGCAATAGCTCGTGTTGAACAGCGGAAAATTCTCCCGCGCGATGAAGCGGTCGAGGATATATTCCCAAACCGGCTCGCGCGGGGAGCCGTGCACCAGCGTAAAGTCGCCGAACTGCTCCGCCTCCGGCAGGTTGCGCAAATACGCCAGCGTTTCGCTCGAGACCGCGTTTTGCGTCCACCGCAGCGCGGCGCTGGCGTCGAAGTTGAAGATGTTCAGGTCAACGTCCCCGAGGACGGCCTTGTCGTGGTTGCCGATCAGGCACTTGAGCTTTGGCAGCGCGCGCACCCGCGTGACGCACTCGTTGGGGTCTGGGCCATAACCGACCAGGTCGCCCAGACACCAGACGGCCTCGTAATCGCTGGCGTCGGCGAGGACGGTCTCGAGCGCAACCAGATTGGCGTGGATGTCGGAAAGGATGAGGACGCGCATAGACGTGAGGCAGGTAGATGATAACACCGAATGCGCCAGACGTAAAACCCACGCAACCCGCAACCTCCCCCCTTACTTGTTGCCCCCCACCGCGGGACGTATAATGCCCGGCGCGGCGGGTACCCTATGCCGATCCTCGACAAACATTCGCTCGATTTCATGAGCCATTCCCCGGAGCAGACCTTGCGGTTCGGCGCGCGGCTCGGCGAGCGCCTGATCAGCGGCGATCTCATCTGCCTCAGCGGCGAGTTGGGCGTGGGGAAGACGACGTTCGTCATCGGGCTGGCGCAGGGCTGGGGCGCGCTGGACCAGGTGACCAGCCCCACCTTTGTAATTGTGAACGAGTACCGCCGGGCGGATGGCTTGCGTCTCTGGCATCTGGATTGCTACCGTTTGAGCGCCGGCCGGGACGCGCTGGCCCTGGGTTTTGTCGATCTGTTGGACGCCGAAGGTGTCATGTTGATTGAATGGCCGGAAAGGATCCTGGAAGTTTTGCCCTCCGAACGATTGAACCTGAGCCTGCGCTGGGTCCCTGGGAGCGACTCCAAGCGCGGGTTCCGGATGGAGGCGCTCGGCGCACGCTACGAGCACCTGCTCGCCGAATTCCGCCGCGCCACCTTCGGAGGCTAACCGATGTCTGATGGCTAATGCCCGATGGCGGCCATCTGCCATCTGCTGCCTGCTATTCGCTGCCATGCTGCTTGCCATTGACACTGCCACCCGCTCTATCTCGCTCGCCCTGTACGACGGCGTCAGCGTCGTCGCGGAAAGCTCGTGGCGCTGCGCCGATCATCACACGGTCGAGCTTGCCCCCAACACCGCGCTGATGATGAAACGCGCGGGCGTCGAGCCGGCCCGGCTGCAAGGCATTGCCGTGGCGCTTGGGCCGGGGTCGTACACCGGGTTGCGCATCGGGCTGGGACTGGCGAAAGGTCTGGCCCTGGCGAACAACCTCCCCCTCATGGGGGTGCCGACGTTTGAGATCCTCATGCGCGCCCAACCGCCCCAGGCCGAAAAAGTCGTCGCGGTCATCCAGGCCGGGCGCGGGCGCGTCACCGCCGCCGTGTATCATTGGTCCGGGAAGGAATGGCGGATGCAGGGCGAAGCGCGCGTGCTCGATTGGGCGGCGCTCGCAGCGGAAATCGTCGAGCCGGCCGTCGTCTGCGGCGAGGTGGATGCAGCCGGGCATGAGGCGTTGCGCAAGCTCAAAGGCCGGGTGACGCTCGCCTCCCCGGCGCAATCGCTGCGCCGCGCGGGCTGGCTGGCTGAGATCGGCTGGGAGCGCCTGCGCCGCCAGCGCTTCGACGACCCCATGACGCTGGCCCCTCTCTACGGCGGCCAGCCTGAAGGCGCTGTGGCATGAGACAGCCCAACGGCTATCGTCGCGTTTACTTCGCGCCGATGGAACAGGCGGACATCTCCCAGGTCGCGGAGATTGACCGCCTGTCGTTCCCCGTCCCCTGGGGCTCGACGTCATATGAATACGAGCTGACTGAAAATCAGGCCGCGCACTTCATCGTCGCCGTTGACCCCTCCGGCGAACCCTGGCGCCCAAAATGGTTGAGTTGGTTGATGGGCCGCCGGCCGGCCCGCACGGTGATCGGCTATGCAGGTTTCTGGCTGGTCGTGGACGAGGCGCACATCGGCGCGATCGCCATCCACCCGGACCGGCGCGGGCGGGGATGGGGCGGGCGACTGCTCGTGGCCCTGCTCCAGCGCGCCGTCGAGCGCGGCGCGGCATCGGCTACGCTCGAAGTCCGGGCGAGCAATCACGCCGCGCAAAGCCTGTATCACAAATACGGCTTTGAAGATGTCGGGCGGCGCAAGGAATATTACCGGGACAACAAGGAGGATGCGCTGTTGATGACGGTTCGCCTGGACGAGGCTTATCGCCAGCGCATCCGCACCGAATATCTCGCTTTACAGGAACGGGACCTAGCATGAAGATTCTCATCACTGGCGGCGCGGGGTTCATCGGCTGCAACCTGACCGCCCACTTTTTGCGCGCCGGGCACACGCTCACCCTCTTTGACAACTTCTCGCGGCGCGGGTCGGAGGCCAACCTGGCCTGGCTCCGCGCCTCCTTCGGAGACGGTTTCGCCGTGGTGCGCGGCGACGTGCGGGACGCGGACGCCATTGCGCAGGCGGCCAAAGGGCACGAGGCCATCTTCCACCTGGCGGGCCAGGTGGCGGTCACCAGTTCGGTCGTCAACCCCCGTGAGGACTTCGAGAGCAACGCAGTGGGCACGTTCAACACGCTCGAGGCCGCGCGCGCGGCGGGAACCAATCCTATCTTCATCTATACATCCACCAACAAAGTCTATGGCGGCATGGAGGAAGCGAAAATCGTTGACCTGGGTCGCCGCTATGGCTTCGCCGATTTGCCCAACGGCGTGCCGGAGAGTTGGCCGCTGGATTTTTGCTCGCCCTACGGGTGTTCGAAGGGCGCGGGCGACCAGTATGTGCGCGACTATCACCGCATTTACGGGCTGCCGACGGTCGTGTTCCGCCAGAGCGCGATTTACGGGCCGCGGCAGTTCGGCGTCGAGGACCAGGGCTGGCTCGCCTTCTTCGCCATCTGCGCGGCGCTAGGCCGGCCCTTCACCATCTACGGCGACGGCAAGCAGGTGCGCGATCTGCTTTACGTTGACGACCTGGCGCAGGCGTTTGAGCGGGCGATGCAGAATATCCAGCGCACGGCGGGGCAGGTCTACAACATCGGCGGCGGCGCAGCGCGGAGCCTGTCGGTATGGACGGAGACCCAGCCGCTCCTGGAGGAGCTCGCCGGGCGCAGCCTGGCGGTGCGCTACGGCGATTGGCGGCCCGGCGACCAGAAGGTGTATCTGAGCGATATCTCCAAAGCCGGCGCCGATTTCGGCTGGGCCCCGCGCGTCGCGCCGGACGAGGGCCTGCTGCGCCTGTGGAACTGGATTCTGGAAAATAAATCGTTGTTTGCGTGAGGCGCAGGGCGTATTCCGTATTTCGTGTTCCGCCTCACTATCGCGATCAGCCTCTCAATTTTGCGTTTCGCCTTATAATAACCTCACGCCCTGCACGAAGGACTCTGCCCGGCGTGCGGGGCAAAGCAGGCATCACGCACCGCGTATGGCGCAGCCGTTCCGGTGATCAGCCGAATACGTAACCCGCACTCCGCTATACGTTCAGTTCATCATTACACTCACAGGTGAAAAAGCCATGTCTGCCGCAGAGGAACTGAAGGTCATCGCCGCCGAAGTAAGCGCCTGCCAGAAGTGCAAGCTGCACACCGGGCGCAAGAAGGCTGTGCCCGGCGAAGGCCCGGCAGACGCGCAGATCATGTTCATCGGCGAGGGGCCGGGCTTTCACGAAGACCAGCAGGGCCGCCCGTTCGTCGGCGCGGCGGGCAAGTTTCTGGAAGAGTTGCTCGAATCCATCGGCCTGACGCGCGCGCAGGTATTCATCACCAACGTCGTGAAGTGCCGTCCCCCGGGCAACCGCGACCCCGAGCCGGACGAACTGGAAGCCTGCGCGGATTATCTGGACCGGCAGATCAAAGCCATCAACCCTAAAGTCATCGTCACGCTGGGGCGGTATTCGATGTACCGTTTCTTCCCCAACGCCAAGATTTCGGCGATCCACGGCCAGGCCCGCCAGGTAGAGGGGCGGCTGGTGGTGGCGATGTTCCACCCCGCCGCCGCGCTGCACCAGCCCTCGCTGAAACAGTCGGTGACGGACGACTTCAAGAAACTGCCGGAGATCATCGCCGCCGCCGAGAAGGCCCCCGCGCCCGCGCCAGAGGCGCCGGAGTCCAAACAGCTCAGCCTGTTCTGAAAACAAGGCCCCGCGCGCTGGCGGGGCCTTCCGTTTTTCTCACCGCTCGAAGCCGGGCTTGACGTTCAACTCCATCATCGTTCCGGTGGTCAGGAACACCACCCGCTCGGCGATGTTCGTCACGCGGTCGCCGATGCGCTCGAGGTTGTGCGCGCACCACAACAGGTAGGTCGCTCGCGTGACCGTCGTCGGGTCCTTGATCATGATCTGCAGAAGCTCGTCGAACACGGCTTTGTAGAGGCGGTCAATCTCGTCGTCCTGCATGGCGATGGCGCGCGCGGCCTCCACATCGTGCGCCAGGAAAGCGTCCAGACTGCGTCGGAGCATGTCGCGCGCAAAATCGGCCATCTTGGGGATGTCCCCCAGCGGCTTGAGCAGCGGCTCGGCGCCCATGCGGAGGACAGTCTTGGCGACGCCGGTGGCGTGGTCGGCCATGCGCTCCATGTCGTTGACCAGGTTCATGGCCGCGATCACCGCGCGCAAGTCGGAGGCGGCCGGCTGCTGGGTGGCGATGAGGGCCAGGCATTCCTCTTCCACCGTAAAGCGCAGGTCGTTGATGGCTGTATCGTCGGCGATCACCTGCCGGGCCAGGTTCACGTCCTGGTTTTTCAGGGCTGTCAGCGACCGCTCAATCGCCGCGTCGAGGAGTTGGCCCATCCGCAGTAGGTTGTCGCGGATCTCCGTATATTTTTGGTCGAACACCAAACGCATAGAAGAGGTCATGGGGTCGCCGTCCTTTCCGCCTCCTGGAGCACCTCCGGCCAGCGTTTTGTCATTTCGTCGCGCACGCGGCGCATCACCGCCAGCGCCTCGGCCTCGCCGCCGCCTTCCACCCGCACCCGACCCGGATCGTCAAAGGGCACTTGCCGTTTGAGTGCCGCGCCGGGCCAGACCGGGCAGCGCTCCGCCGCGTCGTCGCACAACTTTCATAACCGTTGGATCGCGCAAACGCGCGTATCCTTCGACGACGCTTCGCTCCGCTCACCTGTGCCTGCGCCACAGGTGCAGGCAGGATGCGCACTCCTCTCCTGAACGCAGCCGAAGCGTTGGGCGCTTACCCGAACCTACCCGTGATGTAGTTCTCCGTCACTTCCTTGGCCGGGCGGGTGAAGATCTTGTCGGTCACGTCGAACTCCACCAACTCGCCCAGCCAGAACAAGCCGGTGCGGTCAGAGACGCGTGCCGCCTGCTGCATGTTGTGGGTGACGATGACGATGGTGTAGCGTTGTTTGAGGTCGCGCATCAGCTCCTCGATCTTCAGCGTCGCCAGCGGGTCGAGGGCCGAGCACGGCTCGTCCATCAGGATCACCTCCGGCTCCACCGCTAGCACCCGGGCGATGCACAGGCGCTGCTGCTGGCCGAGCGACAATCCGAGGGCCGACTCGTGCAACTGGTCTTTTACTTCGTCCCACAGGGCCGCGCCGCGCAGC
>Ga0209751_10002120_pt1 | contig 20059 bp, 28 predicted proteins | sample RifCSP13_1_FD_184019 | JGI IMG/M metagenome (GOLD analysis project Ga0209751, IMG submission 184019) | Soil microbial communities from Rifle, Colorado - Rifle CSP2_sed 13_1 (SPAdes) (version 2) | ecosystem: Environmental > Terrestrial > Deep subsurface > Rock core/Sediment | place: Rifle... | reverse complement strand
ACGAACACCAGGACAAGCAGGCAGGCCAGGGGGCAGTGATGCACAAGTGGGCAGTCCGCGAGTTGCCAGATGGCTGCGTTCAATTGCTTGTGTGGGAAGTGATTCTGAGGCAACGGTTGGCTTCAATAGTTGAGTGCGGAGTATACCTCTCGGAGGAAGGAACTCGGTTTGACACCGATCTTCTCCACTGCCGAGAACCCGCACATGAGTGCCAGCTTCTGCCACCGGGAATACGAGATGGGGAATGGTACCCATGGATTGCCTTTGTCAACGTTGTACTCGACCAGGATAAGTCGGCCCGTCGGGCCCAGAATCCTCCGCACATCGCGCACGATGGACTCCTTATCTTTATGGAAATGAAGGGAATTGGCCATGACGATGCCGTCGAGGGAAGGGAGCTTGAGAGGGCGAGTGAAGTCGCCAGCCAGAGTCCGGATGTCGTAGTCGGGGAAACGGGCCTTGGATTGCTGCTGGAGCTGAGCAAGGGCGCGGGGGTCGAGGTCGACCGCGTAGATAGTTGCCCTTTGCCCGAGGAGGTCTGCGAGCGCCAAGGTGAAAGCGCCAGACCCGCAGCCCAGATCGGCCCAGATGCCACCTTGCTTCGGGACTCCCTTTCGGAGGAGGGCTGCGTGATCTCGGTGGTTCACATTGTTGTGCTCGGATGCCGGCAAGTGACCTGGCCGGTGAGTGGGAAGGATCAGACGCCTAGCGGTTTCGCCCGTCCACTGGCAGGTAGCCTCCCTCTCGAGGGAGCGCCCTTGTCAGAGCCATCAACAAGGAGCGGGGGAGCCCGGTTGTGTGCGGGGACCCCCCTGCAAGATAGCCGGGCCACAATCCACAATGCGTCTGGGCACCTTGTGCTCCACAACGGCGGCCGGGCAGGCAGGCCAGGGTGGCGCAGGCACCCCATTCTCGGTGATCCCGGGGGAGGCAGGTGGGCGGCAGCGACTGGATGGGCTGCCCGTTCCCCTCAGGAATGATGGCGAGCAGATTCATCGATATGAAACAATCACCACACCTATCTTTGACCTATCAGCCAATTGCTCAAGTATGCCGAAAGTGGGACGTAGATGGTTTCGGAGATGATTCCCGCAATGGCCTCTTTCCAAGAGTAATTCGGCCCGATGGCTTGTCCAACCTCGCCGGCGACAAACATGAGCCACCACAGGACGGCATAGAGAAACCACTGCCGGCTCAGTGAACTACGGGCCAGGTAGAAGATGAGAACGAAAGCAATCGCCACGCCCACTTTGGAAACCAGCACGCTACCTAGAAAACGCGCTGGCGATGCGCCTTCTGGGGGCTGAAGATCCGCTACAACGTTGCCGATGCCATACACCAAGAACGGCACGATGTAGATGATGGCAAGTACCAAGACGGTGGTCAATGCTGCTTTGGCCATGGATGCACATCCTTCTTATGAAGCCACAACCGAAGACTTCCTGACCCCTCGGAATTTCACATGGGCAGCCTAACGGCCTCGAGATGCCGCAGATCCCGCGTTCTGTGCAGGGAGGCGCCCGGAGAGCCCAAACCAAGTATCGCACCAAAGTCAAAGACCGGGCCGGCCTGGCCTGCTTGCCAGTCCTGGTGTTCGTCCAGGGCCCCCGGAGCGTGGCCTAGGGGCTCCGATGACCGACGTGGATGGGGCTCGATCGAGGTGATAGGCACACGCCATTCTGCGGCACATCAGGCTCTAAGGCATCGTGACTGCGATCGAGGGTCCCGAAGATGCCTTCGTACGCACCAAGACGCGGTCACCCGGCGCTGACCCGAGCCGCAACGCAGGCCGGGTTGTCAGTCCTCGAGGAACACCAAGTCGATCTGGCTAAGGCGCTCGGGGTCGGCGACCAAGTCGATTTCGAGGATCTTCCCGCGAGTAATCGTGAAGCCGAATACTACGCGCGGTCGTCCAACCGGAACCCATACGGCTCCCACGACTCCGTTCACAAGTGCCGGTTGTGCGAAGCGGGCACGCCCTGTGATGGTGTCGGCCACGCCCGGCGCCCCGCGGACCTCTTTCGATGCGCCCATCTGCACGGCTGCGCTGTCGGCTCTGAGCACGACGTCGGGGTCGAGCACCGCCAGCAGCGCCTGGAAATCCCCGCCGCGCGAGGCCGCTAGGAAGTCCTCGACCACCTCTCGCCGGCGGGTGAGATCGGGGTCGGGAACCGTCGCCGATCCCTGCACCCGGCGGCGTGCCCGGCTGGCGAGCTGCCTGGCCGCGGCCGGGGAGCGCCCCAGGATGGGGGCGATCTCATCAAACGGCATGGCGAACAGGTCGTGCAACACGAACGCCAGCCGCTCGGCGGGGGTCAGGGTTTCGAGCACCACCAGCAGCGCGAGACCGACCGAGTCAGCCAACAGGGCTTCGTGCTCGGGGTCGGTCCCGTCCTTGCGACCCGCAATCGCGTCGGGCACGTGCGCGCCCAGTGGTTCCTGGCGCCGCGACTTGCGCGAGCGGAGCATGTCCAGGCAGACCCGCCCCACGACCGTCGTAAGCCATCCGCCGAGGTTGTCTATGCCGTCCGTGTCGGACCGACTGAGCCTCAGCCAGGCTTGCTGGACGACATCGTCCGCCTCGCTTAGCGAGCCGAGCATCCGGTAGGCCACTGCCCTCAGATGGGAGCGGTGGGCCTTGAACCGCTCCGCCAGGGATTCGTCGTCGCGAGTAGTCACATCTTCGAGTCGCAGTCCGTCATAATATTAGACGAAACAAACCCCATTGGTGTGACCGTAGAAAGGAGACAACCATGCCTTTGCAGGTGACTGCCATCATGATCGGTGTCGAGGAGCTGGCCCGCTCCAAGAAGTTCTACAGGGAAGGCTTGGGCTGCACGATTGACCAGGACCATCCCAATTTCATGTCGTTCAACCTGGGTGACGGATCGTCGTCGCTGGCCCTCTACGAAAGGGAGGCGGCGGCCCAATATGCCGGCGTCTCATCCGAGGGATCCGGATTCCGGGGTGTCTCGTTCCACTTCAGCGTCCCGTCGAGGGAAGGTGTGGACGAGGTCATGGGCAAGGCCGTGGCGGCTGGTGGCGGCCTCGTGAAGGAAGCAGCAGCCGTTCAGTGGGGGTACTCCGGGTACTTCAGCGACCCAGACGGCTATCTCTGGAAGGTCGCGTCCGCCTCATGATACGCCGTACTCTAACAGCGAGTGGACCGACGGGGGGGTCACGTCAATGGGGACCAAGGCTCGTGGTCGCTGAGAAGGAACTGGCGCTGGCAAGGCTCAAGGGAGCCGGTACCTGGAAGTGGGAAAAGGGCGATGAGACCGCTGCGTACACCCTCACCTATGAGCACTAGTTCCCTCCAGATGCGGGTCGCGAATGCTCGGCCCTGTCCAACTGCACGACCCGGCTCAATGCGATCAGCGTCTGTGTTGACGGACACTCACGCAACGCCAGGAAGGCAGATGAAATACTCCCGGGGTTCACCAGAGTCTGCTCAGGCGAACCTAGCGACTCTCTGCTGGCATCTGAGGGTGTTTGAGTAGATCGCGCAATAGACTCAGTCCACCGATCCCGATTGCGGCAACTGAGAGCGAATAGGCCACGATCGACGTGAGCACGATGTCCCCCCACCAACCAGCCGGCTCAGTCTCTCCGGAGGACAGCCCAGTGACAAGAGCAAGCACCTGACCACCAACCAGCATGGCCACTGCGATGGCGAAACCCCAACCGATGAGTCTCCGGCGCAAACGTGCCCGGAGCGTGCTCCAGATGAGCAGGCATCCACCGACGAGTACAACCGGAAAGAGCTCAGCAGGCATGAGATAGTCAAACCGGAATGCACGCTCTTGACTGACTGAAGCCACGGAGAAAAGGACTGGTGCCAGAACTGGCAGCCACACGAGCGCTGTTCCAGCCATCGCAAGGATTGTCGTGAAAACGTCCTTCTTCAGCATGCGCGTTTGCTCCATCCGCTTCAAGTATATGCTCGGGCACGGCATGTCGCCACCTGCCTGGGGAACGGCCCCGGCATGGACCGCTTACTTCACGATTGCGGTTGTGAAGCCGTCCCATGCGCGCTTCCCCTCCGTCTCTTGCCCAAGTGTGCGCTGCTCGACGAGTGAGAGCCCACAGACCCGTAGGAGCTCGACGAGGCGTTCACGCGACGGCGGTGTGCTATCGATCCCGAACGTCAGCGGTTCGCCGGCGGCTCTCGTCATCATTCTCCCGTAACGGGAATAGAGCGCCTGCGACACGAGGGGTTCGGTCGTGAAATGGTCGAATGCGACGACGGTGCCCTTGGCGGTGCTGGCGAACTTGCGCAAGGTGGCCTCGACGGCTTCCCTGTCCAGGTAAATCATCACGCCCTCGAAGAGGAAGAGGGCCGATTGGCCGGGATCGAAACCGGCGTCCACGAGCCGCTTGAGCCAGTCCTCCTTCTCGAAGTCGGCGGTCACGAACGTGACCCCGATCGAGTCGGTCCCGGCCTTGTCCAGCGTCTCGCGCTCGATAGCCTGCGTCTGCGGGGCGTCGACCTCGAACCATCGAGCCCGCGCCTCGTCCGGCAGTCTGAATGCGCGAGTGTCGAAACCTGCGCCGAGGATGACGAACTGCGTTATGTCGTCGAGGTTTCGATCGACGGCGTTGTCGAAGAACGCCACCCGGGCGGAGGCCTCGTACTGCGGAGGGACATCGCCTTCGAATGGGTACCTGAAGGCCTTGGGCACGTAGCCGGTCACTCGGTGGGCCAGAAGCATGGGGCCGGCCACCAGGCGCAAGCCCAACAGCGGGACACCCGGCAGGATCCTCATCAGCCGATTCGCCGCCTCGTCTTGCCTGGTGCCCAGATTGTGCTCGAACCAGCGTGCGGAGAGCGGCCCTTGCGCCGTCCCCTACACGCCGGACCCGCGGCCGGTGAGGATTCCCATACCGACCCAGATCACATAGCCAATCAGCGTGACAGGGAACAGGAGGACGCTGTGGATGTGGAAGACTCTGGCCGCGATGAGATTGTGCATGTTGTCGAGTCCCCTCCTTGGTTCTCATGGTGTTGACTGCCTGGAGCCGATTGCCTGCTTGCCCTGGTGTACGTCCCGGGCCCCCGAAGCGAAGCGGAGTGGGGTCCTTGTGCTCCTGAATTGCGGTCTGGGCGGCGGGTGAGTTGTTCGGCGGCTTCGTATGCCCGCATGAACACGAGTTCACTCCGATGCAGCCCACTCCCTGATCTGGCGGGTGTGTTGCTCGTAGTCGCTGGCTAGCGAGCCCATGATCCTTCCGACTGTGGCCGGTTGACCGCTGTAGTGCATGACACCGTGGTCTGATGACAGCTCGGAGCCGGGAAGACTGGCGACGTAGCTATCGAAGTCTCTCATCGACGAGTGGAGCTCGTGGAGAAGCTCTTCCTTCGACCGGCTTAAGTGTTGCTTAATGAACGCGGCATTGATATTCCGATAGTCATTTAGCGCGTCTGAGTAATACGCGGGCTGGTGTCCCGCGAGAATCGATTTGCTCGCTTGGATCATGAGACGATTCCACCCTATCAGGTGGGCGACGACATCTCGCGGGGCCCAGCCATTCATTGGGGAGAGAAAATGCTCTTCAGCGAGGGAACGGATGCACGCCACGAAGCCATTGTATGCGGACCGTAATGAGCCAAGGCGATTCGGATTCTCCATGCAGACCCCACCTTCAGCTGTCGAAGAGCGAGCCCGAGTTCAAGACGCCCCATGAGCCGCCGATTGGTCTCGCGTTGCCTGCCTGCCCCCCGAGGCAAAGCCTACTGAGGTCCTTGCGCCCCTGAAGGGCGGCGTGGGTACGCAGCAAGTGGTAAGGCGGCATCGTTGATGGCGCCGATAACATAGCCCAGCCCTTGCGAAGAATCTCGGACGATCCCTCGGGCGGGCATACCAGGCCCGGCTTAGCCGGCTATTCATCAATCCTCATCGGAAGACTCCTGCGCGGCAATGTAATGAACAAGCCTGGCGTCGATCTGCAAGTCGTCGCAGGCCGTATGTTCTTGATACATCTGCCGCAACGCCCTTAGCCTCTTCCTGTCGGCCTCCCAGGCCGCGGCATGGTCATCAGCTTGCGCCGCCTTGACCGTCAGCCATTCGTAGGCCTTACTTGCGCGGGGGGAAGGGAATAGGCGAGTGGAGTTACGGAGATACTGTGCAATCTCCCGAAGAGTTTCTGGTGACTCATCCATGCTCCTCTCTCCTCCACCTCGGTCCAGCTTGATTCGCACGTGCCGCCGAACGGCCTTGACTGCCTGCCTGTCCCGGCGCTATTTCGGGTTCCCCCTACTTGAATTCCACCTCAGTCCTGACGGGGACTGCGCGACGGATCGCATCCGCAACGGGAGAATGCTTCTCAGCCCACGCAATGATTTCCCGCAGGCTATCTTTGCTTGCCCCCTCTGCTGCAATTCGAATGCGCGTCCTCATGCTAAGAGGACCCGCGGGAACTGAATCGTCTATCCCCAACAAGCCGCGATCATCGGATTCGCTGTCAACGACGACCTCGAGGTCAGTCAGCAGAATCCCCACCTGCGCAGCTCTCATGGCGATCAGAGTGGCGTCGCAATTGGCGAGCGCCGCGCGCATGAGCCATCCCGGCGAAGGGGCTGATCCTGCTCCACCGACACTCGAAGGCATGTCGCTCTTGATGGCCCTACCATCCGGGGCGGATGCGTGGCATCGCAGAGTCTCTTCAACGGTGGCTGTTGCGGCGGTGTCTGTGTATCGGGCCTCGTGGGGATGCTGGTTCAGATAATCGATTGCGCCCTCGATGGACTTCCTAACATTCTCGATAGACATCGTATCCTCCGATGATGATAAATACCGGCGGCAGGCTGATCTGTTACTTGAATTGGCAGGCTAACGGCTTCGAGCTGCCTGCCAGCCCGTCCCGGCGCTGTTCCGGGCCCCGGAAGCGGAGCAGATGCGACCCCTTGTTCCGTCCGGGGAGCCCTTGTAAGGCCCCCGGGACACCCGACGGGTGCCCTGGGAATACGTCAGGACAAACAGGCATCCGGGCTGGCCAAGCCTCGTTCAGATTGTCGCGCCGAGCTGGCCGGGTCTGCCTGCCTGTCCTGGTGTAGTTCCAGGGTCCCAGGAGCGAAGCAGATGGGGTCGGAGACGGGGTTTCGTCCCGGATACTCGTACCGGGATCCTGGAGTACTTCCAGGGTCGCGAAGCATCCCCGAAGTGACGCGGAGGGGGCTCTCCTGGATTGCTTGCCTGCCTGCCAGCACCCGGAGCGAAGCGAAGGTGTGTCCCGGTGCTCTTTCGGGGCCCCGAAGCGAAGCGTAGTGGGGTCCTTGTGATACTCAAGAGCGGCTTGGGCAGGCAGCGTGTGGTAGGGCAGAGAACGGGTCGGGCATTCACCGGCAACGGAATGAGTACACGGCCTCTCGCCCTCACTCATCCGACTTAGGCTTGTAGAAGTCCTTCGCACTCTTGTCGCGCCTCGCGCGGTACTGCGCTGTGCTATGGCTAGTCTGGACCCACGACTGGTCCGGGGCCGCCCTGTTGTAAGCCGCCGTGTTCGTTGCGGTCCGGGTGCCCGCCAGGTCCATTTCCTTGACGAACTGGTCCGGTGTCACTCCCAGATACACGAAAGTCCAGTCTCCGCGACCTTCGAGCGCCTTGATAAGTTCTGTCACCTGTTCGCGCGTAGTCTCCCGGGAGGAGTTTTCTTCCCCGTCGGTGATGATCAGGCATAGCACGCGCTCGCTATCTAGTTTGTGATTCTGTGCCACACGCACCGTTTCGGCGATAGCGTCATATAGCGCTGTATTGCCGCCGGGAGTGTAGTTGTGCGTGTCCAGCTGGACGACCTGCGCCAATGGCGTGGGCGGGTAGAGCAAACTGCAGACCGTATTGAACTTGGTGAGCGACATGCGGCAACTGTCAGGCAGGGCTCTCTGATCTTCCAGGAAGCGGTTGAAGCCGCCGATCACGTCGCCCGACTTTGCCCCCATCGAGCCGCTCTCGTCCAGGATCACAGCGATCAACGTCGGCGGCACGCCCTTCTCTACTTCAGTATTAGTGGTCGTCACGTCAGTGCTCATGTGGTTTCCTTTGTGTTCCGCCGTTTCTTTGTGCCCCCGCTCAGTGAATTGACTTTCGACTGGTTCGCCGCTCTCTGCCTAATGGCATCGAGCTGGGCGGCGCAGCAAGACTACTTCATCCCATTCTCGCGCTGAGGCTGCGTCCGCTCCCGTGGCCTGCCCGCCCCCGAATGAGCACCGGGGCAGGCAGCGAGTTGTCAGGCGGCGATTTGGGGATCCGGGATTGGATAGACCACGGAGTGTAGGATCCCAGCACACCTCATGGGCCTCGCCAAGGGCCTCATCCCAAGTCTGCGGCTTGGTCAGGAATCCCCCCACCAGGCTTGGGCCCGTTACCGCCTGCTCGCCTTGAGATCATGGCGCATGATGGGGCGAGACGGCACACGACAAGCAACCGTCTTGAATCCGGCGCGGGCGAACGTGGAGGCTGTGCCCGTGAAGATGTTAGTCGTGCTCTTCGGCGCATCTGTATCAACGGGATAAGCCTCGAGCGCGGGTGCCTTAGCGCGCCTTGCGGCTTTCAACGCCGCGGCGATTAACGCAGACGTAACACCCTGCTTGCGGTAGCCCCTGCGTACATAGAAGCAAGACAGTGACCAGACCGGCACATCGTCCACCGGCCGAAGCAGCCGCGCGCGATTAAGCCATGGCAGGGCGTCGCGCGGGGTGAGCTGGCACCAACCCACAGCCACGTCACCGTCGAAGGCGAGCAAGCCTGGAGGCGGGCCGCGCTTCACAATGCTTCGGAACGCTACCTTGTTCTTCTCGCGCGGCCTCTTGTAGTAGTCGCTCCCGAGGCGCCAATACATGCACCAGCAGCCGCTGCTGGCGCCGCTCTTGCCGAAGAGATCTTCGAGCGCTGGCCACAAACCTGGGGTGAGCGGACGGATAGTCAGTTTCATTCCACCTTCCTCGTTGTCCCTGAGAAGACTGAGCGCCATCTATCGCCGCCTAACAGCCTCGAGCTGCCTGTCCCGCGTTCTGTGCGGGGGAGCCCTTGTAAGATGCCAAGGACACCGTGCGGATGCCCTGGAAATACATCTGGACAAGCAGGCACGCGGCTCGGCCAAGTGGCCTTCAGATGATCGCGCCGGGCTGGCCTGGTCCGCCTGTCTGTCCTGGGTCAGTTCCAGGGTCCCAGGAGCGAACTGGATGGAGTCGCAGACCGCATGCCCCGGATGTTCTTAGCGGGGTCCGTTCGCCCCGCGTGTTCTTAGCGGGTCCGTTCGCCCCGCGTGTTCTTAGCGGGTCCGTTCGCCCCGCGTGTTCTTAGCGGGGTCCGTCCCGGATGCGCTTACCGGGATCCTGGTGTACTTCCAGGGTCGCGAAGCATCCCCGAAGCGACGCGGAGGGGGCTCCCCTGGCCTGCCTGTCCTTGTGCTCTTCAAGGGCGGCCAGGGCAGGCAACGAGTGGTTAGGCGGATGAAGGATCAGGCGGGGGTCCAGTTTTCATTATCGCCTCGACGCATTCGAAGCGCAAACATCGTCGTAATGTGTCACCAATGTGGGAGGAAGTTGACCAAGAACGAGAACAGGTCAGGGTTAAGATCGTCAATGTTCGATCCTGCCCCGCTGACTGCAAGAAGAAAACTTACCAGGGGCGCCGCCGTCACGATCAGGATGATCGTACCTGTGGCCATCCGGCTCTGGATAGGGAACGGTCGAGTATCCTCATAGAATCGCCACAACCCCAGTACGGCAACTATCGCCAACAACGGAACAAAATCCATTTCGTACCGGGTTGTGGAGTAATAGAATAGGATTATCGGCACCACGCCCGCGAGGCCCGAAAGGAGCAAAAGGGCCCCTAGTGGCCCCTGATCGATGGAGGTCCATCCGGCCGCTTTGATCAGCGGCGGATCGTTCCCGGCTTGACGCGGGATTTCGTCATAGAGCCATTTGCGAGCAAACGTCATGGCGAAGAGAAGCGTGGGGGCGGCGAATACCAATCCGGTCGCGTCCTCAACCGTGTAATCTGCAGGTACCCCAAGTCTGGAGAGAAGTCCGGCGAACAGAGGGTACTCGTAGTAGACAGCACGAAGATACGGGAAGCTAGAGATCGGCCGGATAGGGGTCAGAAAATAGTGGATGGCATTGGGGGCTAGATAGCGCCAATTGAAGTGGGTCCCCCTGGCAATCTGGTCATTCGGGTTTATTCCTACGAATTGGTAGCGCCATCCAGTCTCGAAGGGGCTGTCGAACCTGATAGCGTTGTACCAACCGTAAAGCCCCAGTATGAGCACCACGGGGGCCATAAGCGAAACCAAGTTGACGACTTCAGTCCTGTGCCTATGCATTGATCCAGCCCGTTTCAATGAGTGAATCATGACGCCCAATACCAACACGATCACCGCCGCAACAGTCGTGAGCCTCGATGTCATGGCCATTCCCCAGAGCGCCCCGGCGGCGGCGTAATTCCCAGGCCCTGCATTTGTGTCAGTCAAAGCCCTGACCATGAAGTAGACACCACCTACAAGGAAGGCCTGCCCGCTGGCAATGGCTGCGGTCAAGATGCCGGGGCTGCTCTGAAACCACAGCATCGGATGGATCGTGCCCACGATCACGACCCCGGCAATAATCAACCACAGTGGCACCCCTTCGAAGTAAGCGTGCTCTAAACGAAAAACAATCAAGCATGAGAATAGGAAAATGAACGAAATCGAAGCGAAGACGACAACATCATCTCCCAGGATAGGGGCGCCGGCTATCCTGAGTATGGCAAGGGCCACCGCAGGAGCTGGCCCCCAGTACATGTAGTACTTTCCCTGGTAGTAGGAGAGGTTGACGATGCCCCCCTTCGCACTCCAACCCTCGTAAGGGTTCTGCGAATTGGATAATCCAGGTGTGGGCTCAATCGGAAGGTAGGTCTTGCCCTGGGTAAAGGCGTCGCCAAGCATCCCATAGTATGTGTCAGTGGCTGGCCATTGTGTCCAGCGCCATACACTCACCAAGCCGACATATGCGATGCCAATGACTGCAACCGTAATGGCCACGGCCAGGGCAATCCAGCGTCGATGTCGCTTAGCGGTTGGCACGAGCAAGGGCCGAATGGACACGCTTTTCGTTTGAGAGTGTGGAAATTGGACCTCAAGCTCAGGCTCGGAGGCCTCAACATGGTGGATTTTCGATAGGATGCGCTTGTCAAGAACGCGGATCAACTGGAGGCATGCTGCGCCGAGCAGGCCTGCTGAGCCAGAAACGAACACGGCTCGCCTGAATCCCCCCCATCTCATATCCAGGTCGGCGCCTGTCAACCCCGCCGAAAGCGACAGTAGTACCAGGAGTGAGAAGAAGGCGATGGTGACCCAAGGGAGCAGACGCCGGAAGCAGGTCATGTAGTCACGCCAATTGGGTTGACGGTGAACGCTTTCGTTTCATGCCGCTCGACCATGCCTCATGAGAGGGCTGATCATGGATTCGATAGCGCACGTGAGGGCTGGGTCAACCAGGATCTAAAGAACATTCCCGTGTACACAGAAGCGGATAAGGCCGCTTCCCTCCTGCCGGACATCCTATCCGGTGAGAAAAGGCCGCTGTTGTCATCCGGCTAACGGTTTCGAGCTGCCTGCCCAGGCCGCCCTTGAAGAGCACCAGGACCCCACTACGCTTCGCTTCGGGGGCCCCGAAAGAGCACCGGGGCAGGCAACAGGCCAGGGAGCAGCCCTGCCAAGCCCCGTTCACATTATCGCGCCGAGCTGGCTAGGTCCGCCTGCCTGTCCTGGTGCAGTTCCAGGGCCCCAGGATCGAAGCGGATGGGGTCGGAGACCGGGCCCTGCCCCGGATGTTCTGGGCGGGGCCTTTCGTCCCGCATTTTCTTAGCGGGGCCGTTCGCCCCGCATGTTCTTAGCGGGGCCGTTCGCCCCGCATGTTCTTAGCGGGGCCGTCCCGGATGCTCTTACCGGGATCCTGGTGTACTTCCAGGGTCGCGAAGCATCCCCGAAGCGACGCGGAGGGGGCTCCCCTGGCCTGCCTGTCCTTGTGCTCTTCAAGGGCGGCCTGGGCAGCCAGCGTATGCTTAGGCCAGCCGGTCTACTCTCTCGGTTTCTTGGAAGGTGTGTTCATGCTTGCGATGATGGCTTTACATGCATACATAGGAGCGCCCATGGCATGGGTTGGCACATGCCAGGTTGCGACAGCTTGACCAGCGGCGCGAGCGGCGAATCTTGCCGCGTCCGGCCCTGCTTCGCGAGCCGCAGCGTGAGCGCCGAGCGAGAGCTTGCGTACCTCTGCCATTCCGAGCTCTCGCTTTCCTTGCGCCCAGGCCCTGATTGCTTCAATCGCTTGGCGAGGACGATTATCCTTCGGACGTTCTCGTTCAAAGATCGGGAGGACTCGTTCAGCCTCCTTCGCCGCCAAGAGCGCGAAGCGCCTGTGATTGCGCGAGCTACGCTCCACGGATCGATCCGGTGTGGTCTTTGAGGCTGTTTTCTCTCTCATGGCTAGGAATGGATCCTCATCATAGTAGCCCAACAGGTGCTTTCACGACGCGGGGTGTCCGTTCTTCCCGAACCGGGCTCGTAGTCGCATACACTGCCTTGCCTCTGATCCTGGCAGCAACCCGCGCCCGCCGAGCGTCCCAATGGCCTCGAGCTGCGCGGCGCAGCAGAGCTCTGTCGTACATGAAACCGCGCTGAGGCTGCGTCCGCCCCGCGAGTTGTTAGACGGCTGGCCTAGCCAGACTCGCTCAATCGCGGTTCACTAGGTTCGAGCTTGCGGGACAGGTCGCTTGCCCAGCCGCGGATCGCCTTCCGATTCCCTAGATCGCTTGCCGGTCCCTTGCCTGCAAGCGTGCTGATAGGGAAGCGCAGTAGCGCTGGGTCGTACTTGCCGCCAAACATCTCGATGGCAATTGGCTTGAACCATATGAACCTTGCCAGCTCCCTGTCGAGTTGGGCCCGCGAATCCTTCCGCTTTTGTTCATCGTAAGGTTCGTGAACTGGCCCGAGCGCGAATACTGCGACTGACCGCTCCATTAGACCTTCACGGTGGCGAGATAGGAAGCCGAGCGCGTCTTTGTGCCAACGCAACATGAAGAGCGGCGCTCCCATAACGGGCGCGCTATACCCTGCCAGTGTGCGCACTTCCCTCAAGAGCTGAAGGTCTACCGCACCTCCACTTTCCTGGAGCGAGGCCGCGACCGCCTCAGCCACCTCTTGGGTGGAGCTGTAGCGTGTAGCGAATGCCACCAATACCTTGGTTGACATTGTCACCTCTGGATAGTCGGGTTCACTTGCGCGCCTGCACGGTCCAAGATGAAGGCCACTGCCCAGCCGCCTAACGCCCCCGAGCTGTCGAAGATCCCGTGTTCTGGACGGGGTGTCAACATCACCTGAGAATGTCCCCAAATCATCGGAACGAGATGTCCCCTGCCGATGGTCAAGGCTGGGCTTCCACCTCCTTCTCGCCGGTGGGTGGCACGCCGGCTCCGCCTAGCAGTCCTGCCCGACGCTTCTCCTCGAGCCGGTAGCTCTCCCCCTTGATGTTGAGCGTGGTCGAGTAGTGTAGCAGGCGATCCAGGATGGCGGTGGCCAGCACCGGGTCGCTGCCTGTCCTGGCGGACTAGGCCAGGGAACACCTCACCCCAATCCAGGAAGCCCTTGTTGCTGGTGATCACCATGCTGGCCCGCTCATGCCGGCGCACGACTAGGCGGAAGAACACGTGTGCCTGCGGCCCAGTGCAGGCAGGCTGGCCTCGAAGTTGGAGAGTGGCAGGTAGCCGATCTCGTCGATGATCAGGACCTTGGGGTAAGTCAGCTGTTGCAGGCTGCGTTCCAGCCGACTCTCCTAGGCGGCTCTCACCAGCCGGCTGATGAGTTCCTCCAGGGTCAGGAACAGCACCGAGTAGCCGGCCTCCACGGCCTTGATGCCCAGGGCGATGGCCAGGTGGGTCTTGCCCACCCCGGGCGGGCCGAGCACGATCACGTTGTGCGCCCGTTCCACGAAGCTCATGCCGGCGAGTTCCCGGACCTGGCGCCGATCCAGGCTGGGCTGGAAGTCGAACTCAAACTGCTCGAGCGTCTTGAGCCAGGGGAAGCGCGCCTGGCGCAGCCGAAGCTCTGTCCCGCGCTGGTAACGTCCCTGCCACTCGGTCTGCAGCGCCTGGACTAGGAAGGTCTTATAGTCGGCCTGCCGCCGGGCTGCCTGCTCGCAGACGGCATCCAGCTGCGCTTCCAGGTGATCCATCTTGAGCTTGCCGAGGAGGTGATCTAGCTCCATGTCGCCACCTCCTCATAGGCCTCCAGCGGCCGCCGCTCCACCTTGAGCGTCGCCTGCCACAGAGCGGCGTGGTGGTCTGGAACGCTGCTCCAGCCTGTCTCGGCAGGTCGCAGGCTGTGGCTCGCCACCAACTGGTCGGCGTGAAAGACCCGCAGCCGGTCGTCCAATCCAAGGCGCACCGCCACGGTCTGCCCGGCCAGTTCGCCTGGGACGGAATAGCGGTTGCCCCGCACATTGACGTACCCGTCCCAGCCCACCCGGGGCAACTCAAGGTAGGACGTATCGTAGCGGTGCAGGGGCAAGGGCTTGAGGCAGGGTGCTTCTCGCAAGAAACGCTCGGCCACCACTTCCTTCACCGTCCCCTGCACGCGCAGGTCGGCTTCCTCCGCCAGCCACCGCTCGGCCAGCTGGTTCAGATGCGCCCAGCTTTCGAAGGCGCGGTAGCGCACGAAGAAGTTGCCTTTCACGTACCCGACCATCCGCTCGTCATCCCCTTGGTGCGCGCCCGGTAGGGCCGGCAGGCGCGTGGGGTGAAGCCGTAGTGCCTGCCAGATCGACGAAGCGCTCATGGAAACGGGGGTGGCCGGAGTTGGAGGCAAGCAGCACAGCGCTCTTCTGGATGTCCACCAGCACTTCTTCCGGAACGCCGCCGAAGCCGCGAAGCGTCCAGGCTCCGGATCAGACCCTCGTAGGTGTGTTCGGCATCTTCCCGGTCGGTGCACCACACGTGGAACCGCCGGGAGTACCCCAGTTCGTTCACCTGGAAGTGCACTCGGGTGGGTTTGCCGGCGATCGGCACGACGATCGCACCCCAATCGCTCTGCAACTGCTTTCCCGGCTCGGTCTCGAAGCGGACGGTCGCCCGGCTGGGCCGCAGAGCTCGCTTGGGTCCGACATACTGCCGCAGGATGGTCATGCCGCCCGGGTAGCCCTCAGCCTGGATCTCCCTCAGAATGACCATCGCATTCCAGACGCCTTCGCCCAGCAGGCGGTTGATCGTCTGTTTGTAGGGGTCAAGCTTGCTGGCGCCTCGACGGCCGGCTGGCGATGGGGCTGAGCCCCGCCGGAGCGCCCGGCTGACAGTCTTTGGGTGAACACCCAACTCGGCGGCGAGATCCTTCACATAGACGTCGCGTTTCTTCAGGGCTTTTATCACAGCGAAGTCCTCCTTCCTCAGCATGTGCACCTCCCACGGGTACTCCCCAGGAAGGTACATCCACACCGATGTTCAGGGGACTTTCCAAACCGATGACTTAGGGACTTCTACCACCGATGATGACAGGGGGGCCCTTGGAAGATGACAAGGGCACGCCTGGCCTGCTTGCCTGCCTGTCCCGGTGCTCTTTCGGGGCCCCCGAAGCGAGGCGTAGCGGGATGCTTGTGCTCCTCAAGGGCGGCCCGGGCAGGCAGCGAGTTTGGAATGAGAAGGCCGGTCCCTCAGTAAGCGTGCTTGATCTGAACGATGAGCACAATCTAAGCGCACTCAAAGGTGCAAGGAGGAGGAACCGGCCGTGTTTAAGAATAGCACGACATCCGTTTGACTGGACCTGAGAGACAAGCACTCTCACGTCGTCATTCTCGACTCGAACCGCGATGCGATCGAGGAAGCTCGCCTGCCGACGACCCGTGCGGCGTTCCCGCGTAAGTTCTCCAGCCTGCCAGCGTGTCGGGTGGCCACAGAGGTTGGCGCCCACTCCGCTGGGTGAGCCACTTGCTTCGAGAACTGGGGCATGATGTGCTTGTCGCCAATGCTCGTAAGCTGCGAGCGATCTATCACAACCCGCGCAAAGGAGATCGAGTTGATGCCGAGACCCTTGCCCGCCTGGCGCGGCTCGATCCTGAGCTGCTCTCTCCCATCACCACCGCTCACCCAAGGCGCAGGCTCATCTGGCGGTGATCCGTTCCCGCGACGCTCTCGTTCGCGCCCGCACCCTGCTCATCAACCACGTCCGCGGCATTGCCAAATGCAGCGGTGATCGCCTGCCATCTTGCTCAGCCGACTGTTTCGCCGGCAAAGTTGCCTCTGCCGTCCCTGAGCCGCTTCTTCCAGCGCTGCTCCCGGTACTTGATACGATCGCCTCACTATCGGATCAGATTCGGGCCTACGACCGCCAGATCGCATCGCTCTGCCAGGAAAACTATCCTGAAACCCGCCACCTGCAGGGCATCGCCGGGGTGGGGCCTTTGACCTCCCTGGCATTCGTGCTCACGCTTGAGAATCCACAACGTTTCGCCCGGAGCCGGCAGGTTGGTCCCGCCCTCGGGTTGGTTCCCAAGCGAGATCAATCCGGCGATCGTGATCCTCAGCTGCGGATTACCAAGACCGGTGATAGCTATTTGCGCCGTCTCCTTGTCGGCTCTGCGCAATACATCCTGGGCCCCTTCGGTCCCGACTGCCACTTGCGCCGCTGGGGGCTCAAGCTCGCCGAACGAGGCGGGAAGAACGCCAAAAGGAGGGCCATCGTCGCGGTTGCTCGAAAACTAGCCATCTTGCTCCATCACCTTTGGACGAATGGAGTAATCTACGACTTGCTCTACCAAGCAAAAGAACCAATCGGGGTACCTACTACAGTTGCTGCCGTCGTCGGATAACTAGCTGCGATGGAGACAGAGCAGGTTGTCTGCTCAAGGTCTGTAAGGGGAGGGTTTTCCAGGTTGACCACCTGATCACATCCACCAGCCTACGCCCCGTTCGGCCGAAGGTCCCCGAAGGGAATTGACTGCGCCTAACCACTGGGTCCATTAGACAGACCGCCAGCGAGATGGCAGCACCCGCCTGGATCGAACCCCAACGGGCACCGGGCTCAGGTAAGGAGCCCGCTAAGAGTGCGGATGGAAGCGAGGCGAATGGCGGAGGCGGAGGATGTCCCCAGGGTAGGTCGCCACGTCGACCTCTTGACAAACAAGGCCTTCTCATGGAAGTGGTTAGGCGCTGCTGTCATGTTGACTTGTGGTTGCACCATGCACGGATGACTTTCTGGAGATCGGGTGTGTACTTCTTGAGTTCATCCGCGCTAGCGAATCGCATGGTTCTGGCCAAGCGTGAATCGCCCTCCAGGCGAGGATGGTTCCCTGGGATCTCAGCCCCTCGATGAAAGAGCAGGCTAACGAAGTTCTTTGCCTTTGGAATGAAACTCGCGATGTCCCCGTTGTACGAGAAGGTTGGGGTACTCCACTTGATTGACTCACTCACCCTCTTGTCTGAGGCAAGGATCACGCGTCGGACACGGACCATAAGCGGCTTAAGGGGATGATCCAGGGCATCGAACCATCGATCGACAGCAGGATTACTTCGCGCCGATCGCGGCCTGTTCCGGGAAGGCGCAGAAGACTTCTTAGCGGGCGCGTCTTTGCGGGGCTTCTTGGCTGCGGGCATTTGAACCTCCGTTCCCATCAAACCTACACGCGGCGCCTAACGGCCTCGAGCTGAGCGGCGCAGCACAGCTACATCGTACATGAATTCGCGCTGAGGCTGCGTCCGCTCCAGCGAGTTGTTAGGCTGCCCCTGCTTTCAGCGCTCATAGGGCTTCTCGGCGAAGGAATGATGAGGATCACTCTTCCATGAGCTCAAATGACCAGGTCCATTCTGAACCTGCCAGTCGAGTCTGCCGAAGCACAATCCCTCGAGGAGTTTCATAGGTGGCTCCTGTCACGATCAGAACAACTCCGTCCGGCATCTCGACAACCTCGTTCTCACAGTAGTCGATTGCTGTGAACAGCTCGGGGTCCACTCCGCCGGACTCGCGGTTGAAAATGGAGTCCAGATCACCCGCTCGTCGCATCCCATTCAAGTGCAGTCGAGCGAAGTTGCTCTCTCGGAATTCGATGTCCCACTTGAGCCAGCCGCTTTCATAGTGACGGCGAGCATCGGGATCATCGTAGATCTGCGTGTATGTTCCATCGTCTCTGATAAGGAGAAGATCGGAGTCGTTGAGACTGTAGGACGCAGCCCAAGTACCAACCAAGTCCTCTAGGCGAAAAGTCGACGGGAGTTCCGGGCACTCTGGTGTCGTATCGCGCTCTGGCAACGGAGTGCATGCGAGCAGTAGCGCGCTGGCTATGACTGCGATAGTCTGTCTCATGAGGGACTTCATCGAGCCGAATCGCACCTTGCAGGCAGCCTAACGGCTGCGAGCTGAGCGGCGCAGCCAAGTCATGCCCCTATTTTCGCGCCCAGCTGGCCGGGTCCGTCGAAGACCGTCCGTCCCGGAGGTACTTACCGGGATCCTGGTGTACTTCCAGGGCTCCAGCGAGTGGTTAGGCTCCCATATCGATCTACTCCAGGAAACGATCTTGAAAGCCGTCGAGAGTCATCCTACAGAGAGTCCTTCTTCCAAACCATCTGTATCGGTTCCTTGAAACGATATTGTAGGTGCAATCTCGGATAGGCCTGGGGACCAAGCGCAATGCATCCAGAAGGGACCAGGCTCCGGGCAGGAGCCTCAATATCCCGAGGATGGCATCGGACCGAGTGAGGCATCTGCCTGCTTGGACAAGAATGATTGCTTTCCCCAAAGGCTGCTCCGCTGGACAAAGGCGAATGAGACTCTGGCCAGCGGCGGACTGGAGTGCCGCGAACTTGAAGCGCCCTGTCGTATCGTGGCTCAAGACGAAATCGACCGAGGAGTTGCATAGGTTGCAGACTCCGTCATAAAGGATGACAGGATAGCCGTCCATATCGCTTCGCTGTGCGATGGCAGCCTAACGGCCTCGAGCTGAGCGGCCCGGCCAAGATCCCTTCATAGTATCGCGCCGAGCTGGCCGGGTCCGTCGAAGACCGTCCGTCCCGGAGGTACTTTCCGGGATCCTGGTGTACTTCCAGGGCTCCAGCGAGTGGTTAGGCTGCACCAAGTCCGTGACTCTCCCAGACAGTCCAGATCTACTGTGCCCCGAGTCGAAAACTATCGATTACATGAGAGAAAACCACAAGACCATCGATACCGCTCCTGGGGATGTCACAACTCGTGTTGGAGCCGAGTGTGATAGTCAATGTGTTGTCAGCTAGACCGGCAAAGACCGTTATCCCTGCAGAAGTCTCTTGCGAAGAGTATCGAGCCTCAAGTGCTGTGACATCGTTAATCGTGATGTCTTGCAGGGATGTCAATTCCCAACGGCCTTCGTTGATCTTGAGCATCCTGCAAGCATAGTCCTGCCATGTTGGATCCTGGAGCTTCCAAACAAAGATTGCAGTACTCGATCCTACGTATAGCTCAATTCCTGCGCCCTTGGAGTGCTGCAATCCCCTCGGAGCGCACTTAGGAACTTGATTACTAGTGTATTGAGCAGGATATTCGAAGGAAAAGCCATATTCTGAGTTGGTGTACGTGGCCCATTCAATCTCCCTAGAATCGCTGGTGGGAATGGGGGAAGGGGTTGGCTCGGAGGGGATGGAATTGCGGATGTCATCGAGGGAGCAGGCTGGAATGGTCGGCGAGGCCAGCAAGAGCAGGGATCTCTCTGTTTGACTCTCAGGAGCACATGCAGGGAGGCTCATGGAGAGGAAGGCAATAGCTACTGATACCAGTCTGTATGGCTGCATGTCGATTGACTATCCATGATGGGCCATCCATGGGCCCGTTCGCATTGCTAAGAGGCCAGCCGAACGGCCTCGAGCTGAGCGGCCCGGCCAGGACACCTTCTGAGTATCACGCCGAGCTGGCCGGGTCCGCCTGTCCCACGAATGGAGTGAGTGGGGCTCCAGCGAGTGGTTAGGCGGCGCTCTGGGTACATTGCCAGGACATAGGTAACGATTTGTTCTCAGGACATCGGTAACAGTCGGCTGGCCAGATCGACCTGCCTGCGACTGACACCCACTCT
>Ga0209751_10002119_pt1 | contig 20073 bp, 13 predicted proteins | sample RifCSP13_1_FD_184019 | JGI IMG/M metagenome (GOLD analysis project Ga0209751, IMG submission 184019) | Soil microbial communities from Rifle, Colorado - Rifle CSP2_sed 13_1 (SPAdes) (version 2) | ecosystem: Environmental > Terrestrial > Deep subsurface > Rock core/Sediment | place: Rifle... | reverse complement strand
TCCCGCCTCCTGCCTCCTGCCTCCTGCCCCTGCCTCCTGCTCCTGCCTACACCGGGAGGCGGCCGAATTGCTCGAGCAAAGGCCTGAGTGCGTCAACGATGGTTTGGTGCGCTACACCGTTACTTGCCACCAAACCATTTCGGTTTTGCACTTCCGGAACGTTATATCGTATCGGCCCGCCAAAGAGATCGCTTAGCCGACCTCCCGCTTCAGTGAGAATCACCTCGGGCGCGCAAGTGTCCCACTGTTTCGTCCGCGGTGACAGATGCACGTAAAGATCGCATTGCTGCTCAACTATGAGGCCGATTTTGATTCCCACCGAGCCGCGCCGGATCTCCTGCTTCACACCAAACGCCTTGACAACTTGATCCATGCGCGGGCTGCGATGAGAACGGCTTGCAGCTAATCGCATTGTCTCAAGTTGCTGCTTGTCGGAGACCTGCGCCTGGCGTGGCTTGTGGCCGGCAGCTTCGACCCAGGTTCCGCCTCCTCGCACTGCGCGATAAAGCAGATCCCGCAAGGGCTGGTAGACCACACCCAATACGCCCCGATCACCTTCCACCAGGCCTATCTGTACCGCAAAGTCTCCATTGCCATCTATGAAACCGTTTGTGCCATCAAGGGGATCGACCATCCAAACCCGCTGCTTCCCCAGCCTGCGCTCAGTATCAACCGACTCTTCGGCGAGAATGCCGTCGCCCGGAAACTCACCGCTGAGGCGGTTTACAATCATCTCGTTCGCTACTCGGTCGGCGTCCGTCACGGGCTCACGATCATTCGCCTGCATCTTCTGTTGCACGTCCAGTGGGCGTTTGTAAAGATCGAGGATCGCTGCCCCTGCCGCACGTGCGACTTCAACAGCAGCGCGTAGCTCATGCTCGTAATTAAGGGATCCGGATGTCACTCGTTAACCCCTGAAAAATTGAGACTATTGCGGGTCCGCAAGGTATTTACTTTCGAGATCCTGCGCCGTCTGCCGAATGATCTCCAGAGTTTGATCGACATCTGCTCGCGTCGTGCGAAAGTTTGTGATGCAAGCACGCAACGCAAATTTGCCGTTGACCGTAGCGTTGGACAAATAAGCTTTTCCACCCCGCTGAACGGTGTGCATTATGTCGGCATTAAGTTGATCGAGCAATGCCGCCTGCTGCTCCTCATCGGCAAGCCATCGTGGCACATACCGAAAACAGCAGATACTCAGGTCCACAGGAGCCAACAACTCAAAGTCTTCCGACCGCTCAACTTGCCCTGAAAGGTATTCCGCTAGCAAATTGTCTTTGCTGATTGCGGCTGCTATTCGCTCGGTTCCGTAGTAGCGCAACGTAAACCATATTTTCAACGCCCTAAAGCGGCGTGACAATTCCACACTATAGTCCCAAAAAGCGAATGCCTCCTCATCCAGCTTCTCATGAACGGTAATATAGTCGGCGCTGTTCGTACCGCCGGCCACTTGCGCGCTCGCAGCATCCCGAACGAGCAGACAACCAGCGTCCAACGGCACGTATAACCATTTGTGCGGATCAAGTGACACAGAATCGGCGCGCACAAGACCCGCGAACAGCGGCCTTTTCCGTGCGTCCATCGCCCCAAAGGCACCATAAGCTCCGTCAACGTGAAACCAAAGATCATATTCCGACGCGATATCGGCAAGCTTTGTGAGGGGATCTATTGCGCCGGTGTTGACGGTCCCAGCGCTGCCGACTATGCAGAACGGTTTTAAACCTTTTCGCAGATCGGCCTCGATGTTACTGCGCAACGCCTTCACATCAATCCGAAAGTGATCATCACATTCCACTAATCTCACCTGCTCACTACCAAACCCAAGAATAGCAGCGGCCTTCAGCACTGACATATGGACTTGGTCCGAAGCATAGATTGTCATGCGCGGCAAGTTCCAAAGCCCTTTAGCATCAGCTTCACCTTTGGATTTTGTACGGTGGGCGACAAGGAGAGCAATGAGGTTGGCCATTGAGCCCCCACTTGTAAGCAGACCATGAGCGTTTTCACGATAGCCGATAAGTGTTCCGAGCCAACCTACCACCAGGCGTTCGAGTTCGGTTGCCGCGGGGGCGGAGCGCCAGGAGGTAACGTTTGGATTTAGAGCTGAGGCCAGGAGGTCAGCGAAAGCCCCGGCTGGAGTGGAGGGTGAGGCAACATAGCCGAAGAAACGAGGGTGACCGTTGTGGCGGCTGGCTGAGAAGATTTCTCTGCAACTCTCGAGCAGCTTATCGATGGACTCCCCTTTCACCGGTATGTCTGAGCCAAGGAGCTCCCGAGTTTGCCCGCCTCGCGTGTTCGGAAAAACAGCGCGCTCAGATAGGTCAGCAAAATAGCTGGTGACAAACTGCGTAGCCTGTGATGCTAATTGGTCCAACCCTTCAGCGAAAGTATCAAGCAACGACGTGCCCTCGATTAATGCCTTCTCTGTTTCTGTCATTTGATTCCCGGCGCAATCGCCACAAGCAACGACAACCGCTCCCTGCCCGTATTAATCACTCCATGTGGGATACCGGCAGGTGCTACTACAACCATGCCCGCTTTCGCCTCTCTCTCCTCGGTCGCAATCGTGAATCTTCCCTCGCCCTCGAGCACGAAGTAAAACTTGTCAGCGCCAGCGTGAGCATGAACAGCCTGCACCTGTGTGGGCTCAAGACAGTTAAGTCCTAACATAACGTGTTGGCCCTGCCACAACGTTGCTTTGTGAACCTTTTCTGGCTGCGAACCAGCATGATTACGCCAGTCGATAAAATTGCCCATTCCTGTAACCTTCTTTCTGCCCCAGATGCAGCCAAACTACCACACACCGAAACACCTTACGAGGCCGCTTAGTTAACGGAACGTATTACTTTGCATTATCAAGTTGCGACGGTGGATGCCCCACGCGTATAGTGACGGCCCTGGAACATCGCCGCAAAAATGGAGCAACGTTATGCCGGTGACCGGCTGCGCAACGCCCGCAGGCACTGCCCGCTATCGAGATCGTTTCAGATCTAAAGCGGCAGGGGATCACTTCCGCCAGCAGCACGATCTCTTCTTGTCATCAATTGGAATTGGCACTTATCTCGGCAACGCTGACTCTGGTACCGACAAGGGCTACGAGGAAGCTGTCGTGCGTGCGGTTCAGCTTGGCGCTAATGTTATCGATACCGCTGCAAACTATCGTTTCCAGCGAAGCGAACGTTCGGTCGGCAGGGCCCTGAACGTACTCGAACAGCAAGGTTTTAGTCGAGACGAAGTTGTAGTTTGCACTAAAGGAGGCTATCTACCTTTTGACGGCGCGCCCCCGCAAAACCTGCGTGCCTATGTGGAAGAAACTTTTGTCCGTCCCGGCATCGCCCAATTTACGGATATTGTTGGCGGAGCCCACTGTATGACGGCGGCATATTTACGAAACCAACTGGAACAGTCGCTCCGAAACCTGAGTCTTGAATGCATCGACGTTTACTACATTCATAATCCGGAATCACAGCTTGGCTATATCTCACGTGAGGACTTTGACATGCGGTTGCGGGCCGCATTTGCTGAACTGGAAGGACACCGAACTGAGGGCACAATAGGAATGTACGGCGTGGCCACCTGGAACGGTTTCCGGGTCTCGTCGCAGTCGCGCGAGTATCACTCGCTGACCAGGATGGTGGAGCTGGCGCGTGAAGTGGGTGGTGAATCGCAAGGCTTTGGTTTCATCCAATTGCCTTTCAATCTGGCAATGCCTGAGGCCCTGACTTTGCGCAATCAGATTCTCGACGAAAAACAATTGTCTATTGTGGAGGCAGCGGCGGCGCTGGGAATCACGGTAATAGCAAGCGCCTCGATTCTCCAGGGACGCGTAGCCCAACAATTGCCAGATAGCATTCGCGAACCTCTCGGCTCACTCCCAACAGATGTGCAGACCGCACTTCAGTTTGCACGCTCAGCGCCTGGAGTCACAACGGCCCTTATTGGCATGAGCAATAGCGGGCACGTTGAAGAAAATCTCCAACTTGTTGCTCGGGAACCGGTGTCTTCCCGCGACTTTGTTCGGCTTTTCTCGGAATAGATGACAACCGTGAGCAAACCAACATTCAATTCTTTCGCTGAATTCTGGCCGCATTACGTGAAGGAACATAGCCAGCCCGAGACGCGAGCACTGCATGCTCTTGGTACAACCGCCAGTATGGCCTGTGCGGTTGCCTTTATCGTCAGGCGCCAGTGGAAGCTTTTACCCCTTGCCCTGGTTCCCGGCTACGCAGCCGCATGGACAGGGCACTTTCTTATTGAGAAGAACAGGCCTGCCACCTTTGATCATCCGCTATGGTCGTTAATGGGCGATTGCAAGATGCTGGGATTGATGCTTTCCGGAAAGATGGAAGCAGAAATCGAACATCTGCAGGCTCGGCGGCCCTCAGAGATCGAATCCTAATCACAACAAACAAAAATCTCCTGAGCGATCATTTTCTTGCGCGCGCGGTATAGAATGGACGTATTCCGCGAAAGGATTTCTGTGCAAACCGCAACGCTCAAATGAGAGGCAACCTTCCGATTCCTGAAATAGACCCTCTTCTTCCACGCGCCTATACGTTGGACATTGAAACGGTGGCTATTCCGGATTTTCGCGAGCGCGTTGGACCACAACTGGAACGGCTGATGCGCCTCGGAAACATGCGCCTGGAACAGCAACAAAGATATCTCGAAGACATTGCAGCCGAAGAAGAGCGTTGTTATCAACTGGGCGCGCTGAGCGCGGCCTCCGGTCGTCTTCTTTCGATCGCAGTTCACAGGGCTCCCGTGGCAGGCCTTACCTGCCAGGGCTTGGAGACAGCGCCAACTGAGCACGTATTTGGCATCGACGTCGAGGGGAATGAGGAGCCTGAGAAAGAAGCACTCACCGCCTTTTTTAGCTTTATGAAAGACTTCGATCCAGAGGTGGATGAACTCGTGGGACACAACCTCATCGGCTTCGATCTGCCCTTCATCTTTCAGCGCTGTCTGGTGCACTGCATTTCAGCGCGCCCGCTTGTGGATCTTGCCGGGTATCAAGTACAAGGCGTATTTGACACAATGCATCAATGGTGGCTGGGAGCCAAGCGTTATGTGAGTCTTGACGACATAGCGTGGGCTCTGGGCATTGAGTCAAGCAAAACGGCAGAGGTTGAGGGTAGCAAAGTCTTTGAACTTTATCAGGCCGGGAAGCTCTCACAAATTCGCCAGTACAACCTTAACGATGTGCGCGTAACGCGACTCATTTACGAGCGAATGGTGCAGTGCTTTGGCCGTTCATAATCCCGTCGACGCGACAATGTTTCATTTCCGCAACTGCTTCTGCTAAACTATTTCAATCATGGATGCGCAAACCTTCTTAATCATTTTCACTTTGCTTTGCGGGGCGCTGATGGGTGGGGCGATCGGCTGGCTGCTCCTGAAAACTAAAGCGAGTTCGGCCACTGCCGCTGAGCTGGCCACCCTCAAAGAACGTCTGGCGGGAAGAGAGCTGGAGATAGAAAAACTGCGCGCGACAATAGCTGGCGAAGTAGCAGAACACAAGGATTCGCGGGAAGAACTGGCCCACCTCAAGGCTGAGCTTGCCGGTGAGCGCCGGGCAAACGAAGAGCGGACCCAGTCTTTTCGCAAGATTTCTGACGACTTTGCGGAGAAGTTTAAAGCGCTTTCACGCGACGCGCTAAAAGACAATAACCACGCCTTCCTCGACCTGGCCCGGGCCACACTGGAGAAATTCCAAGAGACTGCCAAAGGTGATCTCGAACTGCGGCAAAAGGCCATCGATCAATTAGTCAGGCCGCTAAAGGATTCTCTCGAGAAAGTCGATGGCAAGATCGGCGAAATCGAGAAGGCACGCGCCGGAGCCTATGCCGAACTGCGTGAACAAGTGAGAGCGCTTGCCACGTCTCAATCTCACCTCCAGGCAGAGACTGGAAATCTCGTGAAGGCCTTGCGCGCCCCGCACGTGCGCGGCCGATGGGGCGAGATTCAGTTGCGGCGGGTGGTTGAGCTTGCCGGCATGTTGCAGTATTGCGATTTCCTGGAGCAGGAAAGCATAACAACTGAGGATGGGCGGTTGCGCCCCGACGTTATTGTTCGTCTTCCCGGTGAGCGCACGATTGTAGTAGACGCTAAGGTGCCATTCGATGCTTTTTATGAATCAATCTCGACCACCGATGATGAAATTCGTGGTCTTAAATTGAAGGAACATGCGCGGCTGGTGCGAACACATATTTCCGCACTAGGCAAGAAATCCTATTGGGAGTCAGTCCAACCGGCACCCGAATTCGTCTTACTGTTCCTGCCGGGCGAAACCTTCTACAGCGCTGCGCTGGAGATGGATCCAAAATTAATTGAAGACGGGGTGAATCAGGGTGTCATCATTGCCACGCCGACGACACTGATTGCTCTGCTCAAGGCCGTCTCCTATGGATGGCGGCAAGAGCAGATGGCTGCAAATGCTCAGGAGGTCAGCCGGCTCGGCAAGAACCTTTACGATCGGCTGCGTATTTTCACAAACCATTTTGCGGATATTGGCAAAGGACTGGACAAAGCAATTGAATCCTATAACAAAGGTGTCGGTTCGCTTGAGGCCCGCGTGCTGGTCACCGCTCGACATTTTAAAGAGCGAGGCGCGCTTCCGGGAGAAGAGATTGAGATAGTCGAGCCTATTGATAAATCGACTCGGGCGCTAGCTCTCGATGAGGGAGGCTTGTTTCCCGATCTGGTAGCCGCGCAGGCAGAAGCTGAAGTGGAAGAAGAGTCTCTGCCGCTGCTTAAAGCCAAAACCGTTGCGGAAAGCTAGTACGTATCATTTGTCATTTGCCATTTTTCAATTGTCATTGGTGTGGGGCGAGCATTCAATTCATTTAGAAATGCACCGCTAACACCGCTGTAGAATTGGCGGCAGTTCAAAGCATGCACCACAGCAAATGGTAGATGCCAAATGGCAAATGAGAAATGACAAATTGATTTTTTCTCGTGAACGATGGTTCAAAACAGATCTGGCTGGGGCCGGTATTGGGTGACAATCGCTCGCGTTTGATTGAGCGATGCGCTGAGCTTGTCGCAACCAATCGCGCCGACAGTTTTGTCTATCTCGCCGCTTCTCATCCTCTACTCGAAATTGTTTCACAAGGCATTCTCGATGGCTCGAGGAATCGCGGATTGTGGGGCGAGCTCCCGGTCTATCTCTTTCGGGGCTTTGTCCGACGTCTACTCTCCACCGCTGAAGAGGTAGAAATGGGCGCGCTCCTGCTGCCGCGCACTCCCATTGATGGCGAAGAGTTGCCTCTCAAGCGCAGCCTTATCTCCCAGATCCTCAGAAGGTTGCACGGCGAAAAAAGACTCAATGCGCTTGGACCACTGGCCACCCGTGAAGGATGCGTAAGTACCATTACGACCCTGATCGGCGAGATTCAGCGGGCGGGAAAGACTCCAGCCGAGTTGCAGAAGATCATCGCCGAAAGAGCCGCAGACTATCACGAACATGACGACGACAACGGTAGCCAGCCTCTCGACCGCAACGTTCCCAAAGTCATCGACGCTGCTCTCCTGCAAAGAAATTTCAATGAAGAAGTCAGCCTTATCTATGCAACCTATGCCAGGCTGCTCGAACAAAACCGGCTCACTGATGACGACGCGAACGGACTTCAGGCGCTCGCTGTTCTCAGAGGAGAAATAGATGGTCTGCGCGTTCGTGTGCCGATGTTCGAGCAAGCGAAGCTCCTCATACTGGATGGCTTCTTCGATTTCACACCGATTCAGGGAGAGTTGTTGCGATCACTGGTCCCTCGATTCTCGGAAGTGATCGTCAATCTCAATAGAGACGAACTCAATCCGGAAATCTTTAAGCCGTTTGAAGAAACGATAAAACAGCTTTGCGCAATAGACGACTTCGAGATCAAACACAACAAGCAAGTTTCATCGGCTGGGAGTTCTCTCGGCCGCCTGCGGGAACGATTGTTCAATACAACAGTCTTAAGCCAGCAACTCCCTGATGAAACGAACGGGAAGAATAAACTAGAGATCCATTATTTCGATTGCACTGATCGGGAAACTGAAATTCGTGCCATTGCGAAAGAGATCAAACGATTGGTTTTGCTCGGAAGATACAGGCTTTCCGAGGTGGCGCTCGTTGTGCGAGAGCGCGCTTCCTATGCCGAGACTATCGCCCGAGTGATGGCTGAAGAGTCGTTGCCTTGCAATGTCGACCGGCGAATCACCGCAAGCGAGCTCCCAGCCTCCCGCGCGGTCCTGAAACTGTTATCGGTGCTTGAAGAACTTGCTCGCGAAGAATCGGCTGTTCTGAAGATGCCGCAGCTCGCCGATCAGATCAAATCAGGCTACTTTCGTTTGCCGCGCAAAGACATTGAGCTGCTCGCAAGTCAGTTTGCGAACAACTATTCACATCTTTTCAGCGAGGGCCAGACACGGGTTGCAGAGCGCGAAGAATGGCTTGCACCTGAGTTGAGCATTGGGCGCTGGGACGCCGATATGCTCGAAAATGTGATCGCTTATGTGGGATCTGAGTTGCGGCTCGTCGATTGGCTCGCTCGCTGCCGTAAGCTCATTACAGAATTGCCAGCAGCGGAAGCAACCAGAGAGCTGCTGGACATAGATGTCGTGGAATCGAACCATGACGATGAGCAAGCGCAACTCGAGGAAGCCGAAACCGCACAACCCAAAGACCAGCCGCTGGAGAAGAAGCGTCGACCGCAGCGCGATATACACCCGGCTGCGATTGCCTGGGCAGCGTTGGTAATCAAACGATTCGCCGCCCGAATACAAGCGGTTCCCCGGAAGGGTCAACCGGCCGAGCTACGTTCTGCATTACTGAAGCTATTGGACAGCCTTCAGTTTCGGACGCAGGTCATGAGGCCCGTGCGTCAAACCGAAGACCGGGAGTTGTCGCGGGCAACAATCGACCTGCATGCGCTTGAAGCGCTACGACGTGCTTTTGTGGCTGCAATCAAGAGCATTGAAATTACCCGGCAGTCCGAAAATAATGAGGAACCGCTTACTACCTTCATAGCTGAGGTGCGCCGGTGCCTGGCTTCCCAAACAGTTTTGCTTGGCAGCACCGAAAGGACTGGTCTGCGCATTCTGGAAGCCACCGACATCCGAGGACTCTCCTTCCGGGCGATTTTCATAGCCGGTTTGATCGAAGGCGGCTTCCCACTGGCCCCGTCACGTGACTGGATTTACCCACATGAAGAACGGGCGCGACTAAAACATTACGGATTGACACTGGAAGATATTTCACCCGCAACCCTCTTAAAGGAGGAGCACCACTTTTATCAAGTCGCTTGTCGTGCTACTGAACGCTTGTACCTCACTCGCCCGTTATTGCTTGAAGGCGACATTGAGACAGTTGCTTCTTACTACATCAACGAGGTTCGCAGGGCTGTAGCTCCGGCAAGGATTCAGGAGGGGCGGGTAGCTCGGCCCGACTATGACGGTCAGCAGCTAGACGATTCCTCCTCGGCACAAGGGTTGACCATCAGCCTCATACGTCAGGAGCAGCGTCATTTGAGTAACGTCCAGAAGTTTGAGTTGCACCCCTTTCCACAGATCACTCACTTTCTCTCATTGGCCCGAAACGACGGCTTCTTAAGTGAGTCCGCCTTGCGTCGGATCGCCATTGAACGAGAACGAGCCGGGACAGGTTTTGGCCCATATGATGGACAGATTGACAACGCCGAACTGCTCTCACTGATCAGCAAACGATTTGGCCCAGACTTTGTTCATAGCGCAAGTGGGCTCAGCACTTTCGGTAATTGCCCTTACCGGTTCTTTGCGCAACGCGTACTAAAACTCCAACCTCGGGGTGAAGCAGCGTTGGATCTACAGGCCCTGGATGCCGGCAAGCTGCTGCACGATATCCTGCGCCGCTTTCTTGAAGGTCATCGCGGGAAGCGTCTGAACCCACTTCAGCGTGAGCAGCTAACTGCCGAACTCTTATCAATCGCCGACCAGGTGTTTGCTCAACATCAACGAGTTGTGCCGCCACTTAACCGCCAGATTTGGGAACTTGATTGTGAGATTCGGAAAATTATTCTCAGCCAGGTTCTGCTCTTCGAGTTGGAAACCCAAGAGAGGACAGCGGCCCAGGAAGTTGTGCCTTCCCGTTTTGAGTTGGCCTTTGGAATGAAATCTGCAGCAATGGATCCTGGTTCGACTGATAAGCCTCTCCGGCTCACGCGCTCACGATTTGCAGGCGAGGAAACCATTTGTATCAGCGGCCAGATCGATCGCGTGGATATCGCTCAACGCGATCAGACAGTTGTTGCTTACGATTACAAATTATCAAAGGGAGCAAAGAAGGAAGACATTCTGGAAGGACGGAATCTGCAAATTCCTATCTATCTGGATGCCCTGGAGCAGTTGTTCTTTCCGAATCAGAAAATCGCTGGAGGGGGATTCTACACGCTGCGCGGAGGCGCCGAACGACGCAATACCGGCATGTATCGTAAAGAGTTCAACGCTTACCTCAATCTGCAAGCCAGAAGGTCACTCTTTTCGGAGGATGAGTGGCACAGTCTTCGCGCTCGAGTGAGGACAATTATCTGGGATTTTCTTGACCGTATGCGCGCGGGCAGTTTTGCCGTACAACCTTCCGAAGGAGAAAAGACGTGCAAGTTCTGCGACTACTTTGCTGTATGCCGCTACGAGAAGTATCGCATTGATCGGAAGAGAGCTAGAACCAAAACTGAAGACAAGGCGGCAAAACATTATCGGTAGATTAGATGCACGGGTTCATTCGAATCAGGCACCGAGCAGTTGCTGTTCACCCCGTCAGGGGTGAAGAAGACCCGAAGATCCCCCGCGCTTGTCGAACAAACGGCAGATAGTGAATTTGTTGACAATTTCTTGGCGCACTGAATAAAGAACACGAAGCAGCAGTGAGTTTAGAAAACAAGCCAAAACTCAAACCCGAACAAGCTACCGCCGCATATACGCTTGACCGCCACGTCTCTGTAACGGCCGGCCCTGGATCCGGAAAGACGACGGTGCTGGTGGAGCGTTACCTCCACATCCTTCGTCAAAATCCTCAACTGAATATCGATCAGATAGTTGCTATTACCTTCACGAACCGTGCCGCCAACGAAATGCGCGAACGACTTAGAAAGGATCTCGATCGTATTCTGGAGTGTTGTTCCGGAGATGAACGCCTTCGCTGGATGAGATACAAACGCACCCTGGATGGCGCGGTCATCAATACGATTCACGGTTTCTGCGCTCGGCTACTGCGTGAGTTTCCAGTCGAAGCACGCATCGATCCGCAGTTTCTTCTCCTCGACCAACACGACGCAGCAATACTGTTGGAAGCTGCCGTCGAAGAAGCGTTAACGGAGCTAATCAGCAGGGAGAGTGAGCAGATTTCCCAACTCGCTGTGGGATTCGGACGCGGCCGCCTCGCTGAAGCTCTAAATCAGCTTTACATGACCGTGCGCGGACAAGGACTCCAACTCGAAGAGCTGGCTTACCGAACCTCTACTGGCCATTCCACTCCCGACGATTACAAACAAGGATTGGCGGACTTGGACCATACCATCAACGACTATATCCGCTGCGGGTATTTGTCTCCCGCGGGTGAAGCCAGGAGAACTTTCTTTCGCTCGAACTGGCCAACATTGCGCCAGATGTTGGAGCAGAATCGTCCAAATCTAGCTGATTATTGCAGCGCGATTGAAGCGTTTCGCGCGGGCGCGCGACAATCAAAAAACAGTGCTGCCGGGTCAATCATGGAACGGCTCGATGCCCAGCTTTGGGGCGCCGGAAAACAGGGCCCACTGGGCCTGGTACCGCAGCTTTGTTTCGATCGGATTGCAAAAGAGTACGCTCTGGAGGTAATTCAAGCCCTCCAGCAGGTCGAAAAGCGCTACCGAGAAAAGAAGAATCTTCTGGCAGCGCTTGACTTTGACGATCTACAGCTCAATGCGCTCGAGCTGCTCGATCAACCGGCCGTCCTGGGGCGCGTGACCCAACGATATAGTTTTTTCCTGATCGATGAGTTTCAAGATACAAATAGAATACAGCGAGACCTGATGCACAAATTAGCGTTCAGTCCCCGCGTCTCGCGCACAAATCTTTTCATTGTTGGCGATCGCAAACAGTCGATTTACGGCTTTCGTGGGGCAGACGTCGACGTATTTGAGCAAACCACGGAGGACCTAAAAGCGGCGGCAGGCGTAGTGCAACCGCTGCACCTCAACTTTCGCAGTCAGCCGGGGCTGATCAGCTTCTTTAACTATCTTTTTCAAAGGCTATTTCAACGCGACAACGATGAAGGTGAAACAGATCTTGCCGAATTGGGCTTTGTTGTATTCGAGCCTAGCAACGAGCAGCGCGAGCAGCACGATCCTCAGCCTCTTGTCGAACTGCTATTAGATACGAAGGCGCCGGCTGAAGATGGTCTCAAAGCAGAGCAAAGCTCGTCTGAGCGCGATGCACAGCAAATCGCGCTGCGAATTCTGTCTCTCACGGGAGCCGCTGCTAGCACGGAAAATATTTCGATCGAAGAGAATCACTCCAGCTCCGGAACTTTATGCTTGTCGTTCGAAGGTGCTGCTGCGGTTCCCGCCTGTAACTATCGCGATATTGCGTTGCTGTTTCGCGCCATGACTGATGTATCCATTTACGAGAGGGTTTTTCGCACGGCCAACATCCCCTTTCAGACTGTTCAGGGAAAAGGTTTTTATGAGCGCGAAGAGATCAGCGATTTAATCCAGTTACTGCGGTTCTTGGACAATAGGACGGATGAAATTGCTCTGGCTGCGTTGCTGCGTTCGCCACTGGGCGGAATCTCTGATAATGCCTTGCTGGCTTTACGCTGCGCCCCGTGGTTAAGCGACATTGAAAGAGGAAAGCTCGAAGGATACTTCAGCCATCCACGTAAGCTCTTCCATGCGCTGCGCCATCATAATGAAATTGCCTACATCGACGATCGCGACCGCTCCCAACTCGAGCGCGCCCGTAAATTGCTTATCAAGCTCATTCGGAGGCGCAACCATTATTCCATCGCTGACCTGCTGCGGTTTGCCGCTGAAGAGTCGGAATATCTTCTCGTAATAGCTGCTAACTTTGACGGAGCGCAACGACTCGCCAACGTGCAAAAGCTGTTTGCGCTTGCCGAGCGGTTTGAACATTCGGGTACTCATCTGGTGCGCGACTTCGTGCGCTACGTCGAGGAGTTTGAAGCAATCGGCAGCCGCGAAAGCGAGGGACAGATTGACGAGTCAGCCAATGCAGTGCGACTCATGTCGATCCATCAGGCCAAGGGGTTGGAGTTTCCTGTTGTCATTATCCCTAATCTCCATCATCGATCGCTTAAACCTCAGGAATACTGGTATGCACTTGATCGTCATCGTGGTTTTACACTGAAAGTACCTGACGGGCGTGGTAAGCAGGTGGCTGGCTACACACTTCAGAGTTTTCGTGAGCGCGCGAAACGGCGTGAGCACTTTGAAAATGTTCGTCTGCTGTATGTGGCCGCTACGCGAGCTGAGAATAGGCTCATTTTGTCGGGCGCCACTGACGACCTCTTGAAGATGGAGGGTTCGCCCGACAACTGGTTGAGGCTCATCTGGCAGAAGCTCGAGTTGCAAGTTTCCAAAAACAGCCTAATTAACCTCGATCCAAACACTCAGGTTGCCGTTACCTTAAATCTTGCAGATGAATCCAGAGTTCGTGCTCCTGCGTTCAGCCCGCCGGAAGGAAAAGAGCAACCGAAGAGCACCGACCATCTGAGCCTGGCCTTTCCTCTGCTACAGAAGATTAGCGGCGACGCCGATACTCACCTGCATCGGTTTAGCGTGACCCAACTTATCAACTACCGCCGCTGCCCGCGGCAATACTACTTCGATCGGGTGCTGCATCTACCTGACTACGACCGTAACCGAGTGTGGAACGAGGCGGAAGCGCCCGAGCCTCCAGCTAATCTGACTGCAACGCTAAAGGGCGCCGTTATTCATCGCTTCTGTGAAACGTACCGCGCTGGCGCAAACATTCAAGATCTCCTCCGGCAAAGCCTTGCGGAAGTGATCAAATCACGGCAGGCAGAACTTGCCGATAGGCTGATAGATATCAACCAGCAGAAAGCGTTTGAAGAACTCTTGCCGCTGGCCCAAAACTATCTCGCCAGCTCCGTGTTTACGCGAATTGAGCGGGCGCGCAATGCTGTCAACGGCGTGATTGGAAGGTGGCCCACAGAACAAACCGGTCTCTGGAGCGAGTTGAGTTTTCGTTTGCGGCGCCCATCAGGAATATTGACCGGAGCTATTGATAAGTTACTAATCACGAGGGCAGCTGATAGCGGTCAGTATGAGATCGAGATCATCGATTTCAAAACCAACCGCCTCGGAAGCCTCGGATCATGCGCTGCACGGGAATCAACCGTAGCAACGGCAGCAGCAGTGTCCTCTTTTTCGGCAACGGAGCAACAGGTTGTTACTGGTGTAGGAGTGCGGAGGAAGCGGGGGAGTTCTACCAATGTTGCAAAGCAGTTTGTTTTTGATTTTTCTGACACTGGAAAGTTTGACTCTCCAAATGGCATTCAGGTATCCACCCAAAGCAAGAGCAATCAACCTGTCTTGCAAGATCGCATTGAGGTTCTGGCACGTGATTATCACCTCCAGATGCAATCCTACGCGCTGGCCGTACAAGAGTTGCTTCCTGCTGTGATTAGGAACGGCCAACTCACGGTCACGCTGCATTTTCTGTCGCCAAATGTGGAGTACAGAATTGCGGATGAACTGTTATCGCCGGAGGCATGTGGTGCAGCTATTGATCAATCGATGGCCCAACTTATCGCAGCTTCGGAACCGGCACACTTTCCAGTGCGACCGGAAATTCATTGCCACATGTGCAACTTCCTTCACATTTGCGATGCGGGCCGCCAGGAGATCCGCAGATTCCGCAGATTACAGGGATTCATGTGATGCAGGCCGCGGCTAAGAACATTTTTCTAATGGGAGACCTTCCTTCGGATGGAAACATTTTGGGCTGGAAGATCCATTCACATCTGGGGAGGGTAAATCAGGCTCACAAAGGTTTTCGGGTGGAGCGTTTTTCACCTGGAAGCACTTTCAGGTTGACACCGAGTCACACTAATGTTTAAACCGTCTGCGTAATCTGTGTAATCTGTGGATTCATCAGGTCTGGGATCAATGCAAAAAGGCTCGCCGGCTCCGGACTTTACGCTTCCTGACAGCACCGGTAAATCGTGGCACCTAGCCGAGCAAAGAGGCAAGATAGTGGTGTTGCTGTTTTACCCGGGAGATGAAACGCCGATCTGCACACGTCAAATGTGTTCAGTGCGTGATCGGTGGGACGACTACATCGCCACTGGGGCTGAGGTAGTGGGCATCTCGACTAACTCGGTCGAGTCGCATATCGAATTTGCCAAACACCACAATCTGCCGCTGCGCCTGCTTTCGGATGAAGGGGGCGTTATCGCAAACCTGTATGGTGCGCGGTCTCTAATTCCCGGCAAGGTGGCCCGCTCCGTTTTTGTGATCGATCCGAGCGGCATCCTGCGCCATAGAGACGTGCGACCTCTTGGCTTATTTCGGCCTAAGGATGACGAGATACTCCGAGCCATTGAGGCTGCGAAAGTGTCCTCCGCGGCTAGCTGAAAGACCTGGAACGTTTCTGCTCTCCATTCGCATATGTCATTTGACAAAATTTGACAATTCTCATTTGCCATTTTTCACTACAGACAAACGTTTTCCACGATATCCAGAGCAGGTAGTTGCCTGGGTGTAGACGAGGTATAATTCCTCTACCGCGAAGGAGAATTCAAATGGGGGAACTTATCAAGTGTAAACATTGTGGCGAAAAACGCCCGGCGCTCGGGTTTGCGCCGTTGCCCAATGATTTGGGGCAGAGAATCGCTAATGAGATCTGCCAGCCTTGTTGGGGTGGTTGGCTACAAAAGCAGACCCAGATAATCAATCATTATGGCCTGGACGTCTCGAACCCCGACGCTCAGAACCTTCTTATGGACAATATCAAAGGCTTTCTTTTTGGTGAGATTCCCCAGGTGGCCGAGATCGATACAACCAAGGAAGGCACAATAGAGTGGTAAGCGTTAATGGCCGAAACCGGTTCATCACTTGCTTTGATTACAGTGGCTCAATTAAGATCCCTCCGGTTGACCCTTCCTATTTACTCTAAACCCCGAACTTTTTTGAAGGTCCACGCCAGAGGTTGGCGTCGTTCTACGTAATGTGGGTCTATTTACTGTTTGGGCTTTCTAGGTTAAGCTTTGCATCTTCTTTTCAGCCAGTGTTTGCCAGGATCAGGTCTCCTGAGGCAAACAAACTTTCTTAAAACCAGCAGCAAGCCGGCGTCCGTTTTTGCATTTCCACAGGAAGCACCGGCGCCACCGTTAGAAATCTACCGTTTTATGCCGGCATGGCGGCCGCCTTTGGTTTGCCGAAAGCAGAGGCGTTAAAGGCGGTCACGCTTTACCCGGCTCAGATTCTGAGCGTTGGCCACCGCGTTGGTTCAATCGAACCAGGCAAGCTTGCAAACCTCGTTATCACTGACGGGGATCTGCTCGAAACAAGAACACGTGTCCGTCACTTGTTTATTGATGGCCGTGAAATTCCGCTTGTAAGCCGGCACACGGAGTTAAATGATGCGTTCAAGAACCGCAAATAGATTAACCAAATCGAGGAGGACTTTCCCCTTGTTCAGAAAAGAACTCTTTGCCCTCGTGCGCGCCACCCTTCTAGTAGCAGTCGCGCTCCTTGCTTCAACTTTCACCAATGCCCAGACACGTCTGCTGCGTTTCCCCGATATTTACGGGGATAAAGTGGTCTTTACCTACGCTGGTGATCTATGGACGGCGCCGGTGACGGGAGGCACGGCAATTCGGCTGACCGCACATCCCGGAGTAGAACTTTTTGGCAAGTTTTCTCCGGACGGTAAGTGGATAGCCTTTACCGGACAATATGATGGTGATGAACAAGTTTACGTGATTCCCGCGATGGGAGGCGTTCCAAAACAGCTTACGTTCTATCCGGCTAAAGGACCATTGACGCCACGCTGGGGATGGGATAACCAGGTTTACGGTTGGAGTCGTGACGGGAAACGTATCTTCTTTCGCTCGCTGCGCGACTCCTGGTCGCTGCCCATCGCGCGTCTTTTTTCCGTTTCTGTAGAAGGCGGACCGGCTGATGCTCTGCCAATGCCTCAGGCTGGTTCCGGAGATTACTCCCCGGACTCAGCGCGCATCGTCTATTCGCCTCAGTCCCGCGACTTTCGCTCCGAGAAGCGCTATGGCGGCGGCCAGGCTAACGCACTCTACATCTTTGACCTTAAAAGCTACGCGACAAAGAGGATAACTGAGGGTCCGCGCCCAACCCGCGATCCGATGTGGATTGGTGACACTATCTTTTTCAACTCCGATCGAGATGGCCACTTCAACCTCTACGCTTATGACGTCGCGGGCAGCAAAACGGCTCAGGTAACCAATAGCAAGGTCTGGGATGTGCGCTGGCCCAGTTCCGACAATAGCGGCAAGATCGTTTACGAGATGAATGGTGAGTTGCAGGTGCTCGACACAGCGACGCGAAAGAGCAGCCCCATTTCAATCATGGTGCCGGATGACGGCCTCTCACGCCGGCCGAGCCGGATTCCGGTAGCCGGCAACATTGAATCATTTAACCTCAGCCCCAAAGGCGAACGCATTCTGTTCTCAGCACGCGGCGACATCTTCAGCGCGCCAATTGAAAAAGGGCCGACGCGTAATCTCACACGCTCATCAGGCGCACATGACAAGTGGCCCAGCTGGTCACCTGACGGATCACGAGTCGCTTTCATTTCCGATCTTAGTGGCGAGGAGGAGCTCTATGTGATCGCTCAGGATGGATCAAAACCGGCAGAACAAGTAACTAGCGGTGGCAGCGCGATGCGTTACCAGCCGGAGTGGGCCCCTGATGGCCAGCGCATTGCTTTTGGTGACAAAGATGGGAAGGTCTTTGTAGTCACGCTGGCTGACCGCAAGGTGGTTCAAATCGCCGACTCACCGCGTGGGCAGATTCGCAATTATGTGTGGTCGCCGCGAGGTAACTACCTCGCTTTCAGCATGGTAGCCAACGGCAACGGCTTTTCATCTGTCTATGTCTGGAGCGCAGGCGATGGTCAGCTACGCCGCGTCACCGACGATATGTTCAATGCCTTCAATCCCGCCTGGGACCCGCAGGGAAATTATCTCTATTTTCTAAGCGACCGCGAATTTGCGCCGCAGATTTCTCAGATCGAATTCAACTACGCCACGAATCGAGATGCATACATTTATGCTATGGCATTGCGGAAAGACGTAAAGCATCCTTTTCCACCGGAGAGCGACGAAGTGACGATCTCCAAAGGCGAAGGTGAAAAGCCAAAACCTGCCGAAAGCCCGGCAACTGATTCCAAACCCGATCAGGAGAAACCCGCCGCGGCCGAAACAAAGCAGGAAACTAAGCCCCCTGCCACCATGACCATCGATTTTGATGGAATTGCTTCCCGTGTAGCACGGGCCCCAATCCCGGCAGACAACTATGGGGGTCTATCCGCCAAGGGGGGTCACCTTCTTTATGGCGTGGGTCCGGCCTTTTACTATGGGCGGCAGGGTGACCGGCCTGCGCAACTACGCATCTTCGCTTTCAAGGATCGAAAAGAGACCACGATCGCAGACGACATCCGCAGCTATGTCCTGTCTGACGATGGCTCCAAAGTGCTTGTTAGCCAGGGACAAGGACCGAATCCTACTTACAATTTGTACGATGCGACCCCTCAAGGTGATAAGTCAAAAAAGGCTGTCTCAACGGCGGGCCTGGTTGTAGACCGCGTGCCGGCAGAAGAGTGGAACCAGATCTTCAATGAAGTATGGCGCCGCTACCGCGACTGGTTCTACGTACCAAACATGCATGGCTACGACTGGGTCGCTTTACGGGAACAATATAAGCCGCTGCTCCAGTATGTGGCCCATCGTTCGGATTTGAATTACGTAATCAGCGAGATGATCTCGGAGTTAACTATTCAACATGCCTACATAGAAGGGGGCGATTTTCAGATTCCGCCGCGACCGCGAGTTGGCTTGCCCGGCGCCCGCTTTGAACTCGATAGCCAGTCAGGCCGTTATCGAATCGCGAAGATTCTGGAGGGCGCGAACGAAGAGGACATCTATCGCTCACCCTTGACCGAAATAGGCGTAAACGTGAGTGTTGGTGACTACGTACTGGCGATAGATGGCGTGGAGTTAAAGGCGAATGACGATCCTTACCGCCTGTTGCGGAATAAAGCCGATAACACGGTCGAACTTACCGTTAACAAGTCGCCTTCTTTCCAGGGCTCGCGCACTGTCTCTTATCGTCCAATCACAGATGAGGGCAATCTCATCTATTTGAATTGGGTGAATGACAATCGCCGCAAAGTGGAGAAAGCAACAGGAGGCCGGGTCGGCTATATTCATATTCCCGACATGGGAGCTAACGGCATTCGCGAATTCATCAAATGGTACTATCCACAGATTCGCAAAGAGGGATTGATCATTGATGTCAGAGCAAACGGCGGCGGCAACGTATCGCGCATGCTGATCGAACGTCTGCGGCGCAAGTTGTTGGCGCTTAACTATTCACGCACTGACGATGAAGCTAACACCTATCCGGACGGGGTCTTTATTGGTCCAATGGTAGCTTTGCTCGACGAAAACTCCGCCTCTGACGGCGACATCTTTCCCGCAATGTTCCGGGAAGCGGCGCTGGGTCCGTTGATTGGCAAACGCTCCTGGGGTGGGGTAGTTGGAATAGCTAACCGCGGCCCACTGATTGACGGCGGAACAATCTTTGTTCCGGGCTCCGGTTTCGCCAACACCAAAGGAGAGTGGGTGATAGAGGGCTACGGAGTTGATCCCGACATTGAGGTTGAGAACGATCCGAAATCGGTATTAGAAGGGCGCGACCCGCAGCTCGAGCGCGGGATTGCTGAGATCATGACCAAGCTTAAGCAACCGGTCCACTTGCCCGCCAAACCTGCAGGGCCGATCAAAACTCTGCGCTAGTTGCATACCAGCCGGGAAACGGGGGAACGGGGGAACGGGGG
>Ga0209751_10002118_pt1 | contig 20073 bp, 20 predicted proteins | sample RifCSP13_1_FD_184019 | JGI IMG/M metagenome (GOLD analysis project Ga0209751, IMG submission 184019) | Soil microbial communities from Rifle, Colorado - Rifle CSP2_sed 13_1 (SPAdes) (version 2) | ecosystem: Environmental > Terrestrial > Deep subsurface > Rock core/Sediment | place: Rifle... | reverse complement strand
CCATCCACGCGCGCCAGCGGGCCGCGTCCGAGGAGTGCATCCGCCACGCGGTAAATGCAGACGCTGCGCTCGTCGCACTGCTGCAGGAGGGCGATGACGCCAGAGTTGCCGCGCGGGCGCAGGAATGGTCGCGAGACCTGATCGCGCTCTACGACTCGCTGGCGGAGGTGCTCCGAGGCGGGAGCGAGTCTGAGGCGTCAGTGGCGTCAACACAGGACGAGGTCGTGGCGGGTTACCGTGGTGTGTTCGAGACGTCTTCGTTCGGCAACGGCGACAGCGGTGAAGTAGACTCGACCGATCGCTTTGTGCCGCTGACCGAGGAGGCCCTGCGCCGGCTCAATAACCCCTCGGCCCTCTCGAAATGCGAGATCATCGAGCATCTGCCGCGCACGATCGTGACGGTCCGGGGGAGTTGGGGCGTCGCGGCGTATTCGGAGCCGACGCCGCTGGAGCAGGCGCAGGCGCTGCGCGAGGTGCTGACGGTCGCTATCGACCGTATGAAGCCGGCGAACCGGGCCGCAGGCTCGGCCCAGACGCTGCACCATGCGATCCTCTCCGAGGAATACGTGCTAGGGATGTCGAACAAGCACATCATGCAACGTTACAAGATCGGCAGCGAAAGCAGCTTCCACCGCTACCGCCGCGAAGCGATAGCGGGGGTTGCAGGGGAGCTGCGAAAGCAAGAGGAGCTCCTGGCGAAGCGACGGGCGTCGTAGAGACCGGGTCGTCGTGGGCAGTGGGCGCATCTGGCCCATCGCTCCAGATCCACCGAGCGCCTGGTCCTCCCCGTACCCGACCAGCCCGGTCCGACCGCGTGTCCTTCTTGACTCCAGCCTGCGGGTGTCCTATGATTATCGCAGACCGATATCGCTAGGCGATACTGCACGCGGAAGGGCCGCTCTCACGTGGACAAGCGACCCCGTTACGGCGACAGACCGTCAAGGAGGTCACCATGGAGTACGCGCTGGTGTCCGTGGCTGCACTTCTGGTGTCGGCTATGGCGCTCTACTCAGGGTTCGGTCTGGGCACCCTGTTGATGCCCATCTTCGCCCTGTTCTTTCCCGTGCCAGTAGCGGTGGCCTCTACGGCAGTGGTCCACCTTGCCAGCAACCTGTTCCGGCTGGGGTTCACAGGGCGACAGGCTGACTGGCGCGTGGTGGCCGCCTTCGGGGTACCGGGCGCCGTTGCCGCCATCGGGGGAGCCTTGCTGTTGACGTGGGTCTCGGCGTTCCCACCCTTGACGGCCTACAACCTGGGCAGCCGCGAGTTCTCGGTTACAGCGGTCAAGCTGTTGATAGCAGCGCTTATCGCCGGCTTCGCTGTGCTGGAGCTCGCGCCCGCCTTTGCCACGTGGAAGCTCGACCGCAGGTATCTGCCCCTCGGCGGCGCTGTCTCCGGTTTCTTTGGCGGACTCTCGGGCCACCAGGGGGCGCTGCGCTCGGCGGTCCTATTGGGAACTGGACTCAACCCGGCGGCTTTCATCGGCACCGGCGCGGTGACAGCCTTCATCGTCGATTTGTCGCGAGTGGCGGTCTATTCCCCCGGGGTGCTCCGGGAGAGCTTCTCCCGCACTGGGGAGGGCAACGTGGCCCTGGTGGGTGTGGCCATCGTCGCAGCTTTTCTGGGCAACTACCTTGGCAGCCGTTTCCTCGCGCGCGTGACCATCGGGTTTATTCGCCGCCTGGTGGGCGTGCTCCTTATAGTTTTGGCTGCCGCGCTGGGTACGGGCCTCGTCTAGCCCCCCGTATCTGGTGGCTTAGATGCTGCGCGAGTTCTTCCTTGGGTTCATCGGAATCCACATCCTCTATCACGCAGGCAAAGAGCCGGTGTACGGCATCGGGCTCATGAACGAGCTACGGAGGCACGGCTACAACCTCAGTCCGGGGACGCTGTATCCTCTGCTGAGGAGGATGGAAGAGGCTGGATATCTGCGCCGCGAACAGCGCGTGGTCGAAGGCAGAGCGCGCAAGTACTACACGGCGACGGCCGAGGGTCGACGTGTGCTCGCCGAGGCCAGAGCCAGAATAGAGGAGTTGGTGGAAGAAGTATTGGCGGAGGCGAGCCCCATAGAGGCGGCGCCCTCTTGACACCACGCTGAGGAGCAATCATGGCCCAGGACGCAACCGGTGGCTTGTATTACCCGAGGGACGCCACAGCGCCACTCCGCGCCCCGGGCGGCGAACCAGGGCGTCTACATGAACTGACCACTGCTCTAGGCCAGCGTGTCCGGTCAACCTGAGGGGCAGGGTTCTCTCCTCGAGGTGGCGCGCGTCTCGGCGCGGCTGGGAATCACCTCATTCGGCGGCCCGGTCGCCCACTTGGGCTACTTCCTGGAGGAATACGTCGTCCGACGGAAGTGGCTAGATGCGCAGAGCTATGGCGACCTTGTCGCGCTATGCCAGTTCCTGCCTGGCCCAGCGAGCAGCCAGGTGGGGATTGCGGTGGGCATCACGCGCGCAGGGCTGTTGGGGGGCGTGGTCGCATGGATGGGGTTCACCCTCCCGTCCGCCATCGCCCTTGTGGCTTTCGCGTACGGGATACAGGGCGTAGCGGCGGAGCAGGCGTCGGGCTGGCTGCATGGCCTCAAGGTCGTGGCCGTGGCGGTCGTCGCCCAGGCGGTGTGGGGGATGGCCCGGGTGCTCTGCCCCGATCGCGAGCGGGCGACGATGGCGATCCTTGCCGCTGTCGCCGCCCTGACTGCATCCGGCGCGATGAGCCAAGTGCTCGTCATCGTGCTGGCGGGACTCGTGGGCTGGCGTTGGCTGCCGGGGTCACAGGCGCCCGCCGGGCTCCACGTGCGGTCCCCGGTGAGCCGGCGTCTGGCGACCCTCGCGTGGGCGATCTTCGGCGGCCTGCTGGTGTCGCTGCCCCTCCTGCGACAGGTCGCGCCGAGCCAGCCGCTGGCCGTGTTCGATAGCCTATTCCGTGTCGGCTCGCTGGTGTTCGGCGGCGGCCACGTGGTGCTGCCACTGCTGCAGGCGGAGGTGGTTACACCAGGCTGGGTGAGCAGCGAGCAGTTCGTCGCGGGCTACGGTGCCGCGCAAGCCGTGCCCGGCCCGCTTTTCACGTTTGCCGCCTACCTGGGGGCGGTGATGCAGCCGGAGCCGCATGGATGGGTCGGGGCAGGACTGGCGCTTGTCGCCATCTTCCTGCCGTCCTTCCTGCTGGTCGTGGGCGCGCTGCCCTTCTGGGATGCGCTGCGGACCCGGGCAGGCTTTCGCTCGGCGTTGAGCGGCATCAATGCGGCCGTGGTGGGTCTATTGCTGGCGGCGCTTTACCAGCCTGTCTGGACGAGCGCGATAGCCAGTCCCACCGATTTCGGCCTTGGCCTTGCCGCGTTTGGCCTGCTGGCGCTGTGGCGCGTTCCGCCGTGGCTGGTGGTGTTCGCTACCGCGGCAGGCGGGGCGGGCCTGGCTGCCCTGTAATCCGGTCGCAGAGAGGCCTGTGGCGCCGGTCTTCCTACTGGATGCGCAGGACGGGGGCGGCGCGGGCCCAGAGGCGCTCCAACTGGTAGAAGGCGCGGTCGGTGGGGGCGAAGATGTGGGCGATGACCCCGCCGAGGTCGAGAAGGAGCCACCCCGAGGCCGCAGACCCCTCTCGATGGACCTTGCCGGCTCCCATGGTGGCGGCCGAGGCTTCGACGGCGTCGGCGACGGCTTGGCGCTGACGCTCGGTGGCGCCTGTGCAGATGACGAAGTAGTCGGCGAAGCCGCCCATCCCCTGCAGGTCAAGGAGGACGACGTCGGTCGCCTGGCGGTCGGCTGCCGCCTCGGCGGCCGCCTTCGCTAGATCGAGCAGGTCGTGCCGATCGGCAGGGGGAGCCGTTGGTTCGGCCGTCACGCGTCTTCCTGCCGCGAGTCCGCGGAGCGATGCCAGTGCCAGCCGGTGTGGGCCAGGACGGCGGCTGCCGCGGTGTAGGCGTCCATCTGGCCGGCGGCGACCGCGTCGGCGATAGCGCGCAGGGGCTCCTCGTGCTCTAGGGCGGTGGCGAACTGACGCTGCGCGCCCTCGGCCAGCAAGGCAAGCAGCTCCTCCCGTCGGCGGGCCTGCCGTCGCTGCTCCAGAGAGCCGCTCTGTTCGCAGTACTTCCGGTGGGCCATGATTCGCTCCAGGAGCTCATCAATACCTTCGCCCTCGAACGCCTTGGTCAGCAGCACCGGCGGTCGCCAGCCGGGAGGCAGCGGCAGGAGGGCCATCGTAGCGCGCAAGTCGGCGCGGATGCGCTCGGCGCCTTCCCGGTCGGCCTTGTTGATGACGAAGATGTCGGCAATCTCCAGCAGGCCGGCCTTCATGGCCTGGATGGCGTCGCCGGCTTCGGGCACCAACACGACCAGGACGGTGTCGCCGACGCGCATGATCTCCAGCTCGGCCTGGCCGACGCCGACCGTCTCAATGAGGATGTAACGCCGTCCGGCCGCGTCGAGGAATTTGATGGCGCCGCGCACAGCCGTGGACAGGCCGCCGTGGCTGCCGCGCGTGGCGAGGCTGCGGATGAAGACGCCGCTGTCGAGCGTGTGCTGCTGCATACGGATGCGGTCGCCGAGGATGGCGCCGCCGGAGAAGGGGCTGCTGGGATCGACGGCAAGGATGCCGACCAGCTCGCCGGCGGCGCGCAGGCGCATGGCCAGCAAGTCCACGATGGTGGACTTACCCGCTCCAGGCGGCCCTGTCACGCCGATGACGTAGGCCTGCCCCAGATGGGGAGCGACGAGGCGCATCAGCTGGGGTACGGTGGGGTCCTGGTTCTCGACCAGAGAGATGCAGCGTGCCAGCGCGCGGACGTCTCCCTTTATGAGGCGCTCCGCGAGCAGAGATAGGTCGCCCGCTGTTGGAGGTGGTGGGGCCGGCGCCTGCTGCATTGGGACTTTCAGTATAGCAGGGGGCTGGGTCCTCTTCGAGGCGGTGCCGCGGGCCGAATGGGAGCGAGCCGATGGGCACCGCAGCCGCGCCCATCGGAGAACGGCTATACTAAAGACTGGGGGTTGATAGGAGCATCCTTGTGCTTTGGCGTGAAAGAAGGATCGTGGGCTTCCCCACCCACCCGCCCAGGTACGTCTTGGGGACACCCCAACCCCCGCCAGAGGGCAGAGCCCTCTGGACACCCGTCGCGGGGAACGTTTTTCGTCCCTCGGTGGCGGGCGCCAGCCTATGAGCGATTGACCCCATGAAGGTAATGGTTACGTTTCTATGAGCAAGGGTAAGATCGTTGTGGCGATGAGCGGGGGCGTGGACTCCTCCGTCGCGGCCGCGCTGCTGCACGCCGAGGGCTACGACGTCGTCGGCGTTACGATGCGCCTTTGGACGCTGACGGACGAGAGCTTGCCGGGGCCTTTTCGCTCGTGCTGCTCCGTCGAGGATGTGGACGATGCGCGACAAGTCTGCCAGACCTTAGGTGTGCCGCACTATTCGCTCAACTTCGAGCGCGAGTTCCAGGCGTACGTGGTGGACTACTTCTGCTCCGAGTACGCACGCGGCCGCACGCCCAATCCCTGTCTGGCCTGCAACCAGGACCTGAAGTTCCACTTTCTGCTGGAGCGGGCGAACGCCCTTGGCATTGAGCGGCTGGCGACGGGCCATTACGCGCGCACGCTCTATCGCGATGGCGCGCACCGGCTCCTCAAAGCGGCGGACGCACGGAAAGACCAATCGTACGTGCTGTTCATGCTGGGGCAGGAGGCGCTGTCTCGTGTCGAGTTTCCTCTTGGCGGGCTCACGAAGGCGGAGACGCGCGCGATCGCGGCGGAACTCGGCCTGCCAAACGCCGAAAAGGCCGACAGCCAGGACATCTGCTTCATCCCCAGCGGCGACTACCGTGCCTTTGTGGAGGAGCGCGTGCGCTGCGAGCCGGGCGAGATGGTGCACGTTGACGGGAGGGTGCTTGGGGAGCACCAGGGGCTGACGAACTACACGGTCGGTCAGCGCCACGGCCTCGGCATCGCCGCAGGCGAGCGTGTCTACGTGGTCGCGCTCGACGTCGGGGAGAACCGGCTGATCGTCGGCCCGGAACAGGCGCTGTACGCGGTCGCCCTCGACGCCGAGCTCGTCTCGTTCGTGTCTGGCGAGGTCCCGTCCGTTGAGACCGAGGTCAGCGTGAAGGTACGCTCGCATGCTCCGGAAGTGCCGGCCCTGATGTTTCCCTACGAGGGAAGGCGCGCCCGGGTGCGGTTCGCCGAGCCACAGCGGGCGATCACGCCTGGGCAGGCCGTCGTGTTCTATGACGGTGAGGAGGTGTTGGGAGGCGGGCTCATCGCCAGCACGGAACGGCTCCTCGGTTGACTGGTCAGCTTTGGGGTCTCTATACTGCCCCGTTAGGCTGGAGAATTCGCGAGAGACCAATCATGCTATTCAACGTCGCGCAGCTTCTGAAGGAGCCGATTGGCGACAGCCGCCATTTCGAGGTGGACGAGCCAGGCGAGGTGTTGGAGGACATCCCGGTTGACCGCATCCGGGGCAGTGTCGACCTCCTCCGCACCGGCGCGGGCATCCTTGTGAGTGCGGACTTCGCCCTGCGGGCACGTCAGGCCTGCGCCAGGTGCCTCGATGAGGCCCTCACCCCCTTAGCAGTGGCCTTCGAGGAGGAGTTCTTTCCCGTCACCGACGTCAACACGGGTGCGGCCCTCGAGATGCCGGCAGAGCCCGACACGTTGACTATAGATGCGCACCATACGCTGGACCTGACGGAGGTCACACGGCAGTACGCATGGCTCGCGCTCCCGTTGGCTCCTCTGTGCAGGCCAGACTGCGCGGGCCTATGTCCACAGTGCGGAGTCAACCGCAACCGCGAGATCTGTTCCTGCGAACCATCGACGGATGAACGCTGGGCTGCCCTGGGCTCGTTGTTGGGCCGGGCGCTCAACTAGGAGGATAGAATGCCCGTACCCAAGAAAAAGACGTCCCGCGGCCGCCACCGGGCACGGGCCAGCCACTTCAGCCTGCGCGCCCCCAACCTCATTCCCTGCCAGACCTGCCGTAGCCCGAAACTGCCTCACCGCGTCTGCCCGGTCTGCGGCTCGTACGACGGGCGCACGGTTATCGCGGTCGCCGAGCGCAGTCGGGGCTAGGCCAGTGCCAGCGACGCGCACGGCCTACGTTTTCCCGGGACAGGGCGCTCAGTCTGTGGGGATGGGGCGCGATCTGTATGAGGCGCTGCCCATCGCCCGGGCCACGCTAGAGGAGGCAGACCAGGCGCTGGGCTTCTCGCTGACGAGGCTTTGCTTCGAGGGGCCCGAGGAGACGTTGCGGCAGACCGCTTTTGCGCAGCCCGCCATCCTCGCGGTGAGCATAGCTATGCTTCGATCGGCACAGGCGATGCTTGGGCAGGGCCTGCCTGCCGCCGATCTGATGGCCGGCCACAGCCTGGGTGAGTACACCGCACTGGTGGCGGCAGAGTCGCTCTCCTTCGTGGACGCGCTCCGGCTCGTGCAGGAGCGTGGGCGCCTGATGCAAGCCGCGGGAGAGCAGGAGCCAGGTGCGATGGCGGCCGTGCTCAGCCTGGACTTCGAGGTGTTGCAGGCCATCTGCTTGGAGACGGGCGCCGAGCCGGCCAACATCAATACGCCGGACCAGGTGGTGATCAGCGGTCCGGTAGCGGCTGTGGAGGCCGCCGCGAAGCTCGCCAGCGAGCGCGGAGCCAGGCGGGTGGTGCCGCTCCTTGTGAGCGGCGCCTTCCATTCCCGGCTTATGGCGCCGGCCACGTCGGGGATGGCGGCCGCGATCGCCTCAGTGGCGGTACAGGACCCACGGGTCCCGGTGGTGAGCAACGGCACCGCGACACCGCTCCTCACCGCCGCTGCGGTGCGGGAGGAGCTGGTCCGTCAGATCGTGAGCCCAGTGCAGTGGCAGCGGTCCGTCGAATATATGGTCTCTCAGGGGGTCGGTTGCTTCTACGAGATCGGGCCGGGCCGCGTGCTGACCGGTCTCATCCGGCGCGTCGCGCCGGAGGCGGAAATGCGGTCGCTGAATGAGCTGGCCGCCATAGCGCCCCTCCCTGTGTGACTGTATGGCCGCTGAGCCCGGGCGTGCCTCTAGCTGGGAGCCGCCTCCCGACTGGCAGGAGGGGCCCAGGGTCAGTGGGCCATACACGTTCATGCGCATCCCGCCAGGTCGGCATCTGAAGGCGGGCGATGTGGCCATTATCGGTGTGCCGTTCGATGCGGGGACGACGTACCGACCGGGAGCCCGCTTCGGGCCGAGGGCGCTGCGCACAGCCAGCGCTCATCTTCGTCCCTACCCACGCCAGGAAAGCGGCCTGTTCCCACCGTTCGACCGGCTGCACATCCTCGACTACGGGGACGTAGACGTGATCCCCTATGACCTGTCCGAGACCATGACGCGTATCGAGCAGGCGCTGACCCCGCTCTGCGAGGCGGGAGTCTTCCCGCTGATCCTCGGCGGCGATCACTCGATCACATTGCCTGTGCTGCGGGCACTGGCAGCCAAGCACGGCTCGCTGGCGCTGGTGCACTTCGACGCGCACCCAGACTACTGGGAGCCGCCGCTGGGGCGGCTGCACTACCATGGGAGCACCTTTCGCTTTGCGGCCCGAGAGGGCCTCATCGATCTGAACCGTTCGGTGCAGGTCGGCATACGCGGCACGCTTTCGTCCGCTGTGGTCGCGCAGGCCGAGGCGGCCGGGTTCCATGTCATTACGGGGGATGCCTTCGCCAAGCTCGGCGTCGAGGAGACGCTGGGCCGCATCCAGGCGCGGGCGCGCGGTCTGGCGTACGTTTCTCTCGACATCGACTGTGTGGACCCAGCGTTTGCCCCGGGCACCGGCACACCGGAGGTTGCCGGACTGACCAGCCGCGAGATTGTCGCGCTGGTGCGCGGGCTGGGTGGTCTATCGCTGGCTGGCTTCGACCTCGTCGAAGTGGCGCCCGAGTACGACCCGGCCGAGATCACGGCGATCCTGGGCGCCAATTTGGTCTATGAGTTCCTCTGCACGCTCGCGCATTCACGTCGAGACGCCCTTTACAATCAGGGGGCTGAGACGTAGCCTTAGGGGGTAGCTGTGCACCTCGATCTCACCGGCAAGGTGGCTCTCGTCACTGGCGCGTCCCGCGGCATAGGTCGTGCCATCGCCGAAGCGCTTGGTGAAGCGGGGGCGGCAGTAACCGTGAACTATCGGCAGCAGCGGGGGCAAGCGGAGGCCGCCGTGGCGCACATCGAAAGCTTCGGCGGGCGCGGGCTGGCGGTGCAGGCGGACGTTGGGAATGCGGCTGAGGTGGAAGCACTCATCGAGAGCACGGTTCGGCATTTTGGCCGCCTCGACATCCTGGTCAATAATGCTGGAATCACCCATGATGGGCTGACGATTCGCCTGAGCGATGAGGAGTGGGATGAGGTGCTGAACATCAACCTGCGCGGGGCCTTTTTCTGTACGCGGTCGGCGCTTCGCGGCATGGTGCGGCAGCGATGGGGTCGCATCATCAACATGAGCAGCGTTGTGGGCCGCACCGGGAACGCCGGCCAAGCGAACTACGCAGCGGCGAAGGCCGGGCTGATCGGCCTCACGCGATCAGTTGCGCGCGAAGTGGCGACGCGCAACATCACCGTGAACGCTATCGCCCCCGGGTTCATTCAGACGGAGATGACCGGCAACCTGAACAAGGCGCAACAACAGTGGTTGCTCGATCGCATCCCGGCAAACCGTCTGGGCACCGTCGAGGAAGTGGCCTCTCTGGTCATCTACCTTGCCTCGGACGCCGCCGCTTACATCACCGGTCAGGTCCTGCAAATGGACGGCGGACTGGCGATGGCTTAGGTGTTGAGTGAGTACCGTGGGTCAACGCAGGCGCGCGCGCATAGCGGCTTTCCAGGCGCTCTTTGAGGGCGATAGCTCTGGCCACGACCCCGTGGAGGTCTTGGAACGATTGCTGACGGAGCGTTCACTCAATGAGGAGGGCAAGGCCTTCGCGTTCGAGCTTGTCAGGGGGGTATGGCGTGAGCGAGAAGGGCTGGACAGGACCATCGGCTCGGTGGCGCCCAACTGGCCCGTGGAGCAGCTGGCGGCGGTTGATCGGAACATCCTCCGCGTGGCCCTTTACGAGCTCTATGAACTCAAGACGCCGATGAAGGCCGCGATCAACGAGGCGGTGGAGCTGGCTAAGACCTACGGCAGCGACAATTCTTTCCGGTTCGTGAACGGCGTGCTGGGGGCTGTGGCCACCCAGATTCAAACGACATCGGTAGCCGCCCCGTAGCGGCGATTCTGAAGGAGGCAGGATGGCAACTGTGCTCGAGCGACTGCAAAAGATCGTCGTGGAACAACTCGGTGTTGAGCCGTCCCAGGTCGTCCCGAGCGCCTCATTCGTCGAGGACCTCAACGCGGACTCGCTTGACCTCGTAGAGCTCATCATGGCTATTGAGGAGGAGTTCTCGGACGGCGAGCAGAAGCTTGAGATCCCTGACGAAGACGCCGAGAAGATCGTCACGATCCAGGATGCGATCGAGTACCTGCGTGAAAAGGGCATCGAAGACTAAGCTAGCAGCGCAGGACTGAGGACCCGTACGGACCCATGAACTTCTTTGGCCTGGGCCCCATCGAGGTGCTTATCATCCTGATCGTAGCGCTGCTGGTGGTCGGCCCGGAGAAGCTGCCCGAGCTGGGGGCGATGGTCGGCCGCTTTATCCTCGATTTCCGGAGGGTCTCCGACGAGGTGAAGGGCGCGTTCAATGAGGCCCTCGTGGAGCCGCGTCCGACCTGGAACGGCGCCAGCGCGGGCGGACCGGCCTCGTCCCAGGTCTATGCCCCGTTGCCCGCCGCTGCAGCCGAAGCGTCTGGAGAAGCAGACGAACCGGCGGCACCCTCGGCCATGGGGGAGGAAGACGCCGCTTCAGGCGCGGTCATGCCGGCAGAGCGGTCTGAGGACACCGCGCAGCCTCAGTAGCGCCCGGCCGCGGCGCATCACGTAATCCCCTCATGCGAGCCCGTCTGCAAGGCGCCCTGAACCGCACGCTCGAACGCCGGCGCGCGGAGACCGCCAGCGAGATGACTATCCTGGAGCATCTCCAGGAACTGCGCCGGCGGATAATGATTTCGCTTTTGGGCCTGCTCGTGGCAACGACCGCCAGCTTCTTTTTTGCCGAGCGATTCATTCGTTGGCTAGAGGAACCCGCCCGGGCCGCTGGCATCGAATTCATCGCCACTGACGTAACCGAAGTATTCTCGACGGTCATCAAAGTCGCGCTTATTGGAGGGGTGGCGATCGCCTCGCCGGTGGTCCTGTCGCAAATCATCCTCTTTGTAGCGCCGGGTCTGACGGCCCGCGAACGCCGCGTGTTGTACCTGGTGTTGCCCCTTGCGATCCTGTTCTTCTTCTTGGGCACGCTGTTTGCCTATTGGGTGGTCCTGCCCAGGGCATTCGATTTCTTCTTTGGCTTTGGCAGCGACCTAGCGGCATTGATGCCGCGGATCAGCACCTATCTGGGCTTTGTGACGACGCTGTCGCTATGGATGGGACTCGTCTTCGAGACGCCGCTGATCATGGGTATCCTCTCGTGGCTCGATATCGTCAGGGCCGCAACATTCGCCCGGTACCGGCGTTTCGCCATAGTTGGCGCGTTCGTCGCCGGTGCGTTCATCACGCCCACCGGCGACCCCGTCAACCTGACGCTGGTCGCCATCCCCATCGTCGTTCTCTATGAGATAGGGGCGCTCGCGGCACGCTTCGTCGGCCGGCGGCCTATGGTGGCGGACTTGGACTGACGGACTGCGTTGACGCTTGCCAACGTAACATGTATTCTTGCGCTATTGTGGGAGTTCTGTCTTGCCCGCGAGGTCACCCTGGACGAGGCGGCTTGCGTCGCGCCGGAGCGCCCGCGCCAGCTGCCGAGCAGGGGGCAGCTCCCCCATCCACGAGGCGCTGCTAGGCGGTACAGCATAGAGGCTGGAAGTCACGGCCGCCGCCCTGAAGGGCGGGCCTCAAATCGAAAAGGGACGGTGGGATGTGGCCCGCCGCGTTCTCAGAGCATTGCCATTTGCACGGAACGAGGGTTCTTGAACCAGAACCTATTATGAGCACGCTGGAAGAGATCGCGCTCGAGGTAGCAGAGTGCCAGCGCTGCCCGCTGGGCAAGCTGCGCACGCGGGCCGTCCCTGGAGAGGGCCCGCCCAACGCCGAGGTACTGTTCATCGGTGAGGCGCCGGGATGGCATGAAGACCAGCAGGGCCGCCCCTTCGTTGGGCCGGCCGGCCAACTGCTCGATCAGTTGCTGGCCCTGGCCGGGCTTCGTCGCTCCGAGGTATTCATCACGAACATCATCAAGAGTCGGCCTCCCAACAACCGCGACCCGCTGCCGGCTGAGGTCGAAGCCTGCCGCCCCTGGCTGGATGCGCAGCTCGCCGCGCTGAACCCACGCGTGGTGGTCACGCTTGGACGCTACTCTGCCGCCCGCTACTTCCCGCGGGAGCCGATGAGCCGCATTCACGGTCAGAGCTACCAGCGGGAGGGCATGATCGTCGTGCCCATGTACCATCCGGCGGCGGCGCTCCACCAGGGCAGCCTCCGCGCTACCATCGAGACCGACTTCCGCAAGCTCCCGGCGGCCCTCGCGCAAGCTCGCGCTCTGCCGCGTTCGGCCGAGGCGCCGGAGGAGCGGCCGCAGCAATTGAGCCTGTTCTAGGACTGCATGGCACAATCCACCTTACGAGTAATCCCCCTCGGCGGCCTCGGCGAGATCGGTCGTAATATGCTGATCCTGGAGTGGGACGGCGATTGTCTTGCCGTGGACGCCGGCGTGATGTTCCCTGAAGAGGAGATGCTGGGCGTCGACCTAGTGATCCCGGACATTACGTACTTGCTTGAGCGGAAGCGCAGCCTGCGTGGCATCGTTATCACGCACGGTCATGAGGACCACATAGGGGCCCTGCCCTACCTGCTCCCTCAACTGGAATGCCCGGTCTATGCCACGCCTCTGGCACACGCGCTCATCGAAGTGAAACTCCAGGAGCATGGTATAAAGCGACAAGCGCTTTTGCACCGCGTGCAGATCGGAGACCGGGTGCAGCTCGGCCCCTTCGAGGTGGAGTGGTTCCGGGTGACGCACAGCATCCCGGACGCGGCCGGACTCGGCATCCGCACGCCGCTGGGGCTGGTGGTCCATACCGGCGACTTCAAGATCGATCATACACCGGTCGATGGCAAAGCCATGGACCTGAACCGCATCGCGCAGCTAGGCCAAGAGGGCGTGGTCCTCCTCTGTTCCGATTCGACGTACTCGGAGCGGGCCGGGTACACGCCCTCGGAACAGGTGGTGGCGGACAACATTGACCGCATCATCGGCGAGGCGGAGGGCCGCGTCATCGTCGCCTCGTTCGCCTCGCTCATCTCGCGGATCCAGATCGTCCTGGATGCCGCAGCCAAGTATGGGCGGCGCGTCTTTGTCTTCGGGCGCAGCATGGTGGACAACGTGGAGATGGCGGTGAAGATGGGCTACCTGCGGCTGGAGCCCGGCATCCTCGGCAGTGTGGAGGAGTTGCGCAGGGCGCCGCCGGCGCAGACCATCATCATGGCGACGGGCTCACAGGGGGAGCCCACGTCGGCCCTGGCACGCATCGCCAGCAACGACCACCGCACGATCCGCATCATGCGGGGCGACACCGTCATCGTTTCGGCCAGCCCCATCCCGGGGAATGACCGTCTCGTCGCCCACACGCTCGACAATCTGTTCCAGCAGGGGGCCCGCGTCTTCTATAGTCGGGTGGCCGAGGTGCATGTGCCAGGCCACGGCGGCCAAGAGGAAATGAAGCTGATCATGGCCCTCACGCGGCCCCGGTACTTCGTTCCCGTCCACGGCGAGTACCGTCATCTGGTCCACCATGCGGGGCTCGCTCAGAGCATGGGCCTGCCGCCGGAGCGGACGTTCGTCCTCCGTGATGGGGACGTCTTGGAGCTATCCGAGGAGAGCGGCCGGGTCGTTGAGAACATCCCTGCCTCATACGTCTATGTCGATGGCTTCGGGGGCATCGGCGACGAGGTGTTACGGGACCGGCAGCACCTGTCGCGCGATGGGGTCCTCGTCGTCATTATCCCGTTCGACAAGATGAGTGGCCGGTTGGTGGCGCCGTTGGATATGCTGTCTCGGGGATTTGTCGAAGCGAACGCGGCAGGCCTGATCGATGAGGCGAAGGCCATCGTCGCCAAGTCATTGGACAGCGGGGCCCATCCGGTGGAGATAAACGTGATGCAGAGTAACGTGCGGCAGGTGCTGGGGCGCTTCCTGTGGGAGCGTACGCGCCGCCGCCCGATGATCCTGCCCGTCGTCGTCGAGCTTTAGCATGGCGTCTCGGGCTCGTTCGCGCGCTCGGCGGCCCACCAGAAGGAGCGGAGGGCCGAGCGTCCGCTGGCAGAGATGGGCGCTCTGGCTGAGCCTGGCCCCGTTGATCGCGGTAGGGATCGCGCTGGCGGTTTGGGGACTGTGGACCGCCCTTGGTCTGGCGGTCCTTCTGGTGCCCGGGGTTGCCGCTACCGTGTACCTCGCGAGGCTGCGGTTCACTCAGGCCGTGGTGGGGCGCTGGCGGATCATCGCGACCTCGCTCATCTGGGGTGGGGTCGCGCTCATCGGTCTGACGGTGCTGCCGTCCACGGTGTTCGGCCTTGTCTTGCCGGAGCAGCCGGGCGGCCGTCTAGGTGAGATGCTCGCCGGCCGCATGCCGCTGGTGCGCATGTCGCTGCTCGTTGTCCTCGGCGTCGTGCTGCTGGCGCCGGCGCGAACGGCGGCGCTGGTTGCGCAGGCGGGACGGTACGTCTGGGAGGGGATACGAGCCACTGTGAAGTGGGTGGCCCGGTCGTGGCGTCGCGCTTCGATGCCACGTCGGAGCGTTCGCCCGACTGGGTCCGTCTTGCAGACGGCAAGCGGCGCGTCTGCGCTCATAGTCGATGTCCTGCCTGAGCGCGAGGACCAAGCGGCGTTGGTCGCGTCGGACCGGGTGATTGTGGCCTCGACCGGTGAGGAGCTTGACCCGCTACCTGTGGCGCCGGCCGGGCGCTGGGAGCTGCCTTCGATTGAACTCTTGGAGCGAGGCGCTGTTGTCGAGGTGGGGCCGGTAGATCTGAACGAGCGGGCGCGTCTCATCGAGGAGGCCCTGCGCTCCTACAACGTTGATGCCAAGGTGGTTCAAATCAACCCTGGGCCCGTGGTCACGCAGTTCGGAGTGGAGCCGGGGTGGGACGTGCGGACACGCGACGTACGCGAGCGCGACGTGGATGGGCGGCTGAAGGTTGACCGCGACGGGAATCCCGTCATGCGCCGGGAGGTCACCTCCCGAATACGTGTGAAGGTCGAGCGAATCACCTCGTTGGCCAACGACCTCTCTCTTGCCCTCGCAGCGCCGAGCATCCGCATCGAAGCGCCCGTGCCAGGCAAGCCGGTTGTCGGCATCGAGGTGCCGAACGCGTCTGCTTCCGTGGTGGGGGTGAGGGATGTCATCGAGAGCAGCGCTTTCCAGAAGCTGCGGGCGCGGAGCAAGCTGACGCTGGCCCTTGGCAAGGGCGCCGCCGGCGAGGCGATTGCCGCGGACCTGCCGCGTATGCCGCATCTGCTTATCGCGGGCGCTACGGGTAGCGGCAAGAGCGTCTGCATCAACGCTATCATCACCAGCATTCTTATGCATGCCACGCCGGACGAGGTGCGCTTCTTGATGGTGGACCCGAAGCGCGTCGAGCTGACGGCGTTCGACGCGATTCCCCACCTCCTCGCGCCTGTGGTCGTCGACACCGAGCGGGCGCGCGCAGCGCTGCGCTGGGCGTCGCAAGAGATGGACCGGCGTTACCGGCGGTTCGCGGCGGTTGGGGCGCGCAACCTGGACGGCTACAACCGCAACCAGGCCAACCTGCCGCTACCCTACATCATCATCATCATCGATGAGCTGGCGGACCTCATGATGACTGCCCCGGACGAGGTGGAACGGACCCTCTGCCGGCTCGCACAACTGGCCCGCGCCACGGGCATCCACCTGGTTGTTGCCACGCAGCGGCCCTCGGTTGATGTGGTGACGGGCCTCATCAAGGCGAACTTCCCGACGCGCATCTCCTTCGCCGTCACCTCCCAGGTGGACTCGCGGACGATCCTGGACACCGTGGGCGCGGAGAAGCTGCTGGGCCGCGGTGACATGCTGTACCTGCCGACCGATGCCGCTCGCCCGAAGCGACTGCAGGGCTGCTACGTGGCGGACGGCGAGATCACGCGCCTCGTCGCCTATTGGACGGATCCGCGCTGGCAGGACATGCATCCACAGACCTACGGCGACGCCCGTGAGGAGCTGGAGGCCCTGATCGGCTGGGAAGGGGACGACGAAGACCCGCTGCTGCAGCGGGCCAGGCAACTCGCCGAGGAGCAGCAGTCGGTCTCCGCCTCGCTTCTGCAGCGCAAGCTGCGCATCGGCTATCCACGTGCCGCTCGGTTGCTGGACCTCTTGGCCGACGAAGGGCTCGTGGGCCACGGCGACGTCGGGCGCTCGCGCTCGGTGCTGTCGCGTGATCGTGGTCACGGCGACGGCGATTGGGTAGACTAATGGGCATAAGGAGGACGCCATGATGAAGAACCTGACCGAGCTGCTGACGACGTTCATCGGCCCTCGGCGAGAGCCGGATAGCACCACACCGCTGACTACCTGCAACCGCTGCCAGCAGTCGCTGGCCGGGGCCGAGTCCTATCAGCGCTTCCGGGTCTGCCCCAACTGCGGCCGCCATTTCGCCATCTCCGCCCGCGAGCGCATTACCATGCTCGTAGACGCGGCATCGTTCCGCGAGACCAACCGCTTCCTTGCTTCGGTGGACCCGCTGTCCTTCAGCGACCGGACCGGCCCGTACGCGGACAAGGTCAGCGAGGCGCAACGTAAGACGGGCCTGGCAGATGCCGTGGTGACGGGCGTCGCGCGCATCGGCGGTCAGCGGGTCGTGGTCGGCGCGCTTGACTTCGATTTCATGGGCGGCAGCATGGGCAGCGTGGTTGGGGAGAAAGTGGCGCTGGGCTTCGAGCTGGCGACGCGGCGAAGGCTGCCCATCGTGATGGTGGCCACCAGCGGCGGCGCACGCATGCAGGAGGGGATGCTCTCGCTTGTGCAGATGGCCAAGACCGCTGCCGCGGTGCAACGCCACCACCAATCCGGCCTCCCGTACATAGCCATCCTCGCTCACCCCACCACCGGCGGCGTATTCGCCTCTTTTGGGAGCCTGAGTGACATCGCCATCGCCGAGCCGGAGGCGTTGATCGGGTTCGCCGGTCCGCGTGTGGTCGAGCAGACCATCGGCAAGCCGCTGCCTCCAGGGTCGCACACCGCCGAGTTTCAGTTGGATCGCGGGCTGATCGACATGGTCCTGCCGCGCTCACAACACCGCGAGGTGTTGGCCACCTTGCTGGTCCTGTTTGGCAGGCCGCGCATGGAGCCGACGCAGATCACGGTCGTGCCCGAGGCCCCAAACGTCAAAGTCGGAGCGTGGGAGACGGTGCAGTTGGCCCGTCACCCACAACGTCCCACCACGCTGGACTACGTCCATCGCATCCTCGGCACATTCGTTGAGATACGCGGCGACCGCACCTTCGCCGACGACCCCGCGGTCATCGCAGGCCTCGGCGACCTCGATGGGCAGACCATCGTCGTCGTGGGGCAGGAGCGGGGCCACGATGCGGAGAGCCATCACCAGGGGCGCTCGTACCCCGAGGGCTACCGGAAGGCGCAGCGCGCCATGCAGCTCGCTGCCAAGTTCCGCTTGCCGCTGCTCACCTTAGTGGACACGCCGGGCGCCTGGCCCGGATACGAATCAGAGGAGCGCGGGCTCGCCCGCACCATCGCCCAGAGCCTCGCGCTCATGTCCGACCTGCCCGTGCCCATCGTCAGCGCCATCATCGGCGAGGGAGGCAGCGGTGGCGCCCTCGCCCTGGGCGTCGCCGACCGGATCCTGATGCTGGAGAACGCGGTCTACTCGGTCATCGCGCCGGAGGGCGCGGCGTCCATCCTCTACCGTGACGCCAGCCTCGCGGAGGAGCTTGCCCCTTCCTTGAAGCTGACGGCCGACGACTGCCTGAACCTGGGCGTGATCGACTCGATAGTCGCCGAGCCCGCGGGCGGCGCCCACGCCGACCTTGAGCGAGCGGCCGGTCTTCTACGGACTGCGGTCATCCACGCCTTCGGTGAGCTGCACGGCCTCTCACCGCGCAAGCTGACGCGGGCCCGCTACGAGAAGTTCCGCCGCATGGGCGAGTACGGTACGTACTACACCCTGGCCCTGCAGCGGGAGGTGGCGCACCTTCAGGAGACGCTGGGCCGGCGGCTCAGCGGGCTGCGGGCGCGGTTGCCGCGACGGCGGCGGGAAGCGGTGGTGGCGCCGTAGCTAGGGGAGGTCTGGCATAGGCAGTAGGAACCACCGCGGACCAGTCACGTAGGCGAACATGCCGCCATCGGGCGACCAGGCGGCGCGATGGACAAAGACGCCCTCCGGTGGGACCATCTCGCGCAACAGTGATCCCTCGCTCGAATAGAGACGCAGCCGATTGCCGGTGACGAGCAGGCGCGCACCATCGGGCGAAATGACAGCGGATGCCTCGTACTCCAGCCCGTCTGTAAGCAGTTGGAGCTCCCCAGACCACACATCAAGTAGCTTGACCCGGTACGCGTCAGGCCCACAGTACCAACAAGCGGGGTACACGAGAAGAACGCGACCGCTCGATAGCCACTTCAAAAACGCTGTGAGGCTCTGCGCGCAGTCAGAGAGCTGTCGTAGCTCTTTGGTGCGCAGATTGTACAGATAGGCAGGTCTGGGGCAGGACGGATCGCCAAGGGGTGGAAGTATGGGGTCCTCATTGAACAGAACGTATTGTCCATCGGGAGAGAGCGTGGAGTGCAGGATGCGCTCCGCTGCGATAGGCAGGGTTTCCACCCCCCAAGTGTCCACAGAGACGATCTGGCCCGACAGGAGCAGGTAGCGCCCGTCGTCGCTCCAGCGCGGCGCCGGCCAAAGGCCCCGGACATTCGAAGCGATCAGTCGGCTTGCGCCCGCATTGCGGTCAAAGACGAAGACACTGTCGTCCGCCATATGGACAAGCCAGGCGCCATTCGGAGACCAGTCAGCCGGCCGGTGTCCTGTCGGAGCGACGATTGTCGTGCTCCCGCCGGAGCGTGGCACAAGGTGGAGAGGCCCCTGCAGCCTCCCGTCGGCTTCCTCCATAACCAGCAGACCGCTGCCATCAGGTGTCCAACTGAACGGATAAACAGCCGAGCCAAGGCCGTCTAACTCAAGAGCACGGTCGCCATCAAGCACGTAGACCGGCGATCTAGTCCCGGAGAGGCGGATGAATTGAAAAGCGATTTGGGAGCCAGCTGACGAGAATCGAGGAAGGATTTGCCGGCCCTCCAGCACGAAGTCCTTTCGCAAGACACCTGCCGGCGTAATTATGAAGCGCATGAGGCCGGTCGTGGCGGGACCGGGCAGTGGCTCTGTCGGCAGGTATCCAATCGCAGGAGACGAGAAGGTCGTCCATATGGTGCCTGGCGTCCATCGTAGGCGCGTAATCTGTCTTCGTGTTTGGAGGAGCAACTCCGAGTCTCCGTCGCCCCGTACAAGATAGAGGCGCCATTCCGCGATGGTACCATTCGGTGTTCGCGAAGGAGTTTCCCGCGGGGGTGTCACAAAGAGATCTTGCTCGGCGAGAACGAAACGGACCTCTGGTCCGCGGGCTGCCGCGATGACGGGTTGCATGGCCAAGTCGGGAGCGCCTTGGTCTGCGGCGCGCCCCGACCTGTCCCGGTTATCGGCGAGGACGACCGCGAACAGGAGCGCGAGCACTGCAGCAAGCGGCCAGAGAGCCTTCGCTCCTCGGTTCGGGAGTCGTGCCATGGCGTGTACTTAGAGCATAGTGCGACCTTGCGCAACTTGGTCGTTTATCTCGCGCTATGGCGACAGCACGCCCGACACTGTCGTCGGCGCGAAGCCGCGGGCTCGCAGGCGGGCCAGCTCTTGCGGCAGGATGGACGCCGTCTGCGGGCTCGTGCAGTGCTGCACGGTGACGATGCCGTTGCCCAGGGTGTCGACGGCGTGGAGGAGGCGCTCCAGCACCTCGTCGCCGCTGATCGGC
>Ga0209751_10002112_pt1 | contig 20101 bp, 16 predicted proteins | sample RifCSP13_1_FD_184019 | JGI IMG/M metagenome (GOLD analysis project Ga0209751, IMG submission 184019) | Soil microbial communities from Rifle, Colorado - Rifle CSP2_sed 13_1 (SPAdes) (version 2) | ecosystem: Environmental > Terrestrial > Deep subsurface > Rock core/Sediment | place: Rifle... | reverse complement strand
CGAAACGAAGAATTCCGCCTGGCAGCCGCGGAAGAAGTTCGGCTGAGATCCGAAAAGGAGGCTGAACGGTTGGCGGAAGCAGCGCGCCTTCGTTTGGAAGAGGCGGATGGGCGTCTGCGTGAGGAAGAAGCCCGCCTAGCCGGCGCGGAAGAAGCTCGTCTAGCGGCTGAAGAAGAAGCCCAGCGTTTAGCAGAAACTGCAAGACTCAGATGGGACGAGGCGGAAGCGCGTTTACGAGAGGAAGAAGCGCGTCTGGCTGCGGCCGAAGAAGCTCGTCTGAAAGCGGAAGAAGAAGCACAACGTTTGGCGGAAACCACACGTCTTCGTTCGGAAGAGGCCGAAGCGCGTTTACGAGAGGAAGAGGCCCGATTAGCGGCGGCTGAAGAAGCTCGTCAGAGAGTGGAAGAGGAGGCACAACGTCTGGCTGAGGCCGCGCGCCTTCGTTCGGAAGAAGCCGAAGCGTGCTTGCGAGAGGAAGAGGCCCGTCTGGCAGTCGCGGAAGAAGCCCGTATTAAGGCGCTAGAAGAAGCTCAGCGGTTGGGTGAAGCAGCGCGCCTACGTTCAGAAGAGGCCGAAGCGCTTTTGCGGGAGGAAGAGGCTCGCCTCGCATCGGCGGAAGAAGTTCGCGTTAAAGCGGTAGCCGAGGCTCAGCGTTTGGGCGAGTTGGCCCGCCGTCGTGTGGAGGAAGCAGAAGCCCACCTGCGTGAAGAACAGGCACGTCTCGAAGCCGCTGAAGAAACACGTTTGAGGGTGGAAGAAGAGGCGCAACGACTAGCTGCTACAGCTCAGCGTCTTTCGGAGGAAGCGGAAGCGCGCTTGCGGGAAGAAGAAGCCAGACTTCAAGCCGCCGAAGAAGCGCGCCAGAAAGCCGAAGAGGAAGCCGAACGCGTGGCTGCCACTGCTCGCTTACGAATTGAGGAGGGGAATCGCCTTCGCGCCGAAGCGCAGGCGCAGTTGAAAGAGGAGGAGGCGCGCCTGAAGCTTGCCGAGCAAGAGCGGTTGAGGGCGGAAGAGGAGACTCATCGCCTGGCCGAAGAGGCTCGCGTCCGAGCGGAAGAAGAAGGGTTGCTCCGCGCCGAGGCTGAAGCCCGGTTGAGAGAGGAGCAGGCCCGGATCAAGGAAGAGGAACAGGCGCGTCTAAAAGCCGAGGAAGAAGCAAATCGCCTGGCCCATGATGCTTGGCTTCGCGCCGAAGAACAGGCCCAGCGTCGCGCAGATGCTGAAGCGAGAATGCGAGATGAACAAGCTCGTCTCCGGGCGGAGGAGGAGGCACTCCTTAGAGCTGAGGAAGCGCTACGTTTAGCTGAAGAGGCGCGCGTTCGGGCGGAAGATGAGGCGCGGCGAATAGGCGATGAGGAAGCGCAAATTCGACTTTCTCAAGAAATTGACGCTTTCGAAATCGTGAAGACTGAAGAAACGTTAGCCTCAGCCGTTAATGAAGAAATATCCTGGGTCGAGGTCGAAGTTAATCAGTCAGCCACAGAGACGATAGTTGTCGAAGACAGCATTTCTGAGCCTGTCGTCGTACCCACTGGCGAGCTTTCTGGGCAGCCAAGCGAGCCTGTCAAGACACTCGATGTGAAACAGGCCGAGAAGGGTATCGCCCAGGCAGAAGATGACTCGGGCATTCCGGCCGAACTGCTGCGCAAACTGAGTAGCGAAGAACCGCATGAACGGGCCGGTGCCCTTAGTGATATCGCCCAGATCGGTGGCGAGGATGCGTTTCCTTGCATCAGCCGGACCTTCGACGATCCGTCTATCGATGTTAGAAATGCGGCGGCTCGTGCCTTATACAGTCTCCAGGTGGATCGCGCCGCATCATTTACGCGCGCGCTCCGCGAAGGTTCACCGGAGCGGCGGCGACGAATCGGGGCCGCCCTCGCCGGGTCGGGTTTGGCTAGCGATGCAATCAGTAATCTCACTGGTGAGAGCCGCGAAAAGACATACGATGCATTTTCGCTGCTGTTCCTGATGGCCAAGGCAGGCGAAGTGCATCCTCTCATGCGTGCGGTGGAAGAGCATCCCAATATCGAGGTTCGCTTAGCTGTAGTAAAGCTCCTTGCCTTGAGTGGTCAGGCTGATATTGTTCCGGCTTTTCGCCGGCTGGCAGTGCGGGGTTCGTTGCCTTCAGAGGTTCGCTCAGCGGTAATGGAAGCGATATATCAGATCAGCAGCCAGGCACGCGAGACCACCCCGTCAGCGGCGTGAGTAAGACAGTAAATAGTGAATTGTAAATCGTAAATAGTAGGAGCGGTACCACACCGGAATTCGCCACCGGTGCCGTTCACTATTTACGATTTACTATTTACTATTCACTAAGGCATGCCTTTTAGAATCCACTCTGAATATCGCCCGAAGGGTGATCAGCCGCAGGCGATCGATAGCTTAGTCAGAGGACTGCGCGATGGTTTGAAAGATCAGGTACTACTGGGAATAACCGGCAGCGGCAAGACTTTTACCGTTGCCAGTGTGATCGAACGGACGCAGCGGCCTACCCTGGTGCTCGCTCACAACAAGACCCTGGCGGCCCAATTGTTTCAGGAGTTTAGATCGCTGTTTCCGGAAAACGCCGTCGAATATTTCGTCTCTTATTACGATTACTATCAACCCGAAGCTTATGTCCCGGCGGCGGATGTCTACATCGAGAAGGAGGCAATAATCAATGAAGAAATTGACCGGCTGCGCATGTCGGCGACTCGAGCCTTGTTCGAACGCAACGATGTAATTGTCGTAGCGAGTGTGTCCTGCATTTATGGCCTTGGTGATCCGGATGCCTATTACGGGATGCTGCTTTTCCTCGAGCCCGGCGGGCGTCTCACGCGCGACTCGCTTCTGAAAAAATTGGTGGAACTGCAATATGAACGTTTGGATGTCAATTTTCAGCGAGGTACCTTTCGTGTTCGCGGTGATGTTGTTGAGGTCTTTCCCAGCTATCAGGATCAAGCTTATCGCATTGAGCTTTGGGGCGACGAAATCGATTCTATCTCCACAATCGATCCGCTCCTCGGCGAAGTGGTCAAGAAACATACTTCGCGCGTGCCAATCTACCCAAAGAGCCACTATGTGATGTCGCGACCCACAATTAAGCGGGCCTTGAAATCGATTCGCGAAGAGCTGGAGTGGTGGGAGCCCAAGTTGATTACCGAGGGAAAGCTGCTCGAAGCGCAACGCTTGCACCAGCGGACCATGTTTGATCTCGAACTGATTAAAGAAATGGGTTTTTGCCGTGGTATTGAAAACTATTCTCGCCATCTTACGGGCAAAAAACCTGGGCAGCCGCCGCCCACGCTGCTGGATTATCTGCCGCGGGATACGATGATGGTTATTGATGAGTCGCATCAAACAATACCGCAGGTGCGAGGAATGTTTGAAGGGGACCAGTCTCGTAAGCGAACCCTAGTTGAGTATGGTTTTCGTCTACCATCGGCACTCGACAATCGACCTCTGAACTTTGAAGAGTTTGAATCGCGGATCGGCCAGACGATCTATGTGTCTGCCACACCTGGTCCATACGAGCTGACCAAGACGGGTGGCGAAGTTGTAGAACAGATAATCAGACCGACAGGTTTAATGGATCCCGAGGTTGAGATCCATCCCGTAAAAGGTCAGATAGATCATTTGCTGGAGGAGTGCCGCCAGCGCGCTGAACGAAAAGAGCGGGTACTTGTCACAACCCTGACAAAGCGAATGGCGGAAGATTTGACGGAATACTTTACAGAAGTAGGAGTCCGAGTTCGTTATTTGCATTCGGACATCGAAACGCTGGAGCGCATCAAGATTCTGCGCGACCTGCGTCGCGGTGAGTTTGACGTGCTCGTTGGCATTAATCTGCTTCGGGAAGGGCTCGACCTGCCGGAAGTATCTCTGGTAGCGATTCTAGACGCGGACAAGGAAGGTTTTCTTCGTTCGGAGTCGTCTCTGATCCAGACCATTGGTCGAGCCGCGCGCAACGCCCGGGGCAAAGCCATTCTTTACGCGGATCGCATGACAGACTCAATGAAGCGTGCCGTTGAGGAAACACATCGGCGCCGCGCAGTACAGGAGGTTTACAACCGGGAGCAGGGAATCACACCGCAGACCATCGTCAAGCCAATTGAAGCGACTCTCATTAGTGCCGCGGAGGCCGATTATTTCAAGGCGCCAATGGAGCTGGAAGAGATTGAGGAGTATTCCGCAGCAAACATCGAAGCCACCATCAGCCGGCTGGATGCTGAAATGCGCGCCGCCGCAAAACGATTCGAATTTGAGAAGGCGGCTGAACTGCGCGATCGTTTGAAGATCTTGCGCGAACGCGAATTACAGCTAACATGAGTAGACAAATAGTGTTTTCCTAAGGCAAACCCCGTCACTCCTTCGCGCTATGCTGAGCAAAGTAAACCCAGATGAGATCCGATCCTTTCTGGCCGATACCAGCAACCTGTCTGGCGGACACGCTGAACGCGTTGTGTTTCCGGAAACAGGTGAGGATACTGCCGAAATTCTTGCTCAAGCTACGCGAACTGCCGCACCGGTCACCGTCTCAGGAGCCGGCACCGGCACGGTTGGAGGTCGCGTTCCTTTCGGTGGCATCGTGCTAGCCACCGACAAACTGAATCACCTCAAGAGCATTACCTCTCACAATGGGGTAGCGCAGGCGGTTGCAGAAGCTGGCGTGTTGCTCGGCGATCTACAGCGAGCGGTGGAAGCCAGGAGACTGCTTTATCCCCCCGATCCTACCGAGCGCCAGTGCTTCCTGGGTGGTACAGTAGCAACCAACGCCTCTGGCGCGCGCACTTTTAAGTATGGACCAACGCGAAACTACGTGCACCGACTTCTGCTTGCTTTGCCCGAAGGGGAGCTCCTCAACCTGAGCCGCGGGGAGGTTCTGGCCGATCATAATGGAAAGTTATGTATCCCCATGCCTTCCGGAAGAAAAATCGACATTCAGTTGCCCTCTTACCAAATGCCTCAAACCCGGAAGAATGCGGCCGGCTATTTTGTAAAGCCTGACATGGACGCGCTGGATCTGTTTATCGGTAGTGAAGGCACGCTTGGAGTTATCGTGGAAGTAGAGGTTAAGCTGCTGGCAAAACCGGAAGCGCTCTTTTCAGGAGTAGTATTCTTCAACTTAGAGACAGATCTATTGACATTTGTTGCGGACGCTCGCACGCGATCATTCGCCTCTCGCGCAAAAGCTCAAAACGGGAAAGGATCTTCAGGGCCCGGGATTGACGCTCGGGCGCTTGAGTATTTCGATGTTGAATCGCTCAGATTCTTGCGTGAGAAGTATGAGAAGATTCCTGTGGACGCAGTAGGAGCAATCTTTTTCGAGCAGGAAACCAATGAGGCCACCGAAGATCTACTCTTGCACGAGTGGCAGTCACTACTCGAGTCTCATCATGCGTCAGTCAATGAATCCTGGTTTGCCACGGATGAGGTCGACCAGGCCAGGTTGCGAGAGTTTCGTCATCAATTGCCTGTACTGATGAATGAATGGTTTTCCCGGTACCAGCAGCGGAAAGTTTCCACCGATATGGCGGTCGGGGATGCAGAGTTTCCGACACTGCTGCGCTCGTATCAGCAGTCGCTTCGCTCAACCGATTTACGTTACACGATATTCGGGCATATTGGTGATAACCATGTCCATCTAAACATATTGCCGCGCAACGATAGTGAGGCGGTGAAAGCACGCGACCTTTATCTTGCATTCGTGCGGCAGGCGATCGCGGCGGGCGGTACGATTTCCGCCGAGCACGGTATAGGCAAGCTCAAGCGCCCGTATCTGGCGATGCTCTATGGCGAGAAGCACCTCCGCGAGATGGCAGCCCTCAAGCGCGCTTTTGACCCGGCAGGCATACTGGGCCGCGGGAACATATTTTCTGAGGAGTTTCTGGCCTAGTCAGTGGTCCGTAGCCCGTGCTCAGTGGTACGCGGGGTCAGTTTGAGCGAGGCTGATTTATCATGTCTCATTTGACATTTTCCATTTGCCACTATTTGCGACAGTCGACTCTCAATTTCTAGTGTGGCTCTACTACGGGTGAAGCCTTAACGTGTGATGCAAATGAAAAATGCCAAGTGTCAAATGAGATATGATAGATGGCTCGCGGCAAAACGGGCCACGGACGACTGACAACTGACCACTATCTAAGCCACCAATGTTCCGTTTCACCACAGCCGGGGAATCTCATGGTCGCGCCCTGGTGGCGATTGTGGAAGGACTACCGGCCGGTATGCCCGTAGCTATCGACCAAATCAATCGTGAGTTAGAGCGCCGCCAGTGGGGCTACGGCCGGGGCGGGCGCATGAAGATTGAGCACGACCACGTAGAGATCCTTAGTGGGGTCAGGCATGGTCTCACGCTTGGTTCACCGCTTGCTTTGATGATTGAAAACAAGGATTGGTCCAACTGGACTGATGTGATGGCCGTGGAACCGCAAGAGGTCGCAGCCGGCAGATCGCGCCGTTTGAGCCGTCCGCGCCCGGGACACGCTGATTTGGCAGGGGGGCAGAAATATGCTGCTCGCGATCTCCGCAATGTGCTTGAACGCGCCTCGGCGCGGGAAACGGCTGCCCGAGTCGCCTGTGGAGCGTTGGCAAAACAGCTGCTTGGCAGTTTTGGTGCTTCAATTCGTAGTCATGTAATTCAACTCGGTGGAATCCCGGACAAGCCTCTGGAATTGAGCTGGCCAGACGTTGTGGCAATTTCAGAAGAAGCGCCGCTACGGTGTGCTGATAGCGAAGCGCAAAAGAAGATGGTTGAGTTGATAGACTCCAAGCGCGAAGCCGGTGACACATTAGGTGGGATCTTTGAAGTGGTGGCACATGGGGTTATACCTGGACTGGGCTCGCATACAGCGTGGGATCTCAAACTCGATGGCCGTCTAGCTGCCGCGGTAATGTCCATCCCGGCTGTGAAAGCGGTTTCTATCGGCGCTGGAGTTGAAGCAAGCAGTTTGCCTGGCTCGGAAGTACATGATGAGATTGCCTACAACCTCGAGACGAAACAGTTTGTTCGCCAGACAAACCGGGCCGGTGGACTTGAAGGCGGAATTACGAATGGCGAGGAGATCAGAATTCGTGCTCACCTGAAGCCTCTTTCGACTCTTCGTCGCCCGCTGAGATCAGTGGATATCGATACGAAAGAAGAACAACCTGCCGGATTTGAGCGGTCTGACATCACTGCGGTGCCCGCCGGCGGCGTAATAGGTGAAGCAATGGTTGCGCTTGTTTTAGCGGCAGCTATGCGCGACAAGTTTGGGGGCGATAGCCTTGGCGAGATGAAGCGTAATTTCGAGGGTTACAGAGAGCAGTTGCGAGGCTATTAGATGGCGAGAAATTCAACCAAGGATGCGATTTCAGAAAACTCTTTCAAGCAACTGCTGAGGCAGCGTTTCTGTATTCGCTTAGCACCACACTGGCATGCAAGCAGCGTTCGTCGTAGAATTGACATCGAATCGATGAGTTCTCTTTAGATTGGAAGTCATAAGAATGGCGTTGTTACCTGTAGTAAAGTGGCCGAACCCAGTTCTTGATTCACCCGCTGATCCGGTCACGGAATTTGACGACAAGCTTAAAAAACTTGTTGCCGATATGTTCGAAACAATGTACGCAGCGCCGGGGGTTGGGCTTGCGGCTGTGCAGGTTGGGGTGTCAAAGCGACTGTTTGTAATGGATTGTTCGGGAGGCAAGGATCCCGACCAGCGTGTGGTAATGATTAACCCTGAAGTGCTGCGGATCGAGGGCACGCAGAATGGCGATGAGGGTTGCCTGTCGTTTCCGGGAATTTTTACGCCTGTGGAGCGTGGCCTGCGCGCAGTAGTTCGGACCCATGACATTAACGGGAATCAGTTTGAGTTAGACGGAATGGAGCTCACGGCTCGCTGTATGTTGCACGAAACAGACCATTGCGACGGCATAGTCTTTCTGGACAAGATGAGTCCGATCAAAAGGGAGATTGTGAAACGCAAAATCAAGAAACTTCAGAAAGCCGGTCAGTGGTTCTGACAGAAGCCAGAGATACATGAAACGCAGTTACTCAAGCCTCAAGATCTAAAATTCGCAATCCGCAATCCGAAATTCACAATAGAAATCTGGAGACTCGATATGCCAACAGAATTTCGCAACGAACCGCTCACTGACTTCAGCAAGGAAGAGAATGCGCAGGCTATGCGGGCTGCGCTTAAGAAAGTGGCGAGTGAACTGGGCCGGGAGTATCCACTGGTAATTGGCGGCGAACGTATTACTACTGGGAGCAAACTCGACAGCATCAACCCCTCCAATCGTACACAGGTGGTCGGCAGTTTTCATAAAGCCACGAAGGAACTGGCGGACCGCGCAGTGGAGACGGCAGCGAAGAGATTCGAGAGTTGGAAAAAGTCCGGCGTCCAGGAGCGTACCGATTTGCTGTTTCGCATTGCGGCGCTTTTGCGCGCCCGCAAGCATGAGATGTCGGCCTGGATGGTCTACGAGGTGGGGAAATCATGGGCTGAAGCGGATGGTGATACGGCGGAGGCGATCGATTTCTGTGAGTTTTACGGTCGTGAAATGGTTCGCTACGCCACCGGCCAGCCTCTGACAAAGATTCCCGGCGAAGATAATCGGCTCGAGTACATCCCCCTTGGTGTCGGCGCCGTGATCCCGCCCTGGAACTTTCCGCTGGCTATCATGGCTGGATTGACGCTCGCTTCTTTTGTCACCGGAAACACCGTAATACTAAAACCGTCATCTGATGCTCCAACAATTGCGTACAAGTTTTTCGAGATCCTTGAGCAAGCGGGGCTGCCGGCCGGAGTGCTCAACTTTCTGACTGGATCCGGCGCGGAAGTGGGAGATGTATTGGTAGACCACCCTAAAACACGATACATCGCTTTTACAGGATCCAAAGAGGTTGGGCTGAGGATTAATGAGCGCGCCGCAAAGGTTCACGATGGTCAACTCTGGATCAAACGCGTGCTTGCCGAGATGGGTGGCAAGGATGCCATTATCGTTGCCGACGACGCGAATCTCGACGATGCAGCGACGGGCATAGTGCAGTCGGCGTTCGGTTTTCAGGGCCAAAAGTGCTCCGCGTGCTCGAGGGCAATTATTGATACGCGCGTGTACGATTCGCTGCTCGCAAAAGTCGTTGAGCGTACAGAAAAGATTAGGGTGGGCGATCCAACAGACAGCTCTACAACGATGGCGGCGGTAATCAATGAGAAGGCCTTTAGGACCATTAACGACTATATCGAAAAGGGAAAGGCTGAGGGCGGTCGAGTTTTGACGGGCGGTGGCTCAGACGGCGAAAAGGGCTTTTTCATCGAGCCCACTGTTATTGCGGATGTGAAGCCCGGAGCCACTATTGAACAGCAAGAGATTTTTGGCCCAGTGCTCGCCGCGATCCGGGCTAACGATTTCGAGGACGCTTTGAGGATCGCCAATGACACACAGTATGGTTTAACGGGTGCTGTCTACAGCAGCGACGAAGAGAAGTTGGCCCGTGCCCGAAAGGAATTTCACGTAGGCAATCTGTATTTGAATCGTAAATGCACCGGGGCATTGGTGGGGGTGCATCCGTTTGGTGGTTTCAACATGTCGGGGACCGATTCGAAAGCCGGTGGTCGCGACTACCTTGGACTATTTCTACAGGCGAAAGTTTCAGCAGAGAAAGTAGGCGCAACAACCAAGCGTGTCGAGGTTGGAACGGCCATCTGAGGAGTCTTTTCCCAAGTTTATTTTTGTTTCGGAGCCCGCAATCAGGTGACAGAGCCTTAAACGCAACTGTCACCTGTTGCTATTTTGGAAGCATTCTATGCGCATAGTTTTTATGGGCACACCCGAAGCCGCGGTTCCCTCATTGCGGCGCTTGCTCGCAGCAGGACACGAGATAGTCGCAGTTTGGACCCAGCCCGATAAACCATCAGGCCGCGGCAACAAGATAGCCGTGTCTCCTGTGAAGCAATTCGCCACCTCGCAGGGTTTGGAGGTCCATCAGCCATCCAGAATTAAGACCGACGAAGCAAAGCGTTTGTTTGCCTCGCATGCGGCGGAACTGGCGGTCGTTGTCGCTTATGGTCGAATCCTGCCGGCGGAATTTTTACGGGCGCCGCTCCGCGGTTGTCTGAACGTCCATTTTTCACTGCTACCACTCTATCGCGGAGCAGCCCCCGTAAACTGGGCAATTGTAAACGGCGAAAGAAGCACGGGCGTCACTACCATGTTCATCGAGGAGCAACTCGACGTTGGTCCGATTCTGCTCCAGCAGAAACTGCAAATAAAGGAAGATGAGACAGCGCCCGACCTTTCCGAGCGACTGGCCCTGATCGGGGCGGATCTCTTGATCGCAACGCTTGCCCAGATTAATTCAATAACGCCTCGGCCCCAACGAGAACGAGATGCAACCTTTGCACCAATGCTCAAGCGGGAAGATGGACTGATTAGGTGGACCGACAGCGCCGTGGAGATTGAGCGTTGTGTTAGAGGCTTTCAACCCTGGCCCACCGCGTATACGTTTTATCGTTCGCGGCGGCTGATAGTTTGGCGAGCTAAGCCTGAACCGTCTCCCGAAGATGGAGCCGCAGCAGGGCAAATCGTTGCCGCACATGGCGATGCACTGGTGGTGAAATGCGGCAAAGGCACGGCGCTCAATTTGCTGGAAATACAACCTGAGGCGAAACGCAGGATGTATGTTCGCGATTTTATGAACGGTACGGAGTTGAAGGTTGGCGATCGTTTTGGCGAAATCTAGCGCGGTCTCGCCAGCGCGGCTGGCGGCATTCGAAATCCTGCGGCGCGTCGAAGACACCGGCTCATTCGCGTCAATTCTTCTGGCTGATAGGGCGACGGAACTGAGCGCTCCTGATCGTGCTCTAGCTCACGAGCTGGTGTTGGGTGTGTTGCGCTGGCAATTGTGGCTGGGTCGACTCATAGAGCACTATGCAAACCGAAAACTTTCCAGCGTGGATCCGACAATTCAGACGATCCTGAATCTCGGACTCTATCAACTGCGTCTTCTCTCACGCATCCCCGCGTCAGCGGCAGTTAATGAATCGGTCAATCTGGTACGCCGCGCACGGCTCAGGTCGGCTGAAGGATTTGTCAATGCAGTTTTGCGCCGCGCAAAACGTGAGCCAGATTACGATCCCGTGGCAGAAGTTCTGGATCCGGTTGAGCGTCTGGCGGTGAAAACTTCACACCCTCCGTGGCTCATTCAGCGTTGGACCAAAAATTTCGGCACCGAGGAAACCGAGAGACTTGCTGTAGCAAACAATCAACCAGCTCCGGTCGCTTTTAGGGTGGTGAACGCGAGGTCCAACCGGCTGGAAGTAGTCAACCGACTGCGGGCAGCCGGGGCGAATGTGCAAGCTTCACGCGTCGCGAAGGAAGGTTGGCGAGTTGCGGGAGCGCCGGATGTGGTCTGGGAGTTGGCCCGTGAAGCTCGTATTTACCTCCAGGATGAGGCATCGCAATTGGTTGTCGAGGTTGTGGGAGCGAGACCTGAAGACCGAATTCTCGACCTTTGCGCGGCACCCGGGAGTAAGGCGACACAGATTGCCGAACAACTAACGCAGGGTAGAATTATTGCCGCAGACCTGTATGGCCATCGACTGAAAATTGTGGAGCAAACGTCCCGGCAGCAACAACTTGCGCGGATAAGCTGCCTATTGCTGGATGCCTCTCAATCCTTACCTTTTCCGGAGGAGTCGTTTGATAGAGTCCTCCTGGACGCGCCATGCTCGGGGACGGGGACCTTAAGGCGCAACCCCGAGATCAAGTGGCGCATCTCACCCCATGATATTGGCGATTTGGCGACGCGCCAGAAACTGTTCCTTGCAAAAGCCGCACGTGTTGTGAAACCCGGTGGGTGGTTGGTGTATTCAACCTGTTCAGTCGAGCCGGAGGAGAACGAACACCTGATCACAGACTTTCTCGGGCGCGAGAGCGGATTTCAAATGGCCAAACCGCCGGTTGATGCCTCGCTGATTACAACGTTTGGCGCAATACGCACCTGGCCACATCGTCAGGGTACGGATGGGTTTTTTATCGCTGCCTTTTCCCGCCAAAGGTTATAGCTTTAAGAAATAGGCTTGCTTGCGGCAGGTGATAGTGGGTGCTAGACTTCGGAACTTGGCGCCTGCAGTCGGTATTCAACCGGAGGTGACCAGTAAGTCGGTGAGTGTGGCTGCCCGCATAATTGCCGTTTTTCGCAGACTTGGTATTGCCATCTCGATTGCCATCGCATTCCTGTTTGGTCTTGCTACAACCGTCTACCTGTCCCTGCGTAGCCCCGAAGTCACTGTGCCTAATGTTGTCGGAATAGACCGTTTTGCAGCAGAACGCATTTTGGAAGACGCTGGCCTGAACTTTCGGGTACGAGCATCGCGGCCAAGTCGAGAATTGAAGGCTGACACGGTATTATTTCAGTTGCCCCGGTCTGGTCAGGTGGTCAAGGCCGGTCAGACAGTAGCCATGGACATCAGCCGTGCCGCCAAAGAAGGAGAGTCGACAGATGGAGCGATTCCGGATCAACCAACTGAGGAGAAACCGGTCGAGAATCGCAACATCCAGGCGTCAGCCAACACGAATGAAAGTAAACCCAGGCGTCAGAAGCTTGTGAATAAAAACGCTAACGAGAACGACAACGTAAACCGAGTTGCTACGAATGCCAACAGCAACACGAGCACACCGAACGTGAATGCTGGCCGGAATCTCAATAGCGCGAACAATGCAGATTCCGCCCGCGTCGCTGCCAATGCAAACTTGATCGGAAATACAAACCGAAACGTGAACAGGCTCTCGCCCGCGGCGAAGCCTTCCCCCGGGAAGCAAAGCAATCGCCCGGATTGAAGTTTTGAAATGATGGCGGACAGAAGCATCGATATTGCACCGTCGATCTTGTCAGCAGACTTTTCGTGTCTGGGTGCGGAGATTGAGCGGGTCGAGCGTGGTGGGGCTGCGATCCTGCACGTGGATGTGATGGACGGACATTTCGTGCCTAACATCACCGTGGGCTTGCCAGTGGTTAAGTCGCTCTCCGCCGTTACGCGCCTGCCTATCGATACACACTTGATGATCTCCGAACCGGGTCGTTACGCTGAACAGTTTGTCCGGGCAGGAGCGTCGATGGTTTCCGTTCATGTTGAAGCAGACGCGCACCTGCATAGAACCCTGATGGCGATTAAGGCGGCCGGAGCCAAAGCCGGTGTGGTTCTGAATCCGGCAACTCCGGCTGAGTCGCTGGAAGAAGCGCTAAACTTTGCCGACTATGTGCTCGTGATGTCGGTCAATCCAGGGTTCGGGGGCCAGCAGTTCATACCAAAAGCGCTGGATAAAGTTCGCCGGTTGCGGCGGATGATCGAAGAGCGGCAGCTGAACGTGCGTATCGAGATCGACGGCGGCATTGACCGCCACAATATTGGCCAAGTGGTTGCTGCCGGAGCGGAGATAATCGTCGCTGGTTCAGCAGTGTTTCACGCGAAAGATGCGGAGGCAGCTGTTCGGGAATTGCGCGCCGCTACGGTTGAATGGGTGTAATCGGCAATCTGTTTTGGAGGTTTCTTATCATGGATTTTCGCCTGTTGGTTCGCCTGCTAGCCAGACCGGCACTCTGCCTCACGCTGTTGTTTAGTTTATTTAGCGTTGCTTGGGCGCAGAGCCAAGGCAAGCAGCAGAGCGATCTATCAGCCATCCAGCGTCTCGACGTAATGCGATCGAAACTCGAATCGATGCGCCGGTCACTGACGAGCGCCATATCTTCGATGGCCCAGAGCAGCCCGGATAAGAAGGACGAGAAGCCGAACCTCGATGACCCGCGTGAAAGACTGCGTGGTCTGGAAAAGGAAGTGGCTTCTATTCTTTCCGAGGTCAATGATGTGCGGGTTAAGCAGGAGCGTTCCGAACGTTACGACACTACGGTGCTTGAGCGCCTGGAAGCGTCAGTCGCGGAAATTGACACAAGAGTACAGTCGGGATTACAGGCCTCGGCCAGCGCGCGTACGGCCCCGGTGACCGCGGCAAACGTGAAGAAGAAGAAGAAAGGGAAGTTTCTGGGGCTGTTCGGCGGTAGCGATGATGAGAAGTATTCGGAGTTAACCGGCGGAGTGGCGCCCGGACGTGACCGAGTGCTTTTTGAAGAGGCAGCCAAAGAAGTGCGCAAAGGCCGCCACGAAACGGGCCGGCTTCTCTTCACAACAATCATCAATACGTATCCCGACTCGCCCTTTCTCCCCCTGGCAAAGCTTGCGATCGCCGACTCTTTCTATTTGGAAGGGACAACAAGCGCGCTGATTCAGGCGGCCCAGGCTTACCAGGACTGGCTAACCTTCTTTCCAACAGATCCCTTGGCGGACGACGCGATGCTCAAGGTCGCGGAATCTGAAATGCGTCAGATGGGGCTTTCTGATCGCGATATCACGCACGCGCGAAAGGCTGAACAGCGGCTGAAAGTGTTGTTGCAGCAATTTCCGCAAACATCGCTGCGGCCAGAGGTACAGGACAGGCTAAACGAGGTTCAGGAAAATCTGGCGATGCACAATTTCCAGGTCGGCACATTCTACCTGGGCGCGCGGTATAAGGCGGGGAAAGGTGGCTTGAAGGGCGCCCAATCGCGTTTTAAGGAGATCATCGAGAAATATCCTAACTTCTCTCTGCGAGACGAGGTGCTATTCCGTCTTGCGTACACCTATCAACAAGAAGAAGAGCCCGATGAAGCTGCGAAATACTATCAGGAGATTGTGCGAAACTTTCCAAACAGCGATTTCGCGGAAAAGGCCCGTGAGCAATTGAATATCATTGGGGCACCAATTCCTGAACCCGATGCAGCGAGAAAAGATCTTCAGCGGCCGGAGCGTCCGGGTTTTATGGGTAACCTGATGCTACAGGTTACCGGGCGCGCCGATGTTACGGTGCGCAAGGATGGAATCCTGATTAGTAAGGAAAGTAAGGAAGGTAGCGATTTGATTGACGAGGCCCTGAAGTATAACGGCCAGCTACCTGAAAATACCACGCCCCTTGCGCCGGTTCAGCGCAGCACGCCCGCGCCAGTGAACTCAAACTCACGTCGTGCTGTCCAGACCTCCACCCAGGGCGGCACAATGATTCCAGTTGCTACTCCGGCGCCCGGCATCAAACCGCGCTGAGGTCGGACGGAAGATCTCAGAATTGCGGACTGTGTTTTGTTCTGCCCATAAAGGAAGCGACGTGTCGTCTAATCAACTGGCCGGAATACAAGCTGAACTGTTCCGCCGCCACCGCGCAACAGCGACAACAGTGGCTGGTCTCCTTATTGCCGTGGTGCTCCTTTCGGTAGTGGCTCGTCTCGGCAAAGGGTTCTTACGACACCAAAACAACCCGCCATTAGATATCGCCCTCAGGATAACAATCCTGGTGTTTGGGCTAGGGTCGGTAGCATTGCGCCGCACAAAGTTTGCGGCAATGAGGTTACAAGACATCGCCGCCCTGCAAGGTGCTACTGGTCTCCTGCAAACACTGGAGAAAACAACCTTGCAGGTGGCGCTACTCGGTGCTGTGATAGCGGCAATGGGTTTTGTAGCCACGCTGCTCACGGGAAACGACTTTTACACCTACGGCGCCGGACTGGTAGCCGTGGCAGTACTACTTTACTGCTACCCATTTCGCACCTCGTGGCAACGCACCCTCCAACAATTCACGCCTGAAACCATCGAATAGTTTAAAAGATGTTGATCCTGCGGCCTATCCTCTGCTACGCTGTCAGTTGATTGTTTTGGCCTCGCCTCGTCCAGCAGGTTTTTTGTAAAGATCCTCACAGGTGCCAACTAACTTCGGCTATTAACGCAATCCTAAGCTCCCTGCCATGAATGATTCGACCCCCACCTTAGCCAGAGCGTTACTTCTCAAAAACGGTCGTCTGGCATTGGCGGTTATCACGGTTCTTCTTCTCTCCGGTTCTGCAAAAGAGCTCTATGCTCAGGAGATTCCGGCTCACCGAGTAGCGCGCTTGATGACTGCGCCTGCAAATGGAGCGAAACCAAGAGTTCGCAGAGGCGAGATTCTGGACGTGCCTGCCGAAGGTGAATCCTTTCCCAGTTCGTTTCCCGCAAAAGAGGATGCCAACGCAATTGAGCGGATAGCATTCGACCGGACAAACGAGCAGCGCGTACATGAAGGACTAGCTCCCCTTGGGTGGGATCCGGCGCTTTGCGTTATGGCGCGCCAGCACTCCGAAGAGATGGCGCGTCTCGGGTACTTCTCGCACGAATCGCCCAGTGGATTGCGTCTCAAGGATCGCGCGCGCCAAGTGGGCATTATCCGGTTCCGACTTATTGCCGAGAACATCGCGTATAATCAAGGCTTTGATGATCCGGGCGCCTTGGCCGTGGAGCGATGGATGCTATCACCGGGGCACCGCGAGAATATCCTTTCTGGTGATTTTCAAGACTCGGCGGTCGGCAGTTTTGTTTCTCGGGACGGAAGTGTTTTCTTAACCCAGGTTTTCATACAGCGTTAGCACTCCAACTAGCTTCTGACGTGGCGGCTGGCGCTATCAAGAGAGGTCAGTCGAGCGTGGCTATTTCTGCCTTTGTGCTGCCTTCCTTCGCCAAGATCAACTGGAATTTGCGAGTATTGGGCCAGCGCCCCGACGGCTATCACGAAGTGAGAACAGTGTTGCAAACCGTCTCCTTGCATGACGAAATCGAACTCGCATCGCGGGTTGACGACAGGATAGTACTCTCCTGCGATGATCCCGGGATTGAGACCGGCCACGCAAATCTAATTACTCGTGCCGGCCGAGCGTTGCAGGATCGCTTTCGGACCAGTCAAGGCGCCACCATTTCGCTGAAAAAACGTATCCCGATTAAGGCGGGATTAGGAGGAGGCTCATCAAACGCGGCCATCACCGTCCTTGGCTTGGCCCATCTGTGGGGGTTGGCGGCGGGGCTTGATGAATTGATGGCAATTGGGGCGACAATTGGAACAGACGTTCCATTCTTCTTTGTTGGCGGCAGGGCTCTGGCTACGGGAACCGGCTCAACGGTCAGACAACAGTCTTCCTCTCCGCCGAAGCACCTTCTAATCATCAAACCAAAGGCTGCTGTCTCCACCCTCGAAGCATATTCAGCACTCAGATCCAGTCGCTTGACAACAGAGAATGCCGCCTCTATTCTTTCTAGTCCTCGTGAGAACGGGGGTCCGGTCGATTCAGATCTAACCCTTCTCGACGAGCAACTGGTCAATGACTTTGAAAAGGTGATCTTTGATATTGAGCCGGAAATTGGGCGGGCCAGAGACGCCCTGCTTCAGGCTGGTGCCCGTGGCGCTTTGCTTGCTGGAAGTGGCTCGAGTGTCTTTGGTATCTTTGACAGCCCGCAGGCGCAGCAGCGCGCCGTTCGGGAGCTGCAAGCGGAAGTTGGCTGGCTCAGTTTGCCGTGTGTTACCCTGTCGCGCGAAGAGTATCTCGTCGCGTTGAGTTCGTTGAGACTCTTACGCTCTTTTGATCCGGGAATTGATACTGGGGCGTAGCCAAGTGGTAAGGCACCGGTCTTTGGAACCGGCATTCGTAGGTTCGAATCCTCCCGCCCCAGCCATTCTTCAATGACTGAGTTGTGGGCGCGCAGGAATAAATAGTGGCCTTCTCGCCAATCCTTAGCACCAGTTATCACTTATCGCTGATTGTATGAGTACAACCGGAGGCATCAAAGTCTTTTCCGGAAACGCGAACCCCAGATTGGCCGAAGAGATTTGCCGTCATCTGGGCTGTGACATGGGGCGGGCATTTGCGGAACGCTTTTCGGATGGGGAATTCAATTTTCAGATTGATGAAAATGTTCGTGGTGGGGATGTTTTCCTGGTGCAACCTACCTGCCCGCCCACGGACGCCAATCTGATGGAGCTACTGGTGATGCTCGATGCCTTTCGGCGATCATCCGCTGAACGCATCACCGCCGTCATTCCCTATTATGGTTACGCGCGTTCGGACAAGAAGGATCGGCCGCGTGTTCCGATTTCTGCCAAGCTGGTAGCAAATCTAATCACCGTCGCCGGCGCTGATCGCTTGCTGACAATGGATTTGCACGCTGCGCAGATCCAGGGCTTCTTTGATATCCCGGTCGACCACCTCTACGCCGCTCCCGTGATTATTGGTTACTACCAGGATAACCCGCTGACGAACCTGACAGTGGTGGCCCCCGATACAGGTGGGGCAGAGCGCGCACGCGCTTACGCCAAAAGGTTGGATGCGGAACTGGCTTTGTGTGATAAGCGGCGTGAGAAAGCGAATGTCGCCGAAGTGATGAACGTAGTTGGTGACGTGGACGGCCGCAGTTGTTTGATTGTAGATGATATGTGCGATACGGGTGGCTCGCTAACCAAGGTCGCTAGGGCCTTAAGAGAAGCGGGGGCCAGCAGAATACACGCCTGCTTCACCCACCCGGTGTTTTCAGGAAAAGCCGTGACGCAGCTGGACGAATCGGAGATTGAACAGATCATCGTCACGAATACGATTCCGTTACGCGATCACGCGTGCGAGTTGAAAAAGATCAAGGTATTGAGTATCGCGCCGCTTCTGGCGAAAGCGATCAAGTCGATCCATGAGGAAACCAGCGTTTCCTCGCTCTTCGTTTAAGGAAGGGCAAACACTGATGGCTTGAAGAGAAGACCATCAGCGATCAGCAAGGATATTGCCGATTGCCGATTTGCGATTGCCTATTGACGCAAAGGCTGAACACCTCTGGTCTAATGGCCATAGTTAAATCGGAAATCGGAATGGCAACCGGCAATGTCCTTGCTGATCGCTGATAGTTTGTAGGGAGGAGCAAACATGGCAGAACACAAAGATATAACCGTGCGTGCGCAGTTGCGGGCAGGGCGCGGCAAGAATGACGCCCGCCGTGCCCGTCGCACGGGGATGATACCCGTAACAGTTTACGGTGGAGATGGGGAAACAGTGGCTGCCCTGGCTCCCTTGAGCGAGTTGGCGGCAATCCTACGTTCCGAAGCAGGACGTAATACGATCTTCATTTTAGATGTCGAAGGCGTCGGCTCCAGCGAAGTGATGTTTCATGAGAGACAAATCGACCCTGTGCGAGGTCGTTTAATCCATGCGGATTTTCAGCGCCTCGTGAAGGGGCAGAAGATTGAGGTAACGGTGCCTTTGCACCTCGTTGGCGAGCCTGTGGGTGTGCGTGAACAGCACGGAATTCTTGAACAGGTTGTCAGGGAGATCGAGATCCGCTGCGAGCCGCGTGAAATTCCTGACGCCATAGATGTGGATGTTTCTAATCTTGCAGTGCACGATGTCCTGCACGTTAGCGACATCCCCCGAGACGAGCGCATTGAGATTTTGGAAGATTCTGAAATGGTTATCGCGACGGTCGGCGTTGTGAAGGAAGAGCCAGTTGCGGTGCCAGTTGTTGAGGGCGAAGCACCTGCAGAACCCGAGGTGATCGGCAAGGGCAAGAAGGAAGAAGAAGAAGGCGAAGAAGCGGGCAAGAAAGAGTGAGGTGGTGACGATTGCGGATTTCGGATTTCGGATTTGCAATCCCCAATCCGCAATCCGCAATCCGCAATCCGAAATTTCTCATGCGTCTCATTGTAGGGCTTGGCAATCCGGGCGCAGAATATGAGTGGTCGCGTCACAACCTGGGGTTCATGGTAATCGACAGGCTGGCCATTGAGTGTAGAATCAAAGTAGATAGACGCGAGTGTTACGCACTGGTGGGTCGTGGTGAGCTTGAAAATTCAGAAGTCAAACTAGTTAAGCCTCAGACTTTTATGAATCTGAGTGGTGAGGCAGTCGCTTGCGTCTGCGCGAAGCACAAGCTTCAGAAGCCCGGAGAAAACCTCGTCGTTATATCAGACGACCTGGCTTTGCCTTTTGGAAAAATTCGCATTCGGGCCCGGGGTTCTGCTGGTGGGCACAATGGCCTGAAGTCCATTATTTCAGTGTTGGGAACCGCAGAATTCGCCAGACTGCGCATAGGGATAATGCCCGAACATCCGATCGCCAATGCGAGGCGCTTTGTTCTTGAGACATTTCCCCGAAGCGCTCGCGCAGAAGTTGAAGAGATATTACAGCGAGGTGTCGACGCCGTTCGAACCATCGTTCGAGAGGGAGCGTTGAAGGCAATGAGCGAGCATAACTAATTGCGGATTGCGAATTTCAATT
>Ga0209751_10002109_pt1 | contig 20120 bp, 30 predicted proteins | sample RifCSP13_1_FD_184019 | JGI IMG/M metagenome (GOLD analysis project Ga0209751, IMG submission 184019) | Soil microbial communities from Rifle, Colorado - Rifle CSP2_sed 13_1 (SPAdes) (version 2) | ecosystem: Environmental > Terrestrial > Deep subsurface > Rock core/Sediment | place: Rifle... | reverse complement strand
CTCGCCCTGCCAGCCGAACGAGACCCCGCCGTAGCGGTCGTTGGGCTCGTGCTGGACCTCCGCGTCACGGGAGGGGAAGAAGCACGTCACCCCGTCTTCGTCGGCCATGTCGTTCGAGATCGAGATCGTGGCCGCCCACGGGGCCCCGTAGTCCGGGTCCTCCGAGCCGTAGAACAGGGCGGCGTTGCCTGAGGCTTCGTCCCGGTAGACGAAGAACGTCTTCCCCGCCACGGCGATGATCGAGCGGATGGCGTCGTCGGCGAACGTCCGCCGGCGGTCGGCCGCGAGGAAGCCGATCGGGTTGTCGGTGGAGACGAGGCCTTCGTCCGTGACGAGCCCCGTCAACGCCTCGGACGTGAGGAGCCATTGCACCATCGCCACGTCCGTCTCGGCGTCACGCTTGGCGTCGTTCGAGCGCAGGACGTGGAGGTGCATGAGGGCGTTCAGGTCATAGAGGTCGCAATCGATGACCCTCGCCGTGCCGGTTGTGGGTTGGTTCTTTCGGCCGTCGCGGTGCTCGGCGATGAAGCCCGTCCAGACCCGCGTCGGGGTGGCGTCCGTGTCATCGACGCTGAAGGTCTCCCAGCCCTCGACCGTCAGGGTACCGGTTGGGTCCTCGAGCATGACCCGCCCGCCCTCGATGAGACCGTGGTCGGCGACCGATACGAAGCCCGGCGCGTCCTGGGGAATCGAGACGCGGGTCGTCAGGAGCACGCCGGACTTGCGGTACTCGATGCTCACAACTCAGGGCCACCGACGGAGCCGTAGCGCGACACGATCGTCGTCTTCCGCGCCAAGGCGCTGACCGAGATGGCGGTCTCGATGTTGACCGTGACGTTGAGCGCCGCCTGGCGCTGGTTCCGCAGCCGTTCGATGGCCGCGGTGGTCCTCTCCACGGCGCCCGGGAGGGTGGCCATCGCGTTCTGAGCCCGCGAGGCCTCGCTGTTCTCGCTCGGCTTCCCTGTGACCGCGTCGATGAGCGCCTGGCTGGGCTCGAACTTCTTGGCCTCGAGGATGCCGCCAAGGAGATCGATCGCGGCCGTGATCTTGGCCGCGTCGGCGGCGCTCGCATTCGGGAGGGCCGTCTTGAGGGCGGCGATGTCCCGGCCGACGAGGGCGAGGAAGCCCGCGCTACCGGCTCCTGATCCTTGCGCCCCCGAGAGGTACCGGATGCGCTCGTCGAGGAGGCTGATGTCGCCGCCGCGGAACCGCTGGAGCTCGGCGCTCCCGAAGGCTCCCGTCGCCGCTTCGTGGGTGCCGAACGCCGCCGCCAAAGTCTTCCCGACGGTCTGCCAGCCGGTGAGGTCCGGGCGAGCCGGGCCGCTGTCCTTGATCGTGCCCTTGAGCTTTTCCATGCCCGAATCGAAGTCAGCCTTCGACGGTGCCTGTCCGAGGTGCTTGAGGGCCGCCTGTTGGGTCGCCGAATCGCTCTGGTAGTACTTCACGGCGGCGATCTCGGCCGCGGTCAGTCCCTGATCCGCGAGCGTCTGGTTCTCTTCGAGGAAGGGCTTGAACGAATCCATCCAAAGCTGCAAGCCCTCGACGACCACGGCTCCGACAATGGCGACCTTGAGCACCTTCCCGAGGAGACCGCCGCCGGCTCCAACAACGGTAGGCGCAGCCCCTCCGAGGCCACCCCCGACCGGCACGACGAACATCGGGTTGGCCGGTGAGCCGCGGGCGAGGAACTTCCCGAACACGCCCTTGCCGAGCTCGGCCGTGATGTCGATGACCGCGCCGCCCGTCAGCTTGTTGAGCCCCCAGCCGGTCAGGACGGCAGTCTGGATCCACGGCGGCAGGGCGGTGAAGGCATCGAAGACGGCCTTCGCACCCTGACCGGCGAGCTTGAGGGAATCGCCGATCTGCGACCACGGCAACCGCTGGGCTACCCCGATCAGCCGATCGAGCCCGCCGGCGAGTGATTCCCCGAAGCTCTTGATGGCCGCGATCGTCTCGGGCTTGGCGAGCTCGCGGGACAGGACATCGGCGACCTTGCGGATCAGCGGCAGGAAGCCCGTGGCGAGCGCCTGCTGGGCATCCTCGATAGCATCCTTGACCCGCCGGATGTCGGCCCCGAAGCCCTTGCCCGCCGCCTTGCCCGCCTCGCCGAACTCTCGTTCCAGCTCGGCGAGGATGATCTTCTGCGCCTCCATCGTCTTGCCGGATTCGACGAGGGTCTTGATCTGCTTCTTCTGCTCCTCGGTGAACGACACGCCGACACGAGTCAGCGCGGTGATGCCCTTGATCGGATCGTTGAGGGCCTTGCCGAGCTGGATGGCGGACGACTTGAAGTCGGCGCTCTCGACGTCGCCCTGAGCCATTGCGATGCCGAGGTCGACCATCGCCTTGGTGGCCTGCGGGAAGACCTCCTTGCCGATGTTCGTGAACGTCAGCAGCAGGTTCTCGCCCGACTGGATGACCTTGTCGTCCGCGGTCGTGATGCCCTCGAGCGATTGGGCGAGATCCCGGACCTGCTTGGCGGTGACGCCCGCCGCCGAGCCGGTGGACTTGATGACACCCTCGGTGGCGTTCGTGACTCGTTCCAACTCCTCGAGGGACCGGATACCGGCATACACCTGGGTGGCGATGACCCCGGCCGCGATGGCCCCGAGGCGGGCGATGTTCTGGCCGGCCGTCTGCACGCCGCGCGAGGCGATGCCGCCGATCCGGCCCATGCTCGTTTCAAGCTTCCCGAGCGACCCCGTGGCGCTCTGGATGCCCTTCGTGAACCCCTTGTCCTGGAGTTCGAGCGACGCGAGGAGGCGTGCGGTATCAGCGGCGCCCATTCGTCGCGACCTTCCTCAGCTTCGCCACCTGGCGATCCTCCCGGGACTGCTGCGCCCTGCGTGCTACGCCGACCTCGCGCTCGGCGAGGAAGAGGAGTCGCCAGCGGGCAACTGCGTAATCGTCCCGGTGGCGCCCGTCGGGGAAGTGGTAGTCGAGGATCGCTTCGACGGCCTCGGGGGCTTCGTCGACGAGCCACTCCTCCGAAATATCGAGCCCTCCGTCGGCGTAGGCGGCGAGAGCTTCGACGCCCTTGCCACTAAAGGGAGCAGCACCAACTCGGCGTAGAGACCGTCGGCCGCGTCCGTGAGGAGCTCGGCTGTCTCGAAGTCGATGAGCTCCAGGAACTCCCGGATCGCGGCGCGCGAGACCGGAACCGGCTTGCCCTTTTCATCGACGAGCGACCACGATTCGATGCCGAACAGGAGGTAGTGCTCGGTCATCGCCGCGAGGATCTCGCCCGTCGACGCCTCGTGATCCCCGGCCTTGATGACGTACATCTGCTTGCGGATCGTCATGGCCGCCTGGAACCCGAGCTTGTCCCGAAGGGCTACCGTGTCGCTCTCGTGCCTCGGTTCGCCCGTCGCCTTCGGAGGGCACGGGCAGGTGATCGTGACGTCCATTCCTAGAAGTCCGCGTCGGCGAGGGTGTTGACGACCTCGGACGAATAGGTCCCGATGTTGTGGGCAGCGGCGAAGAACGCCCGGCCCGTGAGGACGACGAGGCTGTTGCCACCCGACGCGCCTTCGGTCCGCGTCCGGTAGCGCATGGGGAACGACTGGTCCCAGCTATTCGGAACGCCCGTGTCAGCGTCGATCGTCGATTCGGCGTAGAGGCGGATGTACCGATCGACCGACTGCTCGCTGTACCAGGCGTCCGATTCGCTCCCGATCCCGACGGTGTCGGCGGTCTTGGCGAAGCTGCATTCGAGCTCGATCGTCCGACCCGTGACGGCCCACGCATCGACGTCGAAGCTCTGGTCGCCGTTCAGCCAGCGCTTGGCGTCGTACTGCTTCGTGAAGCGGAGCGTGAACGTGTGGAGCGCGTCCGAGATGAGCGAGCTGGAGTAGGTGAGGTCGTACGGGTCCGAGGCGATGTAGAGGCCGAGATCCTTGCCGTAGACGATCGGCTCGTTCGGATCGACAGCAAGGGCAGTCGGGACGACGGGGCTGTCGGGGAAGTCGGTGAAACCCGAGCCGAACATCGCGCCGAACCGCCACGTCATCGCGGCGGTGAGGGCACCCAGCCCCTCGGGAGCGGTGAACTCGACGGACTCCTCCATCCCGTCGCGCATCTGCATCCAGTCGGTCGTGACGTCGTCGCCGAACTCGTACACGAACGCATCGAGCGGGTCGATCGTCGTCGAGGCTGGGTCGTACAGTCGGGTGTAGGCAGGGCCGCCCGTGGCAACCACGCCGCCGCCGAAGAAGCCCGACAGCATCAGCGGGAGGTTGTTGTACCGAAGGGCGGGATCGGTGAGGGAGGCGGTGAGGTCGCTCGGCCCCCGCGAGGGCGCGACGACCGGATCGATGGACCCGGTATCCACTTCGACGTCGACCCACGGCTCGCCGTAGGACGGAACGCCCGTGAACGCATAGGCGCGCTTGGCGGCGATGGCGGTGCCGAAAACCGTCTGGCGCGCGAACTGGTGGCGCCGGAACCGCGTGAACCCCTGGACTGGACTCATTGGGTGCTCCTCTGGTTGCGATGGCTGCCTGATCTGGCCCGTACCGACCCGGACCCGGTCACGTCATGTCCCGGCTCGGCCCTCCAGCGTCACGAGGGTTGAGAAGTACTTGGACTCGTCCGTGGGGATCCAGCCGGGCGACCAATCCTCGTCGTCGTCGGTCCCGATCCAGACGCAGTCGGCGTTGCCGTCGAAGGCTCGTGGGGCATCCGCGACCCAGGCATAGAAACCGTCGACAAAGGCGTCCCGCTGATCCACGGACGAGCCCGAGTCGTACACGCCCCACACCACGCGGATGCCGACCCGGACGGCCCGCTGGTACTCGCGGGTCGTGAACGAATCGGCACTCTCGGTGACGCTGTCCACGAAGACCGAGGGCGTCTTGATCTGCGCAGGACGGGCGCGGTAGACCTGTCCGAGCGAGAGGCCAGCGCTCGCACGGTAGTCGTTGACGAGCGTCACGGCACCCGCTCGGACAGCCGTCTGGAGCGCGAGGCGGGTCATTGGAATAGACCCCGCTTGCGGCGGCGGCCGTTCCACGTCTTGATGATGAAGTCAGCCCCGCCGTGAAGCGCCTCCTGGGCGGCCTTGGTGATGAACGGCCGGCGGCGCATCCGCCGCAGTTGGACCTTGCGGGCAAAGATGGTCTGTCCACCCGCCTCAAACCGGAGGGCTTTGGCCCTGCGCGCGACGATGTCATGGGCCTTCGTGCCCCGGTCGACGAAGATCCACCAGAACGCGCCGTACACGCCGGCCCGGCGCTCGCTCACCTTCGTCGAGAACTTCGATGAGGCCGGGCGGTTCGACTGGGGCTTCGTCGCGACGATCCGATCCTTGGCTTCCGCGGCCCACTCACCGGCGAACTCCGGAGGGACCTTGGCGAGCGCGGCAAGGCGAGCGCGGAGGGCAGGGCCGCCGATGAGCCTACTCGTCGCCAACGGGGTCCTCGGGAACCAGCTCGGGGACGTCGGTCTCGAAGTCGTCGATGATCGGTTCCCGCTTTGGCTTGCTCTTGGAAACCACGGTGGTCGTGACGGTCACGTTGACGACGACTGGCCGCTTGGGCTTCTTGGCTTCCTCGCGGGCCTTGACGGCATCCTTGGCGCTCATGCGATCGCGAACCTCCGATGATGGCCGGACATGAAGGTCATAAAGACCTGATCGCGGACGATCGCGGTCGGGCTTTCCTTGAGGGACAGGAGATAGCCGGCCCGGAGAGCGGCGCCCCAGAGCTGGTCATCGGGGGTGTCGATGACCTCGTCCCACTGGCCGATCTGATCCTTGACGAGGGCGATGGCGGCGGCGATCTGCTTATCGATGATGTCGTCGAACTCGGTCGAGTTCGGATCGACGTTGACGATCTTCTTCAGGTCGTCGGCGGTCGGCCAGGTGCCGGGGTAGCTCATGCCGCAGCCCAATCCATGAGGACATCAGCGGCGCGCTGTCCCGCTCCGCTCCGGTAGGCGTAGACGAGATCGAGCGCCGCCTCGCGGGCGGCCTTGCGCTCGGGCGGGTCGGCGAGGGCTTCCTCGATGCAGTCGCCGAGCTTGGCGGGGTCGTCGCAGTTGACCCCGACGCCCGATGCCTCCCAGAAGCGGAGGCCGTGGTTGACTCGGCGGTCATACCGGGGCGAGTTCATCACGACGACTGGGCGGCCGGTCGCGGCGAACGCGAACCCGACGCTCGTGTTGTCGAAGACGAGGACGTCGGCCCGCCGGCAGACCTCGTCGAAGTCCCGGACCGCCTCGATGCCCGCGTCGCGGTAGCGATTGGCGAGCCGTCGCCCGACGCGGCCCATGCCCCAGAGCATCGGGTGGCCGTGCCCCAGGAGCTCGAACCGCGAGGCGAGGGCGGCGACGGCCGGGAAGAAGTGCGGATAGGCCGTCCGGGTCTCGGGGCACAACGGCCCATTGAAGTGGAACGTGATCGCTACCACACGTCCCGGAGGACCCTCGCGCCGGGGCAGGGTGTCGAGATGCGGTGAGCCGATGACCTCGACTCGTGCGCGTGGATAGGAACGTCGGTCCCGCGCCGCCGGGTGTGGACCCGGATGTAGGAACAGGCCCACCGCATCTCGCTTGACCCCGCCGGCATAGCTGCCGTGGTTGATTCCCCGCCCGCCGTAGGACTGGCCGGCGCCGTGCTCCATGAGGGCGATGCGGGGGCTGAGGACCTTGGCCCTGACCATGTCGCCGTAGGCGGCTGCGAGGATCGGGTTGTCCGATCCCCGCAACTCGCTGGACTCGTAGCCGAGCGCACGGATGCGCTGGGCCGTCGGGACGCTCGAGGTCATGAACGAGCCCCGAGCGTCCTCCGGCAGCGCGCCGAACACGGCCGCCAAGTGGTCGGCGTAGTGCGGCGCGCTTGCCAGAACGTCGATCACCTAGCTGGCGACCGTGTAGACCGTGAAGGCGTCGGCGTAGCGCGGCGCCGGGAAGATGCCGCCCACGAGGGCGATGTCCCGACCGGCGACCGACGGGACGTCGGCCTGGAGGTTGATGGCCGGGTCCTCGGCCCACACGAAGCCGCGCGCCGGTCCGACGATGACGTCGACCGAAGCGGTGTCGAGGGCCGGGACGTAGACCGGGGTGAGGCCCGAGAGCTTGCCGCCGGGACCCTCGCCAGCCGTGAACGATGCGGCGAGGTTCGAGTAGAGCGGCGCGTTCGTGACCGGGGCCTTGGCGTCGATGAATGCTCCGACCGCGGTCGCGGACATCCAGATGTGGGTCGGCGCCCGCTTGGACGCGAGGATCGAGTTGACCCACGCTGCGCCGAACTGCGGATCCTCGGGATCGAGCACGCCACCGGCGGTCGGGACGTGGGCGTTGGTGCCGCTGTCCGTGTAGCCGGTGAGGAGCGCGGCGATCGCCTTGGCCTCGCAGTCGAGGGCGTAGGCCTCGCCCATGTCGCCGGTCAGGAGGTCGAAGAACGACCGCCCTGCCCGCTGGATCATCTGGATGGAGATGTCCGCCCCGCCGAAGACGGCGACGTAGGCGAACGTGCCGGTCCCGACCTTCGTGGCGGTGGTCGTGAGGGCGCCCTTCTCGGCGGAGCCGGCCTGGGTGCCCGCGATGGCGCGGGTCGTGATGATCGGCAGGAGCATCGAGGTGCCCGTCTCGGGCGGGACGATCTCGCGGGTCGAGGAGAGGAACGGGCGGGCCTGGCTGATGAGGTCGTCGTAGTCGGGCACGAGCAGGTTCGGCACGAGGCCGGGCTGCTCGGTCGTCACGACGTCATCGAGCGCGAGCTCCTTGATCTGCGAGGCGGTCATGGGCTCGCCGCGCATCCGCTTGAGCGTGTACTCGACCCAGTCGTGGAGCTTGGGCTTGCGAACGTCGCCCTTGGGAATGTTGAACTGCGCCCGCTGGAGCTCCTTCATCTGATCGAAGACGCCGAGCATCTTGTCGAGCTTGTCCTCCAGCTGGGTGAAGGACTTGCCCTCGGCAAAGCCCTGCTGGATTGCGGCGACGATCGGCGCCGTGTCCGTGACCCCGCTGACCGGGGCCTCCTGTGCCTCAGCCATTGGGGCTGTTCCTTTCTCGTCCTTTGACAGGACGTACATCACGCCGGCCTCGGAAAAGGTCGGCTGCCATGTGGTGGAAACTTCGTGGAGGACCACGGAGTTCGGGGGGTAGACCGTCACGTTCTGGCCCTTGATCTGCCGGACCTTGGGCCGTCCCGTGATCTCGCTGTAGCCGACCGACGCGCCACGCGAGACGCCGTCGACGGCGAGGGTGAGTTGGTCATTGCCGCGCTCGGTCTTGGAGACGAGGAACTCCATGTACGGCGCGTCGGGGAGGTCCTGGAACGACTCCCCGAGGCCCGTGGGCGGGTCCTCGTGATCCATGCGGAGGCGGACGAGATGCGGGTCGATCTCGCCGAACGCACCGCGCTCGAACATGAGCGGGCCGTACTTCGGGTGGACCGCGATCTCGTTGTAGGGGACGATCCGCAGGCCGATCCGGCGCTGCGAGGCCGAGAGCGTCTGGATCGTCTCGTTCGCGAGGTTGAGGGTGATGGGCTCGCCGAGCGCCTCTACGCCATCGGCGGAGGCTTCGGGGATCGTGTCGTCGGCTGGCAAGAGAAAAGCCCTCCACAGGCCCGCTTGGAGGGCACTTGCGGAAGGCCACGTTCCGGCTCTGGCGACTGGCGCACGGTCCGGTTGCTATTCGATTGAGGCCATCCTACCCGATCATGTCAACCACCGTGCGACATCCGCCGCGCGATCGTCCAGCTCGGCCCGGAGGCTCGCAGGCACGAGGCTGTCGCGGTAGGCCTTGATCGCCGGCCGCTTGGACCATCCGATGCGCTGGCACTCGGCGAGGATGACGCGGTTGCGGACCCGGACGCCGGTTCGCAGGAGTGAGCCTCCACGCGTGTCGGGATGATGCGTCAGGCTGTCGGCCCGGTGAAGCTTGTGGTACGTCGGGTTCCGGGTGAGACGCTTCCCCGCGCTGCCCAGGAGGACGCTGATGAGGACGCTGTCCTGTCCGCACGGCTCGGCGGCGTTGTATCCACCGATCGAGCGGAGGAGCGCGGTATCCAACACGCCGAACTCGACATACGTCCGGGATGAACGGAGGACCCGGACACGGGAGCCCTCGTGATAGAAGATCGAGCCCGAGCCCGCCACCGGAAACCGGAGCGCCAGCAGCGAGGCGACGTGGTTCGGCTCGATCCAGTCGTCTGCTCCGTGAGGCGCGTACCACGGGAACGGGCTGCCGAGGATCATCGCCTGCTGGACGAACGGGGCCCCGCGGTGCTCGGGGAACCGGCGAACCACGAGCCGGTCGTGTGTGAACGACACGGGCGGCTTCTGCCCATCGCCCACCACGAGGACGACCGTCTCGGCCGTCTGGGCGAGGGCGTGGCGGGCGGCCTTGTCGATGAGTTCTCCGGGGACGTTCCAGTACGGAATGGCGATCAGGGTCGTCATTTATCCTGCCTTATGGCAATGGCGACCGAGTAGACTTTGGCAACATGAAGCGTCATCGACACGACTGGTACTCGATCCGCGTAGAAACAGGAACTCCGATCGATCCAGACATCGAACGTTGCCGCATCTGCGATCGAATCCGTAGGCGACCGAAGCCTCGTCGGGCCGGTCATTCGTAGGGCACCGTGACGTAGTCGAAGACCGGCTCGGGGAGCCCCGGCACGTGGTCTTCCTGACCCGTCCGCGCGAGGACCAGAATCCTGTCGTTACAGAACGCCCTCCCCGCAAGGATGTGGCGTTCATCCCGGAAGAGGCTGCGGTGCTCGATGACGTATTCCGAGGCAAGCCGGGCCATCGGCAGCACGACCCTAGCCTTCGTAGGCGCATGGCGCATCCAGACCCACTGACCATCCTTGCGGGCGCTGACCTGGTAGTGCTTGCCCTCGACCCGGATGCCCGGCAGGGGCCGGAAGAAGTGCGGCTGCCACGTCCGCCGGCCGGCTTCCTTGCGATGCCAGCCGGTCGCGAACATCTCACCCGCGGGCGGGGTGTAGAACGGCACGGCGACGACATCGGCGGTCGTGCGGGCGAGCTCGGTTCGGGTTGCGTCCCGGTCGGCGTGGACGATCCAATCGGTATCGACGACCGCGATCCAGTCGGCTCCGCTCGCGCGGGTCAGGGTGAACGTCCGCTTCTCGATCTGCCCCGCCCACAACCGGCTCGGGATGACGACGTCGGCCTCGATCCCTACCGTGTTGGCTGTCTCGCGGATGGCCTCGGCCTGTTCGGGCGGACTCGATACCTCCGCGTCGGGGTATCTCCGGTACGCCCCATCCACAGCGACGATCGCGTCGGCGATCTCGGCCACGCCCCGGACGCAGGCCGCGAGGTCTTCGGGGCTCTCGTCGTACCAGATGAGCGCGGCGCTGATCCTCACTTGCGGACCACGACGTTGCGCTCGCCCCGGATGGGCACGGTCTCGACGACCTGGCACGAGAAGACCCGCGTGAACAGCAGCCGGAACGAGGGCTCATCGAAGCGGCGGAGGTGGACGAACTCATAGGGGTACTTCGGATCGAGATACCGGGTCAGGTCTTCGGCCTCGGGACTGCGCACGATGAGATGGCCACCCGGCCGGACGACCCGCAGCAGTTCCGCGACCACGGCGTTGAGGTCGAGGACGTGCTCGAGGATGTCCGTCGCGGTGACGAGCGCGAACCGCCCATCGGGGTAGGGGAGGGCCTCGAGCTCCGCGTAGACGGCATTGATCCCCCGTTCCCCGAGGACTGTCAGATAGTCGCGGGCGAAGTCGCAGCCGTGGCGCTCGCGGTCCTGCATGCGCGTCAGGAGTTCTCCGATCCCGCAACCCGCGTCGAGGACCGCCTCCCCGGGCTTGGAGTATTTGTAGACGAGGGCGAGCGTCGAAGCGACAAGAGCCTCGACGTGCTCGTGGCGCTGAAACGGGTTCTCGCCGGTCTTGCGCCAGTGGGCGACGTGATCCTTCGCAATGCGATCGTAGTTGGCCTTGTAATCGGCTCTCACAAGGCCTCCATGAGGGTCCGAACTCGCTTGACGAGGTCGGGCGGATAGACGGCGGCGAGGCGATCCCAGGGATTGGCCCGCTCTCTGACGCCCCACGTCCGCACGAGTGAGCCGTAGCCGGTGATGTAGGGCGGGTATCGGAAGCCGATGTACTGGAGCGGGTGGAGGTCGCGCCACTCCCAGTCGATCGCATGGCCGAGCGAGCGGGTGATACCCCGGACGCTGTGGCTATCGATCGTCCGCATGATGTGATCGGGGGCCGGCCGGAACCCCGTCGGCTCGAGGACGGAGCGGTGGTACATCCGCGGTCCTGCGCCGATCCAGCCGACCTTGAGCTCGGCCATCCGCCTAGCCGTGACCATCGCGTACATGCCCGAGGTCCGCGTCACCTCGACCTTGGGCAGCGGCAGAAAGTACGCCGGGTCGACGAAGGAATCTGAGCCGATGGGCACGATCCATTCGGCACCCTGCCTGCCGGCATATTCCTGCCCGTCGTTGAACTTCCGACCCAGCCCCGAGTTGTCGCGCTCGAGGGTCTGGAAGTCCATTGATCGGGCGACGTCGAGGTTCTCGTCATCGGCGATGACGACCGCTTCGCTCTCCACTCCCGCCGCCCGCAGCGTTCCGATAACGCTCGCGAGCTGCTCGAAACAGACCGCCGAGAGAGCGGGCCGACGCCACGCCGGGATGACGAACCAGACGCTCACCGCCACGCCGCGCTGAGCGCCGCCCAGTCGACCGGGAAGAGACTACGGACGCCCGCCGTGATCGGGCGGTTTGCCTGTTTCCAACCCGAGATCGTGTCCTGGTGGCGGACCCACAACCAGCCGAGCCGGGCGTCGACGCGCTGCACGCGGACGGACTGGCGGACCTTGACGTGGCTGTAGTCGTAGATGCACATCTCATCGCCCGGCGGTGTGACGAGGGTGTGCATCGCGTTCCGCTCGTGGCGAACCATGCTGTACCGGCCCGCCCAGACACGCATCCCCATCGGCATCATGAGCGCCGTCCGCCCGCGGCACTTCCGGGCGGCCTGTTGGTAGCGGGCGAGAGCGTCGATTGCGAACCCGTCGTCGTCGTCGATCCGGGTCATGAGAACCTGATCGTCGGCCGGGAACATCGACCGCCACGGTGCTTTGTAGTCAGCGGCGGCGGATCGCTGGCGTGCGATCGTCGCGGTGGGTGCTTCGACCTCGCCGTTGCGCCAGATCGGGATGACCGCGGGCGCCGAGGCTTGATAGAGGGCCAGTCGTTCTGCTTTCAGCGGGTCCCGTTCATCGAGGAGGACGACCCACGTCCACGCCTTCGTCGTCTGCTGGGCCATGAGCCGGGCGGTGACGGCGCGGGTGATCTCCAGACGCCTCGCGTTGGCCTCGCGGTCCCAGGCCGGACCGTAGGCCGAGCGTGTCAGGACGTAGTGCTTCACGCCACGATGGCGCTCTTGCAGCGCGGGCACTCCAGTTCTGAGCCGGGTCCGAGGGTCTTGGCGACGAGCTTGTTGCACGACGGGCAGCGGGGCTCGCGCATCGAGGCGAACTTCGGGATTGGCGAGGGGATGGCCGCCGGGGCGGCGAACGGGACCGGAGCGTACTCCACGTCACCGGGCAGGATGCCTTCCTCGCGCTGGGCGTAGGCCGGATCGTAGATGCCGTTCGTGATGGCGATGCCGTGGACCTCGTAGCGGGTCTTGATGTCGGCCCGGAGGAAGCCCCTGACGTTGAACCGGGCGACGGTCGAGCGGGTCAGGAGATCGGACATCGCCTGCTCGATCGGCTCGAGGTAGAGCGGCATGAGGCACATCTCGAGAAGCTGCCCCTTGAGCTCGGTCCGGTTCTGATAGGTCAGGGATCCGCCCGACTGCTGAAACTCCAGGAGCGGGCCGGGGATGCCGAACTCGCGCGCCGCGTCGCCGTTGTTGAACTGCCGGGCGTCGAGCATCTGCGCGCCGCCCTGGTCGGGCTGCTTGAACTCGATCGACTCGATCTGGTCGTCGATGACCATCGCCGTGTTGTTCGGCCGGCCGATGACCTGATCCCGGAGGAGGTCGGCCTCGCTCCGGCCGGTCGTTTCGTAGTCGGCGGCCGTCGGGTCCATCGGCCGCCAGTCCGAGGGGTCGAGCTTCGTCGGGCTGAGGAGGCCCGCCTTCTTGATGACCGTCGCGGGATGTCCACCTTCCCCGTAGAAGTTGCCGGCCCAGTTCTGGCTCTCGACCGCCACGGAGTTCGCAACGCCGCAGATCTGCAACGGCCCCTCGCCTCGGAGGGCGAACGGCTCGGCCAGCGGGTACTTGTCGTGGACGAACCTACCCTCGCGGTTGGCACCCGAGTAGCGGGTCCCGACCTTGTCGCCCCAGCGATAGACCGGCAGGAGGCGGTTGCGGGGGTTCTCCTCGACACGAAGCTCGAGCAGCGGAACCCGGACGAGGGCCGAGGCGTTCCCGTCGCCGTCACGGCTGGCGATCCACCAGCAGAACTCGCCGTACTTCGCCCGGTCGGCCGCCGTCCCGCCGTAGAAGGCGCCGGGTGTCTCATACGGGTCGGGGCGGGAGACGAGCTGGGGCGGTTCCTTCATGAGGACGCCATCGCGGTAGGCCTGGACCGACAGCATCCCTGTCGTCGAGGCGATGAGCGTCACCGCGCGATGGATGGCCGGGACACCGAGCGCCTCGGTGATGCTGACCCGCCGCCAGACGCCCGTCGCCGACGTCGGGCCGGTCAGGCGCTCCAAGGTCCCGACGAGCGAGCCCGGCGTGGCGGTGAGCTGCTTCGCCACGAACTCGGGGCTCCAGACCCGCATGACCGGAGGCCCCCACACGAGATTGCGGACGGTGTCGCGGAGGCCCATCAGTAGATCCTCGCCGGCTCGATGCTGGTTGGCTCTGATCCTTGCCAGACGGCGCGGATAGCCGCCTCGGCCGCGGTGTTCGGTTCGTCGACGGTCGCCTTCGTCGCGATGTAGGTGCCGTGGGTACTCGGGTGTCGAACGGTCCGCTCGAGATCCGCGGCGATGATGTTCTGCTCGTCATGGATGACGAACTGGCGGCCCGAGACTCGGCGAGCGAAGCCAGCCGAGGCATCCGCGTAGTCTCGTCCGGTGACCTTCTCGGCCCGTCGGAACTGACGGGCGAGATCACCGTCGGTGAACGGGTCGTAGTAGACGGTGGATACGCCGTACTCGCGGGCCTTGCGGACGAGGTCGGGGCCGAGGCGGTTGACGTCGATCGGGTCACCGAAGACGTCGGCGGCTAGCTCGAGGGCGATGCGCTTGTCCCCGAGCGGCCAAGCCACGACTGCGGAGGCTCGTGTTCCGGCGATATCCATCTTGATGCCCATCACGGGTCGGGTCGGTCGGCCAACTGACCCGAACTCCTGGGCTCCCCACTCCTCGGGGCGGACGAGGAGCTCGCGCATCGACACGACCCACCGACAGAGGTGCTCCGTATCGAAGATTTCGGGCTGCATCGTGGCCGAGAACTCGGCGAGTGTGTCGAGCTCGATCGTGATGCCAAGCGCCGGATTGGCGTAGGTCCAGGCGACGGGATCCGTTCGGTCAAGCTCTGGCGGTGCCGACCATTCGAGATAGGCGAGGCTGCGATCTTCATCGCGCCGAGCGCGGAGGTCATTGAGGATCACGGAATCCGAGTGGCCCGCGTTCGAGAAATACATGATCTGAGCGTTAGGGCGGGCGAGGATCGTCGGCCGGATGATGGCGTCGATTCCGTAGTCAGTGAACTCGCGAGCCTCGTCGATGAAGATGTCATCGAACGTACCGCCGCGTGCTCCGCCCGACCGAGGCGCAGCGATCGTATAACTCCCGCCTCCGTCGCAGATGATCTCCTCCTGACCATTCGCCTCGCGGATCTTGCGGACCCCGTAGGTCGCACGGTTCTGAGGGTTCTCGAAGAAGTCGACGAGGGGCTCGAAGGTCGACTTCCGCGGGCGACTCCGGTCCTGTGCGGTGTGCAGCATCTTCCGCCCGAGCTTGAAGCCGAGCAGCACCCGCGGCTTGATGATCTCGGTCTTGCCGTTCTGGCGCGAGACGATGGCCGCCGTTCGTCGGTAGAGCCAGTTGTCGCGCGGGCCGAGAGCGGTCATGTAGCGCCCAGCGATGCGCTGCCACTCCATGAGCGTCAGGCCAAGATCGGCCGCTGCCTCCTCGAGCCGAGGTAGCATCGACCTGGCCGGCAGCGGAGGAGCGATGCGCGGCTTGGGGGTGCCAGTCAGCGGCTTCCGGCGCCGAGCCGTGCTAGCCGCGAGCATTCGCCGGCCTTCGGCTGAAATCGCCGGTCAGCGGTCCCCTTCGACGCGCGGGGGGAGAGAAAAGCACAACAGAGGGGGATATTGAGCCCCTACGCCTAAAAACCGTCTCCCTCTCGCCCTGCTGCGCCCCGTTACGTCGCTTGTTGCACGGTCCGCACGCTGCCCGCAGGTTGGCAAGGTCATACCGGGCTCCGCCATCCGCGACCTCGATGATGTGGTCAGCCTCGTTCGCCCTGCCCAGGCATCCCGGTAGCCCGATGCGGCAACGGTGGTTGTCCCGCTTGAGCACCACGAGGCGCACCTTCCGCCACTCGGCGAGCGCACGGAAGTCGGAGCGGCGGCCGCGCACGCTGCCGGCGACTGTCACACCCTCACCGCAGCGAAGCCGCCCGACAGCAGCAGCCACATGAGGACCGCGCCGAACAGGGTTCCGAGAGCGAAGGTGATGAAGTCGTGGGCGTCGGTCTTCACGGAGAAGGGGGCTCCTCGGGCGGTGGGGGAGCCGGGGTCATCAGGGCCTTCGTCGTGGCGACGGACGTGGCCTTGGCGATCTCCTGGCCGAAGACGAAGCTGATCGCCGCCGACATGAAGCCGATGACCGCGCCCTTGACGAGGTCGTCGAGGACGAAGGGGTAGATCACCAGGGCATAGAAGCCACCCGCCAGCACCATGACCGCGATGCTGTAGGTGAACATCGCCCTGGCCGCGTCGATCTTCATTCGATCCCTCCTAGTAGCACGGTGAGATGAAGTTGTCGAAGAAGTGGGCCGACAGGTACCCCAAGACGAACATCGAGATCACGATGACGATGGTCGCGCCCCGTCCGATGGAGCGGACCCGGGCCGAGATCGTGGGCTTGCCTGTGGCGACCGCTCGGGCCTCGATGACGAAGAGCAGCAGGACCCACAGGCCGGTCCCGATGAGCAGGGCCACGCCGAGGTTGTCCACTACGGCTTCCTCCCGAACTCGAAGCGCACCCTGTCTCGGATGCGGGCGATCACGGCTTGCCTCCGATGTAGACGAGGATCGCGGCCCACGCTCCGATAGCGACGGCCCACGTCCAGACGGTCGCGGCGAACCACCGGCGCTCCCGGCGTTCGTAGTCGAGGCCCGCGATGTAGGCGGGATCGCCCCACTTGGACCATGTATCGCCCGCTTCATGGGCGTAGCGCCGGGTGACGCCGTTCATGCCGCGACTCGCTTGGCGAGTTCGTAGATGAGACACGGGCAACCCCGAGCCCGGCATGCCACGGGAACGACGGTGGACCCGGCGCGGGCGAGCACATGGGTCCCGTAGCCGTGCTTGCAGATGCAGCGAAGGTCGAGCCTCATCCCCTCAACCTCCCAACAGCACGGCTGCGTTGACCGCCGCGTCCTTCACGGCCCGGGAGCCGTCCCTGAGCCCGTCCTTCACGCCTTCCTGGCGGGCAGCGTTGACGAGCGGGGCGCAGTCGATGGGCGGCGGGACCGGGGCGAGCCCATCGCTGATCCAGTCGGCCCGGAGCGCGTAGAGGGTCGAGAGGTCGGCGGTCTCCACGAGCCGCCAGTTGCCATCCGTGCCTGCGACCGTGCGGACCTCCGCGACGGTGACGATCTGCGAGGTCGCCGGGATGCGGTCGACGATGGGCGCGCCGCGGTCGGGGGTGGCCCGGAGGACGCCGTTCGAGGTCGTGCCCGTGACCGTGGGATGCCATCGTTCCCGGATCGTCTTGGTGATCTGCACCTCGTCCTCCTCGAACATTCCATGCCCGCCGATCTCTGCCCAGGGGATGAGCGCGCCGGGGCATGACTTGTCCTGCACGTCCCGGTGCCCCAAGAGGCCCCGGATGGACGGGAACCGGCCCCGGAGGTCCGTGACGAGCGCCTTCAGGGCGACCTTCTGGGCGTCGTTCGGCCCGGCGGCCCGGAAGCCCTCGAGCTCGACCGCGAAGACGTAGCGGTTGACGTCGGCCCAGCCGTCGGAACCCAGCACCGCCCGTCCCGTGAGCGAGCTGTAGATGCCGTAGTTCTCGGACGTGTATGGCTCGGGGCTCACGTGCTGGCAATGGGAGGCGTCGCCGTCCTTGACCATCTGCACGATCCGGCCGCTGTATTCGATGACGTGGGAGGCCGAGACGTCACTGGTCGGGTGGGTGAGCCAGTTGACCGTCCCGCCCCCTTCTGCGTGGTGAATCACGATGGCGCGGTACTGGACGATCGCCCCGGGCGTGAACCAACGGGCCGCGACGAAGGGGTACGTCATCCGACCGTCCCCTCGAAGATCGTCGGGACCTCGGGGCTCGGCACCCATGCATCCCGCAATCGCGCCTGCTTACAGACCGGGCAACCCTCGTATCCCATGTCTTCAAACTTGGCGCGGGCCGACGCGCGCTCGCCTTCCTCGATCTGCTCGATCGCGAATGTCCGATCTGGCTCCGGGAGACGCTCTAGGGCCGCACGCAACTCCGGGGTCATGTCGCCCCCCGATAAATCCACAGCCAATAACTCGCCGGGACGATGGCGAGGATCACCGCCACGGTGCGTGTCCCGAGCTTCGTGTCGGCGAACGACACGACCGGCGCATCGAGGTCGTTGTTCAGGAAAATGAGCCCGAAGACGACGATCAGCAGCAGCACCGCCAGCGCCACGATGACCCGATCCCGGAGGACGGCGTTGTCGGGCTCGGCGCGGACGAGCTGCCAGAGCCTGTGGACGACGTAGAGGTTGAGCGGCACGCCCACGAAGAGGACGACGAAGGCGAGGAGGGTGGGGATCATCGCTTGCGCCGCGCCTGCTCGGCCCGGCTATAGCGGGCGAGGATCGGCTCGGCCACGTCACGGCGGAGGAAGATCGAGCGCCGGCGGATCGCCTCGGTGTGAGCGTCCTTCACGGTCTCGCGGTCACGGTCGTACCACGGCAGGAAGCGCTCGAAGAGCCGCCTAGCCCACATCGGACCGAAGGCTTGCGTGAGCATCACCCGCCGCCTTCGCCAGCTGGGCGATCGAATCGGCGTTCCGCTCGGCCTGTGTCTCGGCCTTCTCCCGCTGCGCCTCCGAAGCCCGGTAGATGTACCCAGGAACGAGGTCGCCCCGCATCAGGGCCACCACGACGAAAGCGAGCGCGGCGAGCGCGCCAGCGGGGCCGTAGAGCTCGGGGGGCACTCACGCCAACCTGGAGCCGGCGACCCGTGCTCCAGCGGGGACCGGGGGGCACCCTCCGCGAGCTACGGGCCGCCGGGATGCACCGTACTCAGCGCGCGAACTACCGAACGCCCCACGGTGCATACCCGGAATCGTAGCTGCGAGTGGACCCCGTGCCTACTCGGACGATGTTTCTAGATGAACAGGCGTGCTACGGCTTCCGATCCAAGAGGGCGCCTAATCGTTGGACGGCGCGTTCCACCACGGGGAGCAGCGCAGAGCCGATCTCCCGCCGCGCCTCGTCGGTGGCGCGGGTTAGCTCGTCCATCTGATACGCAAGGGAACCGGGTTCGGCGTCACTCGGGGGCGGGGGCGGGGCAAAGAACAGCCACCGCCAGAACGCAGGCAGCACCCAGAACAGGGTGGCAAAGACCACGACGGCGTAGAACGCGAGATAGGCGACCGCTTCCCAAGGCATCCCAGCCATCCTACGCCACCCTCCCGAAGATGATGAGCACCGCCTGGACCGACGTCGTCACTCCCAGACGCCGGCGGACCTCGACGAGGTTGCAGCGGACCGTCGCCCGGGCGATGCCGAGCTCGTGGGCCGTTTCCTTGTAACTGCCGGTCAGGGCGTAGACGTAGAGGACCTGACGCTGGCGGTCGGTGATTCTCATCGGGGCTGCTCGACACCGCGACGGGGGGTGGTCATCACGCGCGGACCCGCTCATAGACATGGGCGACGAGGCGGTGACCACCGACGATACCGTGAGCGGTCCCGATGTAGCGGAAGTCGGTGCTTGGCGTCGGGGCCTCCTGCCCCGTCATTCGGACGACCAGTTCCGTTTCGTCCAAGCCGAAGTCATCGGCCGGTGTCGCCTCTGCCCAGACGACGAGGTCATCGTCTTGCCAGTCGACCGCCAGAAAGCGGGGGCCTGCGACGCTCCTCCCGGTCCTCACGATGGTCGATGCCCCGACTTCGAGCGCGAACTTCAGCAGTCGGCTCATCGGTTCGGTGCCATCCCAGCAACCGAGAACAGCCCGTAGAAGAACGCCCCGACGATGGCCCCGGACACGAGGGCGAACACCAGGAGGGTGGCGATCACGGACAGGGCATTGAGAAAGTCCCGGATCACGGGGCGACCAGCCCGCAATCGCAGATGCCCTCGCCGGTCGTGGCGTCACTGGCGAACCAGGACGAACACGAACGCGGATGGGCGGGCTCTCCCGGTGTCTCGGCCAGAGCGCGGACGTACTCAGGGTGCGTGATCCTGACTGCTTCACTGACCGGGCAGTCGGGCAGATGCACCTGCGACTCGACCGCGCCGCAAAGGCGGCAGACGCGATCCTCGCCCCGGATTGCCAAGATGAGACCGCCGAGCGCCGTCTCGTGACGGCGCAGGTTGGCCGCAGCATCCGCTAGGCCGAGGCGGTAGACCTCAGACTTAGCGACCTGACGGCCCAACTCATCACCCGTCGCGTCGAGGGCACCTGCCAATGCTGCCGCCTCTCGGAGTCCGGGGGCGGCTGGGGGTGGGACGGCGCGGCCCCGGTAGCTTCGGCCAGTTGGCATTGGGTTCCAGTCCGGGGGCGGCTCGGGGGTACCGGAGGCGGCTTCGAGGGCGGCGCGGGTCTGGATGGCCCATGGCGTATCCGCTGGGATCGCTCTCAGTCCTTCGCGCAGGAGGTCTCGCCAGTGGTCCAGCGTGTCGGGGGGGAGGACACTGGCTGCGAGGAGGCGGTCGGCGGCAACGCGCCCGTCATTGAGGTCGAACCTGACGTATGGGTCAGAG
>Ga0209751_10002108_pt1 | contig 20121 bp, 28 predicted proteins | sample RifCSP13_1_FD_184019 | JGI IMG/M metagenome (GOLD analysis project Ga0209751, IMG submission 184019) | Soil microbial communities from Rifle, Colorado - Rifle CSP2_sed 13_1 (SPAdes) (version 2) | ecosystem: Environmental > Terrestrial > Deep subsurface > Rock core/Sediment | place: Rifle... | reverse complement strand
AACGATGCAGGACGGGATCATGGCGCGCAGCGGCAGCATCTTCGATCAGGCGCATGAGCGCAATGATCCCGTCCTGCATCGTTTTCGTCTCGCCGACGAGGGAAGCGCCAAGGGCTTCCCACGCCCAGTCGTTGAAGCGGATGCGCGCAAGCGGGGCGGCGCCGTGCCACCAGGGTGAGGTGCCATCGTAGCCCATCGCCGTCCGCGAGAAGATCGTGTAACGGCGGAGCGGGAACAGGCGACACTCGGCAGCGCCGGCCGGCAACGTATAGGGCTGCCCGGTTTCGGGATTGCGCATCCAGGTCGGCATCGGCTGACCAAGGAACGGGACGCGATAGGACCAGTTGGTCAGCGGTTCCCCATCCTTCCACTTGCCCATTTCAATCTGGAACGGCGACTCGTTGATCGTGGAATCAAGGGTATAGAGATGGAAGATGTCGACGGTGGGGAAGGAGCCTTGCTGGTTGGGTTGCAGGCGGCCAGCCACGCGCAGCGCCGGTGACAGGAACTGCTGGACCTTTTGGAGGCCCTTCGCGATCCAACCGGGCGATTCGCGATCCGGCACAAGCGCGTCAGCAAACGCCAGATTCGTCTCGGCGTAGGTCGCCTTGGCGAGGTTGATCGGGAGTTCCTCACGAATCAGCACGCCGTAGGCGCGCTGAATGTCGTGATCTTTCGGGAGTTGGATGAAGGTGACGTCTTCAGGCGCGATTGCGCTGAGTTGAATGTCGCCACGGTACGGCGAGTGGAAGTGTTTATTCCACGTTTCGAGGAGGTAGCCAGTACCGAAGCCGACCGCATGTTGCAAGGCTGCACGGTGCGTGGAATTGACGAGGCACTCGCGATACCAGTTGCGGTCAAGATCCGTCAGCGTATTCGCGGTGTCGTAGAGGGATTCGTCCCAGGTGACTTTGAACTCGCCTTCATGGCGGAAGTTGGAGAGCGAGGCGACGAGTTCGCGGGCGACACGCTTGCCTTTGTTGTAGCCGACATTTGAGAGGCCAGACACTTCGTCGGCGCCATCAGCCGCGGAGAGCATCGCGCGGACAGCCATCCAATCCTGGGATGGCCGCTGCGCCTTGAGCCACGCAGCCCCTTCTTGCTCACACTCTAACAACCAACCAAGGGTGCGATCAGCCGGAAGGCCGAATCTCGGGATTTCGTACTGGTTACTTGGCACAACTAGATCCCGGCCCAGTTCACCGGGCCAACCGTCAGGAGCACAGGCTGAAGCGGTGCATTGAACGTCGAGATGGTGAGATAGAGATCCTCGCCTTTGAGAATCGCGCGCCGCTCGACATCGGAGAGCCGCCAGCGGGTGATCACCTGACCATCAGGCGTACGGATGGAGGGCAACTGACGATACCACGGTTGATCCTTGGCAAAGATCGTCGGCTTGCTCCCCGCAGGGACCAAGGAGGGATCGATACGGGGATCGACGATGTCCATGATCAATCTCGTTGCCGCCGACCCTGTCCATCACGCGACACGTCACGGTTCGATCGGTCGAAGGAATATACCTCGGAATGGAAATTGGCGTCAGCGACGCGCTCGCGCGGCCGATCATCGTTTCTCCGCATGACTGCCCGAGCAAGATCCCGCCCCCGCTCGGACATCGACTGCATCCGCATGCGCAACGCGCTGCGCGACTCGTGCTCACGGCGTTCGCGGGCTTCCATACGATGCTCCAACTTGCGCGCCATGATCGACCGCTCATGCGCATTCATCGTTGACTCGAATCGACGCATGTCGGCGGCGCCGCGGATCTCAAGGCGTGTGTAGCCAGCCTGCCCATACTTCGCCGCCATCGCGCCGTTGGCATCACCTGGAAACCGCAGCGAACCATCTGGTGCCTGAAACACGATGATGGGATCAACCGTCACACGGCGGCGCGGGATGATCGTGTGCATGGTCGCAGCACCACAGGTCGGGCACGGCGGCGTCTCGTCAATCGTCGCAAGTGGGACGTAGGACTCGAAGACGTGATCGCACGTCTCGACACGACATCGCAAATCACAGAGGGGCACGTTTAGCGAAACTCCTTCGGCAAGGATCGATCACCAGATCGATCACCAGATCCACTAGATCTACCCACTATCCGCTGATCCACCAGACGATACTGCCCAGGACCGCTACGAAGCAAGCCGTGCGCCACACGGCCCGCGAAGGCAGAGGAACTCGCTTGATCCGGCGGCGTCCAGATCGGGTGCGGGATGCCCACGTCGGCGACCATGCCCGGCGCGTAGCTGACACGCTTGCGAGCGAACTGCTTGCTCGGCGGCTTGTTCATGTGCAGCGACAGCAATGGATGACCTATCGCCAATACGCGATCATCATAGGCGTCTGCGGCGGCTTTCTCCTTGCGCTGACCGGGCACACGTTCGAGCGTCGTCAACTCGCTAATGAGGAAGGGCGAGGGGAGATCGATGGCCTCTTCTGAGAGACAGGTCAACAACATATCCATCATCGTCGCGCGCCACCATTGGTTGGTGATGACGCCGACACGGGCGACCTCGAAATCACGGCGCTGCTTCTTGGTGTCGTTGTACTTCCAGGGATGGAAGTTCGTCCAGCCGCGCTTTTGGAGTTCATTTTGGAGGGAACTGCCGTTGGACGCCGTTTCGATGGCGAGGCGGCACTGCGCCACACGGCCCAGCGCATGCGTATATTGCGAATACCAGGCAGCAACCGCGAGGACGAGCGGCCACATTTGGAATGCCGTCACGTAGTTGGAGGCCCACTCGGCGACCTGGCCGGGCTCGCGTACGGCCGTCGCTTCGCGCAAGACTTCGAGCACGGCGTTGTCCTGGCCGATACCTTCCGAGCAATCGACGCCTATTCCATAACTGTGCGAGGGTGACGGCGCTTCCCAAACGAGTAACTTCATCCCTTCATCGAAGGACGGGTAGCCGGTGAACTGGATCGGGATCAGTTGATATTTGACATCACAGCGAGGGAGGAGATCCCGCGTCGGCACAGTGATCGTGGGTTGATCGAGATTCCAATAGCGGCGCGGCGTGACGAGGGTGGACGGGATATCGGGTCCGACGATCGTATAGACAGCCACAGGCGGACGCGTGCGCTCTTGGTAGCCGAGCAGGATCTCGGGATCTATTACTGGAATGTTGCTGTTCTGGAACGCTTCAAAATCGTCCGCGCAGTACTCGGCCAGGAAGATATTGAGCGTCTTCGATTCCTTCGCCTGCTCGTAGCCGATCTCGCGCCACCACATTTGTTCGCGTGGCATGCGCCAGTCGCGGTCGCCTTTCGCGAGGTGTTTGAACAAGAGCGGGTCGGAGGTCACATAGTCGTGGGCGCGATCAGCATGGGTGATGGTGCGATCAGACGGGATCCAGTTCGTTGGAATAGGCCGCTGGCGCAGCGCCGCCAGTGTCGGGTAGATGTCGGTGCCGACATACCAAGGGAGAAACACCGGCCGCATCCGTGATCGGCCACGTGGGTAGTCGCGTTTAGATTCTTCCCACTTGCGCTTCCAGTAGCCAGGACCTTTCGCGGTTGATTCGAGCATGCCAAAGACGTCGGGCGAGTCGAGGACCGCCGGCAGCAAGGCGGCTTCGATCAGATCCTGCGCGTCCTGCCACTCGCAGAGTTCAGAGAGGTGGATGACGTTCGGCGACGACCCTCGCGCAACGCCGTTGAACTGGTTGCCCGCTTGAATCGTGAGCGAGCAATACTGCTTGCCGAACTCGATCGGGATGGCTTTGTAGATCTTGGTGACTTCGGGCAGGAGCCACCATGGTTGTTGATCGAGGTTGTACTTGATGATCCCCGCCATCTCGACAGTCTTGTCGGGATCGGCGCTGGCAACAACCGCGTTCGTATAGGGGATGAACTGAAAGCGGTGTTGGACAGCGAGTTCGGAGAGCGTTGAGACACCGAGACGCCGCGCTTTGAGTTGCTGCATCCAGATCGCGTGGCCGAGCACTTCGCTATCGGCCCAGAGATCGAGAATGATCGACTGCGCGATGTTGGGCGTGAAGCGTGCCGGATGCTTTTCCCAGTCGATGATCTGACAGTAATTGGGCAGCCAGTAGCCGCGAAAATCGAGCGCGCAGAGGCAGCGTTCGTTGGTGATGAAGGCTTGCTCATCTGGACGCAAGGGTCGTGTGAGACGTTCGCGCTCAGAATCCCAGAGATCGTGGAAATGGCCGATCGCATGCTGGATCTGCGAGGCGGTGTGGTAGGTGAGCGGGGATTCGGGCTGACCGGCTGCGCGTTGACGCAGGATCTGCGCGTCAGAGGCGGCGGTGACCATGCGGGAGGTGACACCCTGATCGTACATCGCTAGTCGCCCTCGCCGATCAGGATCGCCTCAGACGCATCGCCAGGCAGATCGATCACGATCTCACGTTCTATCAATTGGCGCTGGACGGCACCGCGCGCCGACGACAAACTCGCCATGTCGTCGGTGAAGGATGGGACCGTTGGCTCGGCTGAAGCGGCTGCTGCGGCTTTTGCGCTGGCGCTGGCGTTGGCATGTACGTGTACCGTCGTGCCCTTGGGCACTGGTGCCAGCCCTCGACCTTGCAAGAACATGAAGCGATCCCGTTGGGACAGCTCAGCCAGATCCCCATCGATGCGCTCGGCTGATTTCACATGCGCCGCGATCACCTGCGGGTGCATCGCGGCCATGACCAGATTGCCTGCGTCCATGCCGATGGTCATGGCGGTCGAGACGACCACGCTCATGAGATCCGCAGGACGCACGCCCGCGCCCGCGCACACATCGTCGAAACTGACCATCTTACGCGGGTACGGGGGCAACTCGCGATAGACGTCCCACCACTTGCACGCGACCATCTCGTTGTTGAGCACGGCGAGCTGGACGAACTCAAGAAAGCGATCCCGGCCACCATCGATGAAGCGGATGGCGGCGTCGAGGCCATGCACGCCGGGCAGCGTGACGAGATCATGGGCGCTCTGCGCCTCGCCGAAGACTTTGCGCCGAGCCTCGCGCACGGCCAGACGAGCGCGATCATCCTCGGTGAGATCGGCCAGAGGTAACGCCGCCGTCCCGCGCGTGTAGCTGTACTCGGCGATGGACGGCTTTGGCGGGATCCCGGCCCGGCGGGCCGCGAGCGTGTTGCGCCGCGTGACCGTCAAGGGGCTGACCTGATCGTCGGGGAGCGGGACGCGGCCCTTGCGCTTGGGCGCGCGACCGTCGGCGGTCGTGGTGCGCAGTGGAGGGACGCCTGCTAGGGTAGCGGTATGATCGGGGGCGGCGGGGGTGGCAACACGTCCGACGCCTGCGTCTCGCGCCGCTCGCGATGTGGGTGCAGGTCGAGCGCGGCTTTTCGCAGTTGCTCGGCCTGGATGTCGGCGCGCGTGAGATGGGTGACGTCGCGCTCGGTGCGGATCCGTGTCGATGGGGGCGGGCGCAGCGGGCGCGAGGAGGACGGTGTAGAGGGCGATGGCAGCGTCGCCGATGTCTCGGCCGATCGCGGCAAGGGACTCGTCATCGGAATCTGACTCGGCTGTGTCGTCACCTTGACGATCAGATCCCGTATGAGGAGATTCTGCTCCTCCAACAGCTCGGCCTGGTAGCGGTGCTCCTGCCTGAGTAGGAGTAGCTGCGTCAGCAACGCAGCCAGCGACGAAGGTAGATGGGTCAGGGCGCGCCACAAGTTATGGATCTCCTTGGACGATCATCCGCTTCGCACACAGGCCCGATGACTGCGACTCCTCGCAGATGGTCGCGGGCACCGCGCGCTCGCCTGCCCAGCGGAGCGGACAGCGACAGTCACGAGCACGCAGGAAGTCGATGTCGGCTTGAAAGCGAGACGCATCATCCTTCATCTGCTGATTCGTGTACGCCGACGGCACGTCACCGAGGACGGCGGCGTCCGCTGATGCGCTTGCCTCGTGTGCCATGTTTGCCTCCGACCCGTTCGGGGAGCGACGCGAAATTGGCGGCGCGCGTCTTGCCTTTGGCATCCTCGACGGAGATCTCGCCGCGCTTGGCTTTCGCGAAGAGGAGACGCGACTGGGATTTCGATTTCACGGGGGCGTATGGAGGCACAGTCGTCTCCTGCGATCATGCTCGCGACGTCCGCGCCGCCTTGCGCCCGGTCGTTCTCCTACGAATCGGCTTCATCAGCCCCCGCACGACATCGCGACCAGTTTGGATCTGCTCGCCGAGCGACGGCGCCGGGAGGCGTGGATCGCGCTCGCCAGTCTCGCTCGGCAGGCGGATGTCCTTGCGGCGGCGCGTGACGCGCTCGCGGATCGTCAGCGGATGCGAGAGACGGGGGTGATCAGGCACGATGTTCCCGCGCCCGGCGCCGCCGACCCTGATAGCGAATCCCTTTGAGCATCTTATTCCGGCGCTTGATGTTCTCGCCGGCATCGCGGGCGCCGCGCCGGCCGCTCATGAGATCGTCGTCGTCGGTGTCGGTGGCGGGTGCCTTTGCTGCCGCTTTTGGGGCAGGCTTCGCGTCAGCCGCCTTGCCGCCACCCGTCCTGGGAGGCGGGAGCACCCGCGCACGGTTGACGTCTCCGCGGGTTCTGATCGGATAGGGCTCGTCAGGATATGGCATGATCTACTCCAACCAGTACACTTGATCCTTTGTGACCAGAACGCCGTGACGAATCGGTGAGGCAGGAAGCACCAGCCTTCCGGTGAACAGCACCTGTCCACGTACCTGCGATGAGGTACTAGGCTTGAATCCTGAGAAGCCGAAGCTGAACGTAGGCGAGTCGGAGACGCGAAACACCCAGCCACGTACACGCGGCGGCAACGGAATACGTTGCAGGATCGCTGCTGCTAGTGGCGCGATGAGCAATCGTTTGAACAAGTCTCGACGTGTCATCTTGCCATCTACCTCCGCGCGCCGACAGCCCGCCCGACTCGGCTTAACGCCCGCGTCTGCTTGCGATGATGACGCAGCACACCGGCCATACGCTTGGGATCAGCGCGAACTTCCTCCGCCTTGGTGATCGTGCGGTGATCCTCTTCACAGGCGTAGTCCATCTGCCGCGTCTTCTCAGCCCTGGTCATCATGTGGAGGATCCTCCTGCGTCGGCGAGGATAGCACAGGTGCCAGATCATCCATAGGCGCGAGCCGCGTGTAGACGTCGGTAACCTCGACCTCGGCGATGAGCGCCGCCACGACGTCACGAATCCGCCCTTCGGCGACGGCGAGCGCACCACTGATCTCCTGCACGGATGCGCGGCACTCATTCTGCTCGACCGCTCTGCGAAGGTCGCGGAGGTCATCGGCGATGGCATCGAGTTCCATGATTTTCTCCTCAACTTCCTTGTGCGACCAGATCGACGACCATTCGCCCGCCCGGCGTCTGGATCGTCGTTTTCGCTGGCACGGTCAGCCCGAGTTCGAGTCGCGTCGCATTCGGCGGCGAGATCGACTGACCTGCGGCGTCCATCTCGACCCGCTCGGCTGTGACGATGAAGATCACTTCATCAGCATATTGCCTAGCAATCTCGATCGGCGTCTTCTCATGCGGCGGCAGGACGCGGACCACCTGAAAGGACTGATCGGTGGCGAAGCACGAGATCTCAACGTTGACCCGCGCCGCGACTCTCGGATAACAGGTCGCCAGCGTGAACCGCAGATCGTGATCGAGTTGATCCATCAGACTGATCATCAAGGCTTTGACCAGCGTCAGCAGCTCAGATCCATCAAGCGGGAAATACTGTGCGTCGACCGCGTCGCCGAAGCCGCCAGTGATGCGCTTGCCCGGATCCACAATAGGCGCTGGCTGCCCACGACTGGGCGTATCCGTGTTGCTGGCAGCAGGCTGATAGGGGACGTCAGGCATCCCTACTCCAGCCACAGCAACACGCGATGCGTGTAACTCGGCAGCGGCTTTGGCGAGAGGACTGGCGAGGTGCGCGGCCGTTGTAGAATCTATTGACACGATTGGCCGAGGCGCAGGTGCCCGTGCTGGCTGGCGCACGACTAGCGCATCCGTCAGCACGATCCCGCTTGCTGACACGGTCTCTGCGGCAACGGCGCTGACGGCTGGCCGCACAGGCTGGTGCAGTTTCCCTTCGCCGTCGACGATCTCGCCTGCCGCAATCATCGCGGCTGCCTTGACGGCACCAGGCATGCGCAGTCTCGAGTACTCCGGTCGGATGATGACGTGGGCGGGTGTGACCGTCGTCGCAACGACCTTTGGTGAAGGCGCCACGATCAAGGGCGCCAGTTCCTTCTCATTCCGCCGCGCCTGCTCGACCATACTCGCAACGGCGTCTGCGGTCAGCGGCTGAGAGACTTCGTGCGGCGCGCCCGCTGGAGGCATGCCAAACGTGCCGGGTGTCTTCTGCGCATCGAAGCCGCTCATGATCAGATCGAGGCGTTTGTGCCTGTTGCTGGCCGTCTCGTCGCCAGCGCATTCGCCAGCGCAATCCTTCCAGCTAGTCCGCTTCGCGTACCCACCGGCCGCGACCGCTTCAGCAGACTCTCAACGACGACGAGTTGCGAGCCGCTCGGTCGATACCACACCTCGATGAGCCCCTTCTCGATCCAGTTATATATCGTCCGACGCGAGACGCAGGCGATGAGTGCTGCGTTCATGATCGTCACGACCTCAGGGTGAGGGCTAAGCGGCACCGCGCCGATCTGGTGCGTCTGCGGCGCAGCACTCTGGTGAGTCTCCATGATCCTCATTCCTCTTGAGGTTCGACGCCCAACGATGGAAGCCGTTCAGCACGCTGACGGCACCTCACAGTGCGAGCATCATGTACCTGCCGATCTTGGTGAACCATTGATAGATGACTCTTCGCAGTAGGGCAGGTGATGGCCATACCGCAACAGTCTCTCCGCCCACCGCACCATCGTCTGGACAACGAACCTGTGCTATCGTCTGCCAAGGGATGCACAGATGTCAAGTCCTTGGCGATCTGGGTAGTGGGCTAAAGCCATGTTGCTACGCGATCTGGAGATCAGGCGCCGACCGCAGGTCATGATCGTCAATACAATGACGAGGTAACCTCCCACTAAAAAATCGAGCATGAAAAATTGGGGTGTTAGAGTTCGGAGAATCGGGGCAGGGCCAGCCTAAGTCACGTCTCACGGTAAACCAGGCTGACCCGACCCATCGATAGAAGCGCGGAGGCGGTACATGAAATAGACCGAACGACCCCGTAAGGGGTCCCTAGGGCCAAATCGCATGTTTGGGAGCGGTCGAAAGGCCGCTCCCACCTAGGTCCGCCGCTTCCATTTTGGAGTGTAACACGGCGAGATCCTCATTAGAAGGGGTGTGTGATGGCTGCTTCTGAAAAGCCGGAATCTGAGAGCTTTTTGGCGCGGTTACACTCAGGGTCACTCCGGCGATGGCTGCCGGCGTCACGACGCGGCTGTGGGAAGTGTCGGATCTAGTTGCGCTGCTTGAAGCGGAAGAATCGAAAAAAAGCGGCGTAGGAAGGGATGAAAGATGGCTGTCGTCAACCTCGTTGCACGCGAGGACTTCAAGAAGGGCGAAACCGGGTACGCGACGAGTGGTAGTGTGGTTCACCCTCGCACCGGATTCGTTCCTGAAGGCGTCCTCGTCCGCGCACTTGAAGACGTTCGCTCTGGAGAAAATGGCAGGTTCAAGGAGTGGTCTCAAAAACCAAAGTAGCCCACTACCAAAAATTGAGACACCAAAAATTGAGACACCTCTGTCCTGATGGCATGAATCGCCGCATCCTACCCGGGTACCTTAGACAATTCGAGCAACTATGTGTGACTATGACTAGTAACGTGATACTACGCGCAATGGCGCGCATAGCTGGAATGATAGCGATGTCGGCCGGCTGACATGAAGGGTAGCTCAGAGCGGCCATGGCAGGATGTACATGTACTACATCGCCTACTAGGGATGTACATGGCGACAATGGTGAGTAGCCACGCGCATATGTGCGTAGGTGTACATGTACCATAGTCGTCAGATTGATCTCTGGATTGTCGCGGACATGATGACTCGCGCGGGCAGGCTGAGCGAGATCTTTAGAGATCTCCCACCTGATGGCATGGCACGAGAATCGCTATGCTGGTAGGCAGGACGGACGCTGACAACACCCGATTAACCGACGCCGGACGGCCATCCGGCCCTGGAGGTTCAGCCATGATCCATATCGTCAAGAGTACCTCACACTGGCAGGGCGCGGGCCACTACCCTGTCGCCATCGCGCCGAGTGCAGAGGTCGCTGAGCATGTCGCGAGCTTGCTTAGCACCTGTTCATTTTGCGGCGTTGGTCTCGGCAACTACCAGACTGGCGACTGCTACTCGGCCGCTACCATGCGGGTGCGGCCCAACGTACCTACACTCCCAGCAGACGCGGGCGACTGGTCTAAGGACGACGTGCGGGCGTGGTTCGACGACCAGCAGCCACAGGACGAGCGCGAATATTAAGGGGCTGCTATGATGTACATTCATATCGGCGGATCGACCTACCAGGTCGACGATCTAGGAGACCTGGAGATCTTCTGTCTCTGTCTAGGCGCGTTTGGCGCGGCAGGGATCGTCGACTGGCGAGCAGCATGAACGCCAGATCAGGCGCAGTGTTGCAGAGGTACATCATGCGCGACATAGGAGCAGCGTTTGAGATGGCCGAGTATCCCGAGCCTCCCGCAGTCATCGAAGCAGTCATCGAGCGACCATTGAACGACGCGAAATCGTTCATCATGGCAGGGCGGGCGATAGTCACCCTCGTCGGCCGAGAGAGTCGCTACACCTACAAGATCACGCGCGTCGAACCGGCCGAGGGCAGCCAGTACACGCAAGCCACCTATTTCGTGTACATCCTTATCGGACCCGATAACACGAGTGAGTACATGTACTTAGGGCTACTCGACGCTACCAGCGGACTGGTCAGGCTAACGCGCAAGTCGTCCTATAAAGAGGACAGTCGACCAGTCCTGGCACTCCGCTGGGCACTGCCGATACTCTGGCAGGGACGGGAGTTACCTGCGCCGGCGAAGATCCTGCACGCGGGCAGGTGTGGCCGGTGTGGCCGGCTGCTGACGGTGCCAGAGTCGATCGAGAGTGGCTTCGGGCCTGAGTGTGCGGGGAGGACCTAGATCATCATGGACAGCATCACCATTGAGCTACGCACGGCGCTAGACCTAAAACGGCTGATTCAGGCTGCCTTTCCAAGCTATCGGCGTCAGAAGTGTTACGTGCGGGTGTTCGGCGCGCAGGGTGAGTCGATCAACAGCTACTGGGACGGCGGATCGAAGGACGAATTCGCGATTGTCGAGATCTCTACCGGTCAGACAAAGCGCCTGCCGACGTCGACGCACCCGTATTTTGATATCGCGCGTACAGGACTAGCAGGCGCCGAAGATCCCTACGTCAAGATCGATCATGTCGGCAATGTGATGCTCAAGGCACTACCGGCAGGGTATGCACTGGTACGCGCAGGTACATCCTGCGGCAAGCCTGCCACTGCCTGCGTAATGGTCAATGCGGGAGATCTGCCGAAGTATCTATCCGCTGGACCTGTCGACGTGAGGTTGTGATGGACATTCGACGCGAGGACAGAGCCAAGGCGTCAATTTATTGACAGGAGACGATCATCAGCATGCGAAGAAAGGATCCCATCATGGCAAAAGGTACACTTCGATGGTTGCGCGCACAAGGCTTTGATCAGGCGCGCTCCGTACCGTTTACTGCACAGTTTCACGTCGGGTGCAGCCAGTGTCAGGCACTAGCGATCAATGGCGTTGCTACTCATGAAACAGGATGCCCGAATCAGGTCCACACCTGCAAAGGCTGTGACGCACTGGTACCGTACCGTGGCATGTACTGTGAGGACTGCTCCTAATGGCCGCCCAGTACATGGCAATCGATCAACACGGTCAGACCTACCACGGCCTGACAAGACCACGTGCAGACTTGCTCAAGCGGCTTGGCCGACGGCATGCCAGCAAGATGTACATCGATGGGAAGGATGGACAGCCTAAGCACATTGGCTACATCATCGCAGGGCACTGGTTGACCGTGTATCGCGTCGAGCCATGGGAAGGTCGATCATGATCATCAGCCGAGCCCTACTCAAGTCTGTCCTACCAGCAACCTCGGGCGAGGACAACACCCGCTATTATCTCTCAGCGGTACATGTACATCCTGATGGCATGGTCGAAGCGACCGACGCCACGATCCTGGTACGTGCGCGGGATCCATATCCACAGCTCGACGACGACTACCCGACGAAGGATCTCCCGGCTGTAACGTCGCCAGAGAAGCCGGTACTCCTGCCTGTACCAATCATCAGCAAGCTGCTTGCAGCGATGCCTAAGAAGTCTACATTCCCGATCTTGCGTGCCGCACAGATCGGCGTGACAGCCGAGGGCAAGATCCAGGCGAGAGCTACAGATCTCGATGTACCCATGATCGCCGATATCACGGAGGCACAAAGCCACCAATGGCCGATGACCGATCGTGTCATGATCAAGGACGGGGATCGACCAGTGGTGAAGCTGATCTTGAGCGCAGCCATGTTGACACGGCTGGCAAAGATCGCGACTGAGGCAGGCACGCGGAATGGGGATAATGCGGTGACGCTGGAGATCCCAGAGGAATCGACTGCGGCGTATCGGCAAGTCATAAAAGGCATTGTACAGCCTGAGATCATCTCGGCCGTGCGCTTCACCACCGGATCCACAATCAAGGTCGAGGGGGTTGTGATGCCCTGCCATCGATGACGTACACGCAGATCCTGGAATCGATCCAGCGCGAAGCTCGTGAAGGTGTCGGTGGGCTTCGCGAGCGTCTCGCGGGCGATCGACGCCGGGTCAGGCGAGAGGACGCACCCGGGCGGCGCAGTTATGAGGTACCTAATAATGCAGTAGCGCAGGGGCTTGAGGCTGAGCGGCTAGCGATTGAGGCAATCTCTCTACGTAGGCTACATGAAAGGATAGTGGAGTAGTTGGGAAACTAACTGAGCGAGCGAGAGGAGATCAGCATTACATGAACACGCAAGCACTCATACAACTAGAGTTTAGCGAGGCTGACTTTCTGATCGCTGAACGGGTCGCACAGATACTCGGGTACACGCAGACCGCGTACACGTCGACGTCGGCACTCTGGGGGCTGTTCTGTCTACCTGAGAATCCCGCGACTGCGAAGCGAGGGGAAGCGACGCGCGGCGCCTGCATTATCAAGACGCGCGAGCTGGGCATGCTAGTAGTACAGAACCTTGAAGATCTGGGGCTTACGGAGGATGGACGAAAGGAGCAATCATGACGTGGGCAGAATGGCGTGCCACCTATAGCGGGATCCCTGTCGTGCAACCGTACACGGACGCGCCGGAGGTGTTTCTCGTCTCCGGCCGGGATCCGCTCATCCACGGCGGGAGTATAACCCCTGATCCACCGATTAACGTGCTGTACACCTTGGACGATTACCACGTCACAAGCGAAAACCGCCATCGGGGATCGTTCTGGGTGGCCCCCAAAGTCGAGCGGGACGACTGGACGCGTACCGACTACATGCGGAATCGCGTGTCGCATGCAGTCTATTACCTGAGCCTCGCACGACTAATTGGCTTACTCGAGCTCGCACGGTTAGTGCTCTCGTGTGTGGCAACACGTGAGCAGCTAGTAGCGGCCTTTGTTGGACAAGATGAACACTTGAACACGATCCTGCTTGCCCGATGGGACGGGCTTCATCATGCTGTACATGCGCTGGTCCAAGAGCACAACAAGGCGCGCAACATCATGGGTCGATCCTGGTGTGGGCAGCCACTTCGGCCAGGAACGATCTGCTGGTCGCTGAGTGAGTCCGTATGTGTAGCGAAGGCGGTGGGGCGGTACATCGCGCAGGGAGGTGTGATCCATGAGAACGCGTAGGAGCTGGCGCAATCAAGATCGATTGTACAAGAGCCTCGGGCAGGATCTCGCCAAGGCCGCGAGTGGGCAAGCGCCCCCGCCCACGGATGAGAGTCTGTACGCTGCCGTCGTCCGTCTCGGCATCGAGCACGACTCACACGAGTCGGATCTGTACCTACCAGCGACCGACCAAGTACGAGAGTTGCTTACACTGTACGGGATCGATCCGTTCAGCCCGTCCGCGTCCCAATTCCGTCATCAGGTCACAGGAGCGATCTGGTTTGACGTCTGCTTCAGATACGATCCGTGGTGGGCAGCACGAGCGGCGAGGAAGCGCTAGATCATGCTCAAGACAGAACAACAGACACGCACGATCGAACGACAGATCCGGCGCGCGGTGCGGGCGCTTGGGTACCGCGGTGATCTCGTGTGCGGCTAGACACGGCCGGCGCTCAACACGTCCGCGATCAGTTGTCCTCGTTCGTAAGCTGTGGCCTCGCCGCAGCGGTGGAGAAATTCGCGACCGCCCGCGCCCTCTTATTCGCGACCGAGCACGCCCGCGCCAAGTAGAGTCAGGCGGAACCCTCGTTCTCGCGCGGACGTGGAGCTATGAGGACCGTCAAAGCGCCTTTGTTCTTGAACGGCGGCTAAAACGCCATGGCGGGGCGGTGCGGCTCTGCCCGATCTGCACGACACGGATGCAGCGAGGCGTTGATCTCTCACCTTGATACGCCGTGTGTTAACCCCTATCATAGGGGTTATAGTTAGAACCTTTAGGTTCTAACTCATAGACAGCATGAGATCTATCTCATTCCCTCAACTTCCCTCAGCACTAGATCATGAGGGAAACGTTTCCCTCAGCCTTTCCCTCATGAGGGAAGTTGAGGGAACCAATTAACTATTAATTGTACAGAGAGATAGCGCCGTACTCCCCCACACACCCCCCACCTACCAAGGGGGGTCTAGGAAAGCGAAGGGACGACGAAGATGATAATAGAAACCCGAGAAGTCCTTGCCGACGCGTATCTCAGCCCGAACACGAAGCAGGGGCGCATTGCCCGAGTTGCCTCGCTGCGTTGCGTCGACTTAGGACGGCTGCCCGCGCCGATACAGCCCCCGGCCAGCCCTAACCACGCGGCCGGCCCGCTTGAGGTCGCGGATCAGGCGCTCGGCCGTTGCGATGGAGACGCGAAGCACCCGTTGAATGCCAATGACCCAAAGCGCCGTGCTGATGGGTTTGCCATCCTCGGGTACGATCACGAATGCAGCTTCCTGCTCTTGGATCTCATCAAAGACGACTGCTGGCACAAAGAGGCCGAGGTCGTTCCGTGTGTATTGGTACGCGGTTGATTTCAGCTGGTGCGAGATCACACCAAACTCATAGGTCCTTCGCTCGCCCTCTTCAGGACTGATCAGGTAAAACGCCGTCTCGCTGTACCCAATCAGCGCGGTCGAGCCCAAGATGCGATCTTGTGGACGCATGTACCGCTCGTTCTTCCCGCCTTTCTGTTTGCCGACATGGAAGATCCCGAGTGCAGTTAGTTGGCGCGCTTGGAGTTGTGCATCGAGCAACCCCAGGCCAATCGCGACATCTTTGTAATCAAACAGCCGGCCAGGGATGAACAGCGAGATCGGATCGACAATGAGCAGCGCGCCCGGCGGGAGCTTGAGATTATCGACGAGGGATCCAAACACCTTCGGCACAGCACGGGGATCTCGTAACACTTCCCACGCGTAGGCTTCGTCGCGTAGACAGAAATGGACGAACGGCGTACAGCCTGCGCGGGTAAACCATGCTTGGTGGTCACGCCAAGGGCGGTCTGCCGCGAGGACGCCAATTGCTGGCGGGATCGACGTCTTGAGCCCAAAGAGATCCTCCCCTTTCTGCCATGCGGCTACCATGCCAGCGAGAAAGGCGGTTTTGCCGACGCCTGACGCCCCTGAGAGGGTCGAGATCGACCCAAAGGGCATGAGATGCTCGATGAGGTCGGGAAAGGATACGACGCCCGTAGACGGCTGGGCTGGCTCCACTAGAGGTCCGTTGGACGTCGTCATAGTTGAGTCGATCTGTAGCAGATCCTGCGCTCTGCTCAACGCAGGATGGAACAGCGCACCTTACACTGTTGCACGAGAGTAAGTCAACAAATGAAATCACTTGACGCCGAGCGCGAGGAAGTGCAAGATAACGGTTGACAGTAACCTGTAGTCAACAGTAGAGTCTCCGGGTTGCGCTGAGCGAGCGAATGAGCGACGACGAACAGATCCCTGTGAGCCAACCGCCGACGCCGAGCACTTACCCGGCATTGTGGTACACCTCTGGCACCCCGCATCGACGTGGGCTGACCGAATGCCCAATGGCACGCTACCTCGGCACGCATGCGGGCGTACACGGGACCGGACACCAGCGCATCGCGACGGCTGTTCCACTCGCCACCGGCGCCGCTGTTCACCGCGGCGTGCAGCTCATCGGCCAGTGGGTGATCGATTTTCAGGCTGCTCATCCGGTGCAGCGTCTACTCTCCGTGCCGGATGAAGTTATCGCGTGGGCCGCAGGCGAAGCCGCGCGTGCCTACGAAGCCAAAGCGCGCAAGAAGGGTCTGCTCCTCACCAACATGGACGTCGACAGCGCTGCGGCGAACGAGATCTTGATCCTGGAACAGCGGACGCTGATTGAAAGTTTGATCTGGATCTACGCGATCGTACGGCTGACCTTCATGTTGGCACGCGCGCGAATCCTTGCGGTCGAACTCGAATGCGCGCCAGTGATCGATTGCACGTGTGGTGTAGGCGACTGGGTAGGACAAGATCTCGATCATGCAGCACGCGGCTGCACGGGCATCGTCGCACAAGGCCGTGGCGATGTGCTGTTCGAGGTCTACGAGGACGGCACGATCGAATACGAGGAGATTAAAACCAAAGCGACCGAGCGCAAGTCGTGGGAAGACGCCTGGGAACATTCCGGACAACTCTGGCTGAACACCGAAGCCGCATCGCGTCGACTCGGCAAAGACGTCAACACGAGCTATGTCCCGATCCTCTTCAAAGGCTGGCGCGGGCGCGACAAGGGTCGGCCGACAACAGATCCCAAGTATCAACATTCCGAACTCTGCTACGGCTGGCTCGATGTTGGTGTGGACGGCCAAGCCCACTGGGCGAGTCAATACAAGTGGGTCGATGATTACGGCAAGGGGCATACGCTTGGGAGTAGTTATCGACGTCATGGACTCTGGATCGACGATGTCGAAATCCCGCTGATGGAAGGCGTACGCGCAGACGCTGGACGCGTCGAGCGGTGGATCAAAGGCATCATGAGCCCCATGCAGCAATCGACCTATCTGCGTGCGCTCGGGCCGTTCCCGCGTCAACAGATGCGGATGCCGGAGGCAACGATGGGGTTTCTGGCGGAGGAGCGGCTGTGGCGGTATCGAGTCGATCTCTTGAGATCGCAGCAGGCGTACGACGCCGAGCATCCAACGACGCTCGCGCTCGTGCCGCGGGCCTGGCAATGCACACGCTACGACGGCGCGCTCTGCGACTTCAAGCCGGTCTGTGACAAAGAGCCGGGATTCGAGTCAATCGATACGATGGGGCGCTACGAGATCCGCACGCCGCATCACGCGCCGGAAAAGGCCGCCTGGGAGGCAGCAGGGTTGCTGTTCCCGCATGATCCCGATGAGGAATTTGACGATGAGGATTAGCGCATGAAAATGAAACGGTTGCGTGTCACGCGAACGATCGTGTTCGAGGGACCGGAGGACTGGATCGATCGGACGCTGGAGAAATCGTTGTGCGGGTCACGTGGAACGGCCACAGAACGACCAGACGCGATTCGCAGGACGCACGACATCCTGATCAGGAGTTCTTCGGGGGATCACTGGGAGCCTCAATTGGATCACTCCATCAAATGCGTCGAGGAAAAGGTTGAGGAATTATGAGCGATTCGATTCTCCCAGATCCCAACAAACTCGTTGACCCCTCGCTGCGGGCCGTGAATCAAGATCAGAACCTCGCCAACTTCGCCAACTCCGTCACTGCGATCTACGGGATCTCGGGCTCCGGCAAGTCGTCCCTCACAGACACCGCCGTCGAATATGCGTGGGAACAGTTCCACCGCACCTCGCTCGGGTACGTCACGGATCTCGGCGGCTTCGGCAACAAACGGATCTCACTCATCCGCCTCGGCATCCTCCGTATATGGGATCCACGCAATCATGTCAATCCGTTCGAGACGATGGAATTGATCTCGCTTGGCGCGTTTCCCGAAAGCATCGACGAGCCCGAGACAGGGCGTGCGGCGCCGAACGTGAAGCTGATTCTGCCACGTCGCATCATCACCTCATTGACCTGTCCACAAGGGCATACCGTCGCCAAATTCGACAATGATCTGCTGTTGAACAGTGCTCAGGTTGCCTGCCCGACGTGCAAGATCATCACATCGATCGCTAATGGCACGACTGAAAAAATCCTCGTGCGTCATCGCATGTTCAAATCTGTCGGCCATCGGTTCTTCGACTCGATCACAGAAATGAACGACTGGGGGATGGACGAACTCGCGAGCATGAGTGTCCGCGGACTCCTGCCGATGGGGAAGGAAGGTGGGAACGCGCTAGGATCGGCGGACGCCTTACGTCAAGGCACCGTCGCCTACGGGACGAACTCGCCACCGCAGTTCGGCTTCTTGCAGAATCGGTCCTACCGGTGGATCGCGAATATCCGCGGGATACCTGATCAAGTGGTCCCAGCGACGTGTACATTCGCGGTCGAACAAGGCAAGGCGGATGACGATTCAGGTGGCGTGCCTGTCCTCGGTATGCAGATCGCCGGGAACGCCCGTACTGCCAAGGCTGCACGCTGGGTGGGCAACTGTCTCCATGCGAGCCGTGAACCTAATGTCGAAGGGAACATGGTGTATCGCTTGTGGCTCACGACGCACATTGACGTACGAGACGTGCGGCGCATTCCCTATCTCGCGAAGCATCGTGGCATCCCGCTCGACATGCCAGACTATTTAGAAGATCCCTGGGATGCGGACAAGGCCAAGCGCGATGCTGCGGCCTGGACGGTCTGTTCCATGCGGGTGTTCTACACTTCGCTCCAAGCGCAACTCGCCAAGTTGGAATTGCTCGACCGCGCGAAGTATCCCAACGCACCTGCGCTTCAACCTGTGACAGTAGAGGAGCAGGACGAGATCATGGGTGTCGTGGCGCCGCTGGCGACGCTGGCCGTACCGGTAATGGGACAGGTGCTAGCAGCAGGACTACGGATGCCGGGGGCGCCAGCTGGGCTGCGCATGCCGAGTGCGCCGGTGATCGCTGCACCACCACTGCCGCTGATGCCGCTGCCGATGGTTGCACCGGTACCCTCACTCGTCGAGACGTTAGCTGCGGAGACAACGTCGATCATCGCCAAGCAGCTCGAAGCGAGTTTGGCCGCGCACGCCTCAATCGCAGCAGCCGCTCCAGCGACGTCGCCAGTGGCCGCAGCCATCCCTGTACCGCCGCGTCGTATGCCCGGCGCGCTCCGCATGCCCGGCGCGCCAAGCACGCATACAGTGTCGGCTGCGGCACCATCGCCTCCTGTCGTCCCACTCGCGTCGGCGTCGTCGCCAGGACCACCCGCGCCTCCTGCGAGGCGCACGCCACGTCCACCTGTGTAAACAACCATCAGCAACCTACTAACCATCACTGAAGGAGATCGATCTTATGAGCGACGTGAATCAACCCGCAGTGCCGCCCGGTGGCGGCGAAGACTGGCCCGAAGACGGGCACTTCCCTGACCAGATGGGCGGCATGCGGACGCTCCTCATGCCAGGGATCGACACGTTTCTCTTGCCGGCTGGACTGACGACGCTCTGGCATGACGTTGTCATCGATGATCCCCGGCCGTATTTGCAGAATGGACAGGTCAATCCGACTGGTCCACTTGGCACACGACCGGATGGCACGAAGGGATCGCAGAAGGTCCAGCGCAAGCAGATCAAGTTCGACCGGAACACGCCGCTCGTGATCGTCGGCGGCAAGCATGACGGTGACGTCATGACAGCGAGTTACTCGACCAATCCGCGAGCGCGTGGCAAGAAGGATGATCCGAAGACGAGCTGGATCTCAGACGTCGCCTACATTCTGGGCGTCAGTCTCGCCGACAAAACGTATCCCAAGACGCCGGACGCCACGATGGCCACGTTCAACGCCTACGCCGGTAAGACGATTCGGATCGAGCATGGACTGACCGGACAATGTCGGCCGGACAAGATCCGCTATATTGCTGTTGCCACCACCGAGGGGACGACGACGATTGCCGATCCTACCGGCAAGAAGGGCTGCGG
>Ga0209751_10002107_pt1 | contig 20121 bp, 17 predicted proteins | sample RifCSP13_1_FD_184019 | JGI IMG/M metagenome (GOLD analysis project Ga0209751, IMG submission 184019) | Soil microbial communities from Rifle, Colorado - Rifle CSP2_sed 13_1 (SPAdes) (version 2) | ecosystem: Environmental > Terrestrial > Deep subsurface > Rock core/Sediment | place: Rifle... | reverse complement strand
GACAGGGTTTGCCGAATTTGGTAATTTACGCGTGCTCACGGACATTCAAAGAAAGTTTCTACGCTCAGGACTCTAAAGGGCTCATGGGTCTCTGATGCCCGCCGCCGCTCACGCAAGCGGCTGGTTCGGGAGGCTCGTTTGGAGGACTCAATCAGCGTGAGTCACAGTATCTCAAAAGAGCTCAGGCGCCTCTGCCGGTGCCTTCTGTACATCACGGCCGTACGCATACGCCCGGCCTCCTGGAAGAGGTTCTGCGATGACAAGAGGACCGCGGTAGAGACGCTCCCCGGCGCCGAGGAACGCTCAACCGGCTCTGACATGACAAAAAGCGCGCTGGACCTCATAGGCAGGGTCCTCGGCTCGCTCCCAATACATTCGGAAGGCTTCGATACGGTAAGCGCCATCGAAACGTTCGTCTGCAAGCTCCGGGAAGAGGAGGCCGATTTCTCCTCAAACGCGGTGGACACTCCGCTGGCCAGGAGGACGAAGCTCTTGAGGAGCCCGGGGCTGGAGAACCTTAAGGTGACGCTTAATCTCGCCAGAGGTGACCTCGAAGAAGCACTGCTCGCCTCTTAATCCATGCAAACCATGTCATTCCGGCGAAGCCCTTCAAAGGGGCTGCAAGCCCAGCCTCCCCGCCAAAACGAGGCAGGGTTTTATCCGGGCCGGGTAGCGTACATGGAGTATATAAAGGTTTCTACGGTATCTATGACGTACATAGATAAAAAAAGAGCAAGCAGCGGTAAGGAGGTGTAGGGTATGGATTTGAAGAGTTGTAAGAAAATCTTGGTAAAAGGACTGCAGCTTGGGTTTGTGCTGAGTCTCGTTGCCGGTGTTGCGCCCATGAAGGCATTCGCCGAGGACGCGGCAGCGCCAGCGGCTGATCCCGCCGCAACGAGCGCAGAGGCAGCCCCGGCAGCGCCCGCCGAGTCCGGCGACGCCGCCCTTGGCAAGATGTACTTTACCGGCCAGAAGGCGTTCGCCAGCGGCGCGCCCCCCTGCATATCCTGTCACAGCGCAGGAGTCGGCGAGCTTGGCGGCGGAGTCCTTGGTCCGAACCTGACCAGGGTGTACGCCGACGAGTCGAAGAACCCGCTTCTGAGCGCGGCATGGATCAATGCCGGTTCTCCTGTAATGGCTCCCGTATTCAGCAACAAGAACGTGACCGATGAAGAGGTCGCCCATCTGAGGGCCTTCTTCGCCGTGCAGGCCAATACAGAAATGAAGCCGTCCTCGACCGGTACTTTCACCATCATCGGCCTCGGCGGTTTCGTTGGAATACTGATCGTCTTCAATATTATCTGGAGCGGCAGGTACAGGAACAGGAATAGAGGCACCGCCCATGATGCCCTGTGGAGAAACTACGGCGGAAAAGGAGGGAGGTAATTAGATGGCTACTTGGATCCAAGACGAGATAAACCCCGGTAAAAGGGGTTGGGAAGAATATTACAGGAACCGTTGGCAGTATGACAAGACCGTCAGGTCCACCCACGGCAACAACTGCACGGGTGGCTGCTCCTGGATGGTGTATGTAAAGGACGGCATCATCACATGGGAGCTTCAGGCCGTCGATTACCCGAAGCTTGATCAGTCGATCCCCCCGTACGAGCCCAGGGGCTGCCAGAGGGGCATCTCCGCGTCATGGTACGTGTACAGCCCCGTGAGGATCAAGTATCCTTACGTCCGCGGCGTACTCATCGACGCATGGAAAGAAGCAAGGGCGAAGCACTCCGACCCCGTGGACGCATGGAGGTCCATAGTCGAGAACGCAGAGCTCCACAAGAAGATAAAGTGGTCGAGGGGCAAGGGCGGATTCCGCAGGTTCGACTGGGACACCGCCGCGGAGATAATCGCCTCCGCCCATATCTACACCATCAAGAAGTACGGTCCGGACAGGATAATAGCCTTCTCCCCGATCCCGGCCATGTCACAGATCAGCTACGCATCCGGCGCCCGCTACAACCAGCTCATCGGCGGCGTGCATATCAGCTTCTATGACTACTACACCGACCTTCCGAACGCCGAGCCCGAAGTTTGGGGCGAGCAGACCGACTCCTGCGAGAGCGCCGACTGGTACAACACCGGCTACCTCGTAATAACCGGCGCCAACCCGAACATGACCAGGACCGCAGACTGCCACTTCGTCTCCGAGCTCCGTCACGGCGGCGCCAAGCTGGTCGTATGCGCTCCCGACTTCTCCCAGGTCACCAAGTACGCCGACCTGTGGGTGCCCGTGAAGCCCGGTTCCGACTCGAACTTCTGGATGGGTATCAAGCACGTCATCCTGAAGGAGTTCTTCGTCGACAGGAAGGTTCCGTACTTTGAGGCCTACACCAGGCAGTTCACCGACCTCCCGATGCTCGTCAAGATCGCGAAGGGCAAGGACGGCTGGGAGCAGGGCAGGTTCCTCCGCGCATCCGAACTCGCCGAGTACGACGGCGTGGAAAACCCCGACTGGCAGTTCTGCATGTGGGACGAGGCAGGCAACAAGGCATCCGTCGTGAACGGCTGCCTGGGCTCCAGGTGGCCCAAGGACCACCACGCCCCCGGCAGATGGAACCTCCTTACGAGGGACCTTAAGACCCAGAAGAACATAACCCCGTCGCTCTCGCTCCTCGATCACAAGGAAGACGCGATAGAGGTCAACTTCTACGAGGTCGACAAGCCCGAGAAGTACAAGAGGCAGGTGCCTGTAAGATACGTACAGACCAGGGAAGGCAAGGTGGCCGTAACCACCGTGTTCGACCTCAAGATAGCCCAGTGCGGCGTCGCGAGGAAGGGCCTTTCCGGCGACTACTGCAAGGACTACAACGACGAGAGAGGCTTCTCTCCGGCGTGGCAGGAGAAGTACACCGGCATCGGCCGCGACACCGTCATCCAGGTGGCGAGAGAGTTCGCAGCCAACGCGGAAGTGACCAAGGGCCGCTCGATGATCATCACCGGTTCGAGCTACAACCACTGGTATCACTCCAACCTGTTCTACAGGACCGCGATGGACGCCCTCATGCTCTGCGGTTCCGTAGGCAGGAACGGCGGCGGTCTCCAGCACTATGTCGGACAGGAAAAGCTCGCCCCGTTCGATTCATGGGGCCAGATAGCCCACTCGCTCGACTGGTACAGGCCGCCCAGACTCATGAACGGCCCGAGCTTCTGGTACATAAACAGCGACATGTTCAAGTATGACGGCGCGATAGCCGATTACCACAACGTGCCCGACAAGAGCGCGCTCGAGTTCCAGCACACCGCCGACTACAACATCAGGGCGGTCAGGATGGGCTGGATGCCCTGCTTCCCGCAGTTCAACAAGAGCTCGATAGCGGTTTGCGAAGAGGCCCAGAGGGCCGGCGCCAAGACCGACGCCGAGATCATCGACTACGTCGTGAAGCAGTTGAAGAGCGGCTCGCTCGAGTTCTCGATGCAGGACCCTGACGCTCCGGAGAACTGGCCGAGAGTCTGGTTCATATGGAGGGGCAACGCGCTTGGCTCGTCCGCGAGGGGCCAGGAGTTCTTCCTGAAGCACGTCCTTGGCACCCACAACAACCTCATCGCAGATGAAGTTGCCAAGCCGAGCATAAAGGAGATGAAGTACAGGGAGTCCCCGCTTGGGAAGCTCGACCTCGTGGTCGACCTCAACATGCGTATGAACACGACCCCCACGTACTGCGATATCGTGCTCCCGACCGCTCACTGGTACGAGAAGGAAGACATCAACACCACCGAGCTCCATTCCTTCGTCCACCCGATGGGCGCGGCCGTTCAGCCGAACTGGGAAGCGAAGACCGACTGGGAGGCCTTCAAGTTCGTCTCCAAGAAGTTCTCCGAGATAGCGAAGAAGCATTTCGCCAAGCCGGTGAAGGACATCGTAATGTCCCCGCTCATGCACGACACACCGGGCGAGATCGCTCAGCCTGCGCTGGGCGGCGTACAGGACTGGAAGAAGGGCGAGTGCGAGATAATCCCCGGCAAGACGACCCAGAGCTTCACGATCGTCGAGAGGGACTTCGCTAACGTCGACAAGATGTATACCGCGGTCGGACCGCTGCAGAAGACCAAGTACGGCTTCCACGGCATCATGCTCGACGGCAAGGAGCTCTACGAAGAGTACCTGGGCCAGGAGCACGTTGACGTTAAGGAAGTCAACGGCCAGAAGCTCATCTCCATTGAGACCGCCAAGGAGGCCGCGAACTTCGTTCTCGCCTTCTCCGGCACGACCAACGGAGAGGTCTGCTTCAGGCAGTGGTGGGAGGAAGAGCACCACACCGGTCTCGTCAAGGAAGCCTATCTCGAGGCGAGGCAGCAGGCGAGGGCGGTCCACTCCGGAATCAAGTACCTGATACCGGACGACAGGTGCCACGGTCTTGCTCACGAGATGGCCAGCGGCAACAGGAACGTCTCGATGACCTACGACGACATCGTGGCCCAGCCCAAGAGATGGCTCACCAGCCCGCTCTGGACCGGCGACACGAGAAGGGGCAGGGCATACGGCACCTGGACCATCCAGACCGAACAGCTCGTACCCTGGAGGACGCTCACCGGACGTCAGCACTTCTACCTCGAGCACCCGGTCTACCTGGACTTCGGCGAGGCCCTTTCTACCGCCAAGTACAGGCTGAACCCGGCCAAGATGAACGAGGTGCAGAAGTCCGACAGGACCGACGCGCTCCATCTTAACTACATCACCCCGCATAGCAAGTGGGCCATACATTCGACCCATTACGACAACCTCAGGATGCTCACCCTGTCCAGGGGTGGTAACTCCATCTGGATAAACGACAGGGACGCCGAGAGCGTAGGCATCAAGGACAACGACTGGGTCGAGGCCTACAACGACAACGGAGTCTATGTGACCCGCGCGGTCGTCAGTGCCAGGATCCCCTCGGGATCGACCTTTGCCTACCACTCACAGGAAAGGACTATCAACGTTCCTAAGGCGGAGCAGAGGAACAAGATCAGGGGCGGATTCCACAACTCGCTCACCAGGCAGAGGCTCAAACCCCAGCTCATGACCGGCGGTTACGGGCAGTTCTCCTACGGCTTCAACGCCTGGGGCCCGATTGTCGTTATCAGGGACACCACGGTGCTGGTGAGAAAAATGAGAAACCAGGAGGTGAAGTGGTAATATGGATCTCAGAGCGCAACTTTCAATGAGCTTTCATATGGATAAATGTATCGGCTGCCACACCTGCAGCGTGTCCTGCAAGAACGTGTGGACATCCCGCAGGGGCGCCGAATACATGTGGTGGAACAACGTAGAGACCAAACCGGGCGCCGGCTACCCCCTCACCTGGGAAGACCAGGAGAGGTACAGGGGCGGCTGGGAAGTCAACGGCGGGTCTCTGAGGCTCAAGCTCCTCAAGGGCCCCGGCAAGATCAGGACGCTGGCGAACATATTCTTCCAGCCGAACCTGCCGACGATAGACGACTACTACGAGCCGTTCACCTATGACTATCAGAACCTCTTCAACGCACCGGCCGGCGACGACCAGCCGGTAGCGAGGCCGAGGTCGCTCGTAACAGGCGACTTCATGGAAAAGATAATCATGGGCCCGAACTGGGACGACGACCTCGGCGGTTCTCCGCTGTACGCCGCGAACGACCCGAACCTCAAGGGCCTCTCGGAATCGCAGAAGGAGATGCTCACCAAGTTCCACAAGCTCTTCTTCTTCTATCTCCCGAGGATCTGTAACCACTGCCTCAACCCCGCGTGCGTGGCCTCCTGCCCGTCAGGCGCCATCTACAAGAGGGGCGAGGACGGCATAGTCCTTATCGACCAGGACACCTGCCGCGCCTGGAGGTTCTGCGTGAGCGCGTGCCCTTACAAGAAGCCCTACTACAACTGGGCCAACGGTAAGAGCGAGAAGTGCATATTCTGCTATCCGAGGACCGAGACGGGCCAGCCCAACGCCTGCGCCCATGCCTGCACAGGCAGGATCAGGTTCGTCGGCGTGCTCTTCTACGACGCTGACAGGATAGAGGAAGTCGCGAAGACCCCGGACGAGAGGCTCGTGGACGCGATGAGGGACATCATCCTCGATCCGAACGACCCGAAGGTCATCGAAGAAGCAAAGAAGCAGGGCATCAGCGACAACTGGCTGGTCGCGGCTCAGAACTCTCCCTCCTACATGCTCTTCAAGAAGTGGAGAATAGCGATGCCGAACCATCCGGAGTTCAGGACCGTGCCTATGAACTTCTACATCCCGCCGCTCTCGCCGGTCCTTCACAACGTGAAGGCCGACACGGGCGGAATGTTCGACGGCGAGACGATGGAGTTCTTCTACTCCATCGACAAGATGAGGGTCCCGGTAAGGTACCTTGCAAACTTGCTCTCAGCGGGCAACGAGCAGGTCGTTATCGAGTCGCTCAAGAAGCAGATGGCCGTAAGGCTGTGGGTGCGTCAGCAGAGGGTAGGCGACATCGGCGAGAGCCAGGCGAAGGCCGCTCTCTCCTCGGTGGGCCTCAGCCCCGAGGACGCCTTCGAGATCTACAAGCTGGTCTCGCTGGCTACCTTCCAGGAGAGGTTCGTGATCCCCGAGACACACCGCGAGTCCATGAGCACTGTGGACCCCAGGACCATGTACGAGAAGAGGGGTACCGTGGGCTTCGGCAACAAGAAGCAGGAACTCGTCTCGAGGCAGTGGTAATCGGAGATCATGGGAGACACGAAACGCATATATACCTGTTTGGCAGGGCTGCTTGAATACCCCGGCGAGGACATCAAGCTCCGGGCCAGCGAGTGCATAAAGGCGCTCGAAGGCCGGGAGTATCCTCCCGAGGTGCTGGATCAGCTCGGCAAGTTTCAGAAGGATCTGGAGACCATCCCCCTGGACGACCTCCGGGGGGTGTTCTCCTACACCTTCGAGCTGACGAGCGAGTTCACGCTGGACATGGGATACCACATCTATGACGGCTTCAGGCGCTCAAACAGCCTCGCCAGCATAAAGGGCATGTACGTGCAGAACGGGTTTCCGCTCGAAGAAGTTTCAAAGGGCGAGCTCCCGGACCATCTTCCGGTGATACTCCGCTTCCTGGGCTTTACGGACAACGAGGAACTCAGGAAGGACTTCAGGGAGACATACCTGGTAAAGGCCTTGGAGAAGCTCCAGAAAAACTTCGAGAAGAACAGGAAAAATCTCTACTGGCACCTCATCAATGCTGTTTACAGAATCATCGATAAAGATGTTAAAGGAGGCTCATAATGGACAAGGTCCTTTTCGGCGTGATGCCGTACATCCTTCTGATGACGGCTATCGTCGGCGCAATCTGGAGGTTCAGAACCAATAAGTACTCGTGGTCATCCCAGTCGTCCCAGTTCCTCGAGAACAAGACCCTGTTCTTCGGGTCCTTCCCCTGGCACTACGGGATAATAACCGTGCTCCTGGGGCACATAATCGGCCTGTTCGTCCCGAAGAGCATACTGCTCTGGAACGCGGTGCCGCTCCGGCTCTACATACTCGAGCTCACGGCCCTCGCTCTCGGCTTCCTGGCCCTGTTCGGCCTCCTCGCCCTCATCTACAGGAGGCTCACAAACCCCAGGGTCAAGGCAGTGACCTCCGGCTGGGACGTCCTGGTGCTCATCATCCTCCTCATCCAGGTCCTTACCGGCGTAGGCAACGCCATCCTCTACAGGTGGGGTTCCAACTGGTATGCCGCTTCAGCGGTACCCTGGATGTGGTCGATACTGAAGCTTCAGCCGAACGTTGATTACATCGCCGGGCTGCCGCTCATCACCAAGACTCACATCTTCAACGCGCTCATCTTCATAGCCCTGATCCCGTTCTCAAGGCTGGCGCATTTTGTAGTTATCAACCCCTACAAGTACCTCGTACGCCCCTATCAGGTCGTAAGGTGGTACAAGAGGGAAAACCAGACACAAAATATCGTGCAGTATAAGTAATAAACGGGGCGGGTGGGCTGAAAGGTCCACCCGCTCTTTTTTAAGGCACAGGCTTCACGGTTCGGCGCTCCGCGATAATACTTAATCCTCATCGTGTTTTTTGTCCTGAATTTGCTAAAGGAGAAATCTGCAAAATGTCGAAAATCACAAAATGGGAGCCGGAGAACGAACAGTTCTGGCGCGAAACCGGCAGTTCGCTCGCGTGGCGCACATGCGGCATAACCACGTTCACGCTGATCTTTTCGTTCGCAACCTGGTTCGTCATGAGCGCCGTTGTTGTCAGGCTTCCGAACATCGGTTTCAAGTTCACCACTATGGAGCTCTTCTGGCTCGCGGCGATTCCGGGACTTGCGTCCGGAATACTGAGGTTGATACATTCTTTCTTCATACCCATCCTTGGGACAAGGCCGGTCGTCAGCATAGCCACCATCATCAAGCTCATACCGATGGTCTGGCTGGGTTACGCTGTCCAGGACCTGAACACGTCCTGGAGCACCTTCATGATAATCGGCTTCCTTAGCGGCATGGGCGGCGGAGACTTCTCTTCGTACATGCCTTCAACCAGCATCTTCTTCCCGAAGAGGCTTCAGGGCCTTGCGATGGGCATCCAGGCAGGCATAGGCAACTTCGGCGTCAGCGTGGTCCAGTTCGTGACCCCGTGGATAATAAGCTTCGCCCTCCTCGGCGGAGCCTATGGCGTGCCGCAGCTCTTTACAAAGGCCGATGTCATCAAGGACGTCAAGGTGACAAAGGACGCCTCCGGCGTTGTCACGGATATCGTGTACAAGAAGCCTGAGCTGGCCAGCGCGATATTGATCACGAAAGACGGTGAAGTGGTCAAGGACGTGGTGGTGCAGGAGACCGAATTCACCAAGAACATGAAGGTGGAGCTCAAGAAAAATGACGCGGGCGCGGTTACTGACCTGACCCTCAAGAAGATTATAAAGAAGGACATGTGGGTACAGAACGCCGCGTTCTGGTATGTCCCGTTCCTCATCCTGTCTTTCATCCTCAGCGTCGTATTCCTCAAGAGCATTGACGCGTCCGCGCTCGGCTTCAAGGGCGGGGCCATGAAGAAGATGTTCGAGATACTCGGCTCGAAGAACAGGGCGCGCGTTCACACCTGGAACTGCACCGTAACCTATATAGGCTCATTCGGTTCGTTCGCCGGTTATGCCGCCGCGTTCCCGATGATGATCAAGATCATCTACGGCGGCTTTGACGGCGCGCCGGACCCGCTGAAGTATGCATTCTTCGGCCCGCTCATAGGCGGTCTTTCCCGTGCCCTCACCGGATCTTTATTTGACAAGATCGGCGGCAGCAAGGGCATGTTCTGGTGCTTCCTCGGCATGATAGGCGGCTGTCTGGCCCTCATATTCGGCGGCTATCTCACGCCCGCCGGGCTTGAGAAATTCCCCGGATTCGTCTACATCATGCTTTGGATATTCCTGATGACTGGCATTGCCAATGCCGCGACCTTCCGTCAGTACCCGATAGTCTTCGCGTATTCGCCCGCTCAGGGCGCGCAGATGCTCGGCTGGACCGGCGCGTGGGCGGCTTTCGGCCCGTTCATCGTCACAAGCCTCATCGGCATGTCCATAACCAAGACCGGCAGCGCCATCACTTTCTTCGGCGGCGCCATAGCCTACTACGCCTACGCCTTTATCCTGAACTGGTGGTACTACACCCGCAAGGGATCGGAGAGGTATGACTACGGCACCAGCGGCGGCACATGGTGGGACAAGGCAAAGGACTCCTGGGCTAAGTAATTGTACTGACCTCAGGAACCGTTCTGTAAGCATCAGAGACACGGATATGCAAGCATGGGGGGAGCTTTCTCCCCCCATGCTTTTTTTGTGTCAGGCGCATTCGGGGTCTTTCATGTCCGCCGCATATGACTTTGACTAAATGCGCGGTTGTAGTATCATTGACAGATAGAATCTAAGCGCATCAGTGAAAGCGGAGGACATAACATGGGCTCTCTGGACATGGCATTGACTATCGGGGGCATCGCGTACGGGCTGGTATTGATAGCGGCGACTTTCATTAACAATAAGATACTCGAATCATTCAGGCTTGATGTGCTCTTCATGAAACAGCCTTCGCAATCGAGCAGGGGCGTGAACCTCGTGGCCGGCCTTGCCCTTATCGGCTACAACGTCTATACAATGCTCTGACAGGCCGCGGATTTGCCCCTTTTCTCGTCCGGAGAAGAGGGAGTCGTTGCCCCGGGTTCCATTGCGTTCATCTTGTCAGTCCTGATACCTTCCATTCGAATCCGTCTGCATTGAACTTCATTCCTTAAAACCAAACTTGATTAAGGCTGGTGTTGACACGGCCGTTGTCTTTGATTATAATCCTGCGACAATCCCCATAAAAACTTATTGCAGCCGGAAGGAAAGGGCTCGAACGGGCCTGTTTTCATGGCGAGCATGCGGGTATAGATTACGAAAGCCGCAATAAAGCGGAAAGGTTTCAGCCGGGTAAACGAAAGGAGGGTGGCTCTCTTTTTTTTCTGGCGCTCTGGTCTGCCCCATGCTTTGCGGCTTCGTTGAGGGATTGTCATCAGCCATATTAGTTTTTTAAAAAAACCTCAAAGGAGCAAGGGCAATGGCGTGGCTGCAAAAATGGGAACCTGAAAACCAACAGTTCTGGAAAGAGACAGGCAGCGCAATCGCCTGGAGAACACTCATCATCACCACTTTGAGCCTCGTGCTCTCGTTCTCGACGTGGTTTGTCGTGAGCGCACTCGTTGTACGCCTTCCGCAGATCGGTTTTAAATTCGACACAATGCAGCTGTTCTGGCTTGCCGCCATGCCGGGCCTTGCCGGCGGGTCATTGAGGATCATCCACACCTTCATGATACCGATATTCGGTACGAGGATGGTCATAGGCGTCGCCAACTTCTTGAAGATAATCCCGATGGTCGGCCTGGCCTTCGCGGTAATGAACCCCGAGACCCCCTGGTGGATGTTCATGCTTCTGGCTTTCCTTGCGGGCTTCGGAGGTGGCGACTTCTCCTCCTTCATGCCTTCCACGAGTATGTTCTTCCCCAAGAGGCTCCAGGGCAGCGCGCTCGGCATACAGGCCGGCATCGGCAACTTCGGCGTGAGCCTCACCCAGTTCGTAACCCCCTGGATCATCGGCTTCGCGGCCTTTGGCGCGGTTGCGGGCGGCCCTCAGCTCTTTACCAAGGCTGACAACGTAAAGGACGTGAAGGTAATAAAGGAAGGCGCGCTGGTAAAGGACGTACAGATAATCGACCCCGCGCTTGCGGCCAACATAGCCGTCATCAGGGATGCAGGCGGCAATGTCGTCGACGTGGTCAAGACAGAGACAGAGGCCAACAAGAACATCGCCGTGACCGTAAAGAAGGACGAGGCCGGCGCTCTGACCGATGTAGCGGTAAAGAAGGTCTTAAAGAAGGACATCTGGCTCCAGAACGGAGTCATCTGGTATGTACCGATTCTTATCATCCTGGGCGTGGCATCGTTCATCTGGCTCAAGAGCGTGCCCATCAAGGCGTCTTTCACTGAGCAGCTCGACATATTCGGCAACAAACACACCTGGATCATGACCGTCCTCTACGTCATGACCTTCGGCACCTTCTCCGGAATGGCGGCCGCGTTCCCCATGATGATAAAGTCCATCTACGGCGGCTTTGACGGCGCTCCGGACCCCTTGAAGTACGCCTTCTACGGCCCGCTCATCGGAGCGGTCTCCAGGGTCATCTTCGGCTTCATATCCGACAAGACCGGCGGCGCGATAATAACGACCATCTGCGGCGTCGGCATTATAATCTTTTCGTTCCTGATAATGCCGGCCCTTACGCCCACTGGTCTTGAGTCCTTGAGCTTCTTCGTCTGGATGATGCTGGCGATATTCTTCTTCTCCGGCATAGGCAACGCCTCCACCTTCCGCCAGATACCCATGATATTCAGCCCCAGGCAGACGGCAGGCGTCCTTGGCTGGACAGCCGCGGTAGCGGCGTACGGCCCGTTCATATTCGCGATCCTTATCGGTCTTTCCATGACCAAGACCGGCTCCGCGAAGCCCTTCTTCTGGGGCCTTATAGCCTTCTCGGCAATAGGTACGGTCCTTAACTGGTGGTACTACAACAGGAAAGGCGCCGAGCATCCCTGCTAAGAAAGATGTCTGCGTTTCCATAGACCCATTAAAAAGGGGGGAAGGCTTCAGTCTTCCCCCCTTTTTCATTTGTAAATCCAATAAAATCGAATACTTAAGTCCAGCTGACGCCTCCTTGACTGCCGGGCCGCGCTCCGATATACTTTCAGAAACATTGTTGTTTTCAGACCATGAATGGAGGAAATTATGAGCAAATTCGACAGGTTGGACCGCTTCGGGGTCATGGAGATAGACAAGGACGAATATGAGCGCAAGCAGGCCTACGTATTGAAGAACTGCAAATGCTCCGGCTGTCCTTCATTTGTCCCCGGAGACGCGCAGGCGGGATATTGCTTTCCGGCTATCGGCACCAGCGACAAGATCCAGTTCGAAAAAGAGTGCATCTGTAAAACCTGCGCGGTCTTCAAGGAATATGAGCTGAACCACTCCTTTTACTGCACCAGGTGCTCGCAGGTATGCCAGGCATTGAAGACAGAAGGCCCGGCTGCCCACGGCAACTGAGCGGCCTTGTAAAAAGGTTCCTGAGGGGGCGGGGGCAGGGTGCCTTCGCCCCTTTTTTATGGCAAAAAAGCCTGTGTTTTGACGTATTCACGCCAGATTTGGTCTGGACAATCCGGGGGCGTATGTAGTAATATTTATAGACACCCAAAATGAGACGGTGAAATTTTCTGAAAGAGGAGACTGTAATGGAAATTACCACCCCGGAACAGGCAAAGGACGCTATCAAGATATGGCTTGATGAGAACCATCACGACATAAAGGAAGTAAAGGACGAGAACGCCACGTTCCATTTCGAGATCGACTATCCCCTCGGCTCGATGAAGAGGCAGAGAGTATTGCAGCCCAAGGAGTTCCCCAACCTCATCGTCATATTGAACGGCGTCAGCATCGCGCCCGAGCACATGACGAAGCTCAAGGACATGAACCCCAAGGACAGGGACGCCTTCTACGGCGAGATCAGAAAGGACCTTCTCTTCCTCCAGAACAGCTATGACCTCAATATAGACGACGTCGGAGTCGCGAAGCAGGTCCAGTTCTCCTATGAGTTCTACTACGACGCGCTCGGGAAGACCAAGCTCTATGATGCGCTTCTTCTGAACCACAGGACGCTTCTCTACATAATAACGAAGTTCAACGATGAGTTCGGCATGCCCATTATGCCGTCATCGCAGAAGGGCACAGAGGCTTAAGGCTCGGCAGCCTTCTGCGCCGGAGGTCGACATGGCTCCCCAGATGTTCGAGATAAAATACGAATGCCAGCACAAATCCTGCTATGTCAATTGCAGGGAAGGGATACTCTGCCTTGAAGAGGGGCTCTTCAACGACCTCTCTTCGGCCTTTCCCGAAGAGGGCATATTCAGGAGTCCCAAGGGTGTCTGCAGGATGGGCTTTTCGCAGCCCTTCAAGGTCATAAGGCTCCAGATGCTCGGAGCAGGCCAGCTCGAAGAGGCCTCTTCCGCCCTCGACCCGAAGGACAATCCGCTGCTTCTTCTTGTAGAAGAGCATAAGGCCATAAACAAGGCCCTTGAGAAGGTCGAGGAGCATATCCGCAAGAGGGATATGGACGGGCTCTGGCACTCCACCAAGGATCTCGAGAACGACATTGTGCTCCACTCGGGCATAAAGGAAGAGGAGGTCCTCTTCGGCCTTTCAAAGGGGCTGCTTCCCTTCGGAGAGACCCTGTGTGATATCATAAAGGAGGAGCACAGGGAAGTGATATCGCTCCTTCATAACTTCAGGGCGGCCCTTGAGATAAACGAGCTCAACGACGGCATTATAGATTCCGTCATCGTGAGCCTGAGGAGTCACATCAGGAAAGAGGACCAGGAGTTCTTTGAGATAATCGACAAGTGCCTGAACGACGAGCTGAGGCTCAGGATAACGCAGGGCATGAGGGAAGTCGAGAAGAGCTTCATCCGCGCCGAGGCCGGCGTGCGCAAGGTCAATAAGGAGCGCATGGCAATCCAGGCCGAGTACGACGACCAGGTCTCAATAGCAAGGGAGGCCGGCTGCGATACCTGCTGCGGTCACTGAGCAGGAGGGCAGGGTAGAATAAAAAAGACAAAGGCCGCGGGGCTTGAGCCCCGCGGCCTTTTTTTATTTTGACTGCAATAAAGCCAAAAGACGTAACTTCATGATATAAGGCTTGATTTCCAGTTTTGCTTTTTGAAACAGGGGGTTAGAAGGTTTTCCAGGTAGTCCAGATAGCCTGCAGAGTCTAAAGACAGCCGCCAATTCTAGTACAGTGCATTGGGGTGAATGGGTATAAAGAGAACCAAAACTAATTTTGATTGATTATCAGCCCGCACATCTTGATACGGATTTAAGATTGTTGATATACGAAAACACAAGGGAACTTACTTTACGAAAACCATGATATAAATTTTACATAATTGCTATCATCTGCGGTATGTATCAGCCGCAATTTTAAGCAGTAACCTAAAAGGAGGAAACATTAATGAAAAGAGCACTATTAATAACGGCGCGGCCATAATCGTTCTTCTTGCGGCAAGTTCGTCATTTGCCCTGGACCATTCACAGATGCACGAGATGATGATGAAAGAGGGCGGGCCTAAAGAGGATACCAGGACCGAGCTAAAGATACCCGAGCCCATGAAGGTGATGCATAAAGGGATAATGCGGAGCCACCTGGACGCCGTAAGCGAGATTAGCGCGGCCCTGGCGGCGAATGAGATGGAAAAGGCCGCTGAGATCGCGAAGGACAACCTTGGCTGGAACGAGTCGCAGGAAAAAATGTGCTCCATTTTCGGCGAGTCGGCAGGGAAGGAGTTTCTGGACCTGGGCAAGGCTATGCACACAAAGGCTGATGAGCTTGCGGATGCTGCCAGGGCAGGAGACAGGGACAGGGCATTTACGGACCTTTCCAGGCTGATTAAAAACTGTAACGCCCGCCACGAGAAGTTCAGGCACTGAGGAATCATGAATACACAGCAGGCAAAAAAGCCTGCTGTGTATTCAACCTCTCAGGGTTGCTGTCAAAGTATGCATGGCAGTGTTTTTTTACGAAAGATTAAAATTTCAGATATATTTAGACTGTAAATCCAATTCATTGATACTGAGGCGTGATCGTCAAAGGTAAGTGAATACATAACGCTTCCAGGGGAAAATATGTCTTTGATAGTGGCTGAAAATATACATAAGGACTACCAGGTCGGTGAGATAAGGGTTGAGGCATTGAAGGGGGTCAGCTTCGAGATAGAGCCTTCTTCCTTTGTTTCCTTCGTTGGGCCGTCGGGTAGCGGGAAGACGACCCTGTTGAACCTTATCGGTTGCCTGGACAAGCCTACGGGCGGCAAGTTGAAGGTCTCGGATACGGATGTCTTAAGTCTCGATCGAAAACAGAGCGCATTTTTCAGAGGCTCTAATATCGGCTTCATCTTTCAGGATTTCAATCTCATACCCGTCCTTACGGTTTACGAGAATATCGAATACCCGCTTCTCATGGTGCAAAATATCAACCCCGGAGAGAGAAAAAAGCGGGTTACCGCCCTTTTGGACGCAGTCGGAATGACCGGGCAGAGGGACAAGTATCCCGATCAGATCTCAGGGGGACAAAAGCAGAGGGTGGCTGTCGCGAGGGCCCTTGTCACAAACCCGAAGCTCGTCCTTGCCGACGAGCCGACCGCAAATCTGGACCACAAAACAGCCTACATGGTCATCGCGCTCATGAAAAAGATGAGGGATGAGCTCAGGACCACATTCATATTCTCGACCCATGACCAGAAGATAGTGGGAGAGGCTGAGATACTGTATTCACTGGAGGACGGAGAACTGAAGGGAAAGGACGTTAGAAAGGGTGGTGCACGGAATGCGTAATCTCTTCAAGATAGCCGTAAGGAACCTTCTGAGGTATAAAAGAAGGACGATGCTGACAGCCTCGCTGATAACCGTCGGAGTTGTTTTCGTCCTTGTATTTATTTCCGTATCAGGGTCATTTAAAAACATGATGATAGGCCAGATTACCGATTCAATGCTCGGCCACATGCAGGTCCACAGGAAAGGCTATGTGGCATCCATAGAAAACCTGCCCCTGACCATGAATTTAATGCCTGAAGAGGTTAAAAGGTTGGAGGCTGTGCTCGATAGCCAGCCCGAAATCGAGGCCTACTCTCCAAGAATAAAGTTCGGAGGCGGGTTCAGCAATTTCGCCGAGACGACAAACATACGGCTTAACGCGGTATTCCCGGAAAAGGAATTCAGGACGGTCCCTCTGCTTTCCTCAAGGATCGTAAATGGTGAAAAAAATATCAAACAGGGGGAGATAGTAGTTCCTGAACTCCTGGCGAAAGGGATGAACGTAAATATCGGGGATATGGTAGTGGTCGTTACGACCAATAAGGACGGCTCTGTAAACGGAAAACAGTTTAAGATCGGAGGAATCCTGCAGAGCGCCACTGGGCCTGGCGGCAGGGATGGCTACATACATATCGAAGATGCCCGTGAACTTCTCAGGATGGATGAAATGGAGATAAGCGAGGTGGCTATCAGGCTTAAAGACTTCGGCAGACTGGGGAAGTTCAATGAAAAGCTCAGTGGACTCCTTTCAAAAGACCTGAATTCCCAAGGCAGGCCCGTATTCGAGGCGCATACATGGGAAACGCTCTCGCCCTTCTATAATATAGCGAGGATGATAGATGTGATGACATTTTTTATCAAGCTGATGCTCATAGCCATCGTCTTAATAAGCATAATGAACGTCATGATAATGGCCGTATATGAAAGGATACGGGAGATTGGGACCATAGCCGCCATAGGCACTCTCCCGGGCAAAATACTTTCCATGTTTGTGATTGAAGGTTTCTGCCTCGGTGTCGCGGGCGCTGTTATCGGCAATATAGTGGGGGTTTCGATTGTCCTTATCATCAATCTGCTGAAAATCACCTTTAATTTCGGTCAGCAGACGGGGCTGCTCCTTGTTGCTAAAATAACCCCCTATGATCTCCTGTTCATATCCGTAACAGTAATAATCGTCTCAGTCATAGCGAGCCTTCAGCCTGCGTTCAAGGCGTCACGGATGGAGCCGATAGACGCGCTCCGCCACGTATAGGAGACTTATGCCCAGATTTATTTTGGCTTTTCTTATTGTCCTATTTTACGCTATCGAGGCCTTCGCGGTGGATGGTGCGGCCCTTTTAAAGCAGATCGACAGGAACTTGAACCCCGAGTCCTACGAGTCGTACCGGAAGCTCATCAACATAGAGCCTGACGGACGGAGGAAGGAATATACGCTCTTTACCGTGAAGAAAGGGCTCGACAAAACCGCCTTCATCTTCCTCGCCCCTGCGAGCGAAAAGGGCAGGAGCGCCCTTAGGCTCGGGGACAATATGTGGCTCTATATCCCCAACGTGGGCAAACCCATCAGGACGACCACCCTTCAGTCGGTAGTGGGTGGCGTCTTCAACAACTCCGACATACTTCAGCTCGATTACGACGCGGAATACACGGTGGAGAAGGCGGAGGAGGAAGAAGAGGGTAAATATCTTCTCCATCTCAAGGCAAAGACCAGGACAGTAGCCTACGACAGGCTGAAGATGTGGGTCGATAAGGAAAAGAAGGTCCCTACCAGGATAGATTGCCTGACGGAGGCCTCGATGCTCATCAAGACCCTGAACTTCAAAGACATAAAGGACTTCGGCGCGGGAATAGTAAGACCCGCGGTGATAGAAACGGAGAGCCCTTTGTACAAGGGATACAAATCGGCAATGATATTGGCGGGGATTAAAAAACGGGAATTTAGAGACGAGGTCTTCACCCTTACATTCATGCCCAAGCTTGAGACCTTGAGATAGTTTAGCAGGCTGCTGAAAAAGTCCATCTGCGTCGTTGTCTTCGTCCCGGTTTAACTGGGGCCTCGCATCTGGAGCTTTTTGAGCAGCCTGAACAGAATCAGAGTTTTTTTCAACTGCCTGTTAGGGTTTTTAAGTTAGAATTACAGACCTTGATCTCAGGCTTAATGATTTACCGCCTGTAGGGCCTGAGCGAATACGGTTAGAAGCAAAACGACTGCAGGATTGAGTTCAGAGGCAGGTATTTTTTTTTGAGCGACAAACCTTCCATCACAAGACTTTTTTTCTCCTTCCTGAGACTTGGCCTGACAGCCTTTGGCGGTCCCGCCATGGTCGCCTATATCAAGGAATTGTCCGTAATCCGTGATAAATGGCTTGGCGAAGACACATTTAAAGATGGAGTCGCACTCTGCCAATCCATACCTGGCGCAACAGCCATGCAAACAAGCTTATGTCGGTTTCAGATCAAAAGGGATCCCCGGCGCGTTGGTATCGTTTGTAGGCTTCGGGTTGCCCGCGTTTATCTTGATGCTTATACTTTCATCGCTCTATGCCAGGTATCATGCGGTTCCCAGCATTGTGTCATTGTTTAACGGCCTTCAGGTAGTCGTGGTTGCCATTGTTGCAAATGCAACGTATTCCTTTGGCAAAAGCACATTCAGGAATTACGGAGATATCGTTGTTGCCATGGCAGCGTCTATTCTTTTCTGGGCCGGAGTGAGCCCTTTTATCGTAATTTTGGGTGCTGCTTTCGCTGGAGCTGTATCTCAGAACGGCAAGGGTGTTGTAGCTACTGTTGAAGGGAAAACAGACGGGAATAGCTTCAAACAACTCTTCGTGCTTTTCCTGGTTTTGCTTTTTGGGCTTTTCATGCTCTATCTCATGGATACAAAGCTCTTGAACCTGGCTATGTTGATGATAAAAATTGATTTCTTTGCCTTTGGAGGCGGCTTTGCCTCCATCCCTCTGATGCTTCATGAAATAGTCAATGTGAGGGGATGGATGGACAGTAAGACATTCATGGACGGGATAGCGCTCGGACAGGTAACGCCCGGCCCGATTGTTATTACGTCGACCTTTGTGGGATATATTTTCCACGGTTTACCCGGTGCAATAGTAGCAACTACGGCGATTTTTACGCCTTCTCTTCTGATGGGCGTTATTTTAACGCCGGTATTTGACAGGTTAAAGTCATCTGTATATTTTACAAATGCGACAAAGGGGATACTCGCCTCGTTTGTCGGCCTTATTTTCTTTGTGAGCATGAAGTTTGCGATGGACGTTCACTGGGATATTTTCAGGGTCTTGATAGGCGTTGCTTTTGCAGCGCTGTTCAAGAAAATAGATGTTCTTTATGTGGTAATAATCGCTTCGGTATCCTCGGTTCTAATATTCTGACGGAAAATAATATGGGGTGTTATTATGTCGGCGGCTGTATTTGACATGACGGCAGTTAAGGCCCAAGGTCGAGAGTCCGACCTTGTCTTGCTGCGCATAGCCAGAATTCTGCTGTAGCTTGTTCAAAATTCATGCCCGTGTTCTCTGTATGATTACTTCAACGCAGGTTGTCTATGAAATTCATCCTTTCCATCACTTTATGGCTCAGCGTTTTTTTGTCCCCCGCCATTTCTTTCTCCGAAGAGTATACATTCGAGATACCTGAGATAGAGAAAAAACCATACAGCATAGGAGGCTTTATTGAGGCAAGGCCGGCGCTTTTCGGTCTGGACAAGGACGCGTCCCTTTATAAACTAAGGTTCTACAACCGCGACGAAGGTGCCACCACTTATGAGTACAATGCGAGGCTCCAATTGGATTTCTCAGCCGGGCGCGGACCAGTAAGCCTATTTGCGCGGACGAATACCGAGTACAAAAAATCATACTTGGATGATTCGCAGGGCACTATTTTCTACGAGGCATACCTTTCGCTTCAGCCCGCATCCGGCCTCTCTATTGAAATTGGAAAGAAGGCGCTCAGGTGGGGAAAGGGTTACGCATGGAACGCGGTAGCCTTCGTGGACAGGCCGAAGGACCCGGATGATCCGGAACTCAACCTTGAGGGTTTTACAGCCGCTTCCGTTGAGTACATAAAGAGCTTTGCCGGCCCCCTCAAGACAGCTTCGGTTACAGCAGCCCTTGTTCCTGTCTACAGCGGAGTGAACGAGGGTTTCGGGGATGAAGGTTTGAATTTCGCCGGCAAACTCTATCTCCTACTCTATGACACCGACATAGACCTCATTGTTCTTGCCGGGGACAGCAAGACAACGAGTTACG
>Ga0209751_10002104_pt1 | contig 20130 bp, 20 predicted proteins | sample RifCSP13_1_FD_184019 | JGI IMG/M metagenome (GOLD analysis project Ga0209751, IMG submission 184019) | Soil microbial communities from Rifle, Colorado - Rifle CSP2_sed 13_1 (SPAdes) (version 2) | ecosystem: Environmental > Terrestrial > Deep subsurface > Rock core/Sediment | place: Rifle... | reverse complement strand
CACAATGAAATCGAAGATCTCTGACATAGTCACTCCTTTGGCGTCACTCCTCTAGGTGCGCAGCCTCGTCCGTCTAACGCTTCGCCTCAGCGGGGCGTGAGGCACTCGCCGTTTCATATCAGACTCGCTTCGCTGCCTCCCCTCATGTCCGACTGCGCGCGGGCGACGTAGGATTGGGGCATACAGACTGTCAGCAGTAGGATTAAGACTCTAGGCGCACCTGCGTTGATCATCTTCTGGCGCACTTTCTGGATGAGATTCGACTGGCAGGTTTCTTCACTCACATCATCAGGGCCCCATTCTCTGGCAGGAGCGCACCACCGTCGACGATGGTGGTCTGGTCGGTGACATCCTCCAGCGTCGCTCTGGGTAGTGCCCTCCCGGTACGCATGCTTCTGCGCGAGCAGCAGCGGCACCATCAGCGAGCCGATCTGGCGATGAGCTGGCCAATGCGCCCCGACCTCAAGGGCCCGGCACAGCACCGCGAGCATGACCTTCATGTCGTGGACATCGCCAAAGTAGTTCATGCGGATGGCTGGAGCGCAGCGGCTTAACGGTACTACTTGATTGCGATCGGGTTATGATCGCCTGTACACCGCCAGTGATGCGAGCTGGGCCGAGCGTGAACAGGAATTCCCAAGCTTGGTCCTTCACCATCTCCTCGGTATTCATGTTCTCAAGTATGTGAATGCCGTTGAGCGGAATAAGGATCTGGTGGACCTCAAAAAAGCCGGCGTCCTTTTCGAACGGAATCACCTCAAAGCTCCACGTGTCGGCGCCGACCATCGCCACTTCCAACGAGGCGAGATATTTCGCGCCTTCCCGGCCGAGCCCTGGCGCAGCCGAACCAAAGCGCTTATTGTCCTTACCAAGCAACTTTAGCCAGCCGGTGTAGAACAGTACAACGTCGCCCTTTTCGATCGATCTGATGCCCTGGCGTTTCATCGCGCCCTCGATCTCGGAGCGGTTGAATGCTGTCCCCTCTTTGACGATGTCGGTATTGAAGTAACCGGCCATATCGAGCAGCACACCACGCGTTGCGACCGCCGGAACATGCTCGATGCCGATCTTCTTCAGGCCGTCAGTCATTGCAAAGTCGGCGGCCTTGTTGCAGTTAAAATAGAGATTGTCGACGCCGACGTGGCCCAGGCCATCAAGTTGTGAACCGATTCCTACCCATCCCATAATGATGTCGTCGTTATACGTGGATTTCGTCGGGCCGAGCGTGGCTCCAGCAGACTGGCCGGGCTGAACTACGGTCATAGCAAAGGTGCGCGGTGGGTAGGCTGGCGTGTCCTTATTGGTCTCAATCCCGAGTCGATAAGCCTTGCCCCGCGTTACAAGCTTTGAGGCCGCAAGCGTTTTCTCCGGGGTAACATAGTTAAGATTGCCGATCTGGTCATCAGGCCCGAACTTCGAAGCCGTCAAACAAGGCTTTTGCTGTCCTTGGGCGTCAAAAGTGAAGACTACGACAATGGCACAGGCCGCAATCAGCCTTGCCGCAGGGTTCATTATCAAAGTTCTTACCTCCGTTGTTATGAGCCGTAACGTCTTGTCATATAGACGACGTGGGCCAGTTTTGAAGGTTTTGCCATATTGTTCAGTCCTCCTACTTTGGTTTGATTCGATCACCCTGATTATTGATACGGCGCCTCCGCGAACATGCGGTAGTAGGAAAATGTTTTGCCTGATTCGGATCAAGTGATCTTTTTGGCCTGCTACAGAGGCGGGGTCATTCTCACGGTAATACACTGTTAGTCTGGACAAACCGAGCGGACTTCGCCGCTGCCGCCCACAAATCGGCCGCGGTTTTGTCAGGGCCACGCCGGGGGTGCCATATTCAATGGGACAGGCCAGTTAAGTCTTGAATGATTTAATAAAGCGCTGATAGAACTTACTCATTCTATTCGCAATAGGCGGTGGGCGCCAGGCGTTTCTCGCGAGAGAGGCAGAGTGTGACGGAAGCGCTCAGAATCCATGAGCCGTTGGCCTCGAGGAGGACGGACGAGCCTTGGGATTGCATTCGGTTAGGAAAAGTTTTCAATTCATTTTGTCGTGCTGCGACTTGGCGGCCTCCTCGCGAGACCAGATCTCTCCATAGTTGATAACCATTCCCGCACTGTCAACACTAAGATCCGCCACAAATCGACCCCCGGCGCTCTCATGTCGATAGAACATCTGGTCCAATCGTGTGTAAGACTGCTCGAGTGGTTCGAGTGTAAAGCTGGGAAACTTCAGCCAGGCTGCGCGCACCTGCGCAGCTGCGCCAACGTTGAGGTTGAGGCGACGGATCGGCAATAGATTGGTTGACGGACTGAAGTTCAGATCGATATCGATACATCCAGCCACGGCGTCACACACCCGCCCGTTGTGTTGCCATTGCCCGTTCGCGTCCCGCAAGATCGCTATGTCGATCGTTTGCTCGCCAACCCAACCTGTGACCACCGCCGAACGAGTTACCCAATGAGGGTCACAGTCAATCTCATAATTCAAACGGCATGGCTTATTCTCGCAGACAAACACTGCTACGCCGGCGATCTGCCATCTGCTATCGATGCGGATTACACGGCAGGCCTCATGCCCGGGAAAATCGTGTCGTCTCCAGATCGTCGTCAGCTGGGTCACGGTTAGGTACTCATGAATGGCACCTACTATACCGCACTTTGCCCTTTCCAATTTGCTACTCGGACTTCGCAGAGCAGTCGCAGGAAATTAAAAAATGGAGCGCTACTTCTAGTGGCGGTTCGGCGACTGGCGCAGGCGCGGCCATTTCAGAGCGGAAAAGTGGAGCAGCGCCCACACAGCGACACCTGCAGCGGCACTTACAAGGAATAGAAGGACAATTCTTCTGCTCATGAACCACTCAATGCTGGACCCGAGATGAGGTCCACAGGCCGCTCGCTCATCAAGATCGCGACTATTTTATGGAATTTCGGGGAAACGACGCGGAGGCCGCGAATCCGTCCAGGGAATGATTTCCATCAGCGAAGACCTTACAATAAAAGTGTCGATTTTGACGTCAGGCGACTGATTTCTGTTTCGAATCTTGACAGGGTGTCATGGGGGCAGTAGCCAATGGTGAGGGAGAACTCTATTATGCACCAACGGCGCGCGGTGCAACAGCCCGGCACAAATCGCGCACCGCGCCTCGGATTCGATGTTAAGATCTGACTAGTCTCTATCGCGACCAGTTCCCGAACGGAGCGGCGGTAGTTTCAAAGGGATTTTTCTTATGACGATTTCAAAGAAGCTTACATTAGCAATCTTTCTGACGCTTTGTCTGCTCCTCTTAACTCCAATCCCGTCATCAGCAATCACAAAGCCTGACAAGCGGAAACGGGGTCTGCCCAATCATCCACTGAAGCGGACCGAAACAAAGGAGGCGGAACGCCGGCTTTCAGAGATGGGTTACGCCACGGGCCGAGTAGACGGAGTGATCGATGGCGTCACGCGAAACGCATTAATCGTCTTTCAAAAATGGGAAGGCCTTAAAGTTACGGGCCGCCTTAGCCGCGGGGACTTCGAGGCAATCATGAGCGCCAATGCTCCGCAGGCAAAAGACTCAGGTTACAAGCACGTCGAAGTGGATCTCGACCGACAGGTGCTGTTGTTGACTGACGATGAAGGAGCCGTCAAAAGAATTCTGCCGGTGTCCACTGGCAGCAACAAACGTTACAAGGCGAGAGGCATGAGCGGTCTGGCCTATACGCCGCGGGGCCGCTTCAGGATCTATGCGAAGATGTCAGGGTGGAGGAAATCACCTCTCGGACTGCTCTATTACCCCAATTACTTTAGCGATGGACTGGCAATTCATGGAAACCCTTCCGTTCCTCACCAACCACGGAGTCACGGCTGCATTCGCATTCCCATGTCAGCGGCCATCGAGGTAAGCAGGCTGCTGCCGGTGGGGACGATTGTGCTGATCCATGACAAGCGGTCCTTCGTGTCCGCAAAGGACTGGGCCGAAGCAGATAAGCAAAAGCAGGAAGCAGCTATTCGGTAGTCCCAGGCCCCTCAAGCCTCAAGCATTCGGTGGAGGGTAGAGTCGCTCGAACTCCGGGTTGCCGTGTAGCAGTGTGAGGTCGGGGTCCTGGCGCGTCCACGTCGGATCGCGGTAACCCGACTCCCACGCCTTCTTGATGGCGATCAGCGCGTCGCTCGCATTGTTCATCGCGCAGAAGACGCAGGCGGTGTTGTACAAAATCATCGAATCGTCGGGACGCAGGACCATGGCCATGTCCGCTTCTCGCTTGGCATCTTCGAAGCGGCCCTGGAGGGCGTAATCACCAGCCAGCAAAACGCGAACGCGCGCGTCCTCGGGCACCTTTTTTAAGTGTTCTTCGTAGATAGCGGTCTCGCGATAAAGGTAGTTGTTGAGCGCTTCTTTCTTTCCGAGCGCTCCGAGGGCGTTGTGAATCGGAATGGTGGTGTTGTAGTTCTCGCCGGCGTGCGCCAGCGCGTCCTCCATGATGTCCACTACATCCTGGTATCGTCCGGCCGCGAAAAGGGCGCGTCCCAGCAGGTAATAGCCGCCATCGAGATCGGGAGCCTGGCTCAGCGCGATCCGGATCTTGTCCGCGGCCTCGTCGTAACGTCCCTCGGCGAAAAACAACCACGCCTCGGCGCACTGGATCTCCGGTGCGTCGTGGCCAGTCGCGCTCGCTTTCTGCGTCGCGGCAATGGCCCTATCGATCCACTGTTGCTGGCGCTCGAAGTGGTAATAATACTCGGCGCATACCTTTCCCAGCCCGGCGTGAGCAAGCGCGAAGTCGGGATCGAGCGCGACCGCGTTTTCGTACATCTGAAGAGCAAACTGCAGATCCTGCCGTCCGACGCGACGGGCATAGTTTCTACCCCTCAGATAGAGATCGTAAGCCTGCAGGTTTTCGGTTGGTTTCGCTTGGAGAGCCTGCTGCTCCTGCGGTGAGAGCGTGATTCGCAACGCGGAGGCGATCTTCTGTGCGATCTCATCCTGTACTTCGAACACGTCCTTCATCTCGCGGTCGTATCGCTCCGACCATAGCGGGAAATCTGTCGCTGCGTCGACAAGTTGAGCGTTGATGCGCAGGCGGGTGCCCGCTCGACGCAGACTGCCGACCAGCACATACGACGCGCCGAGCTCCTTTCCTACCTGCCCGGCGGTCACCGATTTGTCGCGATAGGCTAGTACCATAGCCCGGGAGAAGGTCTTCAGGCCTTTGATCTTAGACAGCTCCGTGGTGATGTCTTCGGTAATGCCGTCCCGCAGGTACTCATCCTCTTTCATTCCGCTCAAATTTTCGAAGTAGAGAACGGCAATGGATTGTTCGCGAAGGGTTGACGCAGCTCGTGCTCGGATTCCACTCGAATCCGCCGTATGTTGTCCCGAGGCGAGATCGCGCTTCAATCTTTTGAGCGCTGTTTTCAGATCAGTGGCGCTCTGATACCGTAGGTCGCGGTCCTTTTCCAGGGCCTGCCCAATGATCCGGCCGAGTTCCGGCGGCAGCGACGGATTAAGCTGATTCACCGGGGTCGGGTCTCGATTGAGAATGGCTTCGAATACGACCGCCGATGTTTCTCCCTGGAAGGGGAGGACCCCCGTCGCCATCTGATATAGGACGGTGCCAAAGGAAAAGAGGTCCGTGCGCGCGTCGGTGATCTGTCCCCGCGCCTGCTCGGGCGACATGTATGACACTGTACCTAGGGTAGAGCCCGCCTCAGTCAGGTCCTTGTGCTGCACCGCTGTTGGCAGCTGAGAATCAGCCTTCGCGCCCTGCGCTACCCGATCAATCTTGGCCATCTTGGCAAGGCCGAAGTCGAGAATCTTTGCCTGCCCGCGCGAGGTCACGAAGATGTTCGCCGGCTTCAGATCGCGATGTACGATCCCTTTGGAGTGTGCTGACTCGAGGGCGTCCACGATCTGCACGCCCAGGGTCAGGAGCGTATCGATGTCGAGCGGACCGCGATGAATGCGATCGGCGAGCGACTCGCCGTCCAGCAGCTCCATGACGATGAAATGGTCCGACTCGAATTGCTCGATCCCATGGATGGTGCAGATGTTGGGATGATTAAGAGACGACGCCGCCCGCGCCTCTCGCTGGAAGCGCTGCAGCAGGCTATCGTCGTTGGCCATGGCCGGTGTCAGGAACTTCAACGCGACGTGGCGACCCAGGTTGGTGTCTTCAGCTTCATAGACAACTCCCATTCCCCCCTCGCCGAGTTGTGATGTGATGCGATAGTGCGAGATAGTCCTACCAAGCATGCGGGGGGTGCCTCCGGAATCATGAATTGAATGCTGGGTGAGCAAGGTCATAGTAGTATAGCGGCATCAAGGTATCAAGCAACGTCAATATGCTTAAGGCTTTGCAGTTTCGCCCACTGCTGTCATGCTAGCCGGCTCGCCCAGATATTTCTTGAGCCAGTTATAAACCTCCTGATACCAGTAGCGGCTGTTCTCGCCTTTCAGAATCCAGTGGTTTTCGTCCGGCCAGACGATCAGGCGGCTCGGAATGCGCCGCCGTTGCAGGACACTCCAGTTTTCCAAAGTTTGATTAAGCGGCACACGGAAATCATTCTCGCCAACCGAAAGCAGAATCGGTGTGCGGAAGTTGCCGGCAAACCTGATTGGATTTTGCTCGCGCCAGATTGGACCTTGTTCCCAGACCGGCCCGCCGTTATTAACCTCACGCGCATATATTGTGTCGCTGGTTCCCCATTGTGACTCGAGATTGATCAGACCAGCGTGACTGATCAGTGCCTTGTAACGCGTTGTGGTTGCTTGCATCCAGTTTGCCAGGTGGCCGCCATAGCTGGCGCCAGCCGCAGCCTGACGTGATCCATCGACGAATGCGTAAAGTCGGATCGCCTCGTCAGCAGCTTCGTTGATCTCATTTCCAGGCCCTTTAAAGGGATCTCCCTGAATACTCTGCGCAAACGTTTCACCAAATCCCGTAGAACCCGAATAGTTTGTCAGCAACACCACGTAACCAGGCGCGGAGAGCATGAAATAATTCCAGCGCAGTCCCCAATTGTCGCGCCACATGCTGTGCGGTCCGCCATGCATCACAACAAACAGTGGGTACTTCTTGTGCTCATCAAAATTGGGCGGCAACGCTATATGGTTGTGAATGCGCTTGCCCGCTTTGCTCGTAAACCAAAAGTGACGCAGCGGTTGCCAGTCGATCTTGGCTACCTCATCAGCATTAAATGAAGTAAGCGGCCGCTGAGTGCTGGATTTCAGATCCAGGCGAAATACTTCGGGCGGATTCATCGCGCTCTCCCAGCTTGCAATCACAATTGTTGACGACGCCTTGGAGGGAATTCTCAAGTTCGTCAAAACGCCGCGCGTCATGTCCCCCTCTATCTCCATTGCCAGGCGCACTTCATCGCTGTCCGCCGGCATGGTGAAAAGTTTCTCATTTCCCGCTTCTTCCGCCGTCAGGTAAATTGACTTGCTATCGGGTGTGAGTGCGAAGCTCCCAACCGAACGATCAAATTTGGCGGTTAGGATTACAGGTTGGCCCGGGTTGGGCCATGTAAACTTCGCCAGTCGATCCAGGTTATAAGTTTTGTCATTGCTTTCAATATTGAAAATGGCGTACAGCGCTTTTCCGTCCGGCCGAAAGGTTGGGCGGCCAAAGCTGTCGGTGCTGTTTGTCATCTGGACCGGCTCGCCGCCGTTTGCGGACACTTTGAAGAGCGACGTGGTTGTGTTTGCGTACGCGGCCGTATCTCTCGTGGTAGTCGCAACGAAGATGATTGCGTCGCCCTCGGGTGTCCAGACTGGATCAAGTTCTTCGCCGGAATCGGTAACGCGACCCGCAAATCCGCGCTCATTAACCAGCTTCGTTCCCGCGAGCAGATCCTTGGCCTTGGCGCCGGGCTGCGCATCTTGAATAAATAGATGGGCCTGCGTGTCTTCAATCCATTTATCCCAATTACGAATGGGAAACTTCTCGTAAACGCGCGCTCGATATTTTTGAGCTTTGCGCTCAGCAGCGACACGCTTGTTTGCTTCCTCATCAGGCGCACCCGGATAGACTGTACTGACAAAGATTAGTGCCTTGCCGTCCGGCCGCCATTGCGGCGACCGTGCTCCGGTAGAAAGCGAAGTTACTCGCACTGCCTCGCCACCATCTGCGATATCCAGCACATACACCTGGTTTGCATCGTCGCCTTCCCGCTTCGCTGAAAACGCAATCTGCCGACTGTCAGGACTCCATGCCACACCACTCTCGGCGCTCTTGCTGAAGGTCAAGCGGCGAGGCTTGGCGCTTCCATCCGTAGGAACGATCCACAAGTCAGAAACCTGGTCCTTCTCATCATAGGCCGGCTCGACTAACGAAAACACAACCCACTTGCCGTCAGGACTGGGAGAGGGTGCGCCGACACGTTTAAACATCCACATCGCTTCGTGAGTTAACGGAACCTTGTTGGCTGCCGTTTGTGATCTGATGCTAAGCGGCAAGCAAAACGGCGCGCTCGAGATAACAGCGAGGGCGATGATGAGGAACGAAAAAGACCTAGAGCAGTACCTGGTGGGACGTTTAGTAAGCATTAATAATCCTCCTGCAAAGCTGATGATTGGCGTCGAAATAATACCGGAGCACGGTCCATGCTGGAAGCGCGCAAGCTAACGGCTTGCGTTACATGAAAGTAGGACACCATCCAGCGTCGGGAGAAGTTAGCGAAATTCTTTGCGCGGTGAACTATTGAGCTAATGCGGCAAAGCCGAGAAGAGTCTGAGCGAGTACCGTCGACGTAAGCAGATGGAATCATGGCTCGGCGGAACATTTCGTTAAAGTGATCGTAAGGGAAGAGGAGCAAGATCCAAAAACAATTACAAATAGCCGGAAGGAGAAGACAGTGAAGTCACGATTACTAACTGCCATTGCAGCGCTTTGTTTGTGCTTCTTACCCGTGTCCCTTACGAAGTCAGCCAAGATGGCTACTTCGACTTCCGACTGGCCTCAGTGGCGCGGTCCGGAACGTAACGGGATTTCGAAGGAGATCGGCCTCCTTAAACAATGGCCGGCGGAGGGACCGAAACTGCTCTGGCAAGTGAACGACATAGGAGACGGCTTTTCAACGCCTGCGGTTGTGGGAACGCGGATTTACCTGATGAGCAACCGTGGCATGGAAAATGAGTTTGTTCAGGCTCTCTCAACTCAGGATGGAAAACCTATCTGGACAGCACGCGTCGGCAACGTAGGCAACCCGGATCAGAACCCGCCTTACGCGAAGGCCCGGTCCACTCCTACCGTTGACGGAGATTTCATCTACGCGCTGGGCTCGGACGGCGACCTCGCCTGCCTCGAGACCCGCAGTGGGGGGATTCGATGGCAGAAGAGCATCCGTAAAGAATTCGGCGGCCAACCGGGAGAATGGGCGTATGCAGAGTCTCCGTTGGTTGATGGTGACGTCGTTGTCGTAACGCCCGGCGGCGCGCAGGCCACGATAGTGGCGCTTAACAAAAAGACGGGTGCAGTCATCTGGAAATCGGCGGTCCCGGGTGGTGACGCGGCGGGTTATGCATCGGCGATTGTCGTTCAAGCGGCAGGCCGAAAACAATACGTGCAGCTTTTGAGCCGGGGGTTAGTCGGAGTTGATGCGAAGACCGGCCAGTTCCTCTGGCGCTACGCTGAGGCTGCCAAGGGTCCAGCGCAATATTTCACGCCAGTCGCGCGGGACGCATATGTGTACGGCGGCGCCCTTGGCGTAGGAGGTGGACTGGTCCGTTTAAAGTTGGATCAAGGTGGAGTTGCAGCAGAGCAGGTCTACTTCGAGCGCGGACTTCCGAACGGCCTCGGTGGAGCGGTACTGGTTGGTGAAAATCTTTACGGCACGGACATCGCCGTGGGGCCTCTGGTAGCTATTGAGTTTACTACGGGGAAGGTGAAATGGAAGGCCGAGAGTATCGGCAGGGTTTCGGTGGCATACGCCGATGGGCTTTTATATCTTCACGGCCTGAATGGAGATGTCGCGTTGGTGGAGGCGACCCCGGAAGATGAATACCACCGGTCTCCTCCGCCAGCGCGATTTCCCCACGTTCACCATTGTTAACGCTCGCGACCCCTCTTTCTTAACGGTTCCGGCTCGATTTTCTTCCTGCAGATATCACCACCGACTGCAGATTTCAGTTCATCTTTTTTTAAAAAATCCCATTCCGCAGCAATCTTGGTAGATAAAATCCCCGAAGGACGTGTCGCTGTAAAGCCTTGGGGGCGTGTCTAACAGCGACAATTAGCGTACGAGCAGGTCAAGCTTGCGCACATCCAGGCCGGCCTCGTGATAGTATTTCCGAGTCAGCTCGAGAGCCGTGAATCCATCTTCATAGGCAGCAAAGCCACCATTAACCGCCTTGTCCAGATAGATGAGGCCGCCCTCCACCATGAAAAGAATCACCGCTGGTTCTGGCGAGTCATCGGTGATGACCAGCGTGTGAGCCTCACCGGCGGGCTCGTAGATAAATGTTCCCGGCTTAGCAACCCAGTCATGCTCCAGGTACCGCCAGTGCCCGCGCATCGTATAGCCATGAACTGTACCGACGTGATAATGGGTCCCCAACATGGCGCCTGGGAGACCTTTCAGAATCACACTGAATCCGCCGGACGTAACATTAAAGCAGCACGGCTGGAACCAGACACCCTCCGCATAAGGAACCCAGAGACGGTCGTCTTCCAGGTTGGTGTTAGTAATGAAGTGTTCGCGGCTTCTTCGATTCGGATCGAGGCCGTCCGTGAAACTGTTGAATTCAGTGATCGGCATATGTTCTCCTTTTGGTGGCCAAATAATTGAGTCGTCAATCGTCGTTTGACACGATGGACTGGCTTGATTCAATCACGCTCCGCCCGCGGACTCCGCAAGCTTCACCGCGTGGTCGGTGGCGACCAGACGGGAAATCTGCTGCCTACCCGGGTCAGATCGTCAGAGTGAAGCCTCCATCGGGTGTAAGCGTGGTGCCTGAGATGTAACTGGCCTCGTCTGAGCAAAGGAAGACAACAGACTGGGCGATCTCCTCGGGGCGTCCTGCGCGTCTCATGTGAACACGTTGCTGCAGCAAATTGTCGTAGATCTCGTCGCCGAGGAGCCCGCGACCCCGCCTAATCCCCAGCGGCGCCAGCTCCGCGGACACGCTTGTGGTCAGGCCGATCAGACCGTGTTTCGACGAAACGTAGGCAGCGCCGGAAGGGAAGCCGAGGAAAGAGTTAATGGACCCAACGTTGACGATCGCCCCACCGTGTCCGCCAGCAAGCATGGCTCGAGCCTCGTACTTCAGACACAGAAAGGTGCCCTTCAGGTTGATGTTGAGGACGCGGTCCCATTCCTCCTCGGGCAGTTCCACGACGCTTGCGAATTGCCCCTCGATGCCCGCGTTATTCACGGCGTAGTCGAGACGTCCAAAGGTCTCAAGCGTGTGGGCCACCATCCGTTCCACGTCCTGCGCGACCGAGACATCCGTTGTTACGAAGCTAGCGTTCCCGCCTTGATCTTTGATCTCATTCACGAGCGCAACCAACTCGTCTTCGCGCCGCGCGGCGAGCACTACACCGGTCCCCTTCGCCGCGAATGCCTTAGCTGTCGCCCATCCGATGCCACTGCTCGCTCCGGTAATCAGAGCTACCCTATCTTTCAGGTCTGACATATGACTCCTCCTCGGCCATAGGATTGGATAAAACCCTAATCTTTCCAAATTGCTCCTAGTCCGACTTCCCACAGTCGTTTATTAAGCGACGGAACATCCTTGTCGAGAATTTCACTGGCCCTCGCTTTCAACGCAGACCATTCCATATTTAGTTGCTTCAGCCGATCCAGCGACGGCTGATTCACTCTGGGAATATCACTTTCTGTCTGGTTGATCAGAAACAGATAATTCGCTGTGAACTTATTCGGAAAATTCTCAACATCGTCGTACGCCTTTGATTTACGCTGCACCATATCTTCATCCCAGGTCTTCATTTTCTTTAACAGTGCCTCGACTTCTTTCTTGACGGCGCTGAATTTATCGCCGGCGGGTAATGAACTGAGAAGCGATTCTAACTGTTTCTGTTTTTCGTATAGGGTGTTTATCATGCGGTGCATCGACGTCAATTCGGTCTCCATACCAAACATGGTCTGATGATATTCCATGTATGTTGAAACGTTTGTTGGGTAGAGAGGATTGGCAAGGATCTCAGTAACGTTCGACATCTTTGACCAGCAATCGGGGCGCTAACTCGATGCGTTTGGAAGAAGTACGCAACCGTTCAGGTAGGCAGGAAGTCAACGGACCAAGATCGATTCCATGAGCAGCTTTCTGAAGCCTTCGCAAAGTCAAACCTTTAGAGAAGGGGTTGAGCTTGGCGCCGTAAGGTCCAAAACGCAATCCTAAATCCAAAATTCTTTCCGGCCCGAAGAAACGCCTAATTAACTTCCGCTTCAACCGACCGAGCAAACCCTCGTGCTCCATGCGTGTTTGCAATTCGAGTAAGATCTCCCAATCATCTCGCGTCTCTTCGCTTGGTTGAAATAAAGCAGGTGAAAATTTGGCAGTGTTACGAACTCCCAGCAGATGAAAGGCCAGATCATAATGTCCGCGCTCGAGCGACGAGCTTGGAGGTAAGATAATGTGCGCGTGCCTGGTCGTTTCATTGATATAGAAATCGATTGAGGCCATGAACTCAAGGCCTGCGAGCGCCCGATCCAACTGACGGCCGTTCGGTGTCGATAGCACGGGGTTGCCGGCATATGTTACAAGAGCCTTAATCTGCCCTGGACCTTCAGTAAAAATCTCTTCAGCAAGCGTGACTACCGGGAGCTCTCCGGCAAATTCCGGTAACCTTCGCACGCGGCTGTGCCAGCGGGCAAAACTACCTCGCGGCGCCAATGACTCTGGTGCTGACAGCGGGTCAAATGCCGGAAGAGTAAACATGGCCCCACCCGGACGATCTAAATTTCCCGTGACGACATTCAAGACATTAATCAACCACTGACAAGTCGCCCCGAACTCCTGAGTACTCACACCGACTCTCCCATAACAGACAGCGGATTGGGCGGAAGCAAATTCTCTCGCCAGGAGGCGTATTTGACTGGAGTCAATTCCGGTAGTTGATGCCACCTTTTCCGGAGAAAATTCGGTCACAAGTCTGCCGATAATATCCGCACCTTCGGTAAACGTAGCCAATGGGCCCAGGCGGGTTAGCCCTTCGTCAAAAACAACGTGGAGTAGCGCAAGCAGTAATAGAACGTCTGTCCCGGGACGGATAAACAGATGGCGGTCGGCCAATCGGGCAGTTTCGTTGAAACGCGGATCAATGAGTATTACTTTGCCTCCCCGCTGGCGAATTTCTTGTAACCTTCGGCCTATGCCAGGAGCAGTCATCATGCTGCCATTTGAGACCGCCGGATTCGCCCCTAGGATTAAAAATAAGTTTGTCCGGTCGAGATCCGGGACAGGGAGAAGCAGTTGGTGACCGAACATCAGGTAAGCTGCCAAGTGATGGGCCAGTTGGTCAACAGAGGTTGCGGAAAACCGATTCCGCGTATGTAGGCTCCGGATAAAGCCTGGTGCGAATAGAAGAGCGCCATAGTTGTGAACGGTGGGATTGCCGAGGTACGTGGCGATAGAATTCCTGCCGTACTTTGCGTGAATGCGCTTGAGGTTTTGTATCACCTCGTCAAAAGCTTCTTCCCATCCGATGCGTTGCCAACCGTGAGGAGTACGGCGGACAGGATATTTGAGCCGGTCTTTATCATCGTGAACATCTTGCAAGGCAACGGCCTTGGGGCAGATGTACCCTCGGCTGAAAGGGTCGTCTTTGTCACCGCGGATGTCCAGACGTTGGTCGGCTTGAACAGTGATTTCGATGCCACAGATCGCTTCGCAGAGATTGCAACTGCGATAATGAAGGCGGCGATTGTCGACAGTTCTCATGGCACAGTGCTGGCAAGTTCCGGTTTCGCTTCGCGTCTCGATCTGGGAAACTTATTCGCGTCTCTATCTTGGAAACTAGCTTGGCAGCTTAACATTCCCGGCTTGGCTTGCGACATTAATGGGTTTCCAAATGAGGATCCGAGACGTCGCGTTCGACATTCATTACGTGGACCCTCAGGGAAATGAGATTTCGCCCCCCGACGCGCTCCAGGTCCTAAAAGAGACTGTAGCGACCCGGATGAAGTAACCTCGGAAAACCTGCTACAGACCTAAATCTTACGGATTCTTCCTCATCATGTCCGGTGTCTGCTTGCTGTCAGTACTCTTCATCATGTCAGACTTCTTCATCATCTCTTTTTTCATCATGGTGTTGTGCCTTCTCATCCTGCGATGACGTCGACGCATTCGTCGTTGGCGCATCATGCCATTGTTATTCATAGTGCTCGTCGACTTCATTTGCCCGGCGGACATGTTGCTGTTTTGTGCACTCACGCCGATGACGATGAATGTAAACGACGCCAGCAAGGCGATAACGACGATCGCATTTCGTATGACTTTGTTCATCCTTCCTCCATTTCAACTTGTTGATTTGTTTGGTTTTTCACTACTTCCCCGACTCTACCCACTCAGAGCTGTAATAAATCCGCCGCTCCAAACGACAAATACTGGGTGAAGGTCCATTTATTCCCGGCCTGCCTCAATTCAGGCCGAAATTTTTCGATTGAAACTGGAATAAACCGGGCAGCAGTCGGTATTGATTCATTGGGAAACGGGAGATAAGTAGGCGCCGAATTAATGTTCAGGCTTTCCCGAGAAAAGAAGCGGCTGGAGGACTGGGCTTCGTTCGAAAGCGAAGCCCTGCCTTTTCATGTCGATCTCTATCGCTTGGCGAAGTGGTTGTTACGGGATCAGACCGAAGCGGAAGACCTGGTTCAAGAGACCTTTGTTGCTGCCTTGCGATCCTTTCATCGTTTCGAAAAAGGGAGCAACTGTCGCGCGTGGTTGATCAAGATCATGTACCACACCCTCAGTAAGCGTCGACGCAGTTTGAGCCGTCTGCGGGTGGTGAGTGAGGCGGACGAACGAATCGAGGAGACGATCGCGGGTGAGCCTTCGCGCATCTGGTGCTGAAATATCATGGCCAGGTAGCCTCTGTTTTGGTGACGAAGATCGATCCGTCGTCGAACACTGCGCCCGCTAATCTCGTAACAGGTTTCAAGTCCGATTCTTACCAAATCGCCGGCCTTAAAACGGCCGAACATGCAATCTTTGTGGTCTCATCACTCGAGGCCGCTGAGAACACAACCATCGCTCGCAGCGTTGGTCCAATTTTGAAAGATCATATTGAACGCGTCGAACAAAAGCTGGAAACGCTCTTAGTGAAAATGATAAAGAAAGGATGATTCAAATGCATCGACAGAATAATATCGCAATTGTACTTCTGATTATTGTGGCGGTCGCAATCGTCACCACAGGCTATGCGAAGGGCTGGAGTCCGTTTGCTGCTTTGAGCGTTGGCGTCTCGGACGTCACTGGCGGAGACGGCAATGACCCGTTGGTGGCAGAAAAGGAGGCATCCACCGCGCCGGAAATTTCCGACGACTCGTGGATCAATTCCGACCCGCTGACACTGAAAGGATTGCGTGGCCGCGTAGTGCTGGTCGACTTTTGGACTTTCGGTTGCTACAACTGTCGCAACACTCTGCCTTCACTGAAGAGTTGGCACGCGCGCTATCGCGATCAAGGACTGACGATCATCGGTGTACATACACCCGAACTGGAGCGCGAAAGGAATATCGAGTACTTGCGCCGTGAGGTCGTAACGCTGGGAATTCGTTATCCGGTAGTCACCGACAACGACAACGCGACTTGGAATGCGTACGGCGTCCAGGCATGGCCCACGCTATTTCTGGTTGACAAACAGGGGCGCGTGCGCCTTAGGCATGTTGGTGAAGGCGCCTACGAGGAAACTGAGCAGATGATCAAGAAACTACTGGCGGAAGATGAAAAGGCTGGCAACCAGCAGCAACCAAAGAAGGAAGCGATGACAGAGAAAATTGCAAAGAGTGACGCGCAGTGGCGGCAGGAATTAACGCCGGATCAATATCACGTTTTGCGCGAAGCGGGAACTGAACGCGCTTTCACTGGGGCTTACTGGGATAATCACGAGCAGGGCGTCTACTACTGCGGGGCTTGCGGACTGTCTTTGTTCAAATCCGACACCAAGTTTGACTCAGGAACTGGCTGGCCCAGTTTCTACGCTCCGATTTCCAAAGGAAACATTATCGAAGAAACTGATCGAACCCTCGGAATGGTGCGCACCGAAGTAAAATGCCATCGCTGCGGCTCACACCTTGGACATGTGTTTGACGACGGCCCGCACCCAACCGGCTTGCGCTATTGCATTAACTCTCTGGCGTTGCGGTTCGACCCTCAATAAAGCTCGAGCGATCCATTGAGTTGGATGGATTAGCACGCGCATGAACGCAACGGTTGAGTCAAATGCGACTTGAGTTTAGGAAAGTCGTGACGCTGATCGCCGGTTATAAAGCGGGCTCTTTGTGTTCGCCCGTTCCTTGAAGTCCGCCCGTGTAGGTGAGCGCGACGGCAATCAAAAGACCCGAGACGCTCAGCACGCGCAGAAGTTGGACGCCAATTTCCACGACAGCAGGCTCGTCCATGCCGAAGATGCTGAGCAACTGTCGGGGCACGAACAGGAAGAAGAATCCTACGAACGAGGCGCCAGCGAAACCAAATTGTGCTGCAACGTGCACTGCCGCATTGGCCCGATCAGGACGCTCCGCGCCGAGGTTCTGTCCAGCCACGGCCGCTGCGGCGCCCATTAGCCCGACCGAAGTCCACGTTATCAAACTGAAGAGCTGTGAATACCCAACGGCAAACGCCGCCTGTGCTGGCGCACTCTGTGCCAACGACCCAATGAAAGCCAGCTTAAAAACGCCACCGATATTCATCACAATCCCCTGAATTCCCGTCGGTAATCCAAAGCGCAAGAGGGCCCGGATGATGCTCCAATCCGGACCGAAGCCTTGACGAGGAAAAGACACGACCCAGCCGCCTCGCCAGAGCTTAGCCAGCGAGTAGAGTGCCACGGCGCCCGAAGCCATCACCGCTCCTTCTTTACGATGAGAGTAGGCAAGATCGCGCAAATGGTTGAATTCTGGCCGGACCCGTTTGAGGCTCCGGACAATCGGCGGCATCTTGTGGAGAAGATCGAATCCTGAATTTGTTTGGACAAGGCGACCCGGCGTATCGAAGCCCAGTAGCGGCGATCATGTCGGTCACAGCAAATTCGTCGAAGTTTCGTGAGCGAAAAAGCAAAAGCGGTAACATGGATTCGTTATTTCACAAACGTTCCGCGCCGCAGATCAAGCAATGCCTGTTCGATCTCTGCTTCTGTGTTCATGACGAATGGTCCGTATCGCGCAATCGGCTCATTAAGCGGCTTCCCGGATATCAGCAGAAAGCGAACGCCATTCTCCGCCGCCGTAATTCGCACCTCATCACCATCGTCAAATACCACAAGGTGGGGAGCCGTCACCTTTTGGCCGTCGTCGCTTCCCGTGATCCCGAAAACCCCCGCGCCGGCAAAGACGTAGGCAAAGGCCGTATGTCCCGCAGGGATTGGATGCGCGAATGAGGTATTGGCGGGAAGCGAAACATCGAGATACGACGGGTCGGCAGCAATCTCCTTCACCGCGCCGCTGATATCACCGACCCGACCGGCAATGATTCGAATTCGGATCCCGTTTTCTTGCGCGCTGGTTGGGATCTCGTGCGCCGGTATCTCCTGATAGCGGGGCTTCGTCATCTTTAATCGGGCGGGGAGATTGACCCATAATTGAAATCCATCCAGACGGCCGCCTTCGAGTTGCGGCATCTCTTCATGCATGATTCCGCCCCCCGCCGTCATCCACTGCACGTCGCCAGCGCGAATAATCCCGGAATTCCCGGCCGAGTCTTGATGCCTTACCGCGCCTGCCAGCATGTAAGTAACAGTCTCGATGCCGCGATGAGGATGCATCGGGAATCCGGCTATGTAGTCTTCAGCATTCTCCGAACCAAAATGATCGAACAACAGGAAGGGATCAAGATAATTCAAAGCTTGTGAAGCGATGCTACGTTTCAGTTTCACGCCCGCGCCATCAGAAGTTGCTTCCGGTTGGATAACCCTCGCAACCGTTCGCGCTTGTGCATCTATTGCAGCTCGACTTGAATGGTTCATTTTGCTATCCCGACTCCTTTACTTAGCCCCGTGCGGCGACTCCACCGTCCCTCTTGGCGCGCCATTCCGGCCCCCGCTCTTTGCTTGCTTTCGCCAGGGCACGCCGAACGCCTTTATCGACCATGTCACGGGCGAATCTGTCACCATCTAAACCGATGCGAGCGGCGTAGCGCGAAAGGTCACGATCATCAAGGGCCTGTTGACGAGTGAACAGTTGATCATGCATTTCCCAAAACTTTCCTTGTACACTGGCGGCTTCGGCGGCTTCAGCAGCGCGAAGGGCGTGTGGGTGAGTTCGAACATTTGGGAAGTGGCGGAAAATGAAGCGGAAACTATCATTCAGAACTCTCCGCACTTCTTTAATTACTGGGAAGGCACGCCTGCAGTCACTACATTCGAAATTGCCATACTCGAGTAGCGTCGCCGGCGCACCTTCAGGGCCTTGCGAGTGGTCATAATCGGTAACGCCATTCTTGAGTCTAACAATCTCAGCATTACTCATCATGCTTATAGTTTTCCCTTTCTTAACAAAAGAAGCAACTCTGAGCTTGGTTCCCTATTTACTTTAGTCTCGTCCCCTACATGCGCAGTGAATACAGGCTTCGGATCGCACACGTACATGCACCATATTATCGAGTGGGCAGCAGGGCAGAAGCAGGGTCTATCTTCCCGTACTCGATATCGCCGGATTAGTCTTTGTGTTTGACAAACGCAAGACAGACTGCAACGACGTGTTCCAAAGACCTTTTCATGAAGATTTCACGTTTCAAAAAGGTCGAGCGAGGTAGGTTTTTCGAGAACGGCGGGAGACTATTCTCTTGATGGCGTAAATGTCAAGCCACATTTCGAGTAGATTTTTACGTGACGCAACGGGGCCATCGCGCGAGATCACGCAGACTTCTCGCTTGAACGCATTTGGTCCAATTCAAGAGTCTTTAGAATCTGCGTAATCTGTGGATAATACCGTTTTACTTCTTAAACAGCTTCGCGAACGCCTGACGAGCATCCGTGGGAGGTCCTGACGAAGTTTCGCGCTCGACTACAGTCCGTGGCGCGAACAGTTCGCACGTGTTGCGCGTGTGTTTGTTCACTATCCGTGCAGGGATGGATTTACGACATTCGAAGCGGGCGCTGGGATCGAAATATGTGCACTGACGACAGGTGTGAAGGTCAGCGTTGCACTTTGGGCAAGAGCTGTCGAGGGTAATGTTCGTTGGAGCCTTTGCTCCGCACGCGGCGCATTTCACCGTCTCGCCAAATGCCATCATCCGTGGCGAGCGGGGGCCTTCACTATCGCGAGGCTTTGACTGCGGCTTCGGCTGCGGTTTTGATCTTTGCGGCTCGCGGTCACTCTCCATGTAGCCGCGCTGACGATATTTGCGGTCGCTCATCTTATTAGCTCCAGGTGATTAAATGGACGTGGCAAATCATACGTTAAATGCAGAGAATGCGACAGGTCAGCAGCTAAATGCTTCATTCATTGTTGGGCGAACACTGCTCTAACAACACTCGCCACTCACTGCCACGCGCGACACATAACATCGTGCATTTATGATCATCTTTGAAGGACTTCCCTTCAAACGTGCCAGTTGCCTGCGAGTGAAACACCATGACAGCGGCGTCCTTTCCGAGACGCTTGGATACGACTGGGGTACGTGTGCTGCTGTCCAGGCTATAGCTTGGCGACTTAATTACGTTGAGTATGGCCTTGCGATCCAGCAGCTTGCCATTAGGGGCGATGTACAGGTAATCGTCGGCCATTAGCTTTTCGACGATAGCTACATCCTTTTCCAGCCAGGCTCGATTCCATATCTGGTTCAGATGCTCCAAGTCAGCGGCCATATTTGAACCCTCCGCAGAAGATAATTTGTAGGGGCGGCCCCTCTTTAGAAACCACTATGAAGCACCAAGCTAGATTCATTACGGCTGTGCCGCCTGATGTGCCGCGATGGCTTGCCTCGCGGTAGCTGCCAAGAACCGACTTGGGCTGCGCCCT
>Ga0209751_10002100_pt1 | contig 20161 bp, 17 predicted proteins | sample RifCSP13_1_FD_184019 | JGI IMG/M metagenome (GOLD analysis project Ga0209751, IMG submission 184019) | Soil microbial communities from Rifle, Colorado - Rifle CSP2_sed 13_1 (SPAdes) (version 2) | ecosystem: Environmental > Terrestrial > Deep subsurface > Rock core/Sediment | place: Rifle... | reverse complement strand
CGGCTTGCCGTCGAGTGCGATGACGACGTCTCCCGGCCGCAAGCCGGCGGCCTCCGCGGGCCCCGAGGGCGTCACGTCCGAGAGCACGACGCCGCGGTCGAAGACGAGACCGAGCCCGGTCGCGAGCGAGGGCGTGATCGTCTGGGTGCGCACTCCGATGACGCCGCGGCGCACCCGGCCGCTCTTGCGCAGCTGGTCGTACACCGAGCGCACGATGTGGCTCGGCGCGGCGAAGCCGATGCCCTCGTTGCCGCCCGACTGCGAGAGGATCATGGCGTTGAGCCCGACCATGCGGCCCTCGGCGTCGACGAGCGGCCCGCCGCTGTTGCCCGGGTTGATCGACGCGTCGGTCTGCACGTAGATCATCGGGTCGTCGGGCTTGAGCTGGCGCGCCACCGCGCTCACGACGCCCAGGCTCGCCGAGTTCTCGAGCCCGAGCGGGCTGCCGAAGGCCATCACCAGCTGTCCCTGCCGCAGCGACTCGGAGTCGCCCAGCTCGAGCGCGGGCAGGCCGCGCTCTTCGACCTTGAGCACCGCGATGTCCGTCTCCCGATCCAGGCCCACCATGCGCGCGTTGAGGCGGCGGCTGCGCGGCCTGAGGATCGACCCGCCCGCCCCCGCCGAAGGCTGCATCAGGTCGACGCGCACCACGCGCGCGTTCTCGACCACGTGGGCGTTCGTGACGATCCAGCCCTCGGGGTCCACGATCACGCCAGACCCCGTGGCCTGGCCGCGGGCGAGCAGCATCGCGGGTGTCGACGTGTAGCCCGACGCCACCACCTGCACCACCGAGGGCGCCACGCGCCGCGACAGGGCGTCGAGCTGGGCATCGAGCGCCAGCAGCCCGGAGGTCGCGCTCGCGGTCGCGCCGCTGGGGCGCTCGGCGGGGGCTCGCGGGCTTGTCTGCGCCGCGGCTGAGGGCGCGAGCGGGCCGCCCAGAGTGGACGCGAGCAGGGACAAAACGACGATCGCGCGTCGCGACATCGGCTCTCCTCCTTGGGGGGCGCTCGCAGGAGCGCGGTGGCACAAGTCTACCCGGCTCGGCCGATCCCGAGAGGCTCAGAGCTCGACGATCACCGGGGCGTGGTCGGAGGGCTGCTTGCCTTTGCGCTCGTTGCGGTCGATGAGCGCCGCCCGGCACGTCGCGGCGGCGGGCCCGCTCAGAAAGACGTGGTCGATACGCAGCCCCTGGTTTTTCGGGAAGGCGAGCATGCGGTAGTCCCACCAGGAGTAGAAGCCCGCGGCTTCGTGGTGCAGCCGGAACGCGTCGACGAAGCCCCACTGCCGCACCGACTCGAGCGCCCGCCTGGCCTCCGGGTGGAACAGCACCGACGCCTCCCAGGCGGCCGGGTCGCACACGTCGCGCGGCTCCGGGGCCACGTTGAAGTCGCCGCACAGGGCGAGCGCGTCGCCCGGGCGGAAGCGACGGTCGAGCCAGGCGCGCAGCCGCCGCAGCCACTCCAGCTTGTACGCCCACTTGTCCGACCCGACCTCGGCCCCGTTCGGCACGTACGCGGAGACGACTCGAAGCCCGTCCACACGCGCCGAGACGAGCCGCGCCTGGCTGTCGTCGCCGCCGTCGCCGAAGCCGCGCTCGACCTCCGCGGGCTCGCTGCGGGACAGGATCGCGACGCCGTTGTAGGTTTTCTGGCCGTGGACCGCGGCTTTGTAGCCGGCGGACTCCATCGCCAGGTGCGGGAACGCGTCGTCCGTGACCTTGAGCTCCTGCAGGCACAGCACGTCCGGCTGGTTCGCGCCGAGCCAGCGGACGAGCCGCTCCTCGCGGGCGCGGATCGAGTTCACGTTCCAGGTGGCGAGCTTCACAAGGCCTTTCCTGACCGCACTTTACCCCGAAGCGCAGGCGCGAGGACCGGCCACCGGATCAAACGCTCTATTCCCGGCGAGCCCTCCGAGGCGTACATCCGAGGAGGAGGGATTCCCATGCCCGTTCCAATGGCTTTTCTGCTCGGCGTCTTCGTCCTCGTCGGGCTGGGGGCGCTCTACGTCTTCGGCCGCCGCCTCGCGACCGCCTGGCTGGCGTACCGCGGCGCGCGGGTCGTCGTCTGCCCGGAGAACCGCGCGATCGTGGCGGTGGCGGTCGACGCCCCTCACGCCGCGCTCACCGCGTCGCAGGGCCGCATCGACCTGCGTCTCGATTCCTGCACGCGCTGGCCGGAGAAGGCGGACTGCGGCCAGGAGTGCCTCGGCCAGATCGAGTCCGCGCCCGAGGCCTGCCTGCTGCGCAACATCCTCGCCGACTGGTACCAGGGCAAGAGCTGCAGCTTCTGCGGACGCGCCTTCCACGGCGTCCACTGGCACGACCGCAAGCCGGGGTTGCGTGCCCCGGACGGCACGATCCGCGGCTGGGACGGCTTCCGGCCCGAGCAGGTGATCGACGTGCTGGCGACCCACGCGCCCGTGTGCTGGGACTGCCGCGTCGCGGAGAGCTTCCGGCACGAGCACCCCGAGCTCGTCACCGACCGCCCGCCGCGCCCCGGACCGCCGCCCTCGATGGCGTGAGCACACTCGAGCCGGGCCACACGCTCTCGCACTCCGCTCCGACCCGCGCTTCGCGGAGCTGATGCTGAGCCTCGCCGAGGCCTGAGCCGCCGCGGCGGAGCCGCCCCTCCCAGCGGGCCTGTTCGGCGTTGCGCCGGCTTCGCGCTGCGGGATAGGATCCCCGCGTCCAAATGACTGAACAATCGATCGCGCACTACCGCATCCTCGAGAAGATCGGCCAGGGCGGGATGGGCGAGGTGTACCGCGCCTCCGACACCAAGCTGCACCGCGACGTCGCGATCAAGGTGCTGCCCGAGGTCTTCGCCAGCGACCCCGAGCGCATGCTGCGCTTCAGCCGCGAGGCCCAGGTGCTGGCGTCGCTCAATCACCCCAACATCGCCGCGATCCACGGGCTCGAGGAGTCGGAGGGACGCCGCGCGCTCGTGATGGAGCTCGTCGAGGGCGAGACGCTCGCCGAGCGGCTCGCGCGCGGCCCGGTCCCGCTCGAGGAGGCGCTGGGCATCGCGCGGCAGATCGCCGAAGCTCTCGAGGAGGCCCACGAGCGCGGGATCATCCACCGCGACCTGAAGCCGGCGAACGTGAAGGTGACGCCCGCGGGTGCCGTGAAGCTCCTCGACTTCGGTCTCGCCAAGGCGCTCGAGGGTGAGCCGGGCTCGTCTGTCGCGATCGACCTCAGCCAGTCGCCGACGCTCGCGGGCATGGGAACCCAGGCCGGCATGATCCTGGGGACGGCCGCCTACATGAGCCCGGAGCAAGCGCGCGGCCAGAAGGCCGACCGGCGCTCGGACGTCTGGTCTTTCGGCGTCGTGCTCTACGAGCTGCTGACCGGCAAGCAGGCTTTCGCGGGCGACACGGTCTCGGACGTCCTGGCTTCGGTGCTGAAGGCCGATCCGGAGTGGAGCGCGCTGCCCGCCGAGCTGCCGGCTGCGGCCGGGCAGCTCGTCCGGCGCTGTCTGGTGCGGGATCCGAAGCAGCGCCTGCAAGCCATCGGCGACGCCCGCATCGCCGTCGCCGAGAGCCTCGCGCGCCCGGGCGGCCCCGGCGCGACGGTGCAGCTCGCTCCGCCCAGCGTCGACTCGCGCGCACGCCGCCTGCTGCCGTGGGTGCTCTTCGGCCTGGCCGCCGTCGGGCTCGTGGCCTCACTGGGCCTACGTGCGCTCCGGCCCGCGACGCACGAACCTCCGCTTCGCCTCTCCGTCGCGATCAGCGACCGCCCGCTCGACCTCAGCCTGGGCGCGAGCACCGTGCTCTCGCCCGACGGGACCCGGCTCGCCTACGTAGTGGGCGACGACAACGCGAGGTCGCTCATCGCCCGCCCGTTGGATCGCCAGGAAACCGTGCAGCTCGCGAGCGGCACCGGGACGGTGAACATCCCCTACCACCCGTTCTTCTCGCCGGACGGCGAGTGGATCGGCTTCGTGACGCCCTCGGAGCTGCGCAAGATCCCCGCCACCGGCGGCACGGCCCAGACCGTCTGCAAGGTCGAGCGCAGCCGGGGCGCCAGCTGGTCGCCGGACGGCACTATCGTCCTTGCGCCGAGCCCCGGGAGCGGTCTCTTCCGCGTCTCGTCGGTCGGAGGCGAGCCGAAGCCGCTCACGACACTGGACAAGACGAAGAACGAGGTCACACATCGCTGGCCCCAGGTCCTGCCCGGGGGAGCAGCCGTCCTGTTCACGTCGCACACGAAATCGCGAGACTTCAACGAGGCTGCGCTCGAGGTGGTCGTGGTCGCCACCGGCGAGCGAAAGGTCGTGCACAGCGGCGGCTCCTACGGCCGCTACGTTCCCTCGGGCCATCTGGTCTACGTCAACCAGACGACGCTGTTCGCGGTGCCCTTCGACCTGAAGCGCCTCGCGGTCACGGGCTCGCCCGTTCCCATCCTCCAGGACCTGGCGACGAGCACCCCCGACGGGGGCGGCCAGTTCAGCTTCTCCGACTCGGGCCGGCTCGTGTACGTGACCGCCGAGAACACGGTGACCACGTACCCCGTCGTGTGGGTCGACCGAAAGGGATCGAGCACGCCGCTCCTGGCCGAGGCCGGGAGCTACGCCAACCCGCGCCTCTCGCCGGACGGCAAGCGGCTGGCGATGACCGTTCTGCGCGACGACAACTGGGACGTCTGGGTCTACGACCTGGAGCGCGGCGTGCCGAGCCGCTTGACCTTCGACGACGCGGCGGAGAGCGAGCAGATTTGGTCGCCGGACGGGCGCGAGCTGATCTTCGCTTCCGACAAGGGCGGCTTCGACAACCTCTATCGCAAGCGCGCGGACGGCTCGGGGGAGGCCGAGCGGCTCACCACGAGCGACGCGTCCCAGTGGGCGTCCTCCTGGTCGCGCGACGGCCACATCGCACTCACCGCGTCCTCCACGGGAACCGGCTTCGACCTGCAGGTGATGCGACTCGAGGGCGAACGCAAGGCCGAGACGTTCCTGAGCACGCCGTTCCGGGAAGCGGACGCCGCCTTCTCGCCCGACGGGCGCTTCCTCGCCTATGAGTCCAACGAGGCCGGACGGCTCGAGGTCTACGTGCGGCCGTTTCCTCCGGGCGGCGGCCGCTGGCAGGTGTCGGACGGCGGCGGGGCCTACCCGAGGTGGTCGTCGTCCGGCCGCGAGCTCTTCTACCGGACCGACACCGGAATCATGTCCGCGTCGGTCGAAGCCGCGGGCGACACACTGCGCGTGGGGAAGCCGAGCGTCGTGTTCGCGGGGGCGTTCCGCGGTGGCACCACCGGTCTCGGCGTCGGTGGCTACAGCTTCGCGGACTACGATGTGGCCCCCGACGGCCAGCGCTTCGTGATGTTCCCGGCCGGCTCCGGGCCGGGCCGCGCCGAGCACCCGCACATCACGCTCGTGACCGGCTGGTTCGAGGAGCTCGCCAAGCAGCTGCCGCCCGGGCGGAACTGACGAGCGCTCCGCTCAGTCGATCCGCTGAAGCGTGATCCCGTCGCAGTAGGCGTTGCCCGCGTTCGCCCCGTCGCGCACGCAACGGACCTTGACGGCCGTCGTCGTCGGCCCGACGGTCGTCTCGGCTGCGACCCTCTCCCAGACCTGGGTCGCCCTGGCCATCGCCTGGGCGTCCGGGAAGCTCCCGCCCTGGCCGGCGCCGTCGGCAAAATCCAGGTAGACGTTGTCGGCCGCCGAGACGCGCCACAGGCTGCCGCTCAGGCGATAGCTCTTGCCCGGGGTCACCGGGATGTAGTCCGACGAGATCACGAAGTCGGCGTCGCCGTCTCCACCACCCGTCGTCCCGCGCAGCGCGATCTTCCAGGGACTCGTTCCCTCGTCGCCGCCGTCCGTGGTGATGACCGCGTCGGTCGACCCGGACCAGCCGCGCAGATAGTCGCTCACCGCACCGCCTTGCGCGGGCGGGATCAGGAAGTCCTCGCAGAACCCGTTCCCCACGTAGGTCCGGTTGTGGAACGGATCGAACCACGGCAGCGCCGGCGCGTCCGGCGGCGAGTAGCGCTCGAAGGACTCGGCGTACTGGTAGTGCACGCCGCTCGGCTCCTCGCGACTGAACGACTCGAAACGGATCGTCCCGAGGCCTTTGCCCAGGTGGTAGACCTCCCTCGAGGTCGGCTCCGGATAGCGGCTCCAGTAGTGCACCTCGAGGACGTCCTCGTAGCGGATCTGGCTGTCCGGGTCGCGCCAGCTGTCGTAGTGCGCCACGACCTGGACGCGCAGAGTCAGGTCGTCGGAGTTCGTGGTCCGCCGGAGTTGGGGATCGAAGAGCGAGTCGGTGACCCGCTGCTGCTTGAAGTCGCCCACGCTCATTCGCGGGTCCATCCAGACGAAGGGCGACGAGAAGCTGTGGCTTTCCTCGCTGCCGTAGTAACCGTTTCCCCGGAACGTACCCCAGTAGAGCAGCCCGGGCCCGGTGACCTCGAACAGGTCGTACTTCGCGAAGCTGCTGTCGCCCTGGAGAGCGACGGTCCGTCCCCAGAGCGACCCGCGCCAGAACGTGTGCTGTCCGACCTCCCTTTCCATCTTTCCGGGGGCGAGGATCGCGAACGGCCTGGGCGGGCCGGGGACGGGCGAGCGCGGCCCGACACGGCGCCGGTTCACGCGCCGGCGCGCGCCCTTTGTCGCCCGGGAGCGAGTGCCCGCCGCCGCCGGCCAGAGGATCGTCGTCATCAGGGCGCGGAGCCCGTGAGGCATGAGCCAGTAGGCGTAGGTGTCGAAGGGCCCGGCCGCCGCTCGTGCTCTCCTGCGAGTCATGAGCTGCGCTTAGCGCCCGATCGCCGCCCCGTCGGGCTTGCGGCGGTCGCTCGCGCCCTCGAGCAGGCCCTCGCGCACGGCGATGCCATGGGCGCGGCTCCACTCGCCCGCCCCGCGCTCCTCGACCCTGTGCCCACGGGCCCGCAGCGCCTCGGCGGTGTCGGCCGAAAGGCCGAAGGGCTCGTGCACAATCACGTCGGGCAGCCACTGGTGGCTGATGCGCGGGGCGTCGATCGCCTCCTGCACGTTCATGTCGAAGTCGACGACCGCGAGCACGATCTGCAGCACGGTGCCCGGGATCTTGCGTCCCCCGGCGGCTCCCACGACGAGCAGCGGGCTGCCGCCCTTCGTCACGATCGTGGGCGTCATGTTCGAGAGCATGCGCTTGCCGGGTGCGGCGAGGTTCGGCTCGGTTCCGATGAGGCCGGTCGCGTCGGTCAGGCCGGGGCCCGCGTTGAAGTCGCCCATCTCGTTGTTGAGCAGGAAGCCCGCGCCCGGCACGACGATGCCCGAGCCGTAGCCGTCCTCGAGCGTGTAGGTGAGCGCCACGGCATTGCGGTCGCCGTCCACCACCGAGAAATGCGTTGTCTCGGCGCTCTCCGCGGGCCACTCGAATGACGTCGGCGAGGATGCCGAGGCGCGGTTGTCGGCGATCGTCCTGCGCAGCGCTGCCGCGTACTCTTTCGAGATCAACCGCTCGACGGGCATGTCCTTCACGAACAGGGGATCGCCGAGCCAGCGGGCGCGGTCGGCGAACGCCCGCCGCAGCGCCTCGGCCACGTGGTGCAGGTAGCGCGACGAGCCGAAGCCCATCGCCCGGAGGTCATAGCCCTCGAGCAGGTTCAGGCACTCGAGCAGGCCCGTCCCGCCCGAGCTCGGCGGCGGCGCCGTGAGCACCTCGTGGCCGCGGTAGGTCCCGCGGAGCGGGGGACGGCGGTAGATCGTGTAGCTGCGGAGGTCCTCGCGCGTGATCAGGCCGCCGCGCGCCTTCATCTCCTTCTCGATCAGCTGCGCGGTCTCGCCCTCGTAGAAGCCGCGGGCACCCTTCTCGGCGATGCGCTCGAGCGTCTTCGCGAGGTCCTGCTGCTGGAGCAGGTCCCCCATCTCGTAGGGCACCCCCGCGCGCGAGAACTGGGCGAGCGACGTGGGGTAGCGCGTGAGGCGCGGCAGCTCGGCGCGCAGCCCGCGCGCGAGACCGTCGGACACCATGAAGCCCTCGCGCGCGAGTGCGATCGCAGGCTGCAGCAGCTGTTTCCAGGGCAGGCGGCCGTTGTCGGTCCAGGCGGCATGCAGCCCGCCCACGGTCCCCGGCACGCCCACCGCCAGCGGGCCCTCGTGATGGCGCTCGCGGTCGTAGCGGCCGTTCACCAGGAACATGCTCGGCTGTGCCCTGGAAGGCGCCTGCTCCCGAAAGTCGTAGAGCGCCGCGGGTCCCCTCGCCGGCCGCACCAGCAGGAAGCCGCCGCCGCCGATGTTGCCGGCCTCCGGGTGCACCACGGCGAGGGCGAACGCCGTCGCGACCGCCGCGTCCACCGCGTTGCCACCGCCGAGCAGCACCTCCATTCCGACCTGCGAGGCGATCGCGTTCTGCGACGCGACCATCGCGTTTTTCGCACGCACCGGTACCGAGGCGGCCGTGGCGGGCGCGGGCAGTGCGAGGGCGAGGGCTAGGGCGGCGGAGAGAGCGCAGCAGCGCGGGCGTGTCATCGGGCGGAGGCTACCACCCCCGGCCGACCGGCTTCCAGTGCCGCCCGCTTTGTGGTCTGATCCGCCCACGAGGTGGCCGATGTCCCTCCCGCTCGTGCTGGCCGTGGTCGCGTCCGTCGCCGCTTCGCCGCCGCGAACGCTCCGGCTCGACTACGTCCACGCCGGCAGCGCCAGCGAGGAGCACTTCGCGCTCGACGGGCTCGCGCTCGAGGGGCCCTGGCCCGGGAACCTGGATCGTCCGCTCGACGACACCAATCTGGGTCTCTACTTCTTCGAGGTGATCGACCGCAGCACGAACCGCACGCTCTACTCACGCGGCTTCGCGAGCCACTACGGCGAATGGAAGACGACCGGCGAGGCGAAGCGCATCGCGCGCAGCTTCCACGAGTCGCTGCGCTTCCCGGAGCCGGCCGGCCCCGTCCAGGTGGTCCTGAAGCAGCGCGACACGCAGGGACTGTTCCGCGAGGCCTGGTCGGTCGCCGTGGACCCGAGCGACCCGGCCATCGACCGAACGCCGCCCGTGGGCCGGCCGTGGGCGGTGCTGGAGAACGGGCCTCCCGCCGATAAGGTGGACCTGCTGCTGCTCGGCGACGGCTACACCGCCGCGGAGATGGGGAAGTGGCACGCCGACGCGAAGCGGCTCGCCGACCTGCTGTTCGCGGTGTCGCCGTTCAAGGAGCGCAAGGCCGACTTCAACGTGTGGGCGCTCGACACGCCCTCGGACGAATCGGGGGTCGCACGCCCCTCGGACGCCGTGCATCGGCACTCGGCCCTGCGCGCGAGCTACGACGCCTTCGGCTCCGAGCGCTACGTGCTCGCCTTCGACAACAAGCGCGTGCGCGAGGCGGCCGCGGCCGCGCCCTACGACGCGCTCGAGATCGTGGTGAACGGGCGCACCTACGGCGGCGGCGGCATCTTCAACCTGTACGCGACGGTGGCCTCGGACAACGCTTTCACGCCCTACATCTTCGTGCACGAGTTCGCCCACCACTTCGCGGGGCTCGCCGACGAGTACTACACCTCCGACGTCGCCTACGCCGAGGCAAAGGCGCGGAGCGAGCCGTGGGAGGTGAACGTCACGGCCGACCCGCGCTCGCCCAAGTGGAAGGACCTCCTCACGGCGGGCGTGCCGCTGCCGACGCCCTGGCCGAAGCAGGAGTTCGAGGCCGCGCAGCAGCAGGTCCAGGCGCGGCGACGGAAGATCCGGGCCGAGAAGCGTCCCGAGGAGGAGATGGAGGCCCTCTTCCGCGAGGAGCAGGCGAGCGTCGACGCGTTGCTCGCGAGCGGGCCGCACGCCGCCGCCGTGGGGGCGTTCGAGGGGGCCATGTACCAGGCGAAGGGCTACTACCGAGCCCAGGCCAACTGCATCATGTTCACCCGGTACGGGGCCTTCTGCCCGGTGTGCCGGCGCGGCATCGAGCGGGTGATCGACCTCGTCTCGCGCCGGCGGCCGTGAGCGGTCCGGCGCTATGATGGTCCCATCGTGAGCGGAGTGCCGAAGGACGAGGGGCCCAGCCTCTTCGTGCACAGCCTGCCGGGGTCGTTCTCCGATCTCGGGCCGCTCGGGCGCGAGCTGACGCTCGAAGCGGGTGCCGTGCTGTGGAAGGAAGGCGACGCGGGCGATCACGTGGTCCTGCTGGTCGAGGGCCGGCTCGAGGTGTCGCACCAGACGCCCGACGGCGACGAGATCACGATCCGGCACCTCTACCCGGGAGCGGTGGCCGGAGAGATGGCGGCGCTCGACGGTCAGGCACGCTCGGCGACGGTGCGCGCCCACGGCGCATCGCGCGTGCTGATCATCCCGGCTGGGAGCTTCCGCGAGTTCCTGCGCTCGCGCCCGGACCTCCTGGAGCAGCTGTTCTGGCTGCAGGTCGAGAGGGTGCGCAGCCTGACCTGGCGGGTGAGCCGTACCCACCACAAGGCGATCACCGACCCGCTCACCGGGCTCTACAACTACGGCTTCTTCCGCGAGCGGCTCGCGCTCGAGATCGAGCGCGCCCACCTCACCGGCGACCCGGTGGCGCTCGCGATGTTCGACATCGATCACTTCAAGAACTACAACGACAGCCACGGCCACCAGGAGGGCAACAAGGTCCTGCAGAAGGTGGCCGAGCTGCTGCGCCAGACCGGCCGTCGCGGCGACGTGGTGGCGCGCTACGGGGGCGAGGAGTTCGTGGCTCTCCTCTACGGCGCGAGCGCCACGGACGGCTGGCGTTTCGCCGAGGCCTTCCGCCAGGCGGTGGGAACCCATGGATTCCCGGGTGAGTCGAGCCAGCCGCTCGGGCGGATGACGGTGTCGGGCGGCGTCGCGACGTTCCCGCTCGACGCGCAGGACGACATCGCGCTCGTGAAGGCCGCGGACTCGCGCCTCTACCAGGCGAAGGAGAAGGGCCGCAACTGCACGGTCGGACCGGAGGCCCAGGCGAAGTGAGCCGCGCCCTGGCGGCCGCGCTGCTGGCCTGGGTCACGGCGCTCCCGCTCGGGGCGGGGGAGATCCCCGGCGCCGTGCTGGTGCTCGAGACCGCACCGGGCGCGCCCGGGAGCGACCCCTCCGGAGCTCCGCCTCGCTTCGTGCTGCTGAAGGACGCCCAGGTGTTCGTGGGCGGCAGCTCACTCCTGGAGGTGGGCCGTCTGGAGAGGGGCGAGGCGCAGGCGCTCCAGAAGCGCGCGTCGGCGCTGCGCAAGGTCCCGGGGATTGGCTCACCGATCTCCTTCGGCGGCTCGGCCGATCGCGTCATGCGCTTGCGGCTGCTCGAGGACGAGCCGCTCGAGATCATCGCTACCGGGGACGATCCCGTGCCGGCCCCGCTCGCCCCGCTCGCCGCGCTGCTCCAGGACCTCAGTCACTTTCACCACCCCAGCCTGCGGCCGTACGCGCCATCCTCCTATTCCCTGACCGTCCGTGAGGCACGCCTCTCGGGCGGGTGCCGCGCCTGGTCGCTGCCGTTTCCGATCGCGGACGCGCTCTCCGGCCCGCGGGCGGTCCCGGCGATAGACGCAGTGTCCTGGCCCACTGGCGCGATGCCGGCGTCGGTGTGCGTGGACGACAAGCGCTACGTCGTGACGCTCCGGCCGCTCTTACCCGACGAACGCCCCTGACCGCGGCTTGGCGGCACGGGAAGTCGCCGAGTCGCGTCCGTCCAATCGACTGTGACGGTCGCGGAAGCGTCCCAACCCCTGCGGCGAAACGGGCAAGAGCGCCCTATCTTCCAACCTGCGGAGGGTGAGATGAGAGCAAAGCGCGCGCTGTTCCTGGCCGTGATCTTCGGCGTGCCGGCGAGTGGCGCCCTGGCCCAGTCCGCCGCGCAGCCCGCGGCCGAGCCGACGCTGCTCTCGCTTCCGATGGGAGCCCGCGTCCGAATGCAGACGATGGCTGCGCCGGGCGCCTGGATCAAGGGGATCCTGGTGAGCGCCGACTCCGCGAGCGTGGCGCTCGTCCCCGAGCACGCGCCGCCGCTCGGAGCCAACCAGCTCCGCGTCCCGAGCGCGTCCGTCGGGCGCTTCGAGCTGCACACGGGAAGCAAGCGGCACTCGCTGCTCGGTCTCGTCGCTGGTCTGGCGCTGGGCGTGGCTCTCGGCTTCACCTTGGACGTCGACCCGGTGGCCTGCGAGTACGACTACGACTACGCGTGCAGTCGCGGCGAAGCCGTCGCATACACTGCCCTGGGTTCCGGGGTCCTCGGAGCCGGCATCGGCGCTCTCGTCAAGACGGAGCGCTGGACCCCTGTCGCCCTCGACGCGCTCCCGCCACCTGCGCCGCGCGTGAGCGGGTTGGCTCCGCGCCTGCGCGTGCTCCCGCGCGGCGGCGTCGAGCTCGGTGTCGCGGTCGGATTCTGAGGCCAGGAGGCTGTCATGCTGACCCGAAAGCTGATTCGCCTGGCGATCCTGAGCGGCGCCTGCCTGCTGCCCGCGGCGTGCGCCACGACCAGCTACTCCCGCAGTGGCGTCGCCGCGTTGCCGCCCGGGGTGAAGGGCAAGGCCGGCGCGAACGCGAAGGTCGAGATCGAGGGGCTGAAGATCCGCCTCGAGAGCCTCGACTACGCCAAGCGTGAGGCCACGATCCCGAGCTTCGCGCTGCGGCTGGTGTTCGATGCGCGCGAGCTCGGGTACTCCTTCGACCCAGAGCAGGCGGTGCTCCGCGCCGCGGACGGCGCTTCCTTCCGCCCGCGCGTCGTCGGCGCGGGCTACTTCGCGACGGGTCCTTGGGCCTGCACCGGAGGGATCGACGCGAGCGACTCCGCGTCGCGCTACCACTTGCTCGCCCCGGGGAGCTGCTTCGAACTGGCCTTCGACGCGACGCTGGTGTCCGGTGCGCGCTTCGAGCTCGATCTCGGCGGTCTCGCGCGCGGGCGCAAGCGGCTCGAGCCGGTTCGACTCTCGCTCGCGCGGCGCGAGGGCCGCTCGATCGACCGCGTGTACTGGCTCGAGGTCCTGCTGGCTCCTCTGGCTCTTTACGGTGGGGGCATGTGAGCCTGGCTCGCGCACGCCCACTTGACAGAAGCGGGGACGAGGCCGCATAGTCGGAAACCGGAGGAGACGATGTACCATCCGCGGTGGGTGGCCCTGCTGTGAGGCAAGGGCGCCACTCGCGGCGCCATCGTCACCATCGACAAGGCGGACCCGGAGGATCCCCGCAGGGTCAGAAGGGTCCGAGAGATCCCCGCCAGGCCCCGATTCCAACCGAGGGGCCGACCTCGCCGGTACAGGGCGTCGTTGAGCTCACCGAGGGGGCGGGGGGATACGTCAGGCAGGTCGCACAGAACTATCTACCGCAGCGCGACGATGTCGTGGTCCCGTACACCGTTGCACGGGACAGCGGGTTGCGCGATGGAACGGAGATAGTCGGCCTGGCGCGCGATGGTGGTAACGGACGCCGCGTTCTCGTAGAAGTCACGCAAGCTGGTGGAATGGATCCCGCCCAGTACAGGGCGCTTCCCCATTTCCAGGACCTCGTCTCGATCAACCCGAGCGAAGCGTTCCAGCTCTCGGGCGAGGGCTCCGAGATCAGCTTGCGTGTCATCGACATCATCGCCCCGGTCGGCAAGGGTCAGCGAGGGCTGATCGTGTCTCCGCCGAAGGCAGGCAAGACGACGCTGCTCGAGCATCTCGGCAAGGCGATCGTCGAGCGGCATCCGGAGGTGCACCTGATCCTGCTGCTCGTCGACGAGCGGCCGGAAGAGGTCACGCACTTCCGGCGCGTGGTGCCCGCCGAGGTGCTCGCCTCCACCTCGGACTCGAGCTCCGACTCGCACATCCGCCTGTCGCGGCTCGCGATCGAGCGTGCCAAGCGCCTGGTCGAGGCGGGCCGTCACGTCGTGATCCTGCTCGACTCGCTCACCCGGCTCGGCCGCGCGTCGAACCGGGAGATGGGGCCGGGCGGACGCACCATGTCGGGCGGCGTCGACAACCGCGCGCTCCAGTTCCCGCGCCAGTTCTTCGGCGCGGCGCGCAACTGCGAGGGATCGGGCAGCCTCACGATCCTGGCGACGGCACTGATCGAGACCGGCTCGCGCATGGACGAAGTGATCTTCCAGGAGTTCAAGGGCACCGGGAACATGGAGCTGATCCTCGACCGCGGCATCGCCGACAGGCGCATCTTCCCCGCGGTCGACGTGCTGCGCTCGGGCACCCGGCGCGAGGAGCTCTTGGTGCCGCCCGAGGAGCTCACGAAGCGCCACCTGCTGCGCCGCGCGCTCGCCGACCTCTCGCCGGTCGAGGCCACGCAGTTCCTGATCGACAAGCTCTCAAAGACGCCGTCGAACGCCGTGTTCCTCGGCAACCTGGTGGCGCCGTCGTCGATGGCGCAGACAGCGCGGCGATTCCGCTAGGGCCTCCCGGGAGGAACGGGATGAAGGTCGAGCACCACGTCTGGCACTCGCCGCGGCTCGGGCGGGAGATGGGGATCCGCATCTACGGGCACTGGGGCCCGCCGATGCTGGTGTTCCCGACGAGCGGCGGCGACGAGTGGGAGTTCGAGGGGCAGGGCATGATCTCTGCCCTGGGCCACCACATCGACGCCGGCAAGATCAAGCTGTTCTGCGTCAACTCGGTCAACAACCAGAGCTGGTACGACAAGGGCGCCCACCCGCGCCACCGCTCGTACGTGCAGTCGGTGTACGACTCCTACATCACCGATGAGGTGGTGCCGTTCGTGCACGACCAGTGCCAGTCGCCTGGCATCGCGATCACCACCACCGGCGCGTCGTTCGGCGCGTACCACGCCGTGAACAGCCTGCTCAAGCACCCGCAGCTGTTCCGGCGCTGCCTGGGGTTGTCGGGGGTCTACGACCTGCGCAGTTTCATGGACGGGGACTACGACGACAACTTCTACTTCAACAACCCCGTCGACTACGTGGCGAGCCTGAGCGATCCCTGGTACCTGGACGAGCTCGCGCAGGACGACATCCGCCTGGTCACCGGCAGCGGCCGCTTCGAGGACTCCCGCCCCAGCTACCAGCTGTCCGGGGTCCTGTGGTCGCGCGGCATCCGCCACTCGGTGGACGACTGGGGGCCCGACGGCGGCCACGACTGGCCGTACTGGAAGAAGCAGCTCGACGAGTACGTCGGCAGGTTGTACTAGGGTCCGTTCACCGCTCGGCGCCGGCGCTTCGCCGAATCCTGCGGCTCCCGGGCCCCGGGGAGCCGTAGAAGCGAGAAGATTGCCAGGGTAGTCTGGCTCAGGAGACGAACGTGGCGGACCTCAAAGGCGAGCTGGCCTCGCTCAAGATCGATCGCAACCGAAGGAGCGCGAGCCCCTGGCGCTGGCCGCTGCTGCTGCTGACCCCCGCTGTGATCGGGATCCTGGTGCTCTACGGCATGCGCGCCCGACAGGCCTTCTCGGCGGTCGAGGTCGAGACGGTGACGGTCGCGGTGAGCCGTGACGTGCAGCCGAGCGCCGGCACGCCGATCCTGACCGCCTCCGGCTACGTGGTGGCGCGCCGCAAGGCTGTCGTCTCCGCCAAGATCCAGGGCCGGCTCTCCGAGCTGCGCGTCGAGGAGGGCTCGGTCGTGCGCGAGGGCGAGATCCTCGCACGCCTCGAGTCGATCGACTACGAGGCCTCGGTCGCCCGCGCGCGCGCGGCCGTCCAGCGCGCCGAGGCGGACCTCGGCGAGTACCGGCGCCAGCTGCGGCTCTCGGAGGACCTGGCGCGCCAGAAGATCGTCTCGGAAGACCAGCGCGAGGCCGCGGCGAGCCGCGTGAAGATCGCGGAGGCGCAAGTCGCGCAGGCGGCTGCAGACGTCGCCTACGCCGAGGCACAGCTCCAGAACACGGTGATCCGCGCGCCCTTCAGCGGCGTCGTGGTGAAGAAGATGGCCGAGGTGGGAGAGAGCGTCGCCCCGATCCCGCCCGGCGTGAACATCTCCACCTCCTCGGGGGCGATCGTGGCACTCGCCGACCTCGCGACGCTCGAGGTCGAAGCCGACGTGGCCGAGGCCAACGTCGCCAAGGTGGCGGGCGGCCAGCCGGCCGAGGTCACGGTCGAGGCGATTCCCGACCGGCGCTACAAGGCCGTGCTGCGCCAGGTGATCCCGACGGCCGACCGCACCAAGGCCACCGTCCAGGTGAAGGTCACGATCCTCGACAAGGACAAGGACCTGAAGCCTGAGATGAGCGCCAAGGTCACCTTCCTCGAGCCCGAGAAGGACCAGAAGCCGGAGACGGCGGCGCCCCAACCCGTCGTCCTGGTCCCGCGCGCTGCGGTCGTGACCCGCGACTCCAAGTCCACGGTGTTCCTGGTCCGCGAGGGTAAAGCGGAGGCGCGCACCGTGGTGCTCGGGACCGAGCGGCAGGGTCAGGTCATCGTCAAGGACGGTCTCGCGGGCGGCGAGACGATCGTGGCGAAGCCGGGCGACGAGCTCAAGGACGGTGCTTCGGTCAGGGTGAAGGGGTAGCCGGGGGCGGCCTCGGATAAGATCGAAGCGACAACACTCCAGCAGGCAGCAGGGGGGGCGAGCCGAGGTGCGATGCGGCACCCCGGCCGAGGGGTAACGCTATGGCGATGGTGGACGTTCGCAACGTCACGAAGGTTTACCGGAGGGACGCCGAGGAGCTCGTGGTCTTGAACGGCCTGAGCCTGCAAGTGCAGGAAGGCGACTACGCCGCGCTCATGGGCCCGTCGGGCTCGGGCAAGTCGACGCTGCTCAACCTGATCGCCGGGATCGACAAGCCCACCTCCGGCGACGTGGTCGTGGCCGGGACCAACGTCGCGCAGCTCGGCGAGACCGAGCTCGCCAGCTTCCGCAGCCACAACGTCGGCTTCATCTTCCAGTTCTACAACCTGATCCCGGTGCTGAACGCCACCGAGAACGTCGAGCTGCCGCTGCTGCTCACGCATCTCTCGAAGGCCGAGCGGCGCTCGCGCGCGCTCACGGCGCTCAAGGTGGTCGGCCTCGCCGATCGCGCCACGCACTACCCGCGGCAGCTCTCGGGCGGACAGGAGCAGCGGGTGGCGATCGCGCGGGCGATCGTGACCGACCCGAAGGTGCTGGTGGCCGACGAGCCCACGGGGGACCTGGACGCGAAGAGCGCCCACGAGATCCTGGACCTGATGGGTGCCCTCAACAAGGACTTCGGAAAGACGATCGTGATCGTGACGCACGACCCGCGCGCCGCCGAGCGCGCGAGGACCCAGCACCACCTCGAGAAGGGCGTGCTCCGGGACTAGCGCGTACGGCACGGGAGGCGAGCCATGAAGTTCCTGCCCTATCTGCTGAAGCACCTGCGACGCAACTGGTTCCGCACCACGCTCACGGTGCTGGCGATCTCGCTGTGCATCTTCCTGTTCTGCACGCTGCAGTCGGTGCTGGCGCAGATCAACGTCCTGCTCGACGGCACGAGCGCCAAGCGCCTGGTGACGCGCAACTCCGTCAGCGTCGTGTTCGACCTGCCGATGGCCTACGCGTCGCGCATCCAGTCGATGCCGGGAGTCGAGCGCGTGGCGATGACCAACTGGTTCGGAGGCTTCCTTCCGGCAAGGAAGGAGGGCAAAGCCGAGGACTCTTCGACCACCGACTGGAGCAACTACTTCCCGAACCTGGCCGTGGAGCTCGAGCCGTTTCTCGCGATGTACCCGGAGTACCAGATACCGCCCGACCAGTACCAGGCGCTGCTCGCCGACCAGCGCGGCTGCGTGATCGGGAGGAAGCTCGCCGACAAGTTCGGCTGGAAGCTCGGCGACACCTTCTACCTCGAGAGCTTCATCCCCGTGCACCGCAAGCCGGACGGCCCGTTCGAGTTCGTCGTGAGGGCCATCTACGACGTCGACCCCGCGAAGTACCCGGGCACCAACACCAACTGGATGCTGTTCAGCCGCAAGTACCTGTACGAGGGCACGGGCCAGACGCTCCGGGCCGGCACGTATTACGTCGAGGTCCGGGACGCCGACAAAGCGGGCCCGATCGCGGCGGCGATCGACGGCCTGTTCGAGAACTCCGACGCGCAAACGCGCACCGAAACCGAGAAGGCGTACACGGCCAGCTTCGTGGCGATGGCCGGCAACCTCGCGCTGCTGCTGAACGGCATCGGCGTCGCGGTCACCTTCACGATCCTGCTGGTGGTGGCGAACACCATGAGCATCGCGGTGCGCGAGCGCCGCAAGGAGATCGGCGTGCTGAAGACGCTCGGCTTCACGAGCCGGCAGGTGATGGGCCTGGTGGTGGCGGAGTCGCTGCTGATCGCGGCGATCGGCGGCCTCCTGGGCATCGCCGGCAGCCGGGGCATCATGTGGCTGCTCACCAACACCCCCGGGATCAAGGACGCGCTCGCTGGGATCGGCCTGTCCGAGATCAGCCTGCAGCCCCTGGTGGCCGTGCTCGGCCTCGGGGTGGCGGTCTTCCTCGGCTTCGCGGCTGGCTTCGTGCCGGCGCTCGGGGCCTACCGCGCCCGCATCACCGACATGCTGCGGACGGTGTGACGATGGCCCTCCCGCTCTCCTACAACCTCAGGAACGTGCGCGTGCGCTGGCAGCTCACGCTGCTCGCGGTGGGCGGCATCGCCCTGGTGGTCGCGGTGTTCGCGGTGCTGATGTCGATGTCCGAGGGCTTCAAGGCCGCGCTGCGCTCGACCGGCCGTACCGACAACGCGATCGTCCTTCAGCGCGGGTCCGGCTCCGAGCTGACCTCGGGCGTGCCGCTCGCCGACCGCAACACGATCGTGGTCGACGAGCGCATCGCGCGCGACGCGAACGGCCAGCCGCTCGCGTCCTGGGAGCTGGTGGTGGTGATCGGCCTGCCGCGCGCGAGCGACGGCCAGCAGGCCAACGTCACGCTGCGGGCGGTAACGCCGCGCGCGTTCGAGGTTCGCGGCGGGATCCAGGTGGTCGAGGGGCGCAGCTTCACGCCGGGCCTCGACGAGGTGATCGTGGGGCGGAAGCTGACGAATCGCATCAGCGGCCTCGAGATCGGTGGCCACGTCAAGTACCAGCAGAAGCTCTTCAAGATCGTGGGTCTGTTCGAGTCGACGGGCGCCGCCTTCGAGAGCGAGGTGTGGGGCGACTACGACACCCTCTCGGCCATCTTCCAGCGCGGCGGCGGCAGCAACTCGCTGGTGGTGCGGATGAAGGACGCGGCCACGATCCCCGAGCTCGACCGCTTCATCCGCGCGCAGCCGCAGATGCAGCTGCAGGCCCTGTCCGAGCGGCAGTACTACGCGGAGCAGGCCGGGCCGCTCGCGCGGGTGCTGCAGGGGCTCGCCAACTTCGTCGCGGGCATCATGGGCGTGGGCGCCGTGTTCGGGGCGATCAACACGATGTACGCGATCGTCTCGGCGCGCACGCGCGAGATCGGGACGCTGCGGGCACTCGGCTTCTCGCGGCGTGCGATCCTCGTCTCGTTCCTGATCGAATCCGTGATCCTGGCGCTCGTCGGCGGGGCGATCGGCTGCTTGCTCGCGTTCCCGATGAACGGCTTCTCCACCGGCACCGGCCAGACCCAGAGCTTCAGCGAGATCGCGTTCAATTTCCGCATCACCCCCGAGATCGTCCTGATCGGCATGGGCTTCGCCGTGGTCATGGGCGTCCTCGGCGGCCTGCTGCCGGCGCTGCGCGGCTCGCGGATGCCGATCACCTCGGCCCTGCGCGAAGCCTGACGTGAGGCAGCTCTTCGTCCTGCTCGCGCTTGCGGTCGCGCTCGCGGCGTGCAGCGACCGCGATGCGCCGCGGCCGGTGAACGACCTGGGATCGCCCGCACCGGCAGGCCCGGCGCGGCCGGCGGCCCCCGCCCCCGTCGCGGGGACAGCCGACCCGAACGATCCCGCCGAGCCGGGCATACCCGATCTCGCCCGCCTCGCGCGCTACGTGTTCCGCGCGATGCAAGTCCACGAAGAGGTGTGCCCGCTCGAGAACCCCTTTCGCGAGACGCTGCACTTCGCCTTCATGATCGAGGTCAAGGGCGGTCGCATGGCACGGGTGGCGCTGTCGGAGGTGGCCGTTCAGGATTCCAGTGGCCGGCGAGCGCTGTCACCGGCGAACCGCCCGCCCGAGGTCGCGGGCTACCTGGCCTGCCTCGAGCCCCACCTGAAGGTCGTCTTGATGAGCCCAGCGCCGGCTGACGGGCTGTACGAGCCCGCCTACAGCTTCGGCGGTCAGCCCAGCGGGAGGCCAGCCCCCTGAGCACGCGCTCACGGGAGGCGACCCTCGCTCGAGCACGGGTCCACGAACGCACGCGGCGGCTCTGGCTTGCGGGACCCTCGAGGCGTGACTTCAGCCGAAGACCGCCCT
>Ga0209751_10002093_pt1 | contig 20191 bp, 20 predicted proteins | sample RifCSP13_1_FD_184019 | JGI IMG/M metagenome (GOLD analysis project Ga0209751, IMG submission 184019) | Soil microbial communities from Rifle, Colorado - Rifle CSP2_sed 13_1 (SPAdes) (version 2) | ecosystem: Environmental > Terrestrial > Deep subsurface > Rock core/Sediment | place: Rifle... | reverse complement strand
AAGACGTTCCGGAATCCCTGCGGCACCCGCCGGGGGCGATCCTCGCGGGGACGGCGGGGACGCCGACGACGCTCGCCGCCATCGACCTCGGCCTGCTGCAGTACGATGCGAAGCGCGTGACCGGCCACCGCCTTTCCCGGAGACGGATCCAAGAGCTGCTGGAGGGTTTTTGTGCCCTTCCCCTGGCGCGGCGCCGCCAGATCGTCGGCCTCGAACCCGCCCGGGCCGATGTGATCCTGTCGGGCACGTTGCTCACGCGCGAGATCCTCGACCTCTTCGGCTTCGACGAGGTCACCGTCAGCGACGGCGGCCTTCGCGAAGGGATCCTGCTGCACCATCTGTCCCACCGGAATCGCCCTGTGCGAGAGAAGCGTCCGAGGAAGGACCGGAACCGATCCCCACATTGAGGCGGTTACCCCATGACGAATCGAAGGCGCCGTCGCGGTCCTTTGACAGATTGTCCTGGCCAAATCCGGGATCGAGAAAATAAGCCTTGACATCGGAATATATGGCTGTTAGCATTCAGAACTTAAAGTAGTTTCTCATGCTAAAGGCGGCACCGATGGACGACCTCAAAGGGCTGGCCAAAGCGCCCGTGGAACTCTTCAGCACGTTTATCGCGGAGGCCCGCGCGATCATGGACGAGCAGTCGCCTCATCCCGGCGACACGCTTGACAAGTTCGAGCACGCCCGGAAAAGCTTCGGCCACGAGATGGAAAGGCTGCTCAAGGAACTCCGTCAGAAAATCATCGAGAGGGAGGAAGGATTGCGGGCGATCCTCCACCCGTCCGGACAGGATCTCTCCACCCAGGCCCGCGAGGCGATCGACAGGCTCTCGCAAGTCATTCACCGCTTCTCGTTGAGACACGAGCAGGGGCGAACCGCGACCCGGTCCGGCTCAACGTCCCTAGCGGCGCATCACGAGACCCGGAATCCGAGGAATGTCGCCACCTGCAGGGCGGTCGAGGCGCGCCCGAACGGCAAGGCGGAGGACCTCGTGGAAGACGGTTTGAAGGCGCTCGACGGGCTCTCGCGATCGATCGCGCGCTTCTACTGGACGGAGAAGATTACCCGTGCGTGGGAGGACCAGTCGGCCGCCGCCATCCTCGCGAACTACCAGGCGGCGCTCGCCGCAGGCGACACCGACACGATCGAAATCTTCGAGGGCGAGGGCGAGCGTGTCCTCGCCCGTAAGGGAGATCCGCAAGCGCTGGCCACGTTTCTCACCCTCAAGGCCCAACCGCTGGATTCTCGTCTGACGCCCGCCCAACGGCAAGCCAAAGCGGCCCTTGAGGAACTGCGCCGCATCAAGGAAGAGGCTGCCCTCTCCATCTGCCTGCTCGCGTCCGTCTCCAGATTCCACGCCGGCCTCATCCCGCTCTGCACCCAGTGGAGGCAGGAGAGCAGGCAACGCGTGGAACCGCGAGCCCGGGAAGGCATTACCCTGGCGCTGCGGAAGGATCAGGAGCCCCCGCTTCCTGCGAGCGTTCTTGATTGGAGTAGGAGCGGCCTCAGGGTCAAATGCCCCAGGACGTTCCCCCCGGGGACCGTTGTGGGGCTCTCCCTCCACCTGCCACAGCGGATGCAGCGGCCGATTGCTTCCAAAGCGGAGGTCCGGTGGATTCAGGAGCATCCGAACCAGCCAGGGCGGTTTATGGTCGGGCTCCGGATCCTGGGGGGTGAGGACATCCCGTGGTGGGAGTTGCTCTCCCAAGCCACCGTGCGGGCGGCCGAACCCGCGGCGTCGTAACGCCCGACGGCGATCGATCCCCGCCTTGCCCCACAGCATGAACGCGGTGCGCCAGATGCAGGGTGGTCCGAGACAGGACCGCCCGAGATCCCGCCCCATCAGGCAAGAATTTACGAGCGAGAAAAGGGGGAGAAAAAAGGCCGCCGAGGTGGCGTCCCTCGGCGGCCCGTCGCTTCGCGCTCGGTCGAGCTATTTCTGTTTGGGTGGTTCGGCGGGAAGGCGTTTGCCGGCCTTGACGATCTTCACTGCATCCGCAAACCGCTTGTGAAATTCCTCCTCGCTCGAGTTCGTCCCAACGTCTCCGATCCGCCGCTTGGTGACCACGGTGACCTTCGTCTTCTTACCGTCCACCTGATCGATCCATGCGACCATCATGGACCCCCACGGCACCCACGTCGCCCCGCTCCGGGCGAGGAGATACCCCTTCGGCCGATGCTCTTCGATGTCCTCACCCCCCTGCCAGCGGAACACGGTCTTGGCAATCTCCCAGGCCTGGGTGGTGTTGACCTGATAGACCTGACTGGTTCCGTCATCCTTGTCGTGCACCACACTCGCCGTTGTGGCGCATCCCGCGAGCCCACCGAAGCCCACTAGGAGAGCAATCACTGCCATTGCGGTCTTCTTCATGTAAACGACCCTCCTCTGTCACCACGACATTACAGACAATCGATCCGTCCCACGGCGCAGTGGTGGCCAGTGCAATCTTCGGACCAACTACACCGCCTGCCCCGCGCGGCTCCCGCGGGGCACGAGTCCCTCCGCGTGATGTCACGCGTTCGCGGGACGAGGGAGGGTTTCGTCAACGACGATTGCGGCCCATGCGGACCAACGTACGCCGACTCGCCCACCCCCACGCGGCGTGCGACGTCGTCGCCACCCTCCTCCACGCCGAGTGACCGGCCGGAGAGTACTCCCCCTGATCCCTTCCCCCCGCCTTGCCTCGGGGGCAGGGACGTCAGGCCCGAGCGCGCCAGGCCAAAAGCTGCGGCTCAAACCGATACCGGCGGCTCCGCAGCCCCTCCATTGCGATCTCTCCCCTGTCCGTCTCCTTCCATCGATACTCGGTGACCAGAATCCTCCGCTCCTCATCCATGCCGACGCTGAGCGGTCTCACGGCGAGACCGGGAAAACCGGCGAGGGCGGCTCGCACGGCCGATCGCATCCGGGTCGCCGGCACCCCCGTCCCTCCGTTCCCCGTGACGGTCACCGGGATACTCACGTCCCTCCCCCCATCTTCCAGTAGGAAGAAGTAATCCGCCTCACAGGGCTCCCCCGTCGTCCCGGTGGCGCGCAGAGAAGACTGGAGGAGGTGGCACGGGTGGCCGAAAAATTCCTCAAGCGCCCGGGCGTGGGTGAGCGCGCCCATGACCGCATCCCGATCCAGCCGCACGTGCCTGGCGATCAACGACGGCACCTTCGTCGCCACCAGGACCCGTTCCCCTTCGAGCGGAACGGCCGAGACATCCACCTCGTCCCCGGGGCGCGTCAACCGATAACGCCCCGCTGCGACCACCTCGAGGGAAGCAAATCCCCGATCCGTGACGAACCGGGGCAGCCCGGATGCCCGCACGACGCGAATGAAGTGATCGGGAAATCTCCGGGTCTGCCGTAGCAGCCTGCGAACCGTCATCCGTAGATCGGCTGGCGTGAGTTCGATCGCCTCCACCCCTTCCCGGTATCCGGCTCGGAACGCCTCCACGAACAGCTGACGATAGAGGCTTGCCCGATCCGGGTCCAGCTCGGCCAATCCGACGTTCTCGGGGGATGATGCCAAAACCTCTTGCGGCATCCTCTCCCCTCGAATCCCCCTGCGCCTCCACAATCCCATCCCCACTCCCTCCTCGACGAGATGTCATCAAGCCGTCTGCGGTCCCCACCCATTCACGGTCTCACGCCCATCGCAATAAGGCAGGCGCGCACACCGGCACCCAACACAAGCTGTTTCACCGACGACGCGGAGGGCTTTCCCCGAGCCGCCCCCTAATAGTTCTATCACTCACCGACCGCGGCGAGGGGGAAGGCCGAAACCCCAGTTTGCGTGTCCGCAAGAACCCGGACTCCTGCGGACCGGTGATGGGGTCTTACGACGGCAACAGCACCTGCAGGGCCCGAGCGACATGGGCGAAAGCGGCGGGGCCCCTCGGCGTCTGAGGAGACCCGCGGCAACGCTATCGGCTGATCAGGACCCGAACGGGAGAGGGAACAACGAGGGGACTCCGGGCCTTAGCCCTCGACGTCCTCAAAGCGCACGGCCATCCGGTAGGTCTTGAAGGCAAGGGTGTCGGTCACGGCGGCAGCCGCATAGCTCAGCTTCTCGGGGACCCCCTCGATCAGGACGATCCCCCGCACCGGCTGCTTTGCATTCCCGAGGTGCTTGCGGACCCAGCCGACCCGCTGCAGGGTGTCCCTGACGAGTTCCTCTCCCTGCCCCGGCTCGGCCACCATGACCACCACAAAGGCCCCGCTCTTGTCCCAGGCCAACAGATCGATGGTCCCGACGGCGGTGGAAAATCCCGCGCCGACCGGCTTCCCGCTCTTGTCGGTGACGGGCTTGAGCCCCGGCTCGAGCATTTCCGGCTGGGTCGCCAGCAACTCCCGGAGCCCCGGCGGATCGAGCCTGAAGACTGGAGACTCTGTCTCCAGCTCCGGCTGGGCCCCCAGGGTGACTTCCAGATCCCCGTCCGCCTCCGCCATGAGCGCAACCTCCTCGTCCAAGCCCCGGCCGTTCCCAGACTCCGAAATGATCCCCTCCCCGCCCGGAACGGGCGGGGCAGAAGCTCGGGCCCCCTTATTCTCGCGGCGGCCGCTGGCATCCCCGGCGATGTAAAAGACGTTGGACTCTGCGCCCACCACATACCCGCAGAGCGGACAGGTCCGCTTTCCCGATTTGATGGGCGTCCCGCAGAGCTTGCAGGTGGCCACTTCCTCGTTCCCCCAGAGTTTCCGCATTCGCCCCTTCATCGGCCTTCCCCGTCGCCCTGCGAGTGTCTGATAGTCGTATCGATTGTCTAACCCCACGACTATCGGAGCAAGAATCGTGCCCGGCTAGGACGCCCCATAGGCATGCGTCAGGGGGTCTTTTGGAGCACGAGGGCCGATTACAACCGGCCGGTCTCCTGCAGCCTTGACCGGTTTTCGGACACATGAAGTTCACCCGTTCCCCACCGAAGCGTGCGCGCTTACTGGACCGTGAAACTCATCGTCGCGTGGTCGACGCCGCCCTCGGCCTGGACCGCGACGGCGACCTGATACGGACCGGTCTCGGCGTTGGCCGGGAGCTTGAGGGGTACCGTGCTCGCCCACGTCCCGGCTGTCCGCTTGACGCTCAGGGCCGGATTGCCGACCAGCCGTCCCCTCGTGCTGATCTCCCGCCGCTCCGTCACGGAGAACTCCCTGTTCGCATCGGGGGTCAGGAGGGCGTACTCTACGATGAGGTGCACCGTTTCCCCGGCCTTCACCGTCGCCGGCTGCGCCTTCACCCGCTCGATCCGGACGGTCGCCCCCTGCGTCGGCGTGTAGTCATAGGCCTTGGCGGTAGCCGGGTAGTCCCGCTTTTGGGACTCCATGGCGTTGCCGATCACGCCCCCCGCCAATGCGCCGATCAACCCACCGGCCAGGGCGCCCGTGGTGCTGTGGAAGAGTAATCCCCCGATGAGGAGGCCGCTGGCCACCCCCACCGCGGCTCCCACCACCGTCCCCGGGTTTTCTCTGACCGATTGCTCGAAGGACGCGCAACCGACCGTGGATGTCGCGAGTACGCCCACGCAGAGAAAGAGCGCCAAGGCCTGCCGCGAAACCTTCATCATCCCCTCCCCTCCTCAGACTCTCGGAAGAGCCGATAGAGATATATCCCAGCTGCCCCACCGGGATGGTCTCGCCTGTAGCGAGACCCGCGGGTCGTCCCTGGCCGACCTGGATCCGAACGGACCAGCGGCCGAGTCCATCCCCATGATGGGATCGAGGTGGGCTCCGCCTCCACGACCAAGCGGCGTGGCGTACAAGGCACGTTGCGTGCCGAGACAGCACACGAACGCAGATCGGGGGAAGGACCCGCTGATTCTATCCGTTTTGACGGGAACCGACAAGGTGAAGTTAGGAGGTCGAGGGCGGGACGGTAAGATGTACACGATCGCCCCGGGCGCCAGCCGGGTCAGCCGGCCGGACCCCTCAGAAAACTTGACGAGCGCTCCCCGGCAGTGTATCGTCACTCTCCAGAGTGATGAGACCTCATCGGACCGTCATGCGAGGAGACGTCGGACGCCGGAGTCACAACCGACTGTGATGCGCCTCCGGGAGACCTTGCGACGCTGGTTGCACACCCCGCGGCCCATGGTTTCCAAATGTCCCGCCTGCCAGACCCGACTTCAATCGGACCGCGCCTTCTGTTCCCACTGTTACATGGTCCTCCGACCGGAGGGAATGGCAGAGCTTCACGAGGCCTTGCAGGGAACGAAGGTCCGCGAGGACATCTATATCCTGCGCAGGCTCCATCGCGGCGGCGAGGAAGATGTGACCTGCGCTGCGCCCCCTCGACCCCCGCGGGGAACGGAGCCGCCTGTTCCAGTGTCGGGTGATTCCGCCCGGGCTCCCGCACCGGCAGCTCAGCCCCGAACCGAACGGACGACCCCGCAGGGGCTGATGACGTACACGTTTTCGACCCTGCCGCCAGCCGGCCCGGGGGACCTCCCCGCCCTGATCCGATGGTTCCTCGATCACGATCCCCTGATCCCGAACAATCTGGAGATCCTCGAGGAGGCGCATCGCACCCTGTGCGGAGCGGAAGACGGGTTGACCTACGAACGGCATCTCGGCCGGACGATTGCGGACGACCTCCGGATCTACGATTCCCGGGAGCTGCTCGAGCAGCACCTGACCCTCCTCACGACCGTCTACGCCAGGACGCTCCAGACCCTTCGCACACGCGCGTCGCAGCTGCCGCGCTTTCGATCCCCCGTCGATCTCCCGGAGCCGGAGCGTCGGAAGATGTGGGCGTCCTGTTTCACGCTTGGGCTCACCGCCACCCGACTCCGAGTGGAAGGCTGGATTTACCGGCTCAAGCACGGCGAACTCCCGACGGTCGAAAAGGTCGCGCCCAAACGTCGGGTGAGCGCCCGGGCCCGGGGGGCACACCGCGGTCCTCGGTGAGGCCCGCGGGCCCCGCCCTGACGCCACGTCCGACTCACTGCGCCACTCGAGCAGAGACCCGGTCTATCGGGACTCTGGGAGAGGTCTCCCATTGCGCGATGCCGGATGGGGCGAGGGATGACCGCACACGGACGAGCCGGGTGAAGGAGAAGACGATGCATGGACAGACGGTAGACGCCTTGGTGCGACGGTTGGAGCGACTGGAGGGGGAAACCCGTCGATGGAAAGGAGCCGTCGGGGTCATCCTGGCGGGCCTCGCCGCCCTGGTGCTCATGGGGCAAGCTGCGCCGCCCACGATGAGTCGGGTGGTCGAGGCCGAAAAGTTCGTCCTCCGGGACACACGCGGGAAGGCGCGGGCATGGCTTGAAAGCTCGAACGGCGCGGTAAACCTCGCCCTCGCCGACAAAGAGGAGAGGAGCCGGGTCTTTCTGTACGTCGAGGCGGACGGCGCGGTCGGGCTCGCCCTGTTCGACAGGGGCGGGATCCGCCGCGCGGGGCTGAACCTCGTCGCCGACGGGACGCCGCGCGTGAGTCTGGCCGACAAGACAGGAAGTCCCCGCCTCCAGGCCAACGTGGGATCGAATGATGTCCCAGACCTGAGCCTCATCGACACCGAGGGAAGACGCATCGCCATGTTCGTCCTCCCCGATGGGAAGCCGGCTTTCGGCCTCATCGACGCCGCGGCCAGGGTCCGCGCCGCCATGGATCTCGGAAAGGACGGTGCGGTGCGGCTGATGCTCGCCGACCCCCGTGCCACCGAACGCGCCGAGTTGATCGTGATGCCAGACGGGACGCCGCGCCTGACCCTCGTGGGCCGAACGGGTCGGATCACGTACCACGGGCCATGAGCCGTTCTCGCCACCGCCGCACGCGCTCCTTGCGTCGCTCAGTGTCGAGGACTGAGTGCTGAGGACTGAGCCTGCAGAATGCAGTGCTGCGGACTGAGCTATGAGGACTGGGCAATAAAGACTCAGTCCTCAGTCCTCGCACCTCAGTCCTGCTTTCACATTCGTTGCTGGGTAACTCTTACAATTTGACCATGTAATCCTTACACCCTTCCCGGCGATCAGCTCGGCGTCGTGCACGGCGCCGGCAGCAGCCCTTTTGCAATAAATTCACAAAGATCGGGGCGCTCCGCGGACAGGCCCGACCCCCTGTGGCAGGCCTGGCATGGGTGTTGCCCTTTTTGGCCCCCACCGCCCCGAGCCTCCGGCCGACCCCGTCCATGCGCTCGGCCAGGTTGAGCATGAATCCGATCGAGAGGCAGGTTCCACGTCCCCGACTTCCGAAAGGAGGTGAGGGATCGGACGAGAAGCCACCCATGCAGTGACCACAGGAAGCGACCACAACTCGACTCTACATGAGGAGACTGCGATGAAGAAGGTTGCCTTGTCCATTCTCGTGGCGTTCGCCGTAAGCTTCGTGGCCGCCCCGGCTGTCATGGCCGGCGCCGCGGATCTCTCCAAGCAGTGTCAGGAGGCGCTCAAGAAGACCCCGAACAAGGATGCCGAGATGCTTTGCGCTGATGGGGACAAGCTCCTCAAGGAGGGGAAGTCCGCGGAGGCCGAGGCCAAGTTGACGGCCGGCCTCGAGAAGCTCGGGGTCAAGGTCGAGAAGGCGAAGAAGTACTAAGTTCGCCATCCCGCAGGGGGAGGGGCCGTCAGCCCCTCCCCCTTTCTCCTCTCACGCTCGTGAACCAGATTTTCCTCCCAGAGCATCCCGGTCACCCATCTGCACAGGAGCACCCCGCTGTCAGGCGGCGGCCGACGGCTCCGAACCGCAGACAGCAGGCGCGCGATGAAAGCGCCTCACGCGATGGGAGAGAGGGCTCACGCCCACACAGTGGTGGAGGTTTCCTATGCAAGAGTACACGTTGGAAATCCTCATGCAGCGCGTGCAGAAACTCGAGCGGGAGATCCGCCGGTGGAGGCGCTGTGGCGCGGTGGCGCTCACGGGAGTCACCGCCGCGCTCCTCATGGGGCAGGCCCCGCCTCCCCCCGTGCCAAAAGTCGTCGAGGCCCAGAGGTTCGTCCTCCGGGATGAAAGCGGGGATGCGCGCGCCGTCCTGGCCGTCGGCCCCGACGGAACTGTGGGCTTGGGTCTCCACGATAAGGGCGGCACGGCCCGCGCATGGCTGTCCCTCGGTCCCCAGGGATCGCCGACCTTCGCGCTCTTCGACAAGGCTGCAAAACCCCGGGCGACGCTGCGGCTGTGGCCCGACGGTGTCCCGCGCCTGGCGCTCAACGACAAGGACGGGGGCGTCATCTGGAGCGCGCCCTGACCCGTCCGCAGCACGAGGGCACCCCACGGACACCCGACACGGTGCGCTCCGGCCCTCGTGGGGCCGATTGTCTTGACAAAGGAGGGAGGCTGTGTTACCAAAGGTGAAGTCTTGATGGCCAGCTAGAGGGCCTCGTATGGAGCCCAACAAAGTCCTGGTCCTGAACCGATCTCTCGAACCCCTGCAGGTCTGTGACGTGCGCCGGGCCATTGTCCTGCTCTTCACCGGTCGGGCGGAGCGGGTCGAGGACACGGGTGATCTCATCCGTTCCCCCTCGGTGGCCATGCTGATCCCGTCGGTCATCCGGCTGCAGCGGTACATCCGGCGGGTTCCCAGTCACGCCCTCTCCTTCAACAAGAAGAACATTCTGAAGCGGGACTGTTATACCTGCCTGTATTGCGGTCGTAACAGCGGGGAGCGGATGACCATCGATCACGTGCAACCGCGCTCTCTCGGGGGCAAAACGATCTGGGAGAATGTGGTGAGCGCGTGCCGGGCTTGTAACACCCGGAAGGGCAGCCGTACCCCACAGGAGGCCGGCATGCGGCTCATCCGCAAGCCATTTAAACCCCTATCGGCCCTGTATCTCTCGGTCCTCGCCCAGTCGGCCCGCCACTTGCATGTCTGGGAGAAGTACCTCTCCGCAGAGGCGGTGAGGTCTCTGACAGGCAACGGCAGCAGTAAGGAGGTCTACCCATGCAATGGCGATGGCCACTTTCGCTCTCCGCTTTCGTAGTTCTCCTCGTCGTCACCCCACTACATGCGCAGGCCCCGGAGAAGACGGCTGACGCCGATGTGGGTCCGGCCATCCCCGTCGAGGCCCGGCACCAGGTGCAGGCGAGTGACAACCTGCATCTCCTGGCCGCGTACTATTACGGGGACGCCCGCCAGTGGGTGCAAATCCTCAAGGCGAACGAGGGAGGGATCAAGTACCCGAGCGTGATCCATCCCGGCCAGATATTGCGCATCCTTCTCTCCCCCGACTGGAATCCGCCTGAGCCGTACACCGAGTGGAAGCGGCGTGTCCGCGAGATCGCGATCGCCGCCAAGGCGGCCATCGATGTTCCGACGCAGCCGGCGGCAGCGCCGCGGCCGGGGCCAGTCGAGATCACCCCTTCCATGCTTCCGGAGCGTCCCTCGGCTCCTCCCGCGGAGCCCGCGGAGCCTCCGGCCGCCCCGTACTTTGTGCGTTTGCTTTAGCCCTCGCCACCTTCCTCAGGGCAACACGAGCCCAGTGCACGGCAGGCGGAGCGTCCACCTCTGCGCCGACCGGGGCTTGCCCCTCTTCGGCGGGCGACCGCTCCCGGGTTCTTGTCTCCCTCCCCCCTTTCGGCGATAATTCCTCCAGGAACAACCACCACGATCAGCCAGAGGCGGAGCATGTCCCTGTTCAGACTCCAGTGCGGCTTTGAACCCAGGGGGGATCAACCCCGGGCCATCCAGCAGCTCACCGAAGGGGTCCTCAACGGGACGCGGCACCAGGTCCTCCTGGGGGTGACCGGGTCGGGGAAGACCTTCACCATGGCCAACGTCATCGCGTTGAGCGAGCGCCCGACCCTGATCATCGCCCACAACAAGACGCTCGCCGCGCAACTCTACAACGAGTTCAAGGGCTTCTTTCCCGACAACGCCGTCGAGTACTTCGTCAGCTACTATGACTACTACCAGCCCGAAGCCTACATCCCCCAGACGGACACGTACATCGAGAAAGACGCCCTCGTCAACGAACACATCGACAAGCTCCGCCACGCCGCGACCCGCTCGCTCCTCGAGCGGCGGGACGTGATCATCGTGGCGTCCGTCTCCTGCATCTACGGACTGGGATCCCCCGAGGCGTACCACGGGATGATGGTCTTCCTCGAGGAGGGGGGATGGTGCCAGCGGGAGCAAATGCTGCGCAAGCTCGTCGAGATCCAGTACCAGCGCAACGACGTCGATTTTCACCGGGGCACCTTTCGCGTCCGCGGGGATGTCGTCGAGATCTTCCCCGCCCACGCCGACACCGCCGTCCGCGTCGCGCTGTGGGGAGATGAGGTCGAGGCGCTGTGGGAGATCGATCCCCTCACCGGGGCAAAACTCCAGAAACTCCACCGGGTCCCCATCTACCCCGCCAACCATTACGTGACCCCCGAGGAGAGACGCCAGCGCGCCCTGACCGCCATCGAGGCGGAACTCGAGGAACAGGCCGCCTGGTTCGAGCAGCAGGGCAAGCTCCTCGAGGCCCAGCGGCTGCGACAACGGACCCTCTTCGACCTGGAAATGATGCGCGAGATCGGCACCTGCAAGGGGATCGAGAACTACTCTCGGCATCTGACGGGCCGCGCGGAGGGAGAGCCGCCGCCGACACTCATGGATTACCTGCCGAAGGACGCCCTGGTGATCATCGACGAGTCCCACCAGACGATCCCGCAAGTCCGCGGCATGTACCGCGGCGACCGCTCGCGGAAGGAGACACTCGTCGGGTACGGCTTCCGCCTTCCCTCGGCCCTCGACAATCGCCCCCTGACGTTCGCCGAATTCGAGCGCTCCGTGAACCAGGCGCTCTACGTTTCCGCCACCCCCGGCCCCTACGAGCTCCAACGGTGCCGCGGCGCCGTCGCGGAGCAGATCATCCGGCCGACGGGTCTCATCGACCCGGACATCGAGGTCCGCCCGATCCGGGGGCAGATCGACGATCTCATGCACGAGATTCGGCTCCGCGCCGCCACGGACCAGCGCATCCTCGTGACGACCCTGACGAAGCGCATGGCCGAAGAGCTGACGGATTACTTGGCCGAGCATGGCCTTCGGGTGCAGTACCTTCACTCGGACATCGACACGCTTCAGCGCAACGAGATCATTCGCAACCTCCGCCTCGGAAAGTTCGACGTCCTCGTCGGGATCAACCTCCTCCGGGAGGGATTAGATATTCCCGAGGTCTCCCTCGTCGCCATCCTCGACGCCGATAAGGAGGGCTTCCTGCGATCCGCCGGATCGCTCATCCAAACCACGGGCCGCGCCGCGCGCAACGTCGAAGGCAAGGCGATCCTGTACGCCGACGTCACCACGGGCTCCATGCGGGCCGCGATGGACGAGACCACGCGGCGCCGGAACCTCCAGCGGGCATTCAATGAAGAGCACGGCATCACCCCCGAGACCATCAAAAAGCAGATCACCGATGTCCTCGCCTCGATCTACGAGCGAGATTATTATACGGTCCCGGTCCTTCCGGACGCGGAACGGATGCAGTACGTCCCTCGGGAGGAGATCCCGACCCTCGTCGCCACGCTGGAGAAACAGATGAAGGAGGCGGCCAAGCGCCTCGAATTCGAGCGTGCCGCCGAGCTTCGCGACCAGATCCGCGACCTCCAGCGCCGCATGCTCGGCATCCTCGAAACCTAGGAACAGTGCAGGATAGGGCAGTGCAGACAGGTGCAGAAGGTGCAGTAATGCAGTAGGTACGTCAGTTCAGAAAGTGCAGAGGAGTGCAGTAGTGCAGGGGGTACAGAAGGTGAAGGCTGCGCGGCGATTCGAGGACTTGGTATTTTGGCAACAGGCCCGGGAGTTGACAAGGGCCATCTATACTCTGACGCAAAAGAATGGGTTTTCTAGAGACTACGGCCTTAAAGACCAGATCCAGCGGGCGGCAGTGTCGATCATGTCGAATATCGCTGAGGGCTTCAGTCGGGGTACAAACGTTGAATTTTCGCAATTCTTGTTTATCGCAAAAGGCTCCCTTTCCGAAGTTCAATCGCAGCTCTACGTCGCCCTCGATCTCGCTTACATCACTCAAGATGAATTCCGCCAAGTATATGCGAAGGCTGACCAGGTCGCCAAAATGATGAACGCCTTCATCCAGGCCGTGAAACGGACCGGAAGATCTGGGCTAAAGGCCCGGAAAGAGCACGTCAGTTTTCGTGAGGAAGTCGAAAAGCTCCTCGAGGATTGACCCTCTGCACTCTTCTGCACCCCTGCACATTTCTGCACCATCTGCACATCTTTACTGCTGCACGGTTTTGCTAGCGCCAGATGCCGGGGATTGTGGTGTGGCAGGAGGGGCAGGTGCCGTTGGGCGTGAGGCGGTTCTCGAGGATGTGATAGCCGACGCGGGCGATGAGGAGTGCCTTGCAGGTCGGGCAGAAGGTGTGTTCATACTTCCAGACGCGGTTGGGGAGATTGCCCGCGTACACGTAGCGCAGGCCGGCCGCCTCGCCGATCCGGGCGGCCCGGAGGAGGATCAGGGGTGAGGTGTTGTCCGGGTCGGTCATCTTGTAGTCCTTGTGAAACGCCGTGACGTGCCAGGGAATGTCGGGCGAGATCGAGACCAGAAACTCCGCCGCCTGTGTCAACTCCTCGTCCGAGTCGTTCCAGCCGGGGACGATGAGGGTCACCACCTCGAGCCAGAATCCCAGCGCATGCACCATCCGGATGGTCTCGAGGACATGGTCGAGGACCCCGCCCAAATACCGGTAGTTCTTCTGGGACATCGATTTCAAATCCACCTTGTACGCGTCGCACCAGGGCCGCAGATATTTCAAGACCTCTGCGGTCCCGTTCCCATTGCTGATGAAGCAGGTCTTGAGCCCCGCGGCCTTGGCCTCCTGAAAGACGGCCACCGCCCACTCGGCGGTGATGAGGGGCTCATTGTACGAGCTGCCGACCAGCCGCGCCCCGCCGCGTCGGGCGAGGCCCACCAGAGCCTTCGGGGTGATCGGGTCCGGCCGCGCCCCGGCGCCGGGATCGCGCAATGCCTGCGAGGTCAGCCAGTTCTGGCAGTACGGGCAGTGGTAGTCGCAGCCGAGCATCCCGAAGGTCAGGGTCTCCGAGCCGGGGAGGACGTGAAAGAAGGGCTTTTTCTCGGTCGGATCGCACTGCAGGGCCGCCACGTAGCCCCACGGAACGTACAGGGTCCCATTCGTATTGAACCGCACCTTGCAGATACCGCGACGCCCCTCGCGGATGAGGCAGCGGTGACCGCAGGCGGTGCACCGCAGCGCGTTCTCCGGGAGCCGCTCGTACAGCTCGCCCTCGCGGGTCTGCCGGTCGATGATCTGGGCCAGGGGGAGGACTTTGAGTTCGTCAGCCTTGAGTGCCATGACACTTCCGCGGGCGGCTCTCCGCCACCGATGTCAGTCTACGGCTGGACGGCCGAGATTTCAAGTCCCGCGGGCTCCCGCACACCGCGCCCGTCCTGGATCAGACGAATGCCGGCCTGCTCGAGACTCCGGACGAAGTCGGCCGGCACAGGCGCCGTACACTCCATGACCGTGCCCGTGCGGGGATGTACAAAGGCGAGTCTCCAGGCATGGAGGAGGTGCCGCGGCACCTTCCACCGCGACCGTCGCTCTCGTCGCCCGCCGTAGAGCGTGTCCCCGACTACCGGATGGCCGATGGCCGCCAGGTGGACCCGGATCTGGTGCGTGCGGCCGGTCGTCGGCTTCACCTCCACCAGGCTGCAGTGCGCAGTGGACCGGAGCACGCGAAAAACCGTTTCGGTCTCCCGTCCCTTGCGGGTGCGCACCGCCATCCGCTTCCGCTCCCGCACATGCCGCCCGATGGGCAAGGCGATCCGCCCCTGGGCCGGCTTCACGGACCCGTGGACGAGCGCCAGATAGGTCTTGTGCACCTGCCGCGCCTCGAATTGCCGACTCAGGTGCCGATGCGCGGCGTCGCCCTTGGCCACCACGAGACAGCCCGAGGTCTCTTTATCGAGCCGGTGGACGAGCCCCGGACGTTCCACGCCCCCGACGGCGATGAGCCCGGGGTAGCGCGAGAGGAGGGCATTCACCAGCGTCCCCCCGGGACGCCCGGCGCCCGGATGGACCACGAGGCCGGGCGACTTGTTGATGACGACAAGATCGTCATCCTCGTACAGCACATCCAGGGGGATCGGTTCCGGTGCGAGGGCCGCCACCTCGGGGGGCGGCACCGTCACAACGACCTGGTCTCCCCCCCGAACACGATAACTCGCCTTCCGGGGCGTCCCGCCGATCCGCACCCGCTCCTGGCGGATCAGGCGCTGCACCGTGGCCCGAGAGAAGCCGCTGTCATGGACCACGAACTGGTCCAGGCGTCGTCCAGCCTCCCGCGCGGGCACCACATATTCCCGAATCTCTTCCACCGGTCACCTACGCTCGCGATCGAAGACCATATCGATCAGCATCAAGGCCACCCCGACCGTGATGGCGGAGTCGGCGACATTGAACGCCGGCCAGTGATACGTGCCGTAGTAGAAATCCAGAAAATCCACGACCATGCCGAGGCGAAGCCGATCGATCAAATTCCCGACGGCTCCCCCCAGGATGCACGCGAGGCCTGACGAATGCACGAGGCCCATCCCACCGTGTCGCGCCCGGTAGTAGACGATGAAGAGAACGGCGCAGAGGGAGATCGCCGTGAACAACGGGTTGCGAATCGCGGCCGGGGCATCCGAGAGGAAGCCAAAGGCGGCTCCCGGATTGAGAACATACGTGAGGTTGAAGACCGAGGGAATCACCGGGATGATGTGACCCAGGAGGAGCCTCTGCTGGACGGCGAGCTTGGTCACCTGGTCGGCAGCGATGATTGCGCCCGCGATCACATAAAACGAAAGGGCGTTCATGGTTCAATGTTCAACGTTCAAGGTTCACAGAAGGGTCATGTGAAAAGCTCTGGGTGTCGTGTATCCATGAACCATGAGCCATCAACTATGAACTGTTCAGGACGGCGACGCAGGGGTCGCACAGGGTGGGATGGGTGAGCGACTGGCCGACGCTCTCCCGGTACACCCAGCACCGTTCGCACTTCCGCCCCGGAGCGCGGCGGACCGTCACGGTCAGCTCCGGATCCCCCGCGCCGGCCGGGGTGAGCTCCACCGCGGAGACGATGAAGATCGTCGGGAGGTCCGCCGCGTAGCCCTGGAGGAAGGGCAGCAGCCCGGCGCCGGCCTTGAGCTCCACCTTGGCCTCGAGGGCATTCCCGATCACCTTCCGCTGGCGCGACTCCTCCAGCGCCCGGAGCACCTCATCGCGCACCCGCAGGAGCCGATCCCACCGCTCCGCCAGCGCCTCATCCATGTATGCGTCGTCCACCCGGGGGAACTCGGCGAGATGGACGCTCTCCGGTTCATCGCCGCGCCGAGGGATGTAGCCCCAGATCTCCTCCGCCGTGAAGGAGAGGACCGGTGCCATCAGCCGGGTGAGGGCTTGCAGGGTGAGATACATGGCAGTTTGCGCCGCCCGCCGCTCGGGGGATCGGGCGGTCGAGGTGTAGACACGATCCTTCAGGACGTCGAGGTAGAAGGCGGAAAGATCAACGGCGCAGAAGTTGTGCAGGGCGTGAAACAGCACGTGAAACTCGTACCGATCGTAGGCCCGGAGGAGCCGCCCGGCCAGCTTTTGCAGCTGGTGGAGAACGAACCGGTCGATCTCGAGAAGCGACTCGCGCGGGACGCAATCCGTCGTGGGATCGAAGTCGTACAGATTGCCGAGGAGATACCGGCAGGTGTTCCGGATCCGGCGGTAGCCTTCGACGAGGCGTGTGAGAATCTCGGACGAGAGCCGGACATCGTCGCGGTAGTCCTCCGCCGCCACCCAGAGGCGCAGGATCTCGGCGCCGTGGGTGGACATGACTTCCTGCGGGGCGATGACGTTGCCCAGCGACTTGGACATCTTCCGGCCGTCCCCGTCCACGACGAACCCGTGGGTGAGGACCTCCTTGTAGGGCGCCTGCCCGCGGGTCCCGATCGCCGCCAGCAGCGAGCTATGGAACCAGCCCCGGTGCTGATCGCTCCCCTCGAGGTACATTTCGGCCGGCCAGCGCAGCTCGGGTCGGGTCGCCAGCACGGCTGCGTGACTCACGCCGGAGTCGAACCACACATCTAGGATGTCGTCCTCTTTGGTGAACCGGGTGCCGCCGCAGCGGGGACACCGGGTGCCGGGCGGGAGCAGCTCCTCGGCGCTCTTCAGATACCAGACGTCCGCCCCCTCCCGCTCCATGAGCTCCGCCACCCGCTCCATGAGCTCCCGCTCGGCCAGGACGAACTGGCACGCCTCGCAGTAAAAGGCGGCGATGGGCACACCCCAGGCCCGCTGCCGCGAAATGCACCAGTCGGGCCGCGTCAGGATCATATTCGAGATCCGCTCCTCTCCCCAGGGCGGGATCCACTTGACCTTTCGGATCTCCTCCAACCCCCGCTGGCGCAGGTTGTTCTTTTCCATCGCGATGAACCACTGCTCGGTGGCGCGGATGAGGGTGGGATTCTTGCACCGCCAGCAGTGGGGGTAGGTGTGGGTAATCGTCCGGCTCGGCAGAAGACGCCCCCCCGACCGCAGGTGCTCGATGATCTTGGGATTGGCCTCCCAGACGGTGAGACCCCCGAAGTGCTCCACCTCGGGGAGAAAGCGGCCATCGTCGTCCACCGGGCTGTAGACGCGCAGTCCGAGCTTGCGCCCCAGCTCGTAATCCTCCTCCCCATGACCCGGGGCGATGTGGACGAGCCCCGTCCCCTGCTCCATGACCACGAAATCCGCCGCTACGATGGGGACCTCGCACCTCATCCAGGGGTGCAGGGCCGTGTGGCCGGCCAGGGCCGAGCCCGGGCGGGCGAAGTCGAGCACCACGTGCGTGACGGGCGGTGTGAAGAGCTGCAGGACCTCTTCGACGAGGGCGCGCGCCACGACGTAGACCTCTCCGGCGACGTCGATGGCGACATAGGTTTGGGTCGGGTGAACGGCAATGGCGAGGTTTGCAGGGAGCGTCCAGGGCGTCGTCGTCCAGATGACGGCAAAGGCCGGACGCCCCTTGAGCAGCCGTTCGAGGTCGGCGGGGAGGGATTTCAAGGGAAACTTCACCCAGATCGAGGGCGACGTGTGGTCCTCATAATCGACCTCAGCCTGGGCCAGGGCGGTCCTGCAGTGCATACACCAGTGGATCGGTTTCAGATCCCGATAGACGCTCCCCGCGCCGACGAACTGGGCGAGCTCCCGGAGGATCACCGCCTCGTACCCGTAGTCCATGGTCGTGTACGGATGCTCCCAGTCGCCCAGCACCCCGAGCCGCTTGAACTCCTCGCGCTGAACCTCGACGAACCGCGCCGCATACGCCCGGCAGAGGCGCCGTTTCTCTACGAGGCCGACCGCCTTCTTGGCGTCGCCAAGCTCCTTGTCCACCTGATGCTCGATGGGCAGCCCATGGCAGTCCCACCCCGGCACGAAGACGGCATTGTACCCCATCATGGACCGGGATTTGACGACGAAGTCCTTGAGAATTTTGTTCAGCGCGTGGCCGATGTGGATGTGCCCGTTGGCGTACGGGGGACCATCGTGCAGCACCCACATCGTCCGATGGCTGCGGAGCTCGCGGAGCTTTTCGTACACGTTCCGCTCCTGCCAGAAGCGGAGGAACTCCGGCTCGCGCTCGGTCAGGTTCGCCCGCATGGGGAAGGTCGTCTGGGGGAGGTTGAGGGTCGCCTTGTAGTCCACACCGCCTCCGAGACAAAAGCCCCCATCGCATCGGATGAGGGCTTTGTGACGGCCACCACGAACGGGCCTTATTAGACCAGGCTGCGCTGCCCCTTGTCAAGTTGCGGAGCCTCAGCGCCGGTTCTCCCGCTTCCACCGCCAGACACGCCAGTAGATCGACTCGACCTCCGTCCCGCTCAGGTTGGTTTGTTCCCCCACCTTCCGCATCACCTCGGCTTGGGCCTCCTGCAAGGCCTTCGGGTCCTCGACACGGGGGAGCTGCGAAAGTCCGGCACTCACTTTATCGAAGATTTGCAGCTCCTCGTCCAGGAGATGCGTGTCCCCCCCGTCGTTCGCCTGACCCGGGGACTGCCCGCGGTACCCGAGCCACAGACCGTAGACGACGCACGTGACCGACAAGACCAGGAGGAGGAGCAGGGCGATATGCATCAGCGCACCTCGTTCCCCCACCTGCGGGCGGCCCGCACGGGCACCGTGGCGTCCTGACACCTCGGGATCATTGCATCCCTCCCTCCCCGCGGCCCCGGACACCCTGCGGCGACAGCTCCCGCCACCACTGGAAGGTGAGACCCTGGAGGAGCGAGAGCGGGAGGAGCGTGGGATCGGCGGCGAGGTAGAGCGAGACGAACTCCCCCGTCACGGCGCGCGCGGCGAGTACCCCGATGACGCCCGTGACGAGATTGACCATGACGAAGACGAGCGCGGTCCCGAGCGCCTCGAGCATCTTCCCCACGGCCTGCCCGATGCCGCCCGAGGACAACCCGAGAGCTCTGGTGCCAATCATATAGGCAGCGAGGGAGGTGAAGCCGACCAGGACCGGAACTAGAAGCTCTTCCATGCCTCCACCCCTAGACGTAGCCCGCGAGCCGGTAATAGAGCCGCCCGATACACTCCTCGAGGAGGCGCCGCATGAGCCGGAGCCGTCCCTGCGGGTGCGTGACGCCGCTGGACAGCTCATCGGTGGGCGCTGCGAGCACCTCGAATCCCTCGCGCTCAAACGCGGCCCGCGCCCGCGCCATGTGAAGCACCTCGGTCACCAGGAGGATCCGCCGCACGCCCCGCGCCCGAAGCAGGGCGCGGCCGCGGGTGGCCTCCTCCTGCGTCGTCTGCGCGTCGGTTACCGTGAGGATCGCGTCGGGAGGCATCCCCAGCTCGCCGGCGAACGCCGCACGGAGGTCGGCCTCCGCCACCGCCTCGCCACGGCCCGGGCCGAAGAAGACCAGGAGCGAGGCAAGCCCCCGACGGTGGAGCAGGATCCCATGCAGCATCCGACGCATCGAGCCGTCACTGAGCCCCCCGTCGGATCGCACGCCGCCGCCGAGCACGACGATCGCTTCCGCCGGCTCGAGCTGCGACGGCGCCCCGGACCACCGGCCCAGGACATTCGGCACGGGGGTAAAGGCGGTCATCACGAAGAGCGCAACGCCGGCAGTTCCGAGACCTCGGCAGAAAGCTCCCCCCGCCGTGCCCGTCCTCTTTTCATCAATGCCAGTCTGCGGTGCTTTCATCGCTGGCGTCCTTTCCGCCCGGCAGCCCCGCGGGCATCGCCCCGTGGGGCCGTCCGTTCCGATGGGT